>Ga0316204_10000622_pt1 | contig 123147 bp, 90 predicted proteins | sample 6monrhotite_MG_2_FD_205661 | JGI IMG/M metagenome (GOLD analysis project Ga0316204, IMG submission 205661) | Microbial mat bacterial communities from mineral coupon in-situ incubated in ocean water Damariscotta River, Maine, United States -... | ecosystem: Environmental > Aquatic > Marine >...
ACTCGAAACACTCTCTTTGGCGTTTGCGTGGAGTTGTGGTTAACAACACGTACGACCGTCAGAGGGCGGTGTTTCGGGCGTTCTCAGATTCTCAGCGGGCGCAAGTTCGCTGGTCTAAGGACTAGTTCGCCGAACTTGGGTCGGGAGAGCGAAAGCCCGCCGAAGCTAGTTTGGTTCGTGAAAGTTCGTCGAACTTGCAACGGTTCGGCGACCGGCGGCATAACTGACGTGTGGAACTCGAGCACGACTTCAAGCTGTGGCTGGATCGGCAGGACGCCGATGCGCTAGCCCGCGTGTTCGATGCCACCGGCGGCAAGTTGCTGTTGCTGGCAACCCATCTGGCGGGGCCAGGGCAATCTGCCCAGGATGCGGTGCAATCTGCGTTTCTGGCGGCGATGGCTCGCGGCAAGTCATGGCACCGCAACCGACCGTTGTGGCCGTGGCTCGCGGGCATCCTGCAGAACGAAGTGCGCATGCACCGTCGCCTCAGCCGACGTCGTCGTGAGGTAGCAATCGATGCGAGACAAGCCGCTGACGATGTCGCGACCGCGGCACTCGTCGGCGACCCCGGCAACCTGGCCGCTTCGCAGGAAGTCCTGGGCAGCGTCATGACGGCGATCGATGGCATGCCGTTGCCGTATCGGCAGGTGTTGCGTCTACGCCTCGTGCATGGCTTGCGACCCGTCGACATCGCTCGGTCACTCGAGATGCCCGTCGGAACCGTGCGGGCACAGTTACATCGAGGGCTCGAACAACTGCGCGGTGTCTTGCCGGCAGGCGTAGCGGGATTGGTTGGCGTGCTGCTCGCCGGGGACGGCGCCTTGTTGGCGCAGGTGCGGCAATCTGTGCTGCAGGCGGCTGTGCCTTCGCCAACGGCAGTGGCCGCAGCGATCGGTATCGGAGGGTGGGTGTCCATGAATGCGAAGATGATTGTCGGGGTCACGGCCGGCCTGGTCGTGCTCGTGTGCCTAGGCTTGGCGGTTGGCGCGCCCACGTGGTTTGCCGCCGATGAGCCGCCGGAGATGGCCGTGCAACCGGCGCAGGTAACTCCGCCTGCTGCTCCGCCTGTTGGATCCGATGAGGGGTCACAAGAGTTGCAGCGTGAAGTGGTCGCCACCGTCGTCGAGCCGACCTGGCCGTTGACGGTCACCGTCACGACGGATGAGGCAGCGCCTGTGACGGGCGCGGAGGTTCGCGTCTGGACAGCTCCGCATGGCTTCGCCTATTGGAACCGTGACTCGAGTGTGTTTCGGCGGGAGATCCTCATCCGTGGGGTGACCGATGTTGATGGCGTGTTCCGTTCGTCGTTGGACGCACTGCAGGATCGCTCCCTGGTGCTTCTGCGCACGCAGGGACTGTGGGTCGAGGCGCGGTGGCCGCATGGTCGGGCGCGCCAGGAGTTGGTCGCGCTGCCTCGTTCCCTGGATTCTCAGAAGATCGATGTCGCGATCGAGCTGCGTCGCAGGGTGGGCATCATCGGTCGAGTCGTGGATTCGGATGGTTCGGAGGTTGTGCGCGCGGGTTTGCGAACGATCCTCGACGGACGCCTCTCGGGCAGCGAGGGCACGACGCGTGATGACGGCACGTTCTTTGTCGAGGTCGACCGAGATCCGCAGTATTGGCCGGACAAGCTCGGAGTCGTGCATGCTCGGTCTGGCACAGTCGCAGTAGCCGTTCCGCCGCTGCAAGATCCGGACGTGCCGGTGGACGTTGGCACGATCGTCTTGCCGACGGAGAATGTCGTGCACGGGCGCCTGGAGCTTGGCGATGGCAGTGCGCTTGCGGGCATTCAGCTCGGGCTGCAGTCGATCGACCCGAATCTCGGCGATGATCGCAAAGCGATCCGCAAGTGGCTCATGGACCAGCGGCGAAAGAATACGGGTGTCGCACTGCGTGACGGCCGGGTTGTCGTTGTCGGGATGCAGACCAACACCGAAGCGGATGGCTCGTTCCGCTTCGCCGGCTTGGATCCGAGCGCCACCTACTTCCTCTCACTCCGTATGCTGCGAGCAAGTGTCGACGCCATCGTGAAGCCAGGTGCAGAGCCTGTGCGATTGCGAGTCGACGGCCAGTTGCTGACCGTCGAGGTCGTTGACGAACAAGGCAATGAGGCGGTTGGGGTTCAAATCAGTTGTGAGGGATACGACCCCGACAGCAAAACCCCATCGTGGAGCAAGCACCCGGGGTTCCCTGCAGTCGGCCAGGTTTGTAGCAACTACCAATGTTACGGCGACCCCGACGGCCGTCGGGTCATGCTGACACCGTTTGGCATGACGTGGCGCATCGGGACATCTGGTGACGCCGTGCAGCCGACCTTTGCCCGTCACGAAGCGTTCGCCGGGGTGTATCGCGCCACGTGTCGGATGGTGGTGCGGGTCGAATCCAGCTTCGGCAAACTGCATATCGTTGCCGTCGATGAGCAAGGTCAGCCCATTCGATTCGGGGCGGCATTGAAGGCCGTCGATAGACTCCTCGAGCACAACAACCGGCGAATGATCTCACCACCCGAAGGCTGGACGTGGGACCTGCCAGCAGGCAAGTGGAACGTGCGCACGGTGCTGGGCAAGGAAGTGATCTACCTGAGGACCGACGAAGGCTATGCGCGCGGGTTCCAAGACGACGTGGTCACAGTCGCATCCGGCAAGACGACGGAACTGAAAGTCGTCGCCAAGCCAGCCGGGCTCGTCGCCTTCCGCCTGCACTCGAAGAAGATGCCCAAGTCCGCGTGGGCGGGGTTGCGCATCGAACGCGACGGCCGCGCCGTGGACCTGCACGCGCATGATCGCGAGCCGTTTCGGTTGCGCACGCCCAAGACGTCCGACCTGCCGGTCATGTTCGTTACGCGGCAAGCAGTACCACCGGGCAAGCAGCGCTTCTTGGTGCGCGCCGACGGTTACCAGGTGGCGGTTTGCGATGTCGACGTTGCTGCCGACAAGCTCACCTCGGTGCGGGTCGAGCTTCTACCGCTGTGATTGCGGGAAGAGGCATCGCCGGATGCGGGGCTGCTGTGCAGCCGCGCTGCGGTGGCAGGGCCGCACACTCACGACCGGCTTCGCTTCCGGGGCTGTTGCCTGGGGACTCCTCCACCGGTGTCTTGACGCAGCGGAACGTCAAGAACATCTCCGAACCGCCCCGTGCGCGCCGACGTCGCCGCCACTCGCGTTCATCTCGGTACCGAACCACCAGTTCGCACGGTAGGGATACGGGCACTAAGAGCATGGCCGGCAACGACAGCGCGACGAGCATCAAGGTGCCAGCTTGCATGAGGCGGCGGGTCTTGAGTCGAGTGACCTGATGCAGGCGTCGGCGTGCGCGGACGAGTACCTGCGTCGGCGCGCGCAGTAGCGCCACAACCGCAACCAACAATGCCAGCGCGCTGACCGCCGGCAAGCTCCGCGCGCGGCACCGCAGCGGGCTCACGATCGGAAGCCACTGGGTGGGGGGCATCTCGGTCAGCAGGCGCAGGACACCGAACCAATGGTAGCCGTAGACCTCGTCGGCGAGGGCAAAGTCGTGTGCCGCTAGGTGCTGATGCAATTGATCGGAGCGCAAGCGGCGGAGGTGGCTCTCCTCTTCGAAGAAGTAGCGGCCACCGCGAGCGGGGTCGATGCCGTCGCGGCGTTGGCTGCAGAGCCAGTGGGAAAGCCCGCCTTCGTTGCCGCACGGCAAGGCGTGGTGCATGCGACCACCGATTGCGGTCAAGGTCCGCAGGTCGGCAATGGTGCGTTCGAGGTCATATACGTGCTCGAGCACGTGGTGGCTGAAGACCAGGTCGAAGTGGCCGCGGTAGCTGGCGACAAACCCGTCGTTGAGCACGTGAAACGTTGCGTTGGCGACGCGTGTGCGCGCGCTGGCCACCGCGTTCTCACTGATGTCGGCTCCGTGAATCTCAGCTTCGGGCCAGCGTTCTCGGAGTGCACTTGTGAGTCCGCCGGAGCCGCAGCCGAAGTCGAGGACGCGAGCGCCTGGCGGCAAATCGATCTCGCTGAGGACTTCGCGCAGACGGGCGTGGCGGTCGCCGTCCCACTGGTCCATGTAACCCTCGGCGTAGCGTTGCTCGTAGAAGCGTTGCGCTTCGCTCGGCCCGTCGAGTTGGAGCATGTCCATCTCCGGTGGCATCGGCACTTCCGCTACTGCATCTGCAGGCGTAGTCGATTCGATCGTGAACCCTGAGTGCTATGGCATCCACATGGGGCTAACCCGTGCGTCGGCAATGCTTAGTCGTCGAATCGTCCTCAGCCAATTCCGGCGGTTGTCAGAAGATGTCGAGGATGCCAGTCGTGCCGTTGCTGATCGTCTGCTCGCGCGGCGTGTAGTTCATGCCGTGCGCGATGCTCGCGCTGAAGCCGACGGGGTCGCGGTCGACGATCGAACCGATGGCAGCGATCGCGAATGCGTTGCGGAAGTCGTCGATGCCGGTGCTGACGCGCCGGCGCTTCGACGAACGGGCATTCTTCGGCAGCGCGAGGTCGACGAGGTTCGGCAGGTCTTGCGCGTTCTTGAGATAGCCGATCGCTTGCGCGCTGGCTGCGAGCCACGTGAGGTAGCCGGGCTGCAGGCGAATGCCGCCCATGCGGGAGACGGCGGTCGCCGACGCGGCGCGCTCGCCGAAGCGGGCCAACGCGAGTGCCGACTGGCCGTAGTAGACCGCGTTGCGGATGGACCCCATGCCGTCGCCAGCGAGCCGGATCGACGCACGGTCGTCGAGCATCGCCAGCGCGACCAGCAAGTGGCCCTTGTTGTCTTCGGACTTGGTGTCTTCGACGAACTTGCGCAGTTGTGGCGCCGACTGTTTTGCGCCAGAGAGCCCGAGGCCGATCGCAATCGCGGCACGCAGTTCGCCCTTGGATGACTTGAGCGCCTTCTCGAGCACGCTGTGGACCTCGGTCTTGAAGCTGCGCTTCTTGCTGGCCGTCGCCTTGCCGGTCGACTTCACCTGCACGGTCGGTTCGATCGTCAGCAGGCCGAGGCCGAGTGCGGCCCATGGTTTGAGGTCGCGCTTGCCGCGCGTGAACGCCTTCTGGAGTTGCTCGAAGGCAGTGGCGCCGCCGATCTGACCGAGTGCGATCATCGCGAACTTCGGCACCAGCGAGTCCTTCGGTTGCTTGACGTGTTTGACGAGCACCTGCATGGCGTCGTGGTCGGTGGGCTGCAGCAGTTCGCCGAGCGCGATCATCGCCGATACGTAGGTGGCAGCTTCGGCGGAACGGCCGCGCTGCAGGACCTCGACCGCGGCTTGCGTCGCGCGTTCGCGATCGTTGCTCGAGCCACGCTTCGCCAATTGCGCCATGGCGGTGAGCGCATGCGATTGCACGACCGCGAGCTTCTTCGACATCCGGAGCTGCAAGTACTTCTGCAGGGCGTCCATCGCCTGCCAGCGCACCCGCTTGAACGCGGCACTCTTCTGGTCGTTGAGGCCGAACAGGCGGATGCCATTGAGCACGCCAGTCAGCACGTCGCGTTCTTTCAGGCCCTTGTCGGCGAGCGCTGCCGTCAGTGGTTTGAGCGCGAGCGTCGCCGTGTCCGCCGACGCCGTTCGTTGTGCGAGCAGGCCGAGCGCGTAGCCGGCGAACGTGCGCACGCGTTCGTTGACGTTGGATCGTTTGACGAGCTTGCGACCGGGGCGCGTGTCGTGCAGTAGTGCCTCGAGGTCGGCGATGGCTTCCGTCTTGCCGGACAGGCCGAGCGCGAGCACGGCTGCTTCGCGCACTTCGCCATTGGCGTCCGGTAGGTGGCTGCGCAGGATCTGCAGAACGTCGATGGTCTTGCTGTCGACGGTTGCCTTGCCCAGTGCGATCAAGCCGGCGGACAAGACGTCGGCGCTCTTCGTGCGTTCGAGGCTGAGCGCCAGGGCCGGCATCACGACGTCGCGCCGGTCTTTGTCGGTGGCGTTGCTCTCCTGACCGACGTAGCGCGCGTGGTTGAGTTGCCACCACACCTGCCAACTGTTGATGTTGAGGTTGGCGTTGCCGCCAGTGGTCGGGCCGCCGGCGACCGGGGCGCCCGGGTTGAGCGGGACATTCTGACCGGGCGGACCGCCAGAGGCAGGACCGCGGTATTGGCCGCCGTGGGCGAGCACTGTCCCGACAACGAGACAGAACGCGCAGAGAAGAGCAGGTAGGCGGTGGAGGGTGGACATCGTGATGGGGGCGGCAGCAATCCCCATGCCCCATGTGGTTGGGAAGTTGCTGCCGTTGGCCTATTCGAGCCAGCGTTTCGCGGCTTGCAGTCGCTGCACCGCAGTCGCCTTCGGGTCATAGCCACGGTTGCCGCCGAACTTCTCGGCCAAGGCACCGATGGCAGTTTGTCGCGCCGTGAGGTTGTCGCTGGTCAACAACGTCACGAGGTCTACCTGCGCGCCCTCGTCACCGAGCAACAATCGCGTGCGTGCGGACGATGCGAGCAACGGGTCGCCGCTCGGGATGGTCTCCGGCAACTTGCCGAGCTGTGCCGTCTGGCGCACGCGTGCTTCGAAGCGACGCAGCGCCGGCAAGCACTCTTCATCGCCAACACGTTCGAGTGCGGACGCGGCCCAGTGTGCGACACCGAACACCGGATCGCGCAGGATCGGCAAGACGAAGGCGGCGGCGCGCTTGTCGCTGAGGCGTTGCAGAGCGGCGAGGATCGAGGCGCGCTTGGCGGCGAAGCCCGGTGGATACTTGAGGCCGCGCACCAACGCGGGAAGGGCATCCTGGCCAAACGCGAGGATGCGATCGATCGTCACCTGGTCGTTGTCAGCGGCCGGAATCAGGCCGGCACCGCCACCGAGTGTCTTGACGAAGTGGAACGCTTCGCGGTCGGTTGCAACATCGGGTCGCGGCCATTGGCGCGGCTCGAAGTCTTTGCCTTCGACGGCCCACCAGCCTTGCAGGCGACCGATCGAATCGAGGCGACGATCGCGCAGGTCGGTCAGCTCGTAGCCCATGTGTTGGCCAGTGATCCGGATGAACTGTTCGAAGCACAGTTCGCGGATCAGGTCGTCCTCGTAGTCGAGGTTGGCGAGCAAGAGCGGCACACCTGCGGTCGAACCCAGTTGCGCGAGCACACCGGCGAGGTCGATGTGCATCTCGACGAACGTGCTGCGGCGCATCGCAGACTCGATGGCCGGGACGCTGTCTTTGTCACCTAGTTCGGCGAGGGCCATGGCCGCGGTGCGCACCACGTCTGGATCGAACTCGGCGAGCAACGCACGAATGGCAGGGACCTGGTCCCTTGCGACGAGGCGAGCCAACAGGGTGGTCGTCGTCGTGCGATCGAGCGCGTTCTTGGCCTTCAGTCCCGGTGCGACCTCGGCGATGAACGCCGCGCGGTCGGTCGGCACCGGCAGTTCGCCGAGCAGTTCGCGGCTGTGCAGGCGCACGTAGAGATTGTCGTGATGGATCGCCGCGCGCAGGAGCGGCACGGCGTCGCGACCAATGCGCCGCAGGGTCGACATCGACTTGCCAAACGTCTTGTTGTCCCACGAACCGAGCGCCTCGATCAGCGCCGGCACAGCCGGGGCACCGATCTCCGCGAGGCGGTCCATGGCCTTGCGGTTGGCTTCGGGCATCTGGAAGTTGAACAGCTCGACGAGTTCCTGGATGACCTTCTCGGAGTTGCCTTCGGGAATGACGAACTCGACGGTGCCCGTAGGTGCCTTGGCGAGTTCGCCGAGGTCACTCGGGCTGGCGAGGCGCGGGTCGATGCCTTCGGGCGTCGCGATGCCAACGTAGCCGTCGGTCTCGACCGTGTTCTTGTTGGGCTCGATGTCGGTGAACACCAACTGCAGCTTCTCGAGGCGACGGGCCAGTTCGGGATGGTTGTCTTCGATCGGGAAGTAGAACTTGTAGTGCAGTTCACACTCGACGGTGCCGTTGGCAATGCCGAGCGGCACGCGGTGCTCACGTTCTTCGCCACTCGGGATCTGCTTGTTGGTCGGCAGCGTCATGCCGTACGGGCGGCGGTAGGGATCGCGGAACACCTTGCGCGAACGCGCGATCTCCTTGCCGTCGGGGTCGCGCACGATGATCAGCGACTCAACCGAGCGCTGGCGCAATTCGGTCGGGAAGTTGTGGCCGGCGCCGGTGTTGGCGATGACGACGACCGCTTCGTTACCGTCGAGGTTCGCTTCATACGAGTACGCGCGGCGCACCTGGGTTTCGTCGCGGGCTCCGGGGAAGCGGTGGGAATACACGCGTCGCACCGGGCCACCGATCGCGACGGCACGTTTGACGCGCGGCATGTGGCAGGTGATGCAGGTGCGGCCTGCGGACTTGCCGTTGGGTGACTTCTCCCATTGATAGGGAGTGCCGTGGTTCTTGTGGCAGACCGCGCAGGCTTCGACTTCGCCGACGCGGTCGTCGAACGCGGAGATGCAGTCGGCACCGCCGACGAAGTTGGTGTAGTCGGTGTCCTGCTGCCAGTGGCACGTCATGCACGAGTTGCCGTCTTCGAGCCCAAAGTGGCGGCGCTGTGGGTTGTTGCCGATGCCCGTTTCGAAGATCGGCCGCGGCGTGTGGCAGGCAATGCAGTTGGCCGTCTGGAAGTGACCGGTCGCCATGCGCACTTCTTCATCGGTGTAGGCGCGGCCGTGCGTGTTGAGTTCGTGCTCGGCGTAGATCGCCGGGTGGCACGTGCCACAGAACGCACTCGTCATCACCTTGTCGTAGTGCGCCTGCGTGCCGAGGAGCGTGGCGTCGGTCGTCATGCCCGATGGCGCCAGTTCCTTGCCCACACCGCCGGTCATGCGCACCTGCAGGCAAGAACTGAGAGTGGAGATGGCAATCGTCAGGACGATCGCAATGGGGGCCAGCAGTCGGACGTTCATGAATGGCTCGAAGTGATCGGTACGGTGCCTGGACCATTTTCACCTTATTCGCGCCGCGAGAGTGCGAAGCACTCTCGCTCGGCGCGAATAAGGTGAAAATGGTCCAGGCACGGTACGCTTGGTAGCGGGTGTGGCGACGCGCGGCAGGATAGGCGTGTTTGCTTCCGCGTGCCAACCTGGCTCATCGGAGCGGCGATAACGGTATGCTCACCGCGCGATGATCCACGTGCGAACCGCCCGCAACCCCATTCATCTTGTGATCCTGCTCGGCTGCATGGCCGGCAGCCTGGTCGGCCAGGCTCCGAAGACCTTTGCGCAGCTCAAGGAAGAGGGGGCCCGGCGCTCGAGCTATCGCAGCGAGAAGGGGCCGCAGGCGGTGGCCGCGGTGCCCGAGCCGAGCCTTGCTGAGTTCGAACGCGACATCAAGCCGATCCTCGTGAAGGCATGCGGTGCGTGTCACGGTGCCAAGAAGCAGAAGGGCAACCTGCGCCTCGATACGCTCGATGCGGATCTGTTTGGCGGCGACGATGTTGATTGGTGGCTCGAAGTCCAGGCGGTGTTGACCAACGGCGAGATGCCGCCCGAGGACGACGAAGAGGAGTTCCCGCTCAGTGATGCAGACCGCACGCGCGTCATCGATTGGTTGACGACCGAGGTGCAGGCGGCATCGGCCGTGCGGCGCGGCTCCGCCAAGCACTCGTCGTTCCGGCGATTGACACGATACGAATACAGCTACGCGCTGCAGGACTTGTTGGGGCGCCCGTTCGACTTCGGTGCGGACTTGCCGCCGGATCCGACATCGCACGACGGGTTCTTGAACAGCTCGGAGATGCTGCACTTGTCGCCGACGCAGTTTCGCGCCTACCTCGATGCGGCGCGCAAGGCGTTGCGGCTCGTGACCGTTGCCGGCGAGAAGCCTGCGCCGCTGTATTGGTCCGTGCCGATGGCTGCGGCAGCCAAGCGCGAGTGGGACAAGCAGCAGAAGCAACTGGCCAACACCAAGAAGAAGCACGCGAAGGATGCCAAGAAGCAGGCTGCCGAACTCAAGAAACTTCAGGATCGCTTCATGCGCAAACCGCGTGGCGCCTACTTCAAGGACCCTGCAACTGGTCGCATGGCGAAGCAGTCGTGGGGCTACAACGGCGCCAAGCATGCCTGGGCGCCGACCGACGAACGACCGCAAGTTGCGGCAAGCACTGTGACGCTGGCCGTGTTGCCGCCGCGTCAGACGATGACGGTGGAACTCGGCGATCGGTTGCCCGATCTCGGCACGATGCGGGTGCGCGTGCGCGCCGCGCGTGCGTCGGTGGAGGGGCCGGCACCGAGCATGGAGTTGTTGTTTGGCTGGCAGGCCAGCAACGACTCGAGTGCGAACTTCCGCGTCAGCGATCATGAGATCGTCGTGACGGCCGCAGCGGGCGAGCCACAGTTCTATCAGTGGGATATCGCGATGAGTCAGGTCTACCCGCGCAATTTGATGCGGAAGACTGCCAAGCTCGGCGAGCTGCCCAATCCTTCTGAGTATCTCAAGCTGCGCAACGCGTCGTTGTCGGCTGGCGACATCCTGATCGATCACGTCGAGGTGCTGTCGCCGGTCTACGATGCGTGGCCGCCGGCTTCGCACGCGGCGATCTTTGCATCGGCGGCATCCGTTGCAGATGAGGCCGAGGCTGCGCTCGCGGTGCTGCAACCGTTCATGGCCAAGGCCTGGCGACGTGACGTTCGTGACGCGGAGGTGCAGCAGAAACACGCACTCTTCACGAAGCTGCGACCGCAATGCGTGAGCTTCGAAGAAGCGATGGTCGAGACGTTGGCGACGGTGTTGTCCTCGCCGAACTTCCTCTTCGTTGGCACGCCAACGGATGCGACGGAGAGCGCCGTCGACGTTGAATTGGCGACGCGCTTGGCGACGTTCTTGTGGTGTAGCACGCCGGATGCAGAACTGATCGCTGTGGCCAAGGGTGGCAAGTTGCGCGAGCCGGGAGTGCTCGCCGCGCAAGCCGAGCGCATGCTCGGGGACAGAAAGGCCGAGCGGTTGTCGCGCGAGTTCGTGCGGCAGTGGCTGGGTCTCGACCTGCTCGACTTCTTGCACGTCGATCGTAAGGCGCATCGCGGCTTCGACGCTGGTCTGAAGGAGGCGATGGGGGAGGAGCCCGTCGCGTTCTTTGGCGAGTTGTTGGCGAAGGACCTCAGTGTGCTCGAGTTCTTGCACTGCAACTTTGCGATGGTCAACGAGCGGCTCGCTGGCCATTACCGCTTGTCGGGTGTGACGGGCAACGAGTTCCGCCGTGTGCCGTTGCCGGACGGCCATCGCCGCGGCGGCTTGCTGACGCAGGCTGGTCTGCTGGCGATGAACTCGGATGGCATCGATTCGCATCCGTTGAAGCGCGGCATCTGGTTGCTCGAGCGGTTGCTCAACGACCCGCCGCCGCCACCGCCGGCGGCCGTGCCCGAGATCGACCTCGCCGATCCGCGCATCGCCAAGATGACGCTGAAGGAGCGCTTCGAAGATCACCGCAACCACCCGGCTTGCATGTCGTGCCACAGCAAGATCGACCCGTGGGGGATTGCGTTCGAGAACTACGACGCGATCGGCCGCTTCCGCAAGAGCATCAAGGGCCGGCCCGTGGACTCGGTCAGTGTGCTGTTCAACAAGCAGAAGCTCGATGGCACCGATGGCCTGAAGCGGTTCTTGCTCGAGCACCGGCAGGATCAGTTCGTGCGCGCGATGGTGCACAAGCTGACGACGTTCGCGCTCGGCCGGCCGCTGTCGTTCGGCGATCGTGCGGCCGTCGACGAGATTACCGCGAAGACACGAAAGAGCGGCGATGGCCTTGCTACCATGATCACGACGATCGTGACCAGTGACCTGTTCCGGTCGAAGTAGAGAACGAGCCATGAACATCGACATCGGATCCCTAGACCGGCGCAAGTTCTTGCGAGGTTCGGCGGTTGCTCTGGCGCTGCCGTGGTTGGAGTCGTTTTCTGGTTGCCTGGAGACAGGCCGCCCGCGGGTAAACCGCAAGCGTTTCGCCTGCGTGTATTGGCCCGATGGTGTGCCGATGCCGCTGCAAAAGGATCCGGCGTTCGAGGAATGGTCGTGGTTCCCGCACGGCAGCGGCAAGGACTTCAAGCTTACGAAGGCGCTCGAGCCGTTCGCCAAGCTGCGTGAGGACGTGACGTTCCTGTCCGGCCTGTCGCACGCGGCAGTGCGCTCAGTGCACGGCCACTCCAACGCGGACCAGTTCTTGACCGGCGCCAACACCGGCGTCCGCGGCGACTACCAGAACTCGATCTCGCTCGACCAGGAGTTTGCGGCGCACGTCGGCGACCAGACTCGCTACGCCTCGCTTGTGATGTCGACCGATGGCGGCACCGGCAGTCCGCGTGGCGCGCATACGTTGTCGTTCGACCGGCGCGGTCGCGCGATCCCAGCGGCGCACAAGCCGAAGCAGATCTTCGATGCGCTGTTCCTCAAGAAGGACGGGGATGCCCAGAAGCGACTGGCCCGCAGCGAGAGCGCGCTCGACGACTTGCTCGAGGATGCATCGCGGTTGCGCAAGAAGCTGAGCAACCACGATGCTGCGTCGCTGGACGAGTATCTCGATTCCGTTCGCGAGACGGAGCTCAAGGTCGAGAAGGCCAAGCGTTGGGCGAGCATTCCGTTGCCCAAGGTCAACGCGGATCACCTCAAGCTCGAAGTGACGCCGGATGACTCGCGGCACTTCCTGCAGGCGATGTACGGCTTGATGCATCTCGCCTTCCAGACAGATTCGACGCGCGTGGCGACCTACCAGATCGGCCGCGAGAACGGCGTCGGCATCAGCGACCACATCGCGCGTGCCGTGGGGTTCCCGTTGGCGCACCAGTTGTCGCACGAGACCAAGAAGCCCAACGGCTGGAAGCGCTTCGCGACCTACTGCCGGTTCTTGTCCGAAGAGATGGCACGCTTCGCGCAGAAGCTCAAGGATACGCCTGAGGTTGGCGGCGAAGGCAGCATGCTCGACAACACGTTGATCCTGTTCGGGTCAGCGTCGAGTGCGTTCCACCTGTCGCGCAACTACCCGCTCGTGCTGCTCGGCGCCAAGAACATGGGCTTCCGCCACGGCCAGTTCCTCAACTACATCGGCGACAAGGCTTACTCCGGTGGTTGGGATGGCGGCACCGAACCGTGGCAACGCGAAGGGCTGCACGAAGACATTCCGCTCGGCAACCTGTTCGTGACGATGCTCCAACGCCTCGGCGTCACAACCGATTCGTTCGCCGCCAACACCGGCGTCATCGACGAAGTGTGAGACGAACTGGAAGTACGTGCTACTTCTTCTCGAACAGCTTGTCGAGGGCGGCGTCGACGTAGGTCAGGCCGTCGGCGGGCTTCCAGACTTCGCCCTTGCGTAGGCCGGGGTCGCCTTCGAACGTCACCTTGCCCTTGGCGTCGAGGAGCAGGATGCGCGGCATGCCGAAGAAGCCGGGTTTGAGGAAGTAGTCGGTGTAGGTCTTGCCCGAGCCGTCGAGCGCGATTCTGGCGCCGGTCAGCGGTTGGTCCTTGAGGTGTTCGGTGACCGCCGAATGCGTTGTCGACGGATCGCAGATGACGAGCATCTCGAGGTTCTTGTCCTTGGTGCGCTTCAAGGTGTGCGCGAGCCAACTGACGCACGGGATGACCTTGTCCTGGTTGACACCCCAGAACACGACCATGACCGGTTTGCCGCGCAGGTCGCCGAGCGTCGTCTGCTCGCCTTGCACGAACTGTAGCGGGCCGAGTTCCGGCGGCACGAAGCCAGAGAACGTGCCGGGTTGGCGCTTGCTCGCGTCGGTCAGCACTTGCTGCATCGCAATCTCGCGTTCGATGCGGGCGGCTGGATCGAACGGATCGCGGCCGAGCAGGCGCACGTTGCGATACATCGCTTCGCCGGGACCACACAACAAGCCAAAGGAGCCTTGCACGACGGCGGCATCGGGCCACTCGAGCGAACGCACGTAGAGGCCGTCGAAGTAGACGTCGAGGTTGTTCTGCGTCACGTCGATGCGCAGTTCGTGCCACGAGCTGCCGACCGGGATCGAACGGTGATCGTGCACCGTCCAGACGCCGCCGTTGTTGCTGCTGATGTCGAGGAAGCCCTTCGGGTGCAGCATCACCGCGTGGTAACGCTGGTCGCCCTTGCGGCCGAAGCAAAGGCCGACGAGGTCGCCCTTGAAGCCGGGGCCTTCGGGTTTGGGTTCGATACGCATCTCGGCGGACAGTGAGAAGTCCGCGTCGAACGTCACGTCGGCGGTCAGTTCGCGCGTCACCATGACGTCGTCGGCGCGCGGCACACTGGCACGCACCAGCTTGCCGTAGGCCTGATAGGAGTTGTCCGGGTTGGACCAACCCTTGAGGCTGCGTTCGTCGTAGGCGACACGCCACCGCGCGAGGCTCTTGCCGGTGCGCATCGCCAGCGACTTGTAGTAGGCCATCGCCGCGGGCACCGAGTAGCTCGCCGTCATGCGACGGGCAATCTCGAGCGCCATCGTTGGCAGGTGGCGGTTCTCGTAGCTGACGGCGAGCGCGAGGCCTTGTTGTGCCGTCGTCGCCTTGAGCTTGCGGTAGCGCTTGACCAACGGGTCGAGCTTGTTGATGCGTTCTTGGGCTTTGGCAAACCGCTCGTCGTCGGTCTTCTGCTGCATCTCGAGCGAACGGCGGAACTCGCGGTAGCGCGCCGCGGCGACACTCTTGTTTTTGAGCGTGTCGAGCAGCGAGGCGAGCTGCCACAGCACCTCGTGATCCTTCGGCGAACGTTCGCGAGCCTCGTCGAGGAACTCGAGTGCCAGTTCCTTGTCGTCACGCTCGATCGCAGCCTTGGCCCACTTGAGCAGTTCGTCGCCGACCTCGATCTTGCCGGTCTCGCGGTCGCGCAGGCGCAGGATCCACGCCTTCCAGATCGGGTCGAGCTCGTCGATCGATTGCACCTTCGACAACGGCGATCCCTTCAGCACGATCTCTTCGAAGTGCGGGATCGGCTCGGCGGGGCGGCCGCGCTTGTGCGACATGTAGTAGGCGTGCAGCGCGTCGCGATAGACGGTCTGGCCGTCGTCTTGCCGGTAGTTGTAGAGGAAGTAGACCAGGCCCCACGTCGGCGCATACCAGGGCGGACCCCAACGGTACTGGCTCTCCACGATCATGCGGAACGGCGGCGCGCCCTTGGGTTGACCGTACTGACCGCCCTCGCCGGGATCGGCTTCGGCGGTGCTCTTCATCCAACCGTGCTCGAGTCGCGTGGCGAGCGGCATCAAGCGGCCCGGTGGCGCCCGGTTCCACTTGACCGAGCCGTTGCTCATGATCACGCAGCCTTCGAAGAACGATGCGTATGCCTCGTTGAGCCAGCCCGGCACCATCGGTCCAGTCAGACTGACGAACTGGTGCGCGGCTTCGTGAAACAGCGTGCCATACATGCTGCGCACGGAGTCCTTGCCCGTCACGCCGCCGGCGTAGGTCTCGACCGCACTGCCGATGAAGTGGCCCGCGGACCACTCGGCCGGGTTGCGGCCGAGCTTCAGGTACTCATCGCGCGACTTGAAGATCCGGATCTCGATCTTCGGCGTGTTGCCGCCGTCTTCCATGAATCGGAAGAACCGGCGGTAGAACTGGTTCATCTGCTCCATCGCGATGCGCGACGTTTCGTGCACGAGGAAGCCGGCGTTGGTGCGGTAGCGGTAGTTGTCGGTCTCCGACGTATACGCGTTGGCCCACTCGCTGTGTTCGCGGTCGAGCTTGAGCATGTCCTCCTCGGACATGCCGCCGGTCGGATCCGTGCCGGCGAAGACGTCTTCGACGGCGACCTCCTTGCCGCCCTTGGTGCGGATCTTGTGGATCGCCTTTTTGGCTTCGGGGTGATCCGGCGCGACCGCCAGCAGGTGTCGGTAGATCTCGAGTGCGCCGAGCAGATCGCGCTTCTTGCTGTAGTCCTTGCCGATCTTGACGAGGCCGTTGGCGTAGCTGTCCTGCAGCTTCTTCCAGCTCGTTGCCTCGGAGTCGAGCGGCGCGAGTTGTTCGTGGATCGGCTTGCGCTGCTTCTTGCCCTTGCGGCCCGTGCGCACTTCCTGCACTTCGAGCCAGCGGTGGAGCGAGTGCACGGCGATGTCGAGGTCGTCCTGCTTCTGTGCGATCCTGGCCAGCAGGTGCAACGCTTCGAGGCTGTTGGGATCGCGCTCGAGGGCTCGTTCGGTGGCCTTGCGAGCCTCGTCGAGTTTGCCTGCTGCGAGTTGGCCCTCGGCTTCACGCAGGTAGCTGGCGACGAATCCCGTCGGCGGTTCGCTGCGGCCGGGTTCTTGCGCGTTGGCGGCCGGAGCCGCACAGCCAAGAACGAGCACAAGGGTGGCGAGTCCCCGCGCGAGCGGCGACGAAGTGAGGGGTCGGATCACCGCCACACTGTATGGGCTGGCCCGGCACTCGTGAAGGTGCAGCGGGCCGTGTTGGCCCGGGCTCAGCGCATGCGTGCGCGAGCCTTGTCGATCTGCTTGAGCGTGCTGTTGGCCGTCGTCTCGACGATCGTGCCCGGGTTCTTCTCGGCGAGGGCGCGGATCTTCTTCGACAGCGAGTCAGCATCCTTGCGCTTGCGCAGTTCGCGCGCTTTCGCGACGAGCTTCGCCAGCTTCTTCTGCGCCGAGATGACCTTCTTCGCCGCGGCGTCTTTTTGCACGTCCTTAAGCGTTGCTTGCAGGTCGGCAAGTTGCTCGAGGCCAGCAAGCGAACGGTTGGCCGCCTTCATGGCTGCCGTGAAGCCGAGGTAGTCGCCGTCTGCGTGCAGACGGTTGACCTTGGCGACGCGCCGTTCGATGACGCGCTCGACGTCCGCAGCGACGGTCCATTCCGGAGGCAGCTTCTTGGCTTCGGCCAGGGCCTTGCCGAGTGTGTCCTTGATGAACGCCTTGCGGGCGTGCACTGCTTCCTTGGGCCAATTGCGAACAACCGCGCCGATGTCGACCGGTGTCTTGCTTGCGCCCTTGAGGTGCTTCTTGATCGTGCCGCCGTTGAGCGATGCCGGGTGGCCAGTCCACACGACGATGCCCTTCGGATTGACCAGCGCGGCACTTGGGTAGCCCCGCATGCCGAGGGCGGCCATGAACGGAGTCATCGCCTCCTTGGTCATGTAGCCGAAGTCGTACTGCATCGAGTGCTGTTCGACCCACGGTTCGGTCTTCTCTTTCGATTCGCCGGTCACGCCGACGATGCTCAGGCCCTGCTCTTCGAACTCTTCGTGGAGTTCGTTGAGGTGGGCGACCGAGCTGACGCAAGGTCCTCACCAATAGGCGAAGACTTCGAGGAGGATCAGGCGACCTTGATAGTCGTCGATCGTCGTGGCTTCAGAATTGCCGAAGGCCTTGAACTTGGCCTCTGGCATCGGATTGCCGACCTGGGCCATCGCTGGCGCGGTGAGCAACCCGAGTCCGAGCACAGCACTGAGCTGAAACTTGTTCATGGTTGGGTGGGTGGGTGGGGGCTTCTACTTGGCCACCATGGTAGCGGTTGGTGCGCCTGTTGGCAGTATCCAGCTTGCCGTTGATCCGGTCACGAGTCGGTCGCAAAGTGGTGTCATGGACGATTCCGGACCGGAGACTTTGCTGAAGTTCTGCGTCGATTGCGGTCAGGGCGTGTCCCCATACGGTTACTCGACGGTCGAGTATGGGCTTGAATACATGACAGGGGACAAACCGAGTGATGACGCTGGGGTCGTCACCTACAGCTGTCCGTGCCGGCCCGGCGCGCACCTTGCTCCCAACATGATCAACACGGGCATCGGGTGCTCGAAGTGCAAAGCGTTCATGAACATGTTCGTGCGCTTCTGCGGCGGCTGCGGTCACACGATGAAGTAATGGCGACGCCGGCTTTTCACACGACGCGCTGGTCTCTCGTGACGCGTTCCGCAGCGGCGGACCCGGCGACGGCGCAGAAGGCGCTGAGCGAGTTGTGTGAGCTGTACTGGTATCCGCTTTACGCGTACCTGCGGCGGCGCGGCAAGCCGGAGTCGGACGCGCTCGATGTCGTGCAGTCGTTTTGCGTGCAGTTGCTCGAGGACGGCAACCTTGGCGGCGCGGACCAGCTGGTCGGCACCTTTCGCGGCTACATGCTGGGCGCCTTGCGCAATTTCGACAACAACCAGGGGCGCAGCGAGCGCGCCGAGAAGCGCGGTGGTGGTGTCATCACGTTTTCGTTTGACGCCGCCGAGGCTCGTTACGCCAACGAACCTGCGGATGAAGCGTCGCCCGAAGTCGTGTTCGAACGTCGCTGGGTGCAGGCGTTGCTCGATCGCGCGGGCGAGCGCTTGCGCGAGGAATACGTCGCCAAGGGCCGGCAGGCGCTGCATGCCGCCCTGTTGCCGACGTTGTTGTGTCACGACGATGCCGTGCGGCATGTCGATATCGCCACCTCGCTCGAGACGACGGAGGGCGCGATCAAGGTCGCCCTGCATCGCATGCGGGCGCGGATGCGCGAGCTCATTCGCGAGGAAGTGGCCCAGACGCTGTCGGAACCGGCAGCCGTGGATGAAGAGCTGCGGCAGTTGTTCGCCGTGATGGCGGAGGGCTGATTCTCACCGCTGAGAAAAAACAGACCCGTTCCGTAACCCTGCCGGGCCCGCTGGTTCATAGCCTGGCATGACCGCATTCACCGAGACCCCGACCGTGCCCGATTCCAACTCCCGCTGCCAACGCTGCCAGATGGCGCTGCCTCCCCGAACTCCCGGTGTTGCCGGCGGTTCGGTGGATGACGTGGCCATGTGCCAGCGCTGTTTGCTGGACCTGGCGATGCAGCCAAGCGAGGCCGCGGCGCAGGCCGCTGGTGGCTCCTTGCCGCCGCTGGCCGAACTGCAGGAACTGGTCGAAGGCTATGAACTGCAGTCGGTGTTGGGGCGTGGCGGGATGGGCATCGTCTACCGCGCGCGCCAGATCAAGCTCGACCGGTTGGTCGCGATCAAGTTCCTGTTGCCGGACCTCGTCGCCGACCCGGCGTTTCCCGAGCGCTTCGAACGTGAAGCGCGGGCACTCGCCAAGCTCGACCATCCAGGCATCATCGGCGTGCACGACTTCGGCAAGGCCGGGGACTACTTCTTCCTGGTGATGGAGTTCGTCGACGGCGCCAACGTGCGCGAGTTGTTGACCCAAGGCCAGCTGAGCACGGCCGACGTGTTGTCGTTTGCGACGCAGTTGTGTGACGCGCTGCAGTTTGCGCATGACCACCAGGTCGTGCATCGCGACATCAAGCCGGAGAACATCCTCATCGATCAAGACGGGCGTGTGCGCATCGCGGACTTCGGCTTGGCGAAGATGGTCGGCCAGGAAGCATCGGCCGTTGGTTTGACGCAGACGAACCAAGCGCTCGGCACGCCGCACTATATGGCGCCGGAGCAAGTCGTGGCGGGGGATGTCGATCACCGCGCGGACCTGTTCTCGTTGGGTGTTGTCGTCTACGAGATGCTGACCGGCACGCTGCCGATCGGGCGGTTCCAGCCGCCGTCGTCCAAGGCGCCGAAGGCGCGGGCGTTCGACGCGGTCGTGATGAAGTCGCTGCACAACGATCCTGACGAACGCTATCAGGAGGCCCGTCAGCTCAAGACCGACGTCCGCCAGGCCGAGCAGGGCAAGCCGCCGCTCGTGGGTCGCAAGGAGCGCACGCCGCGGGCCGATCGTTTGCGCACGCGGCGTGTGCGGCGTGAACGTGCCACTGGCGTGAAGAGCACGCGGCCGGCGGCGCCCGATGTCATCTGGCATTCGTGGATCGGTTCGGCGGTGATCCTGCTGCTGTCCTTCATGGATTGGCTGAGCTACAGCGTCGAGCGGGTGCTTCCGGGCTTCGCCAACCTGGGCATGGACACGACACTCACCGGCTCGGCCAATGCCTGGGATACGAAGTTGCTGGGCGTGCCAGGTTGGTCGGTTGTCTTGCTCGCGGTGGTCCTGAGTGGCCTGAGCACGCTGCGCGCTCGCGAAGAGAAGTTGCCGAGCGGGGTGATGCTCGCAGGCACGAGCCTTGGCGTGGTCTACTGCGGGTTCTCGGTCATCACCCTGATGAGCAGCACGGATGTCAGTCCCAGCATCGGGCTGGTGCTCTCGGCCGTCGCATTCTTGGTGTGGAGCTCGTTCGAGATGCAGCGGCTGGGCCGCCAGTCGAAGAGTCAGTCCTGACGGCTGGCGCCGAGTTGCATGAACTCTGTATGCGCTCGACCTTTGGGGCCGCAGACGCGACGATTCCCGCATGCGTTGTCATGTCGTTGTCGTCTGTCTGCTTGCCGCCCTGCGGGGCTTCGCGCCGTCGCTCTCGGCGCAGGATTCGCTGTCCGGTTCGCGACCGAACATCATCTTCATCTTCAGTGATGATCACGCGTCACATGCGATCAGCGCCTACGGCTCGCGCGTCAACAAGACGCCGCACATCGACCGGGTGGCTCGCGAAGGCCTGTTGTTCCGCAACAACTTTTGCGGCAACGCTCTCTGCGGTCCGTCGCGAGCGACGATTCTGACGGGGCTGCACAGCCACGCGAACGGCTTCATGCGCAACGGCAATCGGTTCGACGGTGACCAGCCGACGTTCCCGAAGTTGCTGCAGAAGGTCGGCTACCAAACGGCACTGATCGGCAAGTGGCACCTGTCATCCAACCCGCAGGGTTTCGACAAGTGGATGATCTTTCCGGGGCAAGGCAACTACTACAACCCGGACTTCTTCGTGCCGGATCCGGCCGCGAGGAACGGCAAGAAGCGTGTGCGCGTCGAAGGTCACGCAACCAATCTGACGACCAAGTTGTCGCTCGAGTGGTTGGACCAGCGCGACAAGGATCGACCGTTCCTGTTGATGTGCCAGCACAAGGCGCCGCATCGCAACTGGCAGCCGGCGCCCGAGGATCTGGACTTGTTCAACGACAAGCCGATTCCGGAGCCGCCGACGTTGTTCGATGACTACAAGGGCCGCGGCCCGATGTTGAAGCGGCAGGAGATGTCGATCGCCAATCACATGTTCCTGCACTACGACCTGATTGTGCCGCCGAGTGACGAGAGCAAGCTGAAGGGCACCGATCGCGCCTGGCTGAATCAACGCAAGCGCATGACGGCGGAGCAGCTGCTCGGCTGGGACAAGGCATTCGAAGCGGAGAACGCGGCGTTCCTGCGCGAAGATCCGCAGGGCAAGGAACGCGTGCGCTGGGCCTATCAGCGTTACATGAAGAACTACCTGCGTTGCGTCAACGGCGTCGATCGCTCGGTTGGCGAATTGCTCGCGTGGCTCGATGCGCGTCCCGAGGTCAAGAAGAACACGATCATCATCTACAGCTCGGACCAGGGCTTCTACCTCGGCGATCACGGCTGGTACGACAAGCGATGGATGTACGAAGAGAGCCTGCGCATGCCGCTCGTCATGAGCTGGCCGGGCCACATCGAAGCCGGTCGTGAGGTCAAGCAGCTGACGCAGAACATCGATTTTGGCCCGACGTTCCTCGACCTCGCCGGCGCGCAGCCACTCGCCGCCGCGCATGGCAAGAGCCTGGTGCCGGTGATGGGCAAGGATGGCAACGAGGAGCCGTTCCGCGACGCGATCTACTACCACTACTACGAGTCGCAGGCGGTGCACATGGTGCCGGCGATGTACGGCGTGCGCACCGATCGCTACAAGCTCGTGCGCTATTACGAACCGCAGTGGGACACGTGGGAGCTGTTCGACCTCGAGAAGGATCCCGACGAATTGACCAACGTCGCCGAAGATGCGAACTACGCGTCGATCCGCAAGGGCTTGGAGAAGCGCCTCCAGCAGTTGCGCGTGCAATACCAGGACGGCACCGGCAACGTCGGCGCTGGCGAGTTCCCGCTGACAACCGGCATCGCGCGCGTTGCCCACGAGGGACCGTCGTACCGCATGTGGTTCAACGCGCCCGGTGGCTACGTGCTCAAGACTTGTGAGCCCAAAGCGCAGGCGACGTTGACGTCTAGCCTGCAGCCGATCGGCGGCAGGCAGCAACAGAACGGCTACGTGATCGTCAGTGGCGTCGAGGGCCGTGGTGCGCTGATGCGCTGCGGCTTCGAGTTCGCGCGCAAGCGTCTGGTCATCATGGGCCCGCGCTGGAACAAGATCGTTGCCAGCACGCCGTTCGAGTGGGATGGCAACTCGGCGATCAAGTTGACCGTGCACGCCGACTTCGACAAGGACGAGATCGTGGTCGAGGCGGCCGGCAAGCGAATCAAAGCGCCGATGCCGAAGGCGTGGACGGGCATGCGCCAGTGGGGCTACGGCGGCAGCAATGCCGAGACCGTGTTCCGCAAGATCAAGCTGCAGTAGTCGCGCTACCCGGCTTCGGGTGGCTCGTATTCTTCGACCACCTTGGCGAAGCGCTCGATGCGTGCGCCGGCGAGATCGAGCGTGGCAACGGCACTCTGCATGCTGTTGCCTTCGGCCGCTTGCTCGGCGGTGCGCAGCGTCGTGATGATGCGATCGAGCTCGTCGACCATGTGGTCTGGCGGGTCCTCGGGGATCCGCAGGATGACCGCATCGAGTGCTTCCATAAAGCGCATGATGCGCGCGCGCACGGAGTCGGTGTTGAGAGGACCTTTGCTGCCAAGCATTCGCAGGACGACTTTCGCGCCGAGAGCGTTTTGTTTGGTGCTGGTCATTGTGGTCTTCTCTCGTCGATTGCTATCGGTCCGAGATCATTGCCAGCTACTGCCTTCATTGGCAGCGACCATGGCTAGGGGCGTAGGGGTAGGTCCTGCGGGATGACGAGTGGGCGCGGGCATTACCCCTGGGTGTCAACGGGCTGCTGCATCGCGACGCGGCGCAGTTCGGCGACGGCGTTGGGGAGCGCGTATTGCTCGCCGGCCCAGCCATTGACGAAGCGGCCACCACGCACTTCGCCGCGCAGTTCCATACTTCGCAAGGTGCGCAGCAACAGACGCCACGGCACCGGTACCTTGTGGTCCTGTAGGAGTGCGTGGCTGACGACGCCGAAACGCTGCAGCACAGCGTTCACCAGGGTCTCGATGGCGGCATCACTCGCGCGGGTCTCGGCCGGCGGCAATGGCAGCAGGCTCCAGCGGCCGACGGCGAACAGCGGGAAGCGTCGCTTGCTCGGGGCGATTGCGAGTTGCCGCATCGCGGCGAACGAGTCGCAGCTGAGCAGGCCCAGCGAGACCAGTTCGGCGAGGCCTTCTTCGAAGTGGCTCGGCAGCAACGAACTGTGTGTCTGGAGATCGGTGGGGAAGAGCGCGCCGTGTTCTTGCAGCACCTCGTAGAGCGTGCGCGCATTGCCGCCGAGGTCGTCGATCTGGGCGCGGTGCAGCGGCAGTTCGAGCCAGTGGTGCAGGTCCTTGCGGGGCACGAACGAGACCGGCAATTTGCTCATCGGACCGCGCCACGGACCCCATAGTCGCAGCCACACGAACTCGCCGGACAGGGTGATCTGGTCGAGCCATTCCCGGTGCAGGCGTTCGAGGTGGCCGGGCAGCACTTCGTCTTCCCATTGGCTGGTCGTTGCTGCGAAGCCCGCAAGTTGACCGAGTGTGTCCGACAGGCCAACCGGGCCGGTGCGACGTTGTTCGCCACGATGCTGCCAGATCGCCAAGAACTGCTCGAAGTCCTTCTTGCTGACCGGCCGCACCGCCTTGCGCAGACGTTCGACCATGGCCCGACGCACGCGAGCGAGCAGCCGGCGATGCGCCCACAGTTCGCGGCCACTGCTGCGTGCGAGCATCGCGGTGCCTTCCGACTGCAGCGTCAACAGCGTCGTGCGATCGGCGTCGCTCAGCTCGTCGTTCCAGATGGGGATGACGGCTTCGAGGCGACCGCGCCAGGCGGCGAGCGGGGTGCGGTCCGCTTCGTTGGCAAACCAGCGACCGTCGTGCAGCTGGGCGCGGCCATCGCCGCTGAGTTCGTCGAGCCACGTTTGCCAGCTCGCATCGATCTCGGTCGGTTCGAGCCAGCCCATCCAACCGAGCGCTTCGTGCAATTCGGCGGCGTCGCGCGGCGCCGGCCAGCATTCGCTGCGCACGAGCTGCAATGCCTGCGGGTCGAGCTCGGAATCGGATTCGTGCTGGGTGCGGCTGCGGGCACCGCGTTGTGCTTGCACGACGGCTTGCGTGCGCCGTTCTTCGAGCGGTGCGTCGTCCAGGAACGCATAAGGCATCGCGTGCAGGATGCTCGCTGCGAACGGCGATGGCTCGCTCCGTTCGCACTCGACGAGTTGCACGTCGCCGCTTTGGATGCGCGTCAGCAGTTGCTGCAGGCCGTCGTAGTCCATCGCTTCGTGCAGACTGTCGTGCACGGTCTGGCCGACGATCGGGTGGTCGAGCGGCACTTCGATGGGGCCGCCGGGCAGCGTTTCGGGGCAGGCCTGCGCCGCCGGGAACGCGCTCGCAAGCGCGTCATCGGCGCGGAATCGCAACAGTGGGGCCGGCACCTTTTTGCCGCCGCGGAACCGTTCGACCAGCAAGGATCGTGTCGCGTTCCAGCGCCAGCGCGCTTGGAACAACGGCGCTGGCAGCATCGCTTGGATCAAGACGTCGCGAACGGTCTTGGGGTGCAAGAACTGCCAGACGTCGGTCAGCGGGAAGCTGTGCATTGGACCGAGCGAGATCAGCAGCGCTTCTTCGTTGGCCGCCGCTTGCAGCTCGAAGCCAAAGCCGATGCAGAAACGTTTGCGCAGCGCGAGGCCGAACGCGCGGTTGATGCGGCTGCCGAATGGACCGTGCAGGATCAGTTGTTGGCCGCCGGTCTCGTCGAAGAACCGTTCGAGCACGAGGGTGTCGTGGCTCGGGATGGCGCCGAGTGCTTCGGCGCCTTCCTGCAGATAGGTAGCGACTTGAACGGCAGCCGCATCGCCGAGACCGCAGTTGGCTTTGAGCCAGGCCGGATCCCCGCCGTGGACCCGCACGTCGGAAACCGCGCGCGCCAGCTCTTCGGATCGTGATGGGCCTTCGGCAATCCAGAACGGCAGCGATGGCGGCACGCCATTGGCGTCGGCGACGCGCAGCTTGCCGGAGCCGATGCGGCGCACTTGCCAGCTCGTCGAACCCAATTGGAACACATCCCCAACCGACGACTCGATCGCGAAGTCTTCGTGCACGGTGCCGACGAGCGTGTCGTCTTCGTCGATGACGACCTGCCAGTCGGCGACATCGGGAATGGCACCACCGCACGTGATCGCCGACAACCGTGCGCGCCGCGTGCCGCGCACGGTCTGGTGCACGGTGTCGCGGTGCAGCAGGGCGGTGCGGCCCGCGCTGTGCATCTCGAGCACTCGGTCGAACCGGGCGCGCTCGAGGCCACGATACGGGAAGGCCTTGGTCACCAGTTCGAACAGCTCTTGTTCGGGGATGGCCCCGTCACAGCAGATCGCAATGATTTGTTGCGCGACGATGTCGAGCGGGCTGTCCGGTTGGATGGTGCGATCGAGGTCGCCTTGTTGCACGGCGCGCATCAACGCCGCCGAGGCCACGAGTTCATCGCGCGTCAACGGGAACAAGCGGCCCTTCGGGGTCTTGCCCAATGCGTGGCCAGCGCGGCCGACACGCTGCAGGAACGCCGCGATCGACGGCGTTGGGCCGAGTTGGATCACGAGTTCGACGTCGCCTACGTCAATGCCGAGCTCGAGGGAACTGGTCGCGACCAACGCCGACAGGTCGCCGCGTTTCAGGCGCTGTTCGGCATCGAGGCGCCGTTCTTTCGACAGCGAACCATGGTGGCTCGTGACGCGTTCTTTGCCGAGCACATCGCTGAGTCGGGCGGCGACCCGTTCTGCCATCTTGCGCGTGTTGGTGAACACGAGCGTCGTGCGGTGCGCCGCGATCAGTTCCTGCATGCGCGCGAAGACTTCGTTCCATGTTTCGCCGCCGCAGATCGTGTCGAGTGGGGCGCCGGGCACTTCAACTGCCAGGTCGAGTTCGCGGCGATGGCCGACGTCGACGATGGCGCACGGTCGGTCGGTGCCGGCGAGCAGCCCGGCCGTGTCTTCTATCGGTCGTTGCGTTGCCGACAAGCCGATGCGTTGCAGTTGGCCGCCGTCTGCTCGGACCAAGTGGTCCAAACGTTCGCACGTCAGTGCGAAGTGGCTGCCGCGTTTGCTGCCGGCAAGTGCGTGGATCTCGTCGACGATCAATGCCTTGGTCGACTTGAGCATCGCACGCCCGCGCACCGACGTCGTCAGGATGTAGAGCGACTCCGGCGTGGTGACGAGGATGTGCGGCGGCTTCTTCATCATCGCCGCGCGTTCGTTCGCCGGCGTGTCGCCCGAACGCACGAGCACCCGCACCTCGGGTAACGACGGGTCGCGTTCGCGCAGTTCGCCGAGCGGCTGCAGCAGGTTCTTCTGCACGTCGTTGGCCAGCGCGCGCAGGGGCGAAACGTAGACGACCTGCAGTTGGTCGCCGAGCGTCTCGCCGTGGCGCAACAGGTCGTCGAGCGCATGCAGGAACGCGGCAAGTGTCTTGCCAGAACCCGTCGGGGCGGCAATCAGGGTGTGCTCACCGTCATGGATGTGCGGCCAGCCGAGTTGTTGGGGCGGCGACGGCGCGCCGAAGCGGTCCTGGAACCATGCGGCAACAGTCGGGTGGAAGTGGTCGAGCACGGGCCCCAGGATATCGCGAGGACGGGGCTGGATGTGACCGCGATGTAATGCTCTGTGCGTACCGGTGTGACGTTTGCTGTTCGGGACGCTTTCGGGACCGGGGGCACCTCGAAATCGTCGGGGGGGCTGCTCAGATGGGAACCTCACGAATCACGCCCAAACCATGCTGCCAAAGCGAACCTTGTTGTTCCCCTACGCCAACTTGTCCAAGTCCCTGACGCCGCTACTGCTCGTGGCCGGCTTGTCTGTTGGGCTGCACGCCCAAGAGGCTGCGGCCACGCAGGCGCCGAAGCCGTTGACCAACGAGATGGCCGAAGCCATCAAGAAGGAAGGCATCGACAACAGCTCCGTGCATCGCATCCTGCGCGACATGACGGGCAAGATCGGTCACCGCCTGACCGGCTCCGACAACTTCACCAAGGCCTGCTTGTGGGCGAAGGGTGAGTTCGAGCAGATGGGCCTCGACGTCGAGCTCGAGCAGTGGGCCGAGTGGAACATCATCTGGAACCGTCGCAAGTGGATCGGCCGCATCGTCGAACCGGTTGCGTTCGACATGTATGTCGCGACCGATGCGTGGACGGCGGCGACGGATGGTCTGCAGACGGGCGGGTTCGTCGGTGTGCCGGACTCCGAAGAAGAGATGGCCGCGTGCAAGGACAAGTGGGTCCTCGCGAAGAACAAGCCCAACACCAACCGGCGCAAGGCGATCACCGAAGCTGGTGCGCTGGGCATAGTCTACCGCGCCCGTGATCCGAACGAGCAGTTCCCGACGCGCGTGCGTGTGTTCGGCAACTCCCGCATCGCACGGATGACCATGGACGACGTGCCGACGATGCCGGAGATCGCGGTGCGCGCCGACGACTTCGATCGCCTTATGGGGTTGTTCGAAGAAGACGCGACGAAGGTCGTGGCGCAGTTCGATATCCAGAACGAGTTCAAGCCCGGTCCGATCAAGCTGCACAACGTCGTCGCGACGTTGCGTGGCACCGAGAAGCCCGACGAGTGCGTGATCATCTCGTCGCACCTCGACAGCTGGCACCAGGCGCAAGGCACGACCGACAACGGCACGGGCAGTGCCACGACGATGGAAGCCGCGCGCATCTTGATGGCGGTCGGCGCCAAGCCGAAGCGCACGATCAAGTTCTGCCTGTGGGGCGGCGAAGAGCAGGGCCTGCTTGGCAGCGGTGCCTACGTGAAGGCACACCGCACGGACATGAACAACGTGTCCGCGGTGTTCAACCACGACACGGGCACCAACTGGGCGCAGTCGTTGACGGTGACCCACAAGATGCACGAGCAGCTCGAGCCGGTGTTCGCGCAGGTTACGCGCCTGTTGACGCCGCCGGATGAAGACTTCGAAGGGCCGGTGTTCAACCTGCGCCCCGTTGCCCAGATCGGCGGTGGCCGCGGTGGTAGTGACCACGCGTCGTTCCTCGCGGTCAAGGTGCCTGGCCTCGGTTGGGGCCTCAAGGGCCGCAGCAACTACTTCCAGCACACGTGGCACACGCAGTGGGACACGTTCGACAACGCGATCGAAGAGTACCAACGCCACACGGCGACGGTCATCGCGATGGCGGCACTGGGCACGGCCAACCTCGAGGAGATGCTCGACCGCGAAGGCATCACGACGCGTCGTCGCGGTCGCGGCCAATCGTCTGGCTTCGCCGGCAACTGGTTCGACGCGGAGTTCAAAGGACTGACGTTCGCTTCGGTCAAGCCCGACGGCCGCGCCCACAAGCTCGGCATCAAGAACGGCGACGTGCTGTTCAAGATCGACGGCCGCAAGGTCGACAGCATGCGCCAGCTGTTCCAGTTCGCGCGTGAGTCGAAGGGCGAGAAGCTCAAGGTCGCCGTCAAGCGCGGCGACAAGGTTGTCGAGGTCAGCATGCCCAAGACGGACATGCGGCGTCGCCGCCGCGGCCGCTAGCGCCGCGCTCGCCGCATCGCCGCCTACGTGGCGGACAGCCCGCTTCGTGGCCGACAGGGCCCGCTAAGTGGCCGACAGGGCCCGCTAGGTGGCAGACAGGGCCCGGCCGTTGACGAAGTCGACGAAGCTGGGCGTCTTGTCGCCGACGGGGCGGCCCAGCAGTTCGAAGCAGCGCACGCGCGCCTTGGCGAAGGCTTCGAGCGAATGCGCCTCGGACTCCTTGCGTTCGAGTCGGCCGACGTCGTGCGCAAACGACAGGTCGCCGAGGCCCTCCGCGAGCTCGCCGAGGTTCTGGCGGAAGTAGTCGCCTTGGCCCGTCACCTTGCGTTCACACTCGGTGAACAGGCTGCCGAACCGCTCGAGCGTCTTGATGACAAACGTCGATTGGCGCAATTCGTGGCGCAGGTCCTTCACATCCAGGTGCAGGTCCTGCATGTACGAGTTGACCCACAGCGCGTAGTAGGCGGCGATGTCGAAGTTCCATTTGATCGACATCAGCTCATAACTGCCGAACAGTTCATATTGTTCGCGATACAGCGGCAAGTTGGCCTGGTAGCGGAACTGCAGGTAGTCGTTGTAGAGCTTCTGCCGCTCGGTCGTGTCTTCGCCGCCGTCCTGGCGGTCGATCAAATCGCAGACGTAATCGTTGGCGAGCGTGATGAAGTCGCTGCCCGGACTGTAGAACGGATCGGAGAACGCCGCGGCTTCTCCGAGCACCGCCCAGCGATCGCCAAACCACTGCTTGGTGCCGTAGGCGAGTTGGCCATAGGCGCCAAAGTCGAGCCATTCGGCGTCGCCTATTAGGTCGCGGCAAGCGCGCTGTTCGCACAGGAACTCGCGCAGGCCATCCTGAGTAAGCACTTCGCGGCCGACCCGATTGGTATCGCCGACGATGCCGACGCTCGTGATGCCGCCGCGCAGCGGGATCAGCCAGACCCAGTAGCCGCGATGCATGAAGTGCACGGTCGACAAGCGCCGTGACGTGTTGCGGGCGCGGGCCCGCCAGGCCTGGTCGATGTCCGGGCCGTCGAGGTCGACGACGTTGCGCAGGCGACCCCACGAAGCGAGGCAGCGGTGTTGGTTCTCGGGCACGCGCAGATCGAGCTTCTTGGCCAGCAAGCTCTGCCGGCCAGTTGCGTCGACGACCCACTTGGTCGTCACCGTGCGCGAGGTCGTGCCCTCGGCAAACGTCACCTTGTGGTGGGGAGTGCCAAACTCGACGTCCTCGACCTTGCAGCCTTCGAGCATGTGACAGCCGAGCTTCGCGCTGCTGTCGCGCAACTCGCGTTCGAGCGTCGAACGATCGAGTTGGAAGCTCGGGTGGAACGGCAAGCCATAGCTGCCGATTTCACTGAGCTGCTCCATCTTGGCGCTCTTCTGTTCGTTGTCGAAGAAGAAGCGCAGACCGTTCTTGGGCAGATGGTTCTCGTAGAGGTACGTCGTCAAGCCGAGCTTGCGCACCATGTAGTTGGAGAACAGTTCGACGGTCGCTTCGCCAACCTTGAAGTCTGTGTCCGTCTGACGCTCGAGGCACAAGACGCGCAGGTCAGGCCGTTGCAGACCCATCTGTCGTGCGAGCAGCCCGCCGGCCAGGCCGCCGCCGAGAATCACCAGGTCATAGTCTGCGTTCGTCATGGTTGTTGGAGCATGATCCAGGAGCTGACCCCACCTGCGCCATGGGCCGAACAGAGCAGGCGTTCGGCAACTACGGGGCCGGCAGTCATCGGGATGTTGCAGCGCGAGTCCGGTTGGGTGCAGCCCGCGGGCAGGGCGAACGAAGCACCGCGCAAGGCGAGGATCGCCGCCGCCAGAGTACCGCCACCGAACTCGCCGGTGATGGCCTTGGGCGTCACGACGCGCGGCATGGACGGCAAGGTCTGGTGCAGCAGTTCGGCTTCGAGAGCATCACCACGGCGGGCACCGGACGCGGCGCTGACGACCGCGTCGACGTTCTGCAGTTGCTCGCCGAACCCACGGCGCATGCTCTCGGCAAGGTGCTCGCCGGTGCCGTGACCGACGCGGCTGGCGGTCGGATCAAACGCGCGCACGGCGGTGCCGATCCGGCAGAGGATGCGGGCGCCGCGGGCACGTGCATGGTCTTCACGTTCGAGCACGAGGACCGTGCCGCCTTCGCCGGCGAGGTAGCCATTGCGGTGCTGATCGAACGGTCGCGGCAGTTCTTCGGCTACGCCAGCATGCGGTGTGGGACGAGCCACCGCGCGGAAGCGATCGAGGATCGCATGCGAGAGCGGCTTGAGCTCGTCGATGGCGCCCACGAGTGCGACGTCGGCGCGACCGAGGGCGACATCGCGTGCGGCCTGGCCGAGTGCGAGCAGAGGGCCGGCTTCACGTTGGCAGATGGTGAGGTTGGCGCCGCGTGCACCGACGGCGATCGCGATCTGGCCGGCAGCGGCGTTGGCGACACAATCGGTGAACAAGAACGGCGACGCGAACTTGCCGCCCTTCTGCAGGACTTGCAGCGCGAGTCGTTCGGTGAAGCCGCCAGGCCCGAATGCGGTTGCGATCGTGACGGCTGTGCGTTCTGCCGGGACCTCGGCGAGGTCTGCATGGGCGAGGGCCATGCGTGCGCACGTGACCGCGTATTGCGACAGGTCACTCATGCGTCGGCCGTCGTCTTCAGACAGCCACGCGGTCGTGTCGATGGGGGCGCCGCTTGCATCGCGGCACTGGGCAACGGTGCGCGAACTGTTGTTGCGGTGATAGCCCGCGGCACGATCGATCTCGGTTGCGTGCGCCTTGCCGCTCGCGAGTGCTTGCTCGAGCGCATCGATGCCGGTGCCGTAGGCGCCGAGGCAACCAACTCCCGTGACGACGACGGAGTCACTCATCGCGCACTCCTCAGAACGACGACGGCGTTGTTGCCGCCGAAGGCGAGGTTGGTCGAAACGCCGACGTTGTGTTCGGGCAGTTGCTGGGCCTCGTTGACGACGACGTTGAGGCCGAGTTCGGGGTCCGGCGGTGCGTCGCCGGCTGTTGGCGGCAGTTGTCGGTCGCGGATGGCCAGGACCGAGAATACGGCTTCGATGCCGCCGGCGGCGCCGAGCAAGTGGCCGACCATGCTCTTGGTCGAAGTGATCGGTAGAACGCTTGCGCGGTCTGCGAAGACTCGCTGCATCGCCTGGCTCTCGGCGGTGTCGTTGTGCGGCGTGCCCGTGCCGTGTGCGTTGACGAACGTCACATCGTTGGCGGTGAGGCCGGCATCGGCCAGGGCCAGTTCGATGGCTGTGGCTGCACCGACGCCATTTGGATCGGGCGCCGAGACATGCTGCGCGTCACAGGAACGGCCGGCGCCGGCGAGTTCCGCAAGGACGGTGGCATTGCGCGCCTTGGCGTGCGAGCGCCGTTCGAGCAACAGCACGCCTGCGCCTTCGCCCATGCTGAGGCCCTTGCGATCGGCACGGAACGGCCGCGTCGGTTGGCCATCGATCGCGCGCAGGCTGTTGAAGCCCGCGTAGGTGATCTCGCAAAGTTCATCGGCGCCGCCGGCGATGGCGACGTTGACCTCGCCACTGCGCAGCGCGTCGAGCGCCGCGCCGAGTGCGACGTTGGCGGACGTGCACGCGGTCGAGAACGACATGACCGGGCCGCGCACTGCAAACTGGCGCGCGACAGCGTTGCCCGGACCGTCGTTCTGCAGGCCAACGATCGTGTGCAGGTCCCCTTCGCGATCGGCAAGCAGTTGCTTCAAGAAGCGTTCGCCTTCGAACAGCGCGCCTGTGCTGCTGCCGAAGAACACGCCGGTGTCCGGCGACTGCAAGATGTCCGCCGGCAGGTCAGCCAGGGCCTCTTTGGTGGCGGTGCAGCCAAAGCGGTCGGCGCGCGCCATGTGGGCAAACTCGGTTGGCAAGGCGTCCACTCCTACCTGGGCTGCCAGCTTCGTGCGATGCTTCGCGACGTCGAAGAGGTCGAGTTCGCCGATGCCGCGTTCGCCGAGCAGCGCCCGTTGCCACACCGATTGCACGTTCGGGCCGAGGCCACAAACAGCGCCGATGCCGGTGACCACGATGGGGTCATCGTCTGCTGGGTTCAGGCCACCGGAGAAACCGCTCACGCCGCGGGTACCTATCCGGCTTCGGTTGCGGCGGTGCCTTGGCCCTCGGCCAGGCGTGCGTTGATGAACGCGGCGAGCACTTGCACGTTGATGAAGGCTTCGCGGCCGACTTCTTCGTCCTCGATCTGGATGCCGTATTCACTCTCGATCGCGAGCACGAGCTCGAGTGCGTCCACGGAGTCGAGTCCCAGTCCATCGGGACCGAACAGGGCGTTGTCATCGGCAATCTGATCAGCCGTCACCGACTTCAGATTGAGCTTGTCGACCAGCATCACTTTGAGCTGGTCGAGGGATACCTGGGTGCTCATGGGGTGCGCGAGTGTAACCACCGGCGGAGGCGTTCCAAACGCTTGGTTGTTCGTTTGGTGTCACCACCGCAAAACCTGATGCGGCGCGGAGAGTGGGGCGTTGCGGCGTACGAGAGGGGCCGTAGGCTGGCTGGCCTGTCATGACGTCGTCGGTTGCTGATGCCTTTGCGGCGCTGCTCGCTGCCAACCCAGCCGCGCCGGTTGCGTGGACCGCAAAGGGTCTCGTCAGCAGGAACGATCTCGATGCGGCAGCGCGAGGTGTCGCAGCGCACCTGCGCGAGATCCCGCCCGGCGGCCGCATCGGCGTATCGGTTCGCGATGGCGTGACGTTCTTGGCCACGTTCCTCGCGCTCTGCCGTCGCGGCGATACCGCCCTGTTGCTGGATGCGGCGGATCCGCGGGCGCCGCGGTTGGATCTGGCGGCGCAGTGGGCGATGACGGCCGTGGTCTCGGATGCCGTGGAGCTGCGCGTGCACCGTTGTGCCGCGGCGGGGGCGCCAGCGGCGGCGTGTGCGGCACAGTCCACTGCGATAGAGCCCAGTGCGAATCAACCCAGCGCGGCACCGTTTCGCGCGATCAAACTGACGTCCGGGTCGACAGGCAAACCGACTCCGGTCGGGGTTGGCGATGCCGAGTTGTTGGCCGACGCCGATCAGCTCGAACGCACGATGAGCATCGGCGCGGATGATCGTGTCTTTGCCGCCGTGCCGATGTCGTTCAGCTACGGCGTAGGCAACCTGCTGGTGCCGGCGCTCGCCAGAGGCCGTTGCCTGGTGCTACCCGCGGACGGGCCAATTGGCATGCTGCAGGCACTGCGCCGAGGCGAACCGACGGTCTTGCCGGCGGTGCCGGCGCTCTTGCGCGCCTTGCTGCGTGGCTCGCTGCAACTGCCACCGAGCATGCGGTTGGTGATCTCCGCCGGTGCCGTGTTGTCGCCCGAGGTCGCGCGCCAGTTCCGCGAACGGTTCGGCCTGCCGGTGCACGTCTTCTACGGCTCGACCGAGAGTGGCGGCGTGACCTTCGATCGCACTGGCGCGAGTGCCGAGGCCGGACTGGTTGGCACGCCGGTCGAAGGGGTCGCCGTCGAAGTTGTCGCGGATGGTCGCGTTCGAGTGCGTTCCGCAGCGGTTGGCACCGCGCTTGATGGCGAGACGAATCCGCGCAATGGCTGCTTCGTGGCACCGGACTTCGGCGAGTGGCACGGCGAAGAGCTGCGCCTGCTGGGGCGCACCGGGACGGTCTTCGATGTCGGTGGCCACAAGGTGGACCCAAACGAAGTGCAGCGCCTGATCGAGCAGCTGCCACAAGTGGTCGAGGCTGCGGTGTTGTCGCTCAGCGATGAGGATGGTCGCGCCATCTGTGGTGCGGTCGTAGCCGGCCGCGGCGTGCTCGCGGAAGACGTGCGCCGGCACTGCGCCCGCGTGCTGCCGTTGCCCAAGGTGCCGCGTCAGTTGGCGGTGGTCGAGCAGTTGCCGCGCACGAGTCGCGGCAAGCTGGCGCAGGATGCGCTGCGCGATCTGCTGCTGGGGGCCAACGCAAGGTCCGCTGAGTGAATCCGTCGCCGGGCTTTGATCGGGTTGTGACGCTGCCGTTGCGACGACCTCTCGCGACGATCGTCGCGGTGCTACTGGTCACCGTTCTCTCGTTGTTGGCTTGGCCGGCGGTGCGCTTCGAACCCGATGTGTCGCGCGTCTTGCCGGCAGAACATCCACACGTGCGTATCGCGGAGTTGCTCGACGATCGCTCCCGGCCGTCGCGCACGTTGTGGTTGTTGCTCGAAGGCGACGACCTCGAACAAGCGGTGCCGACGTTGGCGGCGCGGCTGCTGGCATCGAAGGACGTTGTCGAGGTGACAACGACGCGCGCCAAGATGTTCGCGGCCTGGTCCGAACGGTTCGAACGGGCGCCACTGTGGCAACTGAACGAAACGCAGTTGCAGGCGCTCGGTGAGGCGTTGACGCCCGCCGGCCTTGCGACTGCGATCGACAACCTCGTCGCCGATCTGACGGATGATCCCGTCGGTGGTCGCGAGCTGGCGCTGCGCGATCCGCTCGGACTGCGGTGGTTGCTGCGCGGTGCGAACCGCTTCGACGAACTCGGCTTCGCCTCCGGCACGGATCTGTTGCTGCTCAAGGATGGCAAGCATGCCGTCGTGCAGTTGCGGGGCACGACGGATGCGTACGATGCGGACTTCTCGCGGCGCATCTGCGGCTTCATCGATGACGAACTTAGCAGGGCAACGTTGCGCGCCGAGATCTTCGGCGGCTACGCAGTGGCGCGTGCCGACCAGGCCCGCATTCGCGGCGACTTCGAACGTGCCAGCACCTGGTCGATTCTCTGGATCGCGTTGTATCTCGTGTGGGTCATGCGCGGCCTGCGCTTGCCAATGCTCGTGCAGTTGCCGGCGATGCTGTCGATTGCGTGGGCCATTCCGTTTGGCAGCCTCTGCTTTGGCGCGCTGCCGACGGTTGCCGTCGCGGCCGTCGCGGTTCTCTGCGGCCTTGGTGTGGACTTCGCCATCCACTACGCGGCGCGCTATCGGCACGCGCGGTTGACGTTGCCGCATGCCGAAGCCGTGCGACTCGTGCAGCGCACGACCGTTCCCGAACTGCTGATCGACATGGCGACGACCGCGGTCACGTTCTTGGCGATCGGTGCGGGCAGTGCCGGTGGCTTGCGCGCGTTCGGTTTGTTGTTGGCGTTTGGACTGGTCGGCAGTGTGCTCGTGACGATCTTCGCGCTGCCAATCCTGCTGCGATTTGCCGGCAACCGACGCGACCCAGAACGCAGTTTCGTCGCCGCTGCCGCGGATCGTTGGATGGTGACGAGCCGGGCGCGACCGGTGGCGTGGTTGATGGTGGGGTTGGCGATCGTTGGCGTCGCGTTCATCGCCACAGTCGGCATTCCGTTGTCCGCCCAGACCGAGACGCTACGCCCGGCGAACGACCCGATCGCTGCCGCACGCGATTCGATCGAAGACCAAATCGGCTTCTCGACGGTGCCGGTCTTGGTGTTGTGGCCGGAGGCCGACGATGCTTCGCCGCTGCTGCACGGCTTGACGGAGTTGGTGGCGGCGTCGGACATCCGGTTCTTCAGTGGCCTGGAGAGTCGCGATACGACGGCGGGTCAGGCTGCGGTCGCGAAGTGCCGAGAACAGGCCGAAGGGTTCGTCAGGCGCGCGAAGGCCGAACTCGATCGTGTCGGCCTCGAGCCAGCGGCGTTCGACACAGCGCTGCAGAACCTCGCGACGCGCATCGCCGCGGACGAGGAGCCGATCGATAAGACCGTTCTCGACTACGACGGCAAGCCGCACCGCGTCATCACGTTGTGGCCTCAGCACCGCTTGTCGCTCGACGCGTTCGAAGCCTGCCACGACCGGCTCGAGCAAGCCGTTGGCACAGACGTCACGTTGCACGGTGGTCCGAGCCTGCTCGCCGCGATGGAAGACATGTTGGCGCGCGATCTGTGGCGCGCGTGTCTCGTCGCCGCACTGCTGGCCGTCCTGATGGTCACGGTGTGGTTGCGTTCGTTGCGCGATGGCTTGCTCGCCTTGGTGCCGAGTGCGATGGGGCTGGTTGCGACCCTCGTCGTGTTGCAGCTGTCGGGCATCTCACTCTCGATGATCAGCTTCGTTGCCGTGCCGTTCGTGCTCGGCATTGGCGTCGATGAAGGTGTGCACCTTGTCGGCCACTTCCGCCACGTGCAGTCCGGTGGCCAGGCAAGCACGGGAGCGACCGGCGTCGGCATCGTGCGCACCAGCATCGGCACGGTCCTCGGCTTCTCCGCACTCCTCCTCGCCGAGAGCCCGGGCCTGCAGCTACTCGGCGGCATCGTCGCGTTCGGCTCGATCTCCTGCATGCTCGGCTGCCTGTTCGTGCTCGCCCCACTGCTCGCTCGCCGCGGCAACGAGGAGCGGTAAGGTGGTTCTTGTGAACGTTCGTCTGGGTGTGCTGGTGGTCGTGGGGTTGCTGGCCGGGTGTCGCGGCTTTGCGCCTGCATCGGCTGAGGCGAAGTCGTGGGTGCGGCCGATGGAACTCGCTGAGTCGATGCCGGCAGAACAGTTCGTGGTCGAGATCGAGTCGGCGCATCTCGCTGGGATCTACGACGCGTTGTTGGTTGCCGAGGGCGGGGTCGTGCGCATGCAGTTGTTCCCCGACGTGGGCGGCAAGGTGTTGGATCTGACAGTTGCTGCGGCCCACATCTCATGCGAGTTGCCCGACGCCAGCTATCGTGCCGAGCCGCCATATGCGGCGGCCGAACCGCATCTTGCGCTGGTGTTTGCGGCGATCTTCGCCGAGCTGCGTTCGCCGCCGGCAGCGCGCGTGATCGGCGAGCGGCGCGAGGCAGGTCGCATCCGCGAGGTCCAGTTGGAGCCGGCGCTCGGCTCGGGCACGGTGACCGCGACGCTGTTGCCGGACGGCCAGATCCAGTGCTATCGGATCTCTCTGGGGTACCTGGAATTCAGCCTCAGCGGCGACGGTTCGTTCGCAGGGCCGGGATTTGCCGGGCGGCTTTGCCCGTAGCCCCCCGGATTCCAAATTGCTATACAATGCAAAGTAGTGGGTGCGCACCACCTCGAAGCAGCCGGTCCCACCGGCACTTCCGGCGCCCAGCTACGTGTTTGACCCTGCCGCGGCGTCTCGATTCCGACATCGCCCGAAGTCTGTAGCAAGTGCGCCCCTAAAGAGATCCGAAAACCGTTGTGGCCCCTGGCCACACCACCTCTCACTACATGTTCCGCCGCAAGAAGCCTTCGCCTGATCAGGAAGCTGGGTTCGACGAAGACATGGTCGTCGTCGTCGACCAGTCCGTGAACCCGTACCTGGTGATGTTCCACGAGCCGGCCGGCTTCCGCGCCGAGCAAGTGCGCGGCTTGCGCAACCGCCTGGTTGCGATGAACCCCGATGGCGAGCCGAAGACGCTCGTCGTTTCGTCGGCGGTGCGCGGCGAAGGCAAGACGGTCTCGGCGCTCAACCTCGCGATGGCGTTCGCCGAACTCGAACGGCAACGCGTGGTCATCGTAGACGCCGACCTGCGCCGACCGAGTTGTGAGCGCTACCTCAACCTCAACACCCAGGCAGGCCTTACCGACGTATTGCTCGGCCAGGCGTCGGTCGACAAGTTGCTGCGCCCCGCGGGCTACCGCAACCTGATGTTGCTCGGTGCCGGCACGCGTGTCGACAACCCGGCCGAAGTGCTCAGCTCGTCGCGCCTCGACCAACTGCTGCAGCGGCTCAAAGAGAACTTCCAATACGTCGTCATCGATTCCCCGCCGGTTCTGCCGTCGACCGATGCCGGCGTCTTGTCCGCCGCGGCGGACGGCACGGTGATGGTGGTTCGCCTCGAGCACTCGCAGAAGAAGCAGTCGCGCGAAGCCGTGCAGACTTTGGCCGACATGGGCGGCAACGTGCTTGGCTCGTTCGTCACCGAGGTGCGCGGCCGCGACCCGGAGAGCGACAGTCGCCTGTCCTACGACCAATCGCCCCACGAGGAGGACGAGTAGTCCGTGACCGGCTTCAAGGAGACCCTCAAGGACGCCGTGCGGCAGATGTCGTTTCGGACGTCGCTGGACAAGCTCAAGAAGAAGGGCGTCCAGAACGTCAACGTCCTCGGCATCGATCGCATCATCTCGCTGATCGAGGCCGCCGTGCACCGCAGCCTCAAGACCCGCCTCGTCGGGATCGAACGCGAAGCGGTGGCCGAGTCGACCAAAGCCGAGTTCTTGCGCCTGCTGCGCACGAACGAGGACCTGCAGCGCGAGAAGTCCGAGATCGAGCGGGCTCGCGAACGCGCGGAAGAAGAGATCGACTTGATGCGGCGCGAACTCGGTGAGAAGCGCAACCTGCTCAAGGTCAAACTCGAGCAGGATGCCGTCGAACTCGCGACGCGCTACGAAGGTGAGAACCAGGCAATCGCGCTGAAGGTCGCCGAGGTCTGTCGCGCGTTCGCCGAGGACCAGGACTCCGAAAACGACTCCGGTGACACCGTCGAAGGGCGCCTGATGGAGCTCGTCATGAATGTCGTGTCCGGGGAACGTGAGAAGGCGGATGTTGCGCGCAAGGCGTTGCAGGACCGTGAGGTCGGCAACCTCCAGCGCCGCATCAAGAAGCTCAACGAGACGTTGGTGACGACCGAGCAGCGCTTGCAGCAAGCGTCGACGATGAAGCAGCTGGATACGGGCATATCGTCCGTCTACCGCGAAGTGCAGGGACTCGATGAGTCCGACGTGCAGGCCGGCAAAAAGAAAGATTTGATGGCGGACATCTTCAAGGCGAACCTGAAGCTGCAGAAGCGCGGCAAGGGTGCATGAGCACAAGCTCGCGTCTAGTCGGTCCGCTTAGGGAGACAAGAATACGATGACGGAAAGCAACGATACGGGTGGTTCGGGAGCCGAGGCCAAGAAGGACCACGGTGTGCTCTATATCGGTATGGACCTTGGCACGTCGCGCACTTCGGTGTCGGCGAGCAACGGTGTACGCGAGACGGTGTACTCAACGGTCGGCTACCCGAAGGACGTCGTCAGCATGAAGTTGCTGAAGAAGGACGTGCTCTTCGGTAAGGAAGCGATCGAGAAGCGCATGTCGCTCAAGATGTACAAGCCGCTCGAGAAGGGGGTCATCAAGACTGGTGACGACGCCGACTCCGAGTCCAAGGCAAACCTGAAGGCCGCCCAAGACCTCATCGGTGAAGCGATCCGCCTCGCCAAGCCGCGCGCCGACGAACTCGTCTACTGCGTCATCGGGGCACCGGCCGAAGCGTCGATGCACAACCGCGAAGCGATCATCGAAGCCGCGCGTGAACACGTCGACTCGGTCATGCTGTGCAGCGAGCCGTTCGCCGTCGCCTACGGGCTCGAGTGGCTCGAAGATGTGTTGGTCATCGATATCGGCGCCGGCACGACCGACCTCTGCCGGATGCACGGCACGATGCCTGAAGAGGCGGACCAGGTGATGTTCGACATCGCCGGCGATGCCGTCGACGCCGAGCTCGCCAAGCAGATCGAAGCAACGTGTCCGGGCGCCCAGTTCACGGTCCAGATGATCAAGGACATCAAGGAACGCCACGGCTACGTCGGCGAGATCGCCGAACGCATCACGGTCGACCTGCCGGTCGACGGCAAGCCGACGCCGTTCGACCTGACCGATCAGCTGAAGGCCGCGTGCTCGGTCCTGATCGAGCCGATCGTCGACGGCCTGCGCCGCCTGGTCTCGACGTTCGACCCGGAGTTCCAGGACAAGCTGAAGAACCGCGTGCTGCTCGCCGGTGGTGGTTCGATGGTGAAGGGCCTCGACACCGCGGTGGAGAAGGCGATGCAAGAGCGCCTCGGCAGCGGCAAGGTGATCCGCATCGAGGAGCCGATCTACGGGGGGAGCAATGGTGCCCTGAAGATCGCCCACGACATGCCTGAGGACTTTTGGGAGCAGCTTAAGTAGCCGAGGAAGTCGGGTAGGGCTCGCCAGACTCACGCTGGACGGCGTCTGAAGCCGCCCTTCGGCGGCTCCGCTACGCGGCATCGTTCGCAGGTGCTCAGCGGGGCAACGCCCCGCCTCCGCTCTACTCACTCGTCATCCTTGCCAGCCCGAGTCTGGCGAGCCCTAGTCGCGTTCGAAGGCGGCTTTGAGGAGAGTTTGTGTGCGGTCCTGGAGGCCTTGGTTGGCCTACAAGAGGCGCAGGATGAAGGCCGCGAATCGGGCCATCGCGAAGCGGAACTCGCGGCCGCTCTCGGAGAGGAGCAGGATCACCAGTCCAAAGCTCGTTCCGGAGATGGCGAAGCGCACTACCTTCTGGCGACGTTCGCTCGCTTGACGCTGTTCCCGGGTCGCTCTGCGGTGGGCCTGGTCCGTGTCCTTCACGAAACCATGCTAGCAGGTTCAGTGGGTGGCGGGTGCGCCGGTGAGTTAGAGGGCGAAGTCGGACTCGAGGATGCGGCGGAGTTCGAGGAAGTCGCGGATCTCGTAGTCGGCCTTGGTGCGGCCTTCTAGTTGGGCGTAGCGGCCGCTGCGGCGGATGCGGATGGTGGTCCAGCCGTCGTTGTTGCAGGGGTCGATGTCGTGCGTGGGGTTGTCGCCGACGTAGAGGCAGCGGTCCGGCTTGAGGTCGAGGGTCTGCAGGACGCGGCGGTAGAGCTTCGGGTTGGGCTTGCTGAAGCCGACCTGGTCCGTGAAGAAGACGGCGTTGGCGGTGACGAACTCGAGGATGTCGAGGCGAACGAGCTTCTCAGCCTGCTTGATCGTGATGCCGGCGGAGATGATGCCGCGCGTCAGTGGTTTGCTCGAGAGCCACTGGAGGGTGCCGTAGACGTCGTCGTAGACCTTGAGGTCGCTCTCCTTCGTGCCGTGGTAGCCGACGACGCCGGCGGCGACGATGACCGCGCGGTTGTTGCCTTGGTGGCTCTGGGGGCCGAGGCGGTCGAGGACCTTGTCGAAGTGGCCGCCGTAGTTGCTCGAGAACTCTTGGATGACGTCCTCGAGTTCACGCATGGCGTCCTGGCGCTTGGCGTTGAGGCCGGCGCGGATCATTGCGTCGACGGCGTTGCGACGCGCCTTGTCGGCGAACACCGTTGTAGAGAACAACGTGTCGTCGATGTCGAAGAAGATGGCGTCGAGGGATCTGGTCATCCAGGTGGTGGTGCGCTTGCCGGGGTGGGCTGGGCCTCGGGAACCCCTAGTTGTCGGTCATAGACTGCGGCGCGGCAAGAGCGCTGCCGTAGCTGTTGGGTAAAACCCGGACGCGGGGTGGGGTGGTGGTGCGGAGTTGTGTCGCGCTGCCGCTGGGATCCGCGGGTTCCGAACGGGGCTTCGGTGCAAAACCGAAACGAGCCGCACTAGGCGGCTCGTTTCTCAGCTCAGCTCAGTCAGATGACTGATCTGTGCTCGGTCGTGCGATCCGTCGTGCGATCTAGTGGCCGCCGTCGGGATCGACGACGTCCGTGATCTGCGCGCGAACCATGACCATCAGGCTGCGGTTCTCGTCGGCCGAGCCTTCCTGCTTGAACAGGAACGAGATCAGCGGGAGGCGCGACAGGAGCGGCACTTCGGCGCGACGCTCGCGGGTCAGGACCTGACGCAGGCCGCCGAGCAGCACCGTGCCGCCATCCGGGACCTTGACCGTCGTCGAGAAGTTCGTGACGGTCAGGTTCGGCAGCTGAATCGTGACGGGCAGCGTCGAGCCAGCGAGCGACGTCGTGAACGTCGGGATCGGGCGCTCGAGTTCGGCAACCGTCGGGTTCAGGTTGAGCACGATGTATTGACGGTCATTCATGATGACCGGCTCAACGTCGAGCACGATGCCGTCCTGGATGACGTCGACCTTCGGGTCGGCGATGAACGCCGCCTGAGCAACTTCGACGTCGAAGTCACGGATGTAAGCCGTCTGGTTGATGACGGCGACGTGGCCGCGGCCGCGGTTGACGACCGACAGGATCTGGCTGTTCATGACCTCACCGTCCTGGCGCTTCTCGACTGCGCGCAGGATCATGTTGAGTTGGGTGTCATCGATCAGCGTCCAGCCAGCGGTCAAGCCACCGGTGGGGGAAAGGACCTTGCCGAGGTCGTTCAGGAAGTAGTTCTCCGTCCGGGCGCGGATGTCACCATCGCTACCGTCGTTGAAGAACGCACCTGCCAGCGGGTTGGCAGCCGGGTCACCGGTGCCGCCGTTGTCCTGACCGAGCGACGCGTTGTTGACCAGGCCGTTGGTCACGTCGTCCAGCGAAACCGAGTCGCCCTTGACGCCCGAGCCACCGAGGCCGCGGATGTCGATGCCGATCTCCTGCAGGAAGTTGCGGGAGATGGTCAGGAACTTGGAGTCGATGGTCACGATCGGGGTGCGGAAACGACGCATGTCGTTGAGCACCTTGACGATCTTGTCCTGCATGTCCGGGCTGGCCTTGACGGACAGCAGGCCGGAGTCTTCGGGGCGAATCTCGACGCCGTCGGTCTCCCAGTAAGCCGGGTCCGTCGCTTCTTGGAGCGTCGTCACCAGTTCGCTGAGCTCGATGCCGGCAATCGGGTCATCGCCTTCGGCGCCCGTCCGCGGGATGTCACCCGAGTCTTCGGTCGGGATGTCGCGGATGGTCGGCGGCAGGAACTGGGTCTGCTTGAAGATCAGGTCCTTGACCGGGTAGATCTCGGTGACCAGCGTGCCAGCGGCCTGCGACTTGTCGCCAATGACGATAACGCCGTTCTTGATCGTCCAAGCGAGGTTCTCGCTCTTGCCGATCATGTGGTTGAGGAAGTCCTTGAGCGTCATCGAAGCGGCGAGCTCGATGACCACGGCCAGGCTCTCGTCGTCGATGACCGTGCGGGCCTCCGGCGTCGTGATGATCTGGACGCCCGTCAGCAGGCTCAGGTTCTTGATGACGTCGAGGTAGGCACCGGTCTCTTCGGTGTAGGTCAGGCGACCGACACCAACCGAGTTGACCTGTTGCGTCAGCGCCATGTCCTGCGGATCCATGACCCGCGCGCCCGACGTGCGCGTGTTGCGCGCGTTGGCCTTGGCCCAGACACCCGGGTCCATGACCAGAACGTCCGTTTGCGGCGTCTTCAGCTCTTCGTGCGCTTCGAGCATCTTGCGAATCTCCTTCGCACGAACGCGCCAGTACTCATCGTTGGCCGAGTCACGCGCCGCCTTGGTTGCGGCGTTGAGCATCTCGTAGGCCAGCGAGTTCGACGGGTCGATCTCGAGGGCACGCGTCGCGTGGTCCTGCGAACGCTCGAACTGGCGAGCTTCGAAGGCGGTTTGCGAACGCTTGATCAGGCCGTCGACGCGAGCGCGCTTCTGAGCTTGCTTGCGCTGGTATTCGCGACGCAGACGCTCGGCGAGCTGTGCGTTCTCGGATGCCTGGCTCTCGCGTGCTTGGGCATCGTAGAGACGCTCGGCCTCTTCGCGTGCGCCCTGCACTTGCGTCGGCAGGTCGGCCCAGTCGATATCCTGCTTGATCTGGATACCGAGCGCGGCGCGACGCAGTTCCTCGATCGCACCAGCGTAGTCCTTGTCGGACATGCGCTGCTGAGCGTTCTGGATCTGGCTTTGCACCGTGGCGCGGGCACGCTCTTCCGAGATGCGCTGCAAGCGCATGACCTCGTCGGCGTAGTCCTTGGTGACGCCTGCGGGCTCGCCGAGCTCGGCTTGCACAGCGGCCAACTGGGCGGCAACGGTTTCGTTGCGCGGCGCCAGGTTCTTGGCCTTGAGCAGCTCGAGCTTGGCAGCCTGCAGCTCACCGCGGGTGCGCAGCTTGCGGGCATTGTCCAACCAGTTCTCGACGAGGGCCTGCGCGCGTTGCTCAGCAACGGTTTGCGGTCCCTGCGGGTTCTGGGTGGAGCCGGTGTTATTGGTGGAGTTGCTGCCAGCCATCGGCGATCCACCTTCGGGCGCGGACGCACCGTTGGCGGGGCCGTTCGATTCTTCGGGGGAATCGTTCGGGGTGGAGCATGACGTGCCGATGAGGGCGAGCGTCAGAGAAGCAGCGAGAAGGCGCGGATGTTCGAGAGCCATCGTTTCACGCTCGGTGCGTAAGCAGAATGCGAATAGGTCCCACGGAGGTGGGCCCCTTTGCAATGTTGAAGACAAGCGATCGGTGGACGAACACGATGTGGAGGCATCGCCGCACGTGAGAGGGGACGTTTCACATGCGACCGATCGAGAGGGACTTGCGACAACACGATACGGACGTTTCTTGCGGCGGACAAACCGGGGGAGAACCCGTCGCAAGGGGCGAAAACGTAGCTGCGGTGGGCGGGTCGTGCCAGCGCTTTTTCTGGTTGTGATGGGTGCTTCGGCGGATCCTTTCCGGCGCCGTTTCGGCGAGCAGTGTGTTCTGCCCGGATTGCGGGCAAAGTGCTGCCGGAGACCGGGTAGGGGCGATTTGGGGCGTGGGGGGCAGGTGGCACCCTGGGCGCGCCAGGGGCCCAAAACCGCAACAGGCCCGCACCGGGTGGTGCGAGCCTGTCTGCGGTGAGCTCAGGTGATGCTGAGCTGGCTTGTTGGCCAGGTCCTACTTACCCGGGCCGAGGCCACCGCCGAAGTTGACTTCCTTGAAGCCAGCGGCGTTGGCGGCGTCGTTCGTCTTGGCGACGTCTTCGTAGTAGGTGCCGGGGTAGGCTTCGATCACGCAGGACATCAGCTTCTTGCCCCCGGTCTTCTTGTCCGGGATCTGGCTGGCTGGGTCCCTCGCGATGCGGTCGAGCTCCGCCTTGACGGCTTCGATCGTGGCCAGCGGCTTGGGGCCGACTTCCCAGCGAACACGGTGACCTTCCAGCGCAAAGCGGTTGGGTCGGTCGGTGTTCGGGTTGATGCCCTTGCCACCGTACTTTTCGTAGTTGGGCGTGCCCTTGGATTCGACGTGGATCTTGATCGCGAGCTGTTCTTCCGGCTCCACGACCGTGTTTTGCGAACCCTTGTCGGTCGGCAGGAACGCGTCGAGCTTCGATTCGAGAACCTTAAACTCGATGCAGATGAAGAAGATGATCATCAGGAAGACGACGTCGATCATCGGCGTCATGTCTGCCTTGGCTTCTTCTTGTGCGTCATCAATAGCGGTCATTTGATCCTCTCGTTCTTGACGCCGGTTTCCTTGTCCTGATCCGACAGAGCCAGCTGCACCTTCCAGAACGCGATGTCCGGTTGGCTGCACTGCTTCATGATCTCACCGACGTAGTGCCATTCGGTCCACTTGTCGGCGCGGATCAAGATCGGGTCATCGATGACCTCGGCGAATGCACCGCCGATGTCCTTCTGGACGAGCTTGAGCGTCTTCTCGGCCACACCCTTGGTGCGGATGTCGAGCAGCAGCTGCTTGATCTTGGCGTAGTCCTTGCCGTCGGTAGTGGGATCGAAGAAGACGTCACCACCGTAGATCACCGTGCCGTTCTGCAGCACGTTGATGATCGGGCGGTTCTCCGGGGGAGCGTCATCGGGTTCCATGAACACTGCGCGTGGCAGGATCAGGTCCTCGAGGTTCTTCTGGCTCAAGTCGATGACCAACACGAAGAAGATCATCAGCAGGAACACGCAATCGATCATGGGCGTCATGTCCATGTCGATCTCTTCCTGAACGATTTTTTCGACGTTCACGTAGTTGTCTCCGGTTGCGTGCCGCGGCTAGCGCGACACTGGAGGGGTGGGGTCCGGACGGTTGAGAACGCGGTTCTCGCGGCCCGGATCAGCCCCAACGGGATAAACGGCGAATTACTTGGCGCGGAAGCGCTCGAACAGGTCTTCGGTGATCGCGTTGATCTCCGTCGACGTCCGGATGACGCGGTTACGCAAGGTAAAGAAGGCGATGCCGACCGGGATGGCGACCGACAGGCCGAGCATCGTCGTGATCAGTGCCATCTTGATACCGCCTGCCAGCTTGGCCGGCGAAACGTTACCGCCGGACGACGCGATCTTGCCGAACGTGACGAACATGCCCGTCACCGTGCCGAACAGACCCATCATCGGCGCGATAGCCGAGATCAGCGACAGCCAACCGATCTTCTGGAAGAGCTTGACCGACTCCTCGGTCTGCATCTCGCGGATCGATGTCTGCATCGTCTCGAACGAGTGGCCGAGCTTGGAGAGGCCGGCGCCGACAACGTTCGTCAGGTAGTTCTTCTCTTGCTCGCAGAGCTCGACGGCGTCTTGGAAGTTCTCGCCGTCAAACAGTGCTTCGAGTTCGTCGAGCAGGTCTGGCGGAGCAAGCTTCTCACGCTTGATCGTCATGAAGTTCTCGATGATCAGCGCAACCGCGACGACCGACATCAACATGATGAGGTAGCCAATCGGGCCAGCCTTGTCGTAGTCGAAGACCTCGGCGAGGAAGCTTTGTTGCGGTTCGCCACCTTCTTCCTCACCTTGGGCGAAGACGGACGTGGCGAGCAGCAATGGTGCGGAGACAGCGAGGACGCGAACGAAGGGCACGTGCTTGAGGATCATGGGAACTGCAACCCTGCCTGGGCAGGGGGGAGAGGGGCTGGTTTCGATTGGGATCGAAAAAGAGGGGGGGGGAAGTTTGCGCGACGACGCCGGGTCTGGGAAGCCCCGGGAGCAAACAAATCTTCGGTTTGCCAAAAGTGGCAGGCCGAAGCAGCTTGCTGGGAGCGTTATCGCGAATGTTGATCGGATCGATCGGGATGGGGTGGATTGCGGTCGGGGCTACTACTCAGTGCCTACGATTACTCAGTGCCCACGATTACTCAGTGCCCACGATTACTCAGGGGCAACTCTACGGCGCCCTACTTCGGGACTTCGGCGCGGGCCTTGGCGGCCCAGCGCGTCGAAGGGTAGTTCGTGTAGACGAGCTGGAAGTAGTTCTTGGCACGGTTGCGGAAGGTGTCGCCTTCCTTGTCCACACCGAGTGCCAACAGGCACTTGCCGAGGTAGTAGTTGGCCTTGGCCGTGGCTTCGCCGGAACTTGCGTCGAGCACGCTCGCGGTGGCCAGAGCCATCTGAGCGCGACGCAGGTCGTTGGCGGAGTTCTTGGCCACGGCGGACAGGAAGATGGCCTCGCCTTCACCGGCGTGGCCGGCGGCCTTGAGGGCGGCTTCCGTGCTGCCGGCGAGCTGGCGGAAGAACGACTCGGCCTTCTTGTAGTCCTTCTCGAGCAGGTAGGTCTCGCCTTCGCCGACGCGCGATTGCGTCTGGATCGTCAGCAGCTCGGACTTGTCGCCCTTCGCGGTGCGCAGTGCGTCACCGGCGGTGGTGCCAGCCGACTTGAACTGCGTGCGGGCTTCGCTGGCCTTGCCGTCAGCGATCAGCGTCAGCGCGAGCTCGTACTTGCCGCGCGCGCTCCAGACCGTGCCGAAGCCTTCGGTGATGGCGCGTTCGCTGAGCGACTTCAACGTCGCCGCGGCGGTGCCAGCGGTGCCGGCCAGGCGCTGGGCGCGACCGGACAGCAGCATCGCTTCGGGCGTGCGCCAGTGGTTGGTGTTGGCCGAGAGCCACTCGCTCATGTGCGAGGCGGCGGTGCCAGCAGCGGACTTGTCGGTGCCGGCGGAGGCGATGGCCGACTTGATCTTGAAGAACTCGGCGTCGGCTTTGACCAACGGGCGGCTGCTCGTGACAGCGCCGAACAGTTGCGTCGCCGTCTCGAAGTCACCGCGGCCCATCGCAGCGCGAGCGGACACGAACTCTTCGGGGAGGTTGCTCCACTCGACGTCGACGATCTGGTGGGCGGGAACTTCAAACGGATCACTGCCGCGCGTGCCGCGGACACCACTGAGCAGGAACTCGGTGATCTCCACGCCGCGAACGCGGCTGCCGTCCTTCTTGAGGACGGCGTCGTTGATCTTCTGGGCGGACGCCGAAGGCAGCAAGAAGGCCGCCGGCAACAACAGGGTGAGAATGCGCATTCTGGTATCGATTGCTGGGTTGTTGGTGCGGTGACCGGTTAGCGGTTGGTCTGGAAGTAGTTCTTGATCATCACGCCCTTCTGGCCAAATCGCAGAAGGCTCTCGAAGTTGTCGGTGCTCTTCGCGAGGCGATAGAACTTGTCCGCGATGTCCTTGTACTTCGGCTCCTTGAGGCTCGCCTGCTTGGCGAACCAGTACGCTTCCCACATGAACTCGTACCACTCGAAGCTGAACTTCTTGATCTCGTCGCGCTGCATGTAGACGCGGTACGACTCGGTCGGGTGGCCGTAATACTTCATGTAGGCCTCGACCGGCTTGTCGAGACCCGGCTCGCGAACGGGGCTGCCGAGGTCGAACTCGAACCAACCGCCGAGGGCGCGGGCGATCTGACGCTTGAGGTTCCAGTGGGTCGGGTTGGCCTTCTCGGCCTTGCTCAGCATGTCGTAGGCCTCGGTAAAGCGGCGCTGTTGCAGCAGGGCTTCACCGACCATCGGACGCACGAGTTGATCGACGACGCGCTGCTCGCGCTCGTCCTTGGTCTCGCCGTAGATGGCGAGCGTCTTCTTGGCAACGTCATCGACCTTCTGCCACTCCTTGAGCTCCGACCAGTTCAACATGGTGTTGACCAGGATCGCGAGCTGCGGGCGCGGCGACGAGTTGATGTAGTCCATGCCGAGCGCCACGAGCTTCTTGCGAACCTCGTTGACCTCGCCTTGGGCGGCTGCGATCTCGTTGGCGGGCTTGCCGGAAGTGACGGCCTTGTCGGCCTCGGCGATCTGGCTCTTCACCTGCGCCTGATACTCCTGGAAGATCTCGCTGGCGAGGCGCGACGAGCGCGCCATGTCCTTGGCCTTGAGTTGCGTGTAGGCCTGCTCGGCTTGATCGAGCGCGCCGGTGTCGACGTGCAGACGACCGAGGTAGGCGAGCACCTGCGGCACGTAGAGCTGGCCGTCGGCGGCGTAGTTCGTCAGGAACTGCTTGATGGCGTCGATCGCGGCCGGGTAGTTCTTGAGCTCGCGCTCGAGCTTGAACTTCTCGTAGCCACGCGCCTCGTAGTACGTCATCTGGACGTCGTTGTAGGCGGCGGCGGCGAGGGCGGCCTTGCGAACGGTTTGCTTGCCGCTGTCGCGGGCACCGAGCACGTTGTCGCCGACAAACTTGCGGTAGGCGGCGATCGTCGTGCGGGCGGTCTTGAAGTCGCCCTGCATCGCCTGGCTGCGGCCGAGGCGCACAGCGGCTTGCTCGTAGTAGGTGTAGTCGCTGGTGACCTTGGCGAACTCAACCGCGGCTTCCGCGTACTTCTGGCCGTTGAAGAACGTGCTGCCGGTCTTGTAGGCGAGCTTGTTCGCACCACCGGTGCTGAACTGCGCGGCCAGGTCCTGCATGCGCTTCCAGTAGGCGTTGAAGTAGGTGTCTTCGCTCGTCTGGCGCTTGTGCTTCGAGACGGCGCGATCGAGCGTGTCCGCCATGTCGCTGCTCATGTCAGCTTGCGGCTGTGGCTCGGTCGGGTTGTCCTTGCCCTTGATGCCGTGGGCTTGCAGGCCGTTGGCGATCGCGATCATCGCTTCGAGGCCACGATCACTGCGACGGTAGGCGTCGCCGAGCATCTTGTGGGCTTCGAGGCCGAGTTCCTTGCTCTCGTCGGCAGTCATCGTGGCGATGGCGCCACGCAGGTTCTTGATCGAGGACTCGTAGTTGCGCTTCTGCAGGTCGCCCTTGCCGACTTCGAACAGAAGGGCGCCGGAGACGAGGCCACTCTGCATCGACAGGATGTCGCTGAGCACGGCCTTGGCGCGCACGCCAACGTAGTCGGCGGGGTGCTTGTCGTTGATGCGCTGCGTCATCGCGAGCGCTTCCTGCACCTTGGTGGCGTCGCCGGATTCGGCCTTGAAGCGGCTCTCGGCGAGCAGCATCAGGTGGCCGTAGGTCGGGCTGACGATTTCGAAGACGTCGAGGTCTTCTTCGCCGTAGGTCGTGATGTGCGTGCGGAAGTCGGTGAACAGCTTCTCGGTGTCGGTGTGGCCTTCGCGAGCCATCGTCTCACCGGCGCGCACGTAGACTTCCTGCATCATGCCGAACAGGAAGCCCAGCATGCCGGGGCTGATCTCGATGTCGCCGTCTTCGTGGCCTTTCAGCGAGCGCACGATCTGGTCGATCGTGTCGGTGTACCACATGACGGCTTCGTCCATGTCGCCTTGCACTTCGTAGCACTTGGCGATCTCGAAGAGACCACGCAGGCCGAGCGCCGACTCTTCGCCGTACTCGAGCACCATCTCTTCGAGTTCTTCGATGGCGCGGCTGACGAGAACACCGCGGTTCTCCTTGTCGGCCTTGGCTTGCTCGCGCGTCAGCACGGCACCCTTCATCCACATGACGCCGTAGTCGATCTTCTTCTGCTCGTCGTCTTCGATCTCCGACTCGAGCGATGCCTTGACGCCAGCGCAGGCTTCCTTGCCGGCCTTCAAGACGTTGATCGTTTCTTCCTGCAGTTCGGGCACGCGCTCGGGGCTCTCGTTGCGCGCAATGTCGAGTTCTTCGGTCAGGAACTGACCAAAGTCCTGCGACGCGTTCGCGAGCGTGCTCATCGCCTGCACCTTGACGTCGCCGTCGGTCGAGCGATCGATCAGCTCCTGCGACTTGATCACGGTCTCCTTGAAGAGCGCGCGTTGCAGGGTGCGATCACTGCGCGAGCGGGCGCCGTAGTAGGCGACCTCGACGGACAGTTGCGCGATGCGGTCCTGGTCACCGGCGCCACGGTGATCCGTGGCGAGGCGATCGGCCTCGGCCTTGGCAAGTTCGATGAACCTCATCTCCTTGGCCAGGGCGCGGACGAAGGTGATTTCGCGTGCCAGTTGGTCCTGAGCAATCAGGGCCGGCGACAGCGAGCCGAGAGCGAGCGCGAGAGTTGCGCACTTAGTGCCGAAGAGGCGCGCGGGAAGGCTGGTCACAGACAGACTCCGATGGGTGATCTGCGGAATGCAGAATCGATATTGGATGGTGGACGTGTGGTGCCGACGAGGGGGAGACGGCGCCGAAGTCGCGATCGGAGTGCGGTTAAGGGGGGAAACCGCACACCGCTCGAGGGGTTCGAACGGAGGAGTATAGCGAGCGGTTCAGGGGTTCCAAGGAGTGGGTTGGGTGGGGTGGGGTTGGGGGGGTGGTTGTTGGGTGGGGGATGGGGGGGGGATTGCCTTGGGTGTGGTGGTTACGGCGGTGCGGGTGAGGGTGGGGTGAGGGTTGGGCAGGGGCGCGGAGGCTTCGAAAACAGAAGGGGTTGGCAGGCGGTCAGTACGGTGCCAGGCACAGGGTCGACTTATTCGCCTGGCGGCGAATAGCGCTTCGCTAGTCAACCCTGAGCCAGGCACCTGGGCGTCAGTGACGGGGGGGAGGGGCCGGGCGTCGGTGGCGGGGGTGGGGAAAACCGAAAACGGCCAGCGCTTGGCGCTGGCCGTTTTCCAGGGCTCGGCGTGGTTAACGCAGAGCATCAGCAGTCGCTAGGCTTCGCCTAGCGCATGCTGATCATGTCGTCCATCGGCAGGGTCGACGGGTCCGGCTCGTGCTCTTCCATCAGCACGATCTTGCTGCGGATGAGGATGAGCATCTTGCGGTTCTGGACCGACGTGCCGTTGCGGCTGAAGAGCCAGCTCAGGCCCGGCAGGTTGCCGAGGAGCGGGACCGACGAGCGCAGGTTTTGACGCTCAACGAGGCGCATGCCACCGAGCATCATCGTGCCGCCGTCAGGCATCGTGACCGTCGTGCGGACGCGTTGCAGCGTGACTTCGGGCAGCTGGATCGAGATCGGCTGGCCGACACCGAGCGTCGTCGTGAAGGTCGGGATCGGCAGCTGCAGCGTCATGACGGTGGGGCGGAGCTCCATCGTGATGAACTTGAGGTCGCTGTCGACCACCGGGCGAACATCGAGAGCGACACCATCGTGCACGGTGCCGATGACCGGGTTGGCCACCGCCGCCGCCTGCGCGATTTCGACTTCGAAGTCGCGGATGTAGCTGATGTTGCGCAGGAAGTGCATCGAGGCGCGCGTGTTGTTGTAGACCAACAAACGCGGGGCTTCGATCTGCTCCGAACGCTCTTGCTTGCTCACGGCGCGCAGCACGACTTCGACTTCGGTGTCGTCGAGGAAGGCGTATTGCAGCGCGAAGCCACCGGCGTTGGTCAGGCCACCGTTGCGGCCGCCCAGCGTCGAGTTGAAGAGGTTCTCGACGCGAGCCATCGCGTCGCCGTCTTCGCCGTCGTTGAAGAAGATGCCCGGCTCGGTGCCGGTGCCGACGATGCCGGGAACAGCAGCGTTTTGCGCCTGGCGCTGACCGAAGTCATCGAAGCCGGCGTTGCTGCGGTCTTCCCTCTTCTCGAGGCCGCGGCCGGCGAGGCCTTGCGCGCTCTGGTTGCCCAGGCCGCGAAGGTCGATGCCGACGTCTTCGAGGAAGCTGTCCTCGACGCTCAGGAAGCGCGACTCGATGTCGATCTGGATGCCAACGTGGCGGCGCAGCTCGTTGATGAGGCTGCCCACTTCGTCGAGCGTCTTGCGATCGGCGCGGACGTAGATGACGCCCTGCTGGTGGTTGATCGTGAACGGCGAGCCGTCCCACTTCTCGGTGGCGATCGTCGAGGTGACGAGCTCCATGAGGCGATCGGGATCGACGACCGACGGGGTCGCGTCCTCTTCGACTTCCGGGAAGAGCGGGTTGTCGTCACCCGGCACCTTGAGGCGCAGGTCCGGACCCGGCTTGCCTTGCACGGCCGTGATCAGCTCGGTGACGTTGAACGGTTGCAGCTCGAGCTTGCCGATGGCGTTCTCGGGCGTGACCAGCTGAACGAGGCCGTCGCTGATCTTGTAGGCAACACCGGTCTGGGCCTGGATGGCTTCGAGGGCGCTGGCAACCGAACGGCGGGCGAGGCGGAACTCGCTCAGCGTCGTCGTCTCGGCGTCCATGTCCTTGACCTCTTGCGAGACGAAGAACGTCGCACCCGTGACCTGGGCGTAGTAGTTGGCCCAGTCCTGAACCGTGGCGCTCGCGAAGTTGTGCTCGAGCACGGTGTCGTGGAGCAGCTTGGTCACGGCCTGGTTGGCCGGGGTGTCAAGCTCGGTCGCGGCAGTGTAGCTGGCCGGCTTGCGGCGGCTGACTGCGGCCCAACGCGACGGGTCGAACACGACGGTGTCCGTTTGCGGCACGGTGCTGTGCTGCAGCTCGGTGAACGTCTTGTTCCACTCGGTGCGGAAGCGTTCGCGGTTGAAGTCCATCACCGCGTTGTGACGCGCGCGGTCGGCGAGATCGCGCAGGCCCGTCGCGGTCGGGTTGATCGGGTCGAGGCGCAGGGCCTGATCGACCAGGTTGACCGACTCTTCGTAGGCACCGTCCTGGAACTTGACGTTGGCGGCCTCGAGGAGGCGTTCGACGCTCTGCTCCTTGGCGATCTCGCGATCGCGGGAGATGCGCTGCAGTTCGGCCTCGGACATTGCCTTGGCGCGCTGCAGGTCGTTGGTGTCAGCCTTGCGCTTCGCTTCGCGGGCTTGCTCCAACATCATGTTCGTCTCGGTGCGCAGCGGATCGTTCGGCTGCACATACTGCGAGAAGTTGATGACGGTGGCCGCGCGCTCGAAGCGGTCGATGGCCTTGCCGAAGTTGCCGAGGTCCATCTCCGCCTTGCCGAGGGACAAGTCGTTGTTGACCAGCGCGCGCTCGCGTTCTTGCGCGACGCGGTGGGCAATCAGCTGGTTCTCGAACGAGTTCTGCAGCGGCTTGGTTTCTTCGCCGAGAATCTGTTGGCAGCGGGAGAGGATGTCGCGCGCTTCCGCGTTGTCCGAGTCGAGCTCGAGAGCGTAGGCGGCTTCGTTGCGAGCGTCTTCGAACAAGCGCAGCTCAAGTGAGCGACGCGCGTTCTCAAGCGCCTTCTTGACGACGGCGGCTCGGCCCTGTGGATCCTGACCTTGCTGACGGATGCCAGTGGTCGAGGAGGGCGAGGACGAATCCGTCAGCGGGATGCCGTCGGAAGAACCAGTCTGCACATCAACGAAGTCCGTCGGCGTGCCCGAGCAGGCAGCCAGGGCCAACAGGGACGACGCGGCGAGCAGAGAGGACGCACAGAGGCCGCGCAAGCGCAGGGTCTGAACCTTGATCATGCTGAATGCCTGCAAAGGTGGCGATCGGGGAGAGGGGGGCAAGGCAGCGGCGTCGGTGGGGAACTGGCCGTCGACTGCACGCGCAGCAAACGAACCAAACCAACGTCGCAAAGAGCACTCACTTCAGATGCTCGAACCGCTTGCACTCTTGTCCGACATGCATGCCACATGGCGGGGGAGTAAGGAGACAAACGACCGAATCTCTGGGTGAGCCCTGCCCTCCTCGGGGACGCAAAGAGGACACAGGGACGCGGGACCCTATCGACCTGAGAGAGGACGGTCAAGGTTGCAACAAGCCCTTACCCGAACGAGTTTGCGGAAACCTTCCGCCCATCGGGTCGGCTTTACCCGCGCGGGACTTCTGGCAGACCGAGTAACTGGTTGACGCGCTTGATGTCTTCCCAGGTCTCACGCTTGCGCGACGGCTCGCGCAGCAGGTAGGCGGGGTGCCAGGTGACAATGACCGGGATGCCGGCGTATTCGTGCTGCTTCTGCCGCATCTTGGTCGTCGACTCGGTCGAACCGAGCAGGTTTTGCGCGGCGGTCCGGCCCAAGCAGACGAGCACCTCGGGCTTCACAAGTTCTACCTGCTGCTTCAGATACGGCAGGCACGCGGCCACTTCGTCGGCCTCCGGCGCGCGGTTGCCCGGCGGCCGGCACTTGTTGATGTTGGCGATGAACACGTCTGGGCGCTGCAACCCCATGGCACCAGACAGGATACGGTCGAGTAGCTGGCCGGCTGGGCCAACGAACGGGCGGCCGGTCTGGTCCTCGCGGGCCCCGGGCGCCTCGCCGATGAACATGACGCGCGCCTTCGGATCGCCCTCGCCGAACACCGTCGTCTGGCGGCCCTGGTGCAGCTTGCACCTGGTGCAGGACAGGACTTCGCTGCGCAGCTGGCGCAAAGCGGTAATCAATGGATCTGCAACAGGTTGCGCTGGCTTCTCCGCTTGCGGCTCCGGCTGGGCCGCCGGCACCGGTTCCGGCGTCGCGACCTCTTCTTGTACCGGAACCACTTCCTGTGCAGGCGCCGCCGGCTTCGCCACGACTTCCCCCGGGGTCACCGCCAGATCTGCCCCGTAGGCATGGACCCATTGGTCCAGGTGCCGTTCGAGCGCCCGCCGGGGATCGACGGGATCGGGCTGGGCGGGATCAGTCATGTTTTGACCTTGTACTACGGGCACCGCTTCCAAGCCACGGGTCACCGCACACGTCGTAGTCTTCGGCCCGCGCAAAGATCCCATAAGAATGCGCCAGGCTCGGCTTCTCGCCGACGGCAAGGACGCTGTGCCAGGCCGAGTCGTGGAACGACGGGGTCGGCAGCACGATCGAATCCCCGGCCCGCAGCAAGAACAGGCCGCCGTGGGCCGCCAGCAGGGCTGCGAACGCGGGGTCGCGGTTGAGCAACTCGTAGACGACCGGGTCGTCGGCAGCATCCATCGCGGCAATCGCCGCCCGCTCATTGGCCACGCCGAACTTCACTAGCAGCTTCGCCAACCGCGGCTTCGCCATCGTGAACCATGCGGTGCGACCTTCGAGCTGTGAGAAGACGACGCCGAGCTGCGACGGTTCGGCATCGTGATGGAACACGGCGCCGCCGTTGGGGGCGTTGTTGTAGATGATCCGTTCGGACAAACGGTGAGGGCGCGCAATCACCCGATCCAGCCGCTCTCGCAGGGGTTTGCAGGCAAGCACGGCTGCGCACTCAGGGAAGGCATGCAGCGCAAACTGATCGACCCAGCTGCCGGTCAGGTCGGTAGTCGTCAGCCATTCTTCCTGTTGGTCGAGGCCGTTGGAGAAGCGGATCCGCATCGAGACGTCGACGTCGTCAGTCGTGATCCACGCGAGCTTCGCCCACAGGTCTTCGGCGATGACGGCGCCGTCGACCTCGGCGTTGACGAAGATCCGTTCGACCTCGCGCGCGTCTTCCTGGTCGACGGTGCTGCCGGCGTAGCGCAGGTGCTCGTCGTCGCCGATGCGCCCTTCGAGTTCATCGAGCAACTCACCGCCGTCGCGCAGGCGATCGAACATCTGCAGGGTCGCTGCGATGCTGGCGGTGTGCTGCTCCGGAGCATCCCCGAGGATGCCGGGCAGGAAGATCGGTTCGCCACGCCGCCACGCGGCGTCCTCCGTGCGTGCATCCGGCAGGTTGCGGTGCACGGTGACGACCTGACCGAGGTCGCAGTTGCGCCGGAGCAGCGGCCAGACCTCGCGGCCGCGGGCTTGCAGCGAGCGGGCGACGTCGTGGGCGCGGGAATCGAGGTGCCGGGCAGAATGCACGCCATGAGCTTGCCGCTTGCTGGCGGGAAGGCAAGCGAACTGCGGGGAGGTCGGTGGCAGGCCGACCGCCACCGGCCGGACGAACTCTATTGCAGCGCCTTGGTCACGGCATCCGTCGCCGCGAACCCTTGCACGCTGACCGGGTCGAAGAGCCACGATTGCAGGTAGAGCTCGGTGAAGAGCGGTACGAACGCGGGCAAGGTGAACGACGACGAGGTCTGGCCAAGTGGGTCCGTCTGGAACGGCAAGGCAAGGTTGAACGTCGGCACCAGCACGCCGCCGAACACGCTCTGGTAGTTTGGCGACACTCCGATGACATGCACGCCGATCGCATTCGCGAGCGCGTTGTCCACGGACAACGAAACCTGCCCGGATGGATCGAGATACCCATCCGCGTGCAGGTCCGGGGCACCGTTCGTCCCCGCAAGGGAATGGCCAAGCGTCATCCAATCGCGTTGTTGCAGCCACACGATACTGCTGACCCCGCCACCGACGACGGCGTCACCAAAGTGCTCCACGACGATGGACTGCGGTTGGCCGCCGCATGCTTCTTCGTGGTGCCAGATGAGGTTGCCGTTGGCGTCGAAGCGTCGCACGACTTCGCCGAGACCTGGAATCGGCGAGCACACGCCACTGACGCCGCCCGAGCCGCCGATGTAGACCGAGTCGTCCGGACCGACTGTGATGGCCTTGCAGAACTCGTCGTTGCCCGAGAATCCGTCGTAGGTCTGCGTCCACTGCACGTTGCCGCCGGGATCGACCTTGAACGTCAACCAGTCCATGTACGCAGTCGTCGAACTGCAGTGGCCAGCGACCAGGATGTTGTCGGCGGAATCGACGGCCAGGCGCACCGCGAACGCAAACGGACCGTTCGGCCCGATGTGTTCGACCGTCCACAGCTCATTGCCGTTTGCATCCAGTGCGACGAGTAGTGACGCCAGGCCAACGGCGCCGCCGCAGACGTAGATCGAACCGTTGGAATCGAACACGATGTCCTGGCCCGAGCTGCCAGGTCGGGAATCCCAGAAGATCTCGTTGCCGTTCGTGTCGAACACAACTGATGCCATCCAACTGGTCGAGCCACCCGTCAACGCGACCGTGCCATCTGGGCGCACCGCCATCGAATGGGGGTCATTGAAGTAACCGCGTTGTTGTCGCCAGAGTTCGCTGCCGAACGGGTCGTACTTGATGACGACGACGTTGCCGGCATAGGTTGCCCCGACGTAGATGTTGTCCGCGGCATCTACTTCGACGCGGTACCCTTCACCGACCGTGCCATCTTGCACGGCCCACAACACGCTGCCTGTGTTGCTGAACTTGACGGTCAGCAGGCCTTGGCCCGAACGATGCCCAGTCAAGATCACGTTGCCCTGCGAGTCGGCGGTCAGCCACTTGCTGTGTTCGTGATAGAGCGGGCTGCCGTAGCTCTGCACCCAGACCTCGTTGCCGCGTGGGTCCGTCTTGCGGGCGTAGAAGTCGAGCAGCGGACCACTCGTGTTGGTGCAGATGTTGTTGTGATGATCGAGAACGAGGCGCGCGGACTGCAGCGGTTGCCGCCAGGCTTCGCGAACGGACTGTGCGGATGCAGCCACGGGGACGGTCACGAGCGCGAGGCCAAACAGCAACGGCAGGCGAACAGCGGATAGGTAGGTTGTCATCGATTCACTCCTTAGAAGTCGCCAATGGTCAGGATGCCGCCCTTGCTGAAGACTAGCCCCAGTTGGTTGACGCCGGGATCGACGACGGCCCATTGCGTCAGCACCTGCAAGCCGACGAAGGCTGCGTTGTTCGGGATCAAGAAGGGGTAGGCGACCGCTCCCGTGGAACCGGCGGTCATGCCAGCCACGATGATCGGCTGTTGCTCGAGGACGCATCCTGGCGCACCGGCCAGGTCCAAAGGCAACGATGCCGGCACGGTGCCGAGCACGCAGAACGCCGGCGCCGTCAGTGGCGCCTGCATCAACGTCACCTGGGTCATCTCACCGATGATGGGATCGCCAACGAGGTTGATGGCTGGCACACCATTGCTACCGGGGCAGCCCTGACCTTGGGTCGCGAAGGTGCCCTGCACCGTGCCTGTGCTGCAGTAGACCTGATAGATGTACTGTGCCGAGAAGAACGGTCCGAACCAACTTGGCCCCGTGTGCCAGTGTTCTTGCGGCGTTGCGCCGTAGCTGCCCCAAGTCGTGACCGGCGGAGTCAGATTGCCGACAGCGTTGTCGAACACGATGAAGAAATCGGTGTTGGCCGGCAGCGCTGCTTGCACGCTCGCCGTGTATGCGCCCGCGGTCGTGCCGACGTACATCGATCCCGAGCTGAGTTGTGTTTGTGGCGCACCCGACGGGGACCGGTCATAGATCCAGACCGGCATGACGACGGGTTGGTTGTTGCGCGTCTTGCAGAAGAACTCGATCTGGCAGACGGTGTCGGCTTGCGGCAACCCGGCAACTCGAAGCGCCACCGTAGTGGGCAGGAACTGCGCGTTTGTCAGAAGCGGGGCGCCCCAATGGGACGAGATGCACGGATTGACGCAGGACTGCCCGGGCAGGGCGGCGGCCAGGGCTGCGGCGATCAGGCGGAGTAGCCAGCGTGTTTGCATTGCTGTGTCCAAGATGGTGTTCACAAACGAAGGAAGGGAACGGCTACAGGTAGCCGCCGAGGACGACGTTGAGTCCGTTGCTCAGTCGGATGGGCTCCACTGAGGTTGCGGGCGCCACGAACGCGCCCTGCACGTAGAAGGAGAAGCCGGTCAGTCCGCTCTGCATGGGCAGGTTGACCGTGAAGTCTGCGGCAGTTCCGGACCAAAGAGATGCGACCGAGTGCAGCGCTGGACCGATCAACAGTTCGCCGGCGCTGGCGAGACTGACGCCGCACGTGGGCCAACCTGTGACCGGGTTCGTTGCCATCGCCAAGACCGCCCACATCGTCCCCGGTTGCGCGGTGTCCATGCGCAGAGTCAGGGTTTGGCCGGCGACCGGAACACCGTCGACGTGCAGCAAGTTGCCGGCGTTCGTCAGGCATTGCGCCATCGCGACAACGCTTGCACCGTTGTCGAAGATGTAGGCCGCCCCCGAGTCGTTGCCGTTGTCGTCGTCGCGTGCTGCTCCCGCAACGACTTGGCCTCCGCCTGCAGCGACTGCACCCCCGAGTTCATCTGCGTTGCCAGCGTTGCTGGCGACCAGCTTGGTCAGGAAGGTGCCGGTGGCGTATTCGTAGAGGTAGGCAGCTCCAGAGGTGAATACGCCACCAGCGTGATTCTGCTCGGAGCCGATGACGATGTGCAGGCCGTCGACCGCAACCGACGAACCGAACTTCGCCTGTAGGTGGCCGTCACCAGGCGTGATGTTCGATGTTTGCTGGCCACTCGTCGCGTCGAACAGATAGGCCGTGCCCGAGTGCCAACCCATCGGGCTGGCTTCGGGAGAACCGATCACGACGACGTTGCCATCGATCGCGACACTCGCGCCGAAGTTCGCCCAGGCGGTGCCGTTGATCGCGAGCATGCGGTGCAGTTGGGTGCCGCTCGTCGCGTCGAAGAGATATGCGGCGCCGGCAAAGCCACTGGCACCGTTCTCGAGGCGGGCGCCAACAACTGCGAGTCCATTGTCGATGTCGACGGCTTCGCCAAAGCCGCTCATGCCGAACGTTGTCGACGCACCGGTGGGCAGCAGCTTGAAGAGTTCTTGGCCGGTCGCGATGTCGAACACGTATGCAGCACCGAGCGAGCCGATCACGGCCGTGTTGCCGTCTAGTGCAACTGCGTGGCCGAAGTGGTCGCCTGCCGCTGCATCCGACGCTTCTAGTTTGAAGAGTTCCAGGCCGGAGACCGGGTCGAAGACGTAAGCAGCACCTGTATCCGAGCCCGCTCCGTCAGCGAACGGTGCGCCGACAAGTGCGAGGCCATTGTCGATCGCGATCGCCGTGCCGAAGCGGTCGCCCGCAGCTCCGTCGGACGCGACCAGTTCGACAGTCTGACTGCCGTTCGTTGGACGGAAGATGTAGGCCGAGCCAGAGTCTGTGCCCGATTCGTCGGCGCCTGGTGCGCCGACGGCAATGCGCGCGCCGGAGGTGGCAACCGCGCTGCCGAGAAGGTCGCCCGTTGCGGCGTCGGTCGCCGCGAGTTGATGATGTTCGAAGCTCTGAGCGATCAGCGACGACGCACTTATCAAGGCGAGGGCCGCGAGGCCGAGTTTGCCTTGAGATGCGAGTTGCGCGGGCGTGAGAGCGTTCATGCTCATTGCGGGCAACTCCCATGCCAGTGCGGTTCGCGCGGGCAAGTGTCAGCAAACTGAACGTGGCGTGTTTCATTCACGAACACGTATGGGCGGTATGGCTAAGTCGATGGTGGGCTCTTTGGCTCAGTCTTTATCGTGCTGGTGCAGCAGGCTGAGGGCTGTTGCCTGCCACCTTTTCTTGGCACTACCCTGCCGAGGTGCTACGCGTTCGGAGAGGTGATCTGCGGGTGGCAATCCTGGAGCTGCTATATGCCCTTCGAACGACTCGGCTTCGCATGGCGTCGATCAGTCATGAGAGTCGCGCGAGCCGGTTGACGTTGCTGGAGACGTAGCTAGGTTCAGTTCATTGGCAGCGGCAACCGTGCTGCTATCGCGCTCTTGCAGGAAGGACTTGGAGAGAGAAGGGATGCAATCACGCCCAATTGTCGCCGTCTGCCTTGTCGTTGCCATCGCTGCGTTGGTGTTGGTTGCAGTATTCAGTGGCAACGACACTCCTGCAGCGCTTACTACCGGCGCGTCAGCGACCAAGCCGTCTGGCAGTGTTCAGCCAGCGATGTCCTCAGTTGGGGGTGCAGTTGCAACGTTACATGCAGCTTCTTCATCTTCAGATACTCCCGATGAAGGCGCCACAGCCACTGGCGGGCACACTGGTCCTGGTCAGTCCAGACCGGCAACGGAGCGACCAGTCCGCGAAGGATCGCTGTTCAGGAGAGACATCGCCAAGTTCTTTGCTCTCGCGCCTGACAACATCAAGTTCCGTGACCTTGCTCGTCATGTAGACCTGAACATCCTCGACGAAGAGATCGTCGCCAAGCAGCGGGTGGTCGTTGAGGAAATCGTTGGTCGAAACAAGCGCCTGATCACAGCTGCCCGTCACGATCGAATGGACAAGCGACACGCCATACTCAAGGGGCTTGATCGCAAGGAAGCGCTCACTGAGCTAAGCCTTGATTTGCTTGATCCCGCTACCAGGAAGGTCATCCTGGCTAAGGCCAAGCAATCCGTTCAGACGTTTCAGGGCTACATGGAGAGTCGGAGAAAGGCGGGGATAGAGGTGCCCACTAGCCCCAACTCGAAGGGCACGGAACTCAAGAGTGCAATCCTCAGCACTCTGCGCAGCAACGCGAAGGACCTCGTGCCGGACGCATCAGCATTCTTGATCCATCACGGAAAGCTGTTTGTCGCGAAGGACGCACAAATGGCGGACCTTGCAGATGCTTCAGAGAGAGTCACTTCAGCCAAGCGGTTGTTTCTATACGAGACGCTGGGTTGGTTTGTGGAAGAGGGATTGACGACTCCCAGTCGTGCAACACAAGTTGCCGAGAAGTTCGAATCTTGGATGGAGACGTCTTGAGAACCGGCCAGATTCTGGCCTCAGCAGATCAACGACATCGCCAAGCAGTCGCACTAGAACCTCGTACATCGAATGAATCGGAGGACAGGAATGCAGACACGCTCACTCGTCGCCGGATGCCTCGTTGTCGCAGTTGTCGCGACATCGGTCGCCATCTACATCTTGACCTTGTCGCCTGACAGCGACGTTGCGCCGGCCAGCCATACCAGCGTGGAGCCTGCTGTCCCAGCGCGCCCCAGGCAAGAGCCCGTTGCAAGAGCTACCAACCGAGTCGAAGTCCGTCCTGAGCCCAAGCAACCTGTGGCCACGGCGACTCGTGAACCGCGACCGTATGCGCGCTCGCGTGCAGACCGCAGAGCCGCCAAGACTCTCGCTGATTACGCGACCGACCAGGGCATGGATTTGCCTCCGCTTGATGGCCTGGACGCTGACCAGTGGGCCGCCATCCGCAGTCTCATCAAAGGTTCAGACTCCGGGATTCAGAGCCTGACGATGCTCCGAGGCCTGCGCTTGAATGGGATCGCCACGGAACGCGCACGAAAGGGGCTTCTTCCGCGTGCCGAACCAGTCACCTTGCCGGGCGCCACGGAGCCTTTGAAGCCCGGCACTCCTCGGTTTCCCATCCCCAAGCGTGAGTATGTTGGCCAGCTCGTCGCATCCGTCAGCGACGACACCAATCAGTACGTGTGCCGCGTGGGGCCCGGCGAAGACAGTGTCATCGATAAGCGCTCTCACGAGATCCGCGAGTGTGTTGATCGCGTCATGGCCGGAGTTCGAGAGATCGTTGCCCGCTGACAGCTGCTCCGTTGCCCGTTGATGGTGTTCATCCATCGATCTGGCCCGTTTCCACGCACTTAGGAGCATCGCATCACCGAATGCGGCCCGCTGGGGCTCGACTCCACCCAGCGCCGTGCCTAGCCTGCTCTGCTCGCCAGCTCCGAAAACCCCTCTGAGCTACTGCGTGGCCTCCGGCGGCAGCCGGTGTCACGGCAAACTAGTGGTAACGCAATGCGCCCGGTCGGGGCCTAGATGATCGACTTCGTTCACGAATTGAAGAAGCGGCAGTTCGCGCCGGTTGCGCCGACGGTCTCGCCCCAGTGGCACACGTGGCTGTGGATGCTCGCGCTTTCCATCGCCGTCTACTTGCCCGCAGCATGGTCCGCGGACCTGTTGATGTTCGATGATGCGTTCTTCTTCGGGCCGACGAATCCGGAGTTCCAGGAAGGATGGCGAGCGGTGGCGCAGAAGCCCATCGCCAACGCCTACCTGCCGGTCGCGCACTTGTCGTTGTACTTCGACTACACCATCGGCGGTGGCTCGTCGTTGTGGGCGCACGTCCACGCGTTGCTCGTGCATGCACTCGCTGGCGTCGTTCTCGCGCGGTTGATGTTGCAGCTCGGTGTCGGTCGTGTCGCCGCGCATGTGGTTGCCGCGATGTTCATCGTGCATCCCGCGCTGTGTGAATCGGTCGCGTGGGTGAGCAGTCGCAAGTACGTCTTGTCGGGACTGTTCACGTTTGCCGCGTTGTTCCAGACCGTTCGCTTTGCGCACGCGCCGACGGTGTGGCGCGCGATCGTGTTGGCCGTGTTGGCGGCGGCGGCGATGTTCAGCAACGCGACTTCGGTCGTGTTGCCGATCTTGTCCGTCGGTGTGGTGTTGTGGAGTCGCGGGCCGAAGGCGCGCTGGTGGGCGCCGGCTGTGTTGTTCGCGACGACGATCCCGATCGCGTTGTGGCACCAGAGCATCGCTGCCGAACAAGGCACGATGGTCGCCGGCGATGCGATGCAACGTCTGGCGCAAGCACCCGGCGCGTTCTGGCACTACTTGCAAACGGCCGTGTGGCCGACGCAGCTCAACGTGCTGTATCCGGAGATTGATTCGTTGGCGGCGTTCCGCGACCAATGGTTGCCCGGAACGGCGGCGTTTGCCGTGTTTGCCGTCGTTGGCGTGGTCGGTTGGTTCTGGCGTTCGACGCGCGCGATGGCTGCCGGCTTGTTGGCGTTCTGCGTCGCGCTGTTGCCGTTCAATACTGCCTACCCCGCGTCGTCGATTGCGGCTGCTGATCGTTACCTCTACCTCGCCGTGCCGGGATTGGCATTGGCCATCACTGCCGCGACGGCGCTCGTGCATCGACGCGGGCCGTGGCTTGCTGCGGTGTTGGTTGCCCCGTTGGCGTTGTTGGCGAGCGTTCGTGCGACCGACTTTGAGAACGACGCAACGTTGTGGCGTTCGAGTCTTGCCGTCGAAGACGTCAACGCTGTTGCGCACTTCAACCTCGCGTTCGAGATCGAACGCCTGACCGGAGGTGCGCTCACGCAGGAGGACCTCGATTCCTACCGCGGCCACCTCGAGTCTGCGGTCGCGGCGTCGCGCTATGGCATCCACGAATTGCGCGCGCGGCGCAAGTTGCGCCCGCTGCTGATGAGGACTGCCGAGTACGAGGCTGCTGCCGACAATGCCGTGAAGGCGATCGCAGCCGCGAAGACGCAGTTGGCGGTCGAGGGTGCGAAGCCGCGGATCGAAGAGATGACGGCGTTGTTGCGACAGACGCAGATCGAAGCGTTCGAACCGTTGCAGTTGAGCGGTGACGAAGCGCAAGCAGCGGAAGTCTTGGCCGAGATCAAGTTGGCGGCGCCTGAGTCGCCGGACGTGATTGCGTTCCAGGCGATGCTCGATCTGTCGGCGCGGCGGCCCGAGTTGTTGGCGTTGGCGAAGGCCGGCAAGGCGCCGCGATTGGCTAAGGATGATGCGGGGGCTGCTGCCGTCGATGCGACGTTGCAGGCCGCGATCGCGAAGCACCCGGAGCATTCGGGGTTGTGGTTGTCGCAAGCGTTGTGGCATCAAGCGCGTCACCAGATGTCGAAGGCGATTCGTTGCTTCCACAAGGCGTCGGACATCAAGCCGGACTCGGTGACCGCGTGGTTGTCGTCGGCGCGCATGATGCGCGAAGAGGGCATGTACGAGTCGGCATACAAGCGGGCTCTGGGCGGGTTTCAGGTCAACAAGGATCCACGTCTGTTGCAGGAGGTCGCGTTGTCGCTTGTTGGCCTCGGTCAGTTGGCGCAGGCGCAGGAATACCTCGCGACCTACATGAAGCTGCGTCCCGACGACAAGGACTCGGGGCGGATCCTCAGTAACCTGCTGATCGGTCGTGCACTGGAGATGTTGTCGGACAACACCAAACGCGATCAGGTGCGCAAGGCCGTCGAGGATGCGTTGCGCTTCAACCCCAACGAAACCAAGGCGCACCTGGTGATGGGTCGCCTTGCTCATCAGGAGCGTCGGTTTGGCGTGGCCGTGCAGCACCTCGAGAAGGCTCATGAGTTGTTGCCAAACTACGCCGATGCGCGCGAGCAGTTAGCGCGCAGCCTGGCCGCGCATGGCTACATGTTGCTGGCGAACCGCGACTATGAGAAGGCAACCGATGCATGGATGCGTTGCATCGAGATTGCCCCAGAGGGGTTTGACGTTGAGGCCGTGCGCGGCCAGCTCAAGTCGTCCTGGGAACGCTTCAAGGAGCGCGGCATCGACTACGTTGCGGATGGCAAGGTCGAAGAGGCGATCGCGGACTATCGCAGGTGCCTGTTGATTGACCCGGACAACCACATGGCTTCGTGGTTGTTGGCCATCTCACTACACACGGCAGGTGACGAGAACCTGACGGAGATGGAAGACTTGTGTCGTAAGGCTGTGGCCTGGCAGAAGGGCAACAAGGAGGACACGAGCCGTCAGGTCTATCTCCTTGCGATCACTCTGCAGCGCCGAGGCAAAGAGGACGAGGCTCAGCAGATTGCGGCCGAATACATGCAAGCGCCGCATGAGGGCGCCGAACCCGCCGTGCTGCGTGCGCTGAAGCAGCTCGCTGACAGCTAGAGCTGCGGCACGGGTAAGATCGTTTGACGCATCGGGAACTGCGAACGCGTTTCGCAGTTGCCACAGCAATCCGATCCCAGGAGCTCCGATGACTCGAATCCTCCGTCTGTTCCCGGTCGCCATGATGTTGGCGATCCTCGTTGCCTGCCTGCCGATGTTCCGGCAACCCGAGGCGCTGCCCGTCAAACGCTTGGTTGCCAACCTTGCTGTGATGATCAAGAAGCAGCCGAAGGACGCGGAGCTGCTGTTCAAGATGGCACGCTTGCACTATCTGGCGTTCACCAACAACAGCGTGTTGGTGCCCGCGTGGGAAACCGATCGGCGCGGCGCGCCGAACCCAGCGCCGGCGCATCTTGCGCGCAGGTTTGCCTGGTCGCTTCGTTATGACGAGGCGACGCGGGTCGCCAAGGCGGAACTGAAGTTCGACGACAAGACCAAGATGGATCGGGCGAAGTGGCAACAGCTCGACCAGGCGCGCAAGGCCGCGATGAAGAAGCTCGAGGCCGAAGGTTGGAAACCGGCAGCGCCGACCTCCGAACAGCTGCATGCGCACGCCGAGCAGGCGATGGTGTTCTTCGATCGTGCGATTGCCGTTTCACCCAAGCAGGCGTTGTATCACCTCGGTCGTGCCAGCCTCGGCGAGCAGTGCCTCGACCTCGAGTTGGCTGGCAAGCTGCCGCGCCGGCGCGTGCTGAAAGGCCACGACAAACTCTCCTACAAGGTGGTCCGGGATCAGTTCCTGGCGACGTTCGATCTCGCCAACAAGAAGGAGATCGCCGATGGCTATATGCCGATCGAGGGGCTGCGAGGGTTGGTGTCCTACGAAGCCGGGCATGCCTTCCTGAAGTTGACGAAGAAGAGCGAGAAGCTGGGCAAGGATCAGGAGAACGCGATCAAACGCGTGACTGAGGGCCTCGCCAAACTGAAGGGGTTGCGGCGTGGTCCGATCACGCCGATCCTGCTCGCGAAGGAAGCTGATGCTCGGCTCGCGGATCTGGTCGATCCCGATGCCAGTGTCGCGTTTGATCTCGACGGCGATGGTCAAGCCGAGCAGTGGCCCTGGCTCAAACCTGCGGCCGGCATCCTCGCGTGGGATCCACTGAGGTCGGCCAACATCACGTCCGGTCGGCAGCTGTTCGGTTCGGTGACGTGGAACCTGTTCCATCGCGATGGTTACGCGGCGCTGCGGTTGCTCGACGACGATGGCGACGGCGAGCTGCGTGGTCTCGAGCTCGATGGCCTGGTGATCTGGCACGATCAGAACGGCGATGGGAAGTCATCGCCGACGGAAGTCGAGTCGATCTGGCAAGCGGTGGTTGCCCTGCAGGTAGCCGGAGCGGTGGACGGTGACGGTGTGCTCACCAACGAGGCTGGCGTGCGGTATCGGGATGGTGTGGTGGCGCCAACGTTTGACTGGGTCACCAAGCGGCGCTGAGCTCGTCAGATTGTTAGGAATCGCACAGGTGTCGCTTCGGCACTTCCTTGCGCCGCGCCCTCCCGACCGCTACGTTGCGGTCCGCCGGGATTCGGTCGATTCCGGCAATCGGTCAGCTCTTCGAACGGTGCGCTTCTGCGGCCTGACGTGGGGTTTCTAAATGTCTGCAGGTCCGCGGTCTCGGTCAGGTCAGAACGAGTTCGCAGCTTCCTATGTCAGGAGGCGTGCCTCTCCGGAGGCAGGGGGTTTTCGTGGCGCGTAAAACAAGCGATATCGCAATGCTGCTGTCTTCACGCAGCAAGTCCCGCTCCCGCAAGGGCGGTGGGCTCACCAAGTCGTTGGTGGGGTTCATCGACAGCCTGCTCGGTCGCTCCAGCAGCCGTCGCCGGCAGGAGAAGTCGACGCAGAAGGTGTCGAGCTGGATTTGCGCCGTCCTGGTGCTCGTCGCGTTTGGCGGCGGCTTCATGATGGGGGGCGCGTTCGGCAAAACTGGCGATGGCAACGACCCGTTGCGCGCCAACGGCCGCACCGCGACGTTCGTCGGCGAAGACGACATGACGCCGCTGTCGTCCGAGGGCTTCGTGGTCTCGGGCTACCCCGATGCCACCCTGGCGGCGGGCAAGGAGCAGGCGGTAGCGTTGGCCAAATACTTGCAGGCCAAGGGCATAGAGAAGGCTCGCCCATACCTGTGGCCGCAGGGCGCGAAGGGCCCGCTCTACGTTGTGGTGGTCTACTTCGACGGCGATGCCGAGGCTGCCGCGACCCAGCGGCTGCTCGAGGCGCTGCCCGCCGACGTTCCTGATCAGGTGTTCACCTACCAGCGAAACGTGGCCGCAAAGCAGAATTTGCAGTGGCCTAGCCGGCACCGCATCTAGTAGGCTGCTCGCCCTCAATTTCCGCCAGCACTACAAATCCTCAGTTCCGCAAGTCCTCAGCCGAAAGAGGTCTGTGGCTGGCCGCTAGACCGCACGATTCCAATGTCGATCCATAGAAGTCTCAAGTCCTCCGGTACGGGTGTCGGTACCCGCAATGTATGGACTCGCACGGAGCGCCTCGCTGTCCTGAAGAAGGCCGGCAACTGGACCCCCGAAGATGGCGTCACGGGCCTCCCGAAGGTGCGCACCCGATTCAAGGTCATCTCCAAGAAGAAGAAGAAGGCGAAGGCCGAAGACGACAAGGAAAAGAAGGAAGGCTAGGATGCAGCGCGGTGCTCCGCTGAGCGCCCCTGTAGGTCTTTCTCTCATCGTCTGAACTCTCTTCCGCCAACCGACCGGGGTTACCGTGGCTGCTGAAGACATTGGTCTGTCGAGCCGCGTGCGCGGCATCGAGCCGAGTGGCATCCGTCGCATCTTTGAATTGATCGCGACGATGAAGGACCCGATCAATCTCTCGATCGGGCAAGCGCACTACGATCCCCCGGAAGCGCTGATCGAAGCCGCCTGCAGCGCGATGCGCGAGGGCTTCAACCGCTACACGGTCACGCAAGGTCTGCCCGAGCTCAACGACCTCGTGCTCGACGACGTCGAGAAGCGCCTCGGCAAGCGACCCGAGACGTGCCTGCTGACGAGTGGTGTGTCCGGCGGCCTGATGCTGTCGTTCCTGAGCCTGCTCGATCCGGGCGACGAGATCCTGCTGCCCGATCCGTACTTCGTCATGTATCGCCACCTGGCGAACCTGTGCGGCGCGACGGTCAAGTTCTACAGCACCTATCCGACCAAGGACGGCGAGCGCTTCGCGATCGATCAAGATGAGATCGACCGCCTCGTGACCGACAAGACCAAGATCGTTTTCGTCAACTCGCCGAGCAACCCGACTGGTGGTGTGCTGACGCGCGCCGAGATCCAGGGCGTCTGCAAGGCGGCCGAACGGGTTGGTGCCTACGTCGTCAGCGACGAGATCTACGACCTGTTCTGCTACGGCGACGACTACGCCTCGCCGGTGCAATACACCGATCGCTGCATCCAACTCGGTGGCTTCAGCAAGAGCTACGGCGTGCCGGGCTGGCGCATGGGGTATGCGACGGGGCCGAGCAACGTGCTCGATGCGTTGAAGACGCTGCAGCAGTTCTCGTTTGTCTGCGCGCCGGCGCCGTTCCAGCACGCGCTGTTGGCGGCGATGCCCGAGATCGACCTGTCGCCGTATCGCGACGAGTACGCGCAGAAGCGCGACATGCTCGCGCGCGACCTGCACCCGAGCTACGCGCTGAGCAAGCCCGAAGGCGCCTTCTACGCGTTCCCGCGTCTGCCGTGCGACAAGAACGGCGAGCAGGTGGCGAGCGACGTCTTCATCGAAGCCGCCGTCGAGAAGAACGTGCTGATCGTTCCCGGCAAGGCGTTCTCGCAACGGGACACGCACTTCCGCTTGTCGTTCGCCGCGAGCGACGAGCACTTGAAGACCGGCATCTCGGTTCTCAACGAACTGGCCGAGCGCTTCACGAGCTAGGCCCGCCCGCCGGAGCCACAGCATGGACCTGCGTCGAGCGCTCACGGACCTGAAGACCAAGAAGGATCAGGACAAGCGCGAGGCCAAAGAGGCCAAGGCGCCGCTGATCGAGATCTTCCATTCGATCCAGGGCGAAGGTCGTTTCGTCGGCGCGCCGATGACGTTCGTGCGCACCGCGACGTGTCCGTTGCGTTGCCTCTACTGCGATACGCCTGGTAGCTACGAGGCGCCGGCGACCGTGCCCGTCAACTTCGGCGTGCGCACGCAGCAAGAACCCAACCCCGTCCGTGCGTCGCGAGCAGCCGAACTGGCGCGCCAGGTATCACACGCGGCCATGCCGGGCCTCGCGCAGCCGCGCGTCAGTCTGACCGGCGGCGAACCGCTGGTGTTCCCCGACTTCATCCAGGAGTTCGGCAAGGCCGTTCGCAACGAGGGCATGCGCTTGCACCTCGAGACGGCGGCGCTCGATCCCGACGCGTTGTCCGCCTGCATCAACCAGGTCGACCACTTGAGTGCGGACTACAAGCTGCCGCAGACGCTCGGCAAACCCGAGCAGAAGAAGCTCCTGTTGATGCCGGGTCGCGACTACGGCGAGCAGCACGTGCGTTGTTGCGAGATCGCGCTGCGGCGCGGCGCGTCGGTCGACGTCAAGATCGTGCTGACTGACGCCGTGACGGATCCCGACTTCGAGATGGCGCTCGAGAAGCTCGTGCCGGTGCGCGACAAGGTCCTGTTGGTGCTGCAACCGGTGACGCCGTTCGGTCCCGTCAAGCGCGGTCTACCGGCGCGCGATCTCGAACGGTTCGCCGCGACGGCTGTGCGTCACAAGTTCGACCTGCGGGTCGTGCCGCAGACGCACAAGACCCTCAATCTGCCGTAGCAACGCGCTCGCCGCCCCTGTCGGCCAACTCGCCCGTTACCTCGACGGGCTCAATGGGTACTGTTGCGTCATGACCTGCATCCGCCGATCCGTGTTGGCCACGTGCCTGTTGCCGTTGCACCTGTTGCCCATGCACCTGTTGCCCATGCTCCAGCTGATCTGGGCGGCAGCCGCAATGACATCGGCGGACGCGTCTGCGCAAGGCCCGGTCTACCGCGAACGGTGGGGCTACCTGCATCTCGAGAACCGTCGCGCTCAGGTCTTCGACGAGCTGGCGGGGCGCAGCGCCGAAGACGTCGCGAAGGTCTCGGCGATGCTCGTGGCGGATGATCAGGGTGTGCCGTTCCGACCAGTTGCCAACGCGTTGGCGTATCTGCGCGGCGTTGCGTGTGACGACGCGTTCTTGCTGCGGTCGGCCGTCGGCACGTTCTTGCTGCCGGAAGTCGTCGATGCCGATGCGACGGTCGAACATTGTCGCGCCGCCAACTTCTCGTTGGTCTTGCCGTTCTCGCTGAAGGCGCCAGGTGCTTTGTCGTTCGAAGTGATCGTGCGCAATGCGAGCGGCGAGCAAGTGTGGTCCAAGGTGCTCGATCGCGATATCGAGATGGGCGACCTGCGCATGGCCCAGATCCGGACGAGTGTGCCCGCCGAGAAGCTGCCCGACGGCACGTATGAAGCCGAGTTGCGCACGTTGTTCGACGGCAAGGGACCCCGCGCGAAGGACCCGGTATTGCGCTGGCAGTTCCACTCCCTGCGCGGCTACCAGGCTCGTGCCGAGAAGGCGCTCGCAACCGCGGTCACCGATCGCCAAGACTATGAGCCCCGCGTGCGCGCGCAGCTCGACGGTGTCGCGTTGCATGTTTCGCGCGCGTTCTCCGGCGAAGCGTTCGCCGTCAAGAGCGATGCGATCCGCGACCTGGAGGCGCTTGAGCAGTGCCTCGACAACCTCGCCAACAAGCGCGCGCCATTGGCCGGCATGAAGGGGCGCATCGCGACGGCGATGCCGGCGGGGGACATCGTGCAGCCGTGCATGTTCCGTTCGCCCCCGGACGACAAGCCGCATCCGATGATCGTGTTCGTCACTGGCTCGCCGGCATACGACACCGGTTCGCGGCGGCCGACGGCGCCGGCGATGCGCGAGAGCAACTGGCTGTCGCGCGAACTCGGCGACTTTGGCGTCGCGGAGCAGTGGCACGTCGTTACTTGTGATTCGCCCGGTGGTGGGCGGCCGTTCGCCAAGGCGTTGCTCGCGACGCTGCAAGCGTTGCCCTCCGTGCTGTCGACCGGTGGCCAGAAGCCGCTGATCGTCTGCGACCGCGAGGCGGCGGGCGTCGTCGGTTTGCAGCTACAGAAGTTCCGGCCGCACATCAGCGGCGCCGTCTTCGTCGGTGGTGGCGCGATTCCGGCCAGGGCTGCCAAGCAACTGCAGGGCTTGCCGGTGCGCATGGTCAAGCTGTCCGGCTACCCGGGCACGCGCGCGATCGATCGCATGTTGACGTTTGTCGGTGCCCTCAAGAAGGAGGGTGGTGAGGCACCGGACATCTCGTTGCTGCACGAACGGCAGGAACCCTGGTTGTTCGGAGTGGCGCGCTCGCGTGCGGAGTTGCGCACGTTCGCGACGCAGGTCTTCGGCGAGCGTTAGTCGGTTCGCTACTCGAAGTCGCTCTGGATCATGTCGCGCACGATCGCGACCAGTTCGCGCGGCTTGATCGGCTTCGTCAGCCAGATTCCTGGTTCGAGCTCGGCTTGGGTCAGCGAACTCTGCGACTGATCGCTGCCGGACACGACGACGACGGGGACGTCGACGGATCCGGACTCACGTAGTTCGCGGACGACCGATGCGCCCGAGACCGTCGGCAGGCTCATGTCGAGCACGATCAGGCTCGGCGTGCGTTCGCGCAGTTGCCGCAATGCTTGCAGGCCGTCCTTCGCGACGTCGACGATGTGGCCGGCACGGGTCAGCGCGCGGGCGAAGACCTCGGCAGTCAACTGTTCATCTTCAACGAGCAAGACGCGCGTCGACTTCGCGGTCTTGGTCGTGGTAGCAGTGCGCTTGGGGGCGCAGGCCTGCTCTACCGTCGTGGGGGTGGTAACCATGTTGTTCTCCTTCCCCCCTGCTATCGGTCGCGCCTTGAGACGGCTGCGCTAGGAATGTCCCTAGACGGGGCAGTTTTTTGGGCTGCAGAGCACGAGTGTTTGCTCGCCGACGAATCGGCTCAGGGCATGCATGCCGTGCAATTCGAGTCCCGCTTCGGCAAGTTCGTGCTCGAATCCACGACGCGACACGGCGAAGCGACCCGAGCGGCGCTTGCCGAGCAGCGGCCGCAGGCGTCGTCGCATGTGTTGCAGACTGCACGCATCGAAGAAGGACACGACAATCGGCCCGCGTGACACGCGCGCCAGCTCGCGCAGAATGGTGATCCGTTCGACAGGTGTTGCGATGTGCTGCAGCAGCCGCATGCACAAGACGCCGGCGAACACATCGTCACGGAACGGCAATGCGTGCACGCTCGCACAGGTTCGCAGTGGCTGACCCTCGGCTGCGACGACCATGTTTGGGTCGCGGTCGGCCAGCACGGTTTGGCCTGGCAAATCGTCGCTCAGGCGGCCGGCGCCGCACGGGGCGTCGAGCCATAAGCCGTCTGGAACCTTGGCTTTCTGCAGCAGGGCGTGCAGGGCGCGACGTTCGCGCGCGTCGGTCCGGTTGCCCGTGCCCGTCTGGAATCTCTGGTCCCGGTAGCGCTTGGCGTAACCGGGTTCGCGTTCGTAGCGGCTCTCTTGCACGCGACCACGATAGTGCCAAGCCACCGCAGGTTCAGTCTCGATCGCCGTTGGTCGATGCAACTTCTGGAGGCCCAATGAGCGATCTACACGAGACCAGTTCCATCAACACGCGGCGCGCCGAGCGCGTCGGCTTCGACGGCAGCGTCACGATCCGGTTCGACGGTGGCGACATCGTCGGCTCGGGGCAGAACGTCTCGGAGCAGGGGGTGTTCTTCGTCAGTGAAACCCCGATCAAGGTCAACGTCGAGATCGGAGGCCGCGAGGGTCAGATGATTGGGGAACTGGTGCGCATCGAGAACATGGGCGCCGGTGCTGTCGGCATCGCAGTCAAGTTCGACGACATGCACACGGACCTCGTCGACGGCGGCGACGAGAACGGCTAACCTGACGCGCATGAACATGCGCGACCAGCTGAAGAAGGCGAAACTGCTGTCGGACAAGAAGGCCAAGCAGTTGGCGCACCAGCAGCGCGTCGAGCGCAAAGAAAAGGGTCGCGAGCAGCTCGAGCAAGAGGCCACGGATCGCAAGCAGGAAGTCGAGCAGATGCAGGCGAAGGAGCGCGAGAACACGCGCCGCGACCAGCAAGAACTCGAGAAGCAGCGCAAGCAGCGCGAAGAGCAGAAGGCGATCGACGTCGTGCTCGCGTCCGCCAAGAAGCCGGGCCCCGGCCAGGTGAAGTTCTACTTCGCCGCGAGCGATGGCACGCTGCCGTGGCTCGAACTGTCACCGCGCGAAGCACAAGAAGTCACCGCCGGCCAACTCTGCGTGATGCGAGCGGGCCTAGCGGGCACCCACGTCTACCGCCTGTTGCCCGTCGACCAGGCGCGCCGCGTCGCCAATGCCCGCCCCGAAGCGCTGGCCTTCGCCCCCAAGGGCGTCATCAACGTGTAGGTACGGTGCCTGGACCATTTTCACCACATTCGCCGCGCAGCGGCGAATGTGGTGAAAATGGTCCAGGCACCGTACGAGCGCTTACCGACGCAGGAGTTCGTCGCAGCGCGCGCGTTGTTGCGCGAGGACCTCTTTGTGGGCGGGGTCGCCGGCGAGGTTGTTGCGTTGCTCGGGGTCGTTGTGCAGGTCGAACAGTTGTTCGTAGACCGGCTCCTGTTCGTCGAAGCGCGCGTAGACCCAGCGTTGGCCGCGGACTCCCTGGCTCTTGGGGATGTCCTTGTGGTTCATGCGGTGCTCGTAGAGGAAGTCCTTGCGCCATGGGCCCGCTTCGCCGTGCACGAGTGGCATGAGGCTCTTGCCTTCGTAGCCGTTCGGGATCGGCACGCCGGCGAGGTCGAGCAGCGTCGGGGCGAAATCGACGTTGAGCACCATGCGGTCGTCGATCGCGCCGTGGCGTGACTTGTCGAGGCGCGGGTCGCACACGATCAGCGGGATGCGAATCGACTCTTCGTAGATCAACCACTTGCCGGCGAGTCCGCGTTCGCCGAGGAAGTAACCGTTGTCACTGGTGAACACGATGACCGTGTTGTCGTCGAGCTTGTGTTCGCGCAACGACGCGAGGATGCGACCGAGCGCCTGGTCGACGCCGGTGATCATGCGCCAGTAGTCCTTCGTGCGGCGAACCTGCTTCGCGCGGTTGTCGAAGCGCCACTTCCAGCGGATGCGGCCCATCGACTTCTTGAGGAAGTCCGGCAGCACGGCAAAGCCGCTCTCGGCGTACGGCGGCACCGGCACCTCAGCGTCGGCATACAGTTCGCTCAGTTCTGGCGGGGGGATGTACTGATCCTTGTGGCCGTCTTGCGCGTGCGGCGCGTGAAACGAAACCGTCAGGCAGAACGGCTGTTCGGCGCTCTGTTTGGCGACGAACTCGATCGCCTGATCGGCAACGATCGTCGTCAGGTGGGGGCGGTCCTTCTTGAGATACGGGTGGCCCGAGCCGCGCCGATAGTCGAGCGCACCCTTGAGGGCGCCCTTGGCGAACTTGACACCCCACTTGCCGACGAAACCGGTCTGGTAGCCGGCGCGCTTCAGCTGCGCGAAGTAGCTGTCGTCGCCGAGCTCCTTGCCCATCGGCTTCTTGCCGAACGTGTAGCCGTGCGATCCTTCGTGGCGGCTTGTCATGATCGACGCGCGGCTCGCGGCACAGATCGCCGTCGTCACGAACGCATTGGTGAAGCGCACGCCCTTGGCCGCCAGCGCATCCATCACGTCGGTCTTGAGCACCGAGTGACCGGCGCACGCCATCTGGTCGAAGCGTTGGTCGTCGGTGACGACGAGCAGCAGGTTGGGGCGCCGTTCTTGCGCGACGGCGCTCAGCGTAAGGAACAGGAGGCTGAGGTAGACGCGCATGGTTGCTCTCTTCGTTAGAACTCGATCTGGGATTCGCCGACGCCGATCGCCTTCCGGCGCGACAGCCTGAGGCGGCCGCGGTCGTCGGCACCGAGCACGGTCACGATCATCTCTTCGCCTTCCTTGGCGATGTCGGAGGCGCGCGCGATGTGTTCGTTGGCGAGCTCTTCGAGCGGCACGAGGCCTTCGTTGACGGCGTTGATCTTGACGAACGCGCCGAAGTCCTTCACGCCGGTGACCGTGCCGCGGTAGCAGCGGCCGACGTGCAGCACGCCAGCCGACTGTTGCACCATCGCCTTCGCGCGCGTGGCGCTGACCTGGTCGGTTGCGTAGATCAGCACCGAACCAGAATCGTCGACGCTGACGCGTGCTCCGGTCGTCGCGGTGATCGCCTTGATGTTGGCGCCGCGGGCACCGATCAGCGAGCCGACGGCGTCGGGCATGATCGCGACGTGGAACGCCTGCGGGACGAAGCGCGACGGCTGGCCCGGTTCGTCGATCGTCTTTTGCATCTCGCCGAGAATGTGTAGTCGACCGTCGCGTGCCTGCAGGAACGCTTGCTGCAGCACTTCGTGTGGCAGCCCGCCGAGCTTGTTGTCGAGTTGGATCGCGGTGATGCCGTCGCACGTGCCGACGACCTTGAAGTCCATGTCGCCAAGGTGGTCTTCGTCACCGATGATGTCGCTGAGCACGGCGTGACGTTTGCCATCCGAGATCAAGCCCATCGCGATACCGGCGACCGGTCGCGGCAGCGGCACCCCGGCGTGCATCATGGCCATCGAACCGCCGCATACGGTCGCCATCGACGAACTGCCGTTGCTCTCGGTGATCTCCGATTCGATCCGGATCGTGAACGGATACTTCGAAGGCTTTGGCACCAGCGGAAACAGGCCGCGCCGCGCCAACGCGCCGTGGCCGATCTCGCGGCGGCCGGGACCGCGCAGCGGGCGGGTCTCGCCGACGGAGTAGGGCGGGAAGTTGTAGTGCAGGAAGAACGGGTTCTTGTTGGTGTCGTCGGCGAGGTTGCCGGGCCGCAGGGCATCGTCGGGACTGCCGAGGGTGCACGTCACGATCGCCTGCGTCTCGCCGCGCGTGAACAGGGCCGAGCCATGGGCGCGCGGCAGCAAGCCGACTTCACTCCAGATCGGTCGGATCTCGGTCTTCTTGCGACCGTCAAGTCGACTCTCCGTTGCGAGCACGTTTTCACGCATCTGCTCCCAGACCGTGTCTTCGTAGGCTTGCTTGGCGGCGGCATGCGCATCGTCGTCGAGGGACTCGAGCCAACCAGCTTCGGCGGCCGCGATCGCCGCGCGCCGTTCGGCCTTCTGCTTGATGCCGAGTGCTTCGCGCAACGCCGTGAGCGTCGCCTCCGGCACGTCCGGCAGTTCTGGTTCGGACGGTGCGTCGAGCTTGGTCCGGCCGGTGCTGGCCGCGAGTTCGTCGAACGCTTTGTGGCAGCGGTTGATCCACTCGGTCGCCTGTTCGATCGCGGCGAGCGCATCGGATTCGCTGACTTCCTTGGCGCCGCCTTCGAGCATCACGAGGCCATCGGGACCAATCGCAACGGTGAACTCGAGGTCCGCCTGCTCGGCGCGTTCGCGGCCGACGAACGCATGCCAGGCGTCGTCGATGCGCCAGATCCGCAAGCCCGCGATCGGACCGTTGGCGGGCACGGGGCTGATGTGCAGAGCGCACGTCGCGGCCAACAGCGCGAGGCTCTCGAGGTCGCTGCTCGGCTCACAGCTCAGCACCTGCACCTGAATCTGGACCTCGTTCTTGTAGTGCTCCGGGAAGAGCGAGCGCACGCTGCGGTCGATCAGGCGGCAGACGAGCACTTCGTGTTCGGTGATGCGGCCTTCACGCTTGCCGAACGCGCCGGGGATCTTGCCGGCCGAGGCCCACTTCTCGCGGTATTCGACCGTCAGTGGGAAGAAGCCCTGTCCCGGCTTGGGCTGCGAGGCGGCGGTGACGGTGGCGAGGACCACGTTGTCGCCGCAGCGGGCCAGGACGGCGCCCGATGCCTGGCGCGCAATCCGCCCCGTTTCGAGCGAGACTTCGGTGCCAGCGATCTTGATCGTGGTCGTGTGTGCGGTCGGCTGCATTGGCGGCCAGTGTCGGCATTCCAGCTGCGATGGCAACGGTGCTCTGCGGTGCCGGGGCTACGCCCAAGTTCCGGCCCAGGCATGCTCCATGTGCCCCGCTTGCAATCCGGGGGCGAGTAGGCCACAATCGCACTTGAGACTCGTTCTCAAGAACGGGCAGCATTCAGCCGATTCCATATCTACCGTGACAGCCGCATCCTTCGACATCTCCGGCCCGACTGAGACGACCCCTGCGGGCACCGTGCTCGCGCCGCTCGGGATGCGCCTGGACTCCATCAAGCGAGGCGACACCGTGCAGGTCGTTGCTGTTGATGGTGACGATACGTCTGGCACCGACCCGATAAGAGAACGGCTCGGCGCCTGTGGCGTCTGGGCCGGTGCCGAGATCGAATGCCTCGCCGCCGCACCGTTCGGCGGTCCGCTGCTCTTCCGAATCCATGGCTACCGCCTGGCGCTGCGCCGCTCCGAAGCTGCGCGCGTCGTCGTGACATGCCAGGACGATTCGGGAGCGGTTGCGTGAGCGCAGAGTCGACCGACGTCGCGCCGACGGTGCGCACGCGCAAGGTAGCATTGTTCGGCCGCGCCAACTCCGGCAAGACCTCGCTGCTGATGCATCTGACCGGCAGCCTGCAGCGGCCGGTGAACTTTCCGGGCACGTCCGTCGAGAGTGTCGAGTCCTCGTGCACGCATGAAGACTGCAAGTTGCAGATCGTCGATCTGCCGGGCGTCGCTTCGCTGACGCCGCAGAGTCGCGACGAGCAGGTGGCGATCGAGAGCGTGCGGGAAGCCGGGACGAAGCCCGACCTGCTGTGCTTCGTGCTCGATGCCGGCAAGCTCGCGGTCGAGTTGCAACTGCTGCATCAGTTGCGCGGACTTGGGCTGCCGATCGTCGTCGCCGTGACCAAGGTCGATGTCGCCGAGAAGGAAGGCTTTCCGATCGATGCCGAACAACTGCGGCGGGCGCTCGGCCTGCCGCTCGTGGTGGTCGACGGTGCCCGCGGCACCGGTATCGATGAACTGCGCGCCTTGATCGCGACGACGACGCTCGAGGTTGCGCGACCGGCGCCGCCGGTTGCTGCCAGCGACGCCGTCAGCAGCAAGCGTGCGTTCAGCCGCTCGTTCACGGACAAGCTCGATGGGTGGCTGCTCCAGCCGATCTTCGGGCCGATCTTCCTGACCGCCGTTGTGCTGATCATGTTCCAACTCGTGTTCACGGTCGCCGAACCGTTCATGGGCTGGATCGAAGTCGGCCAAGGCTGGCTGTCGGGCGGTATCGAAGCGATTACTTCCGAAGGCGCACTGCGCAGCTTCCTGGTCGATGGCGTCGTCAATGGCGTCGGCTCCTCGCTGATCTTCGTGCCGCAGATCGCGCTGTTGATCGCGTTCGTGACGTGCGTCGAAGCGACCGGCTACATGGCGCGAGCCGTGTTCCTGCTCGATCGCCTGCTGCGCCGCTTCGGACTGTCCGGCAAGAGCTTCATTCCGCTCGCGAGCAGCTTCGCCTGCGCGATTCCGGGCATTGCCGCGAGTCGCATCCTCGGTGACGAACGCGATCGCCTCGCGACGATTGCCGTCGCGCCGCTGATGTCGTGCTCCGCTCGCCTGCCGGTCTACGTCGTGCTGCTGGCCGCGTTCTTCCCGGCCTACCAGGCGGGGCTGATGCTGTTTGTGCTCTACGCCGTTGGCATCGTCACCGCGATCCTCGTGTCGCTCGTCTTGCGCAAGACGGTGCTCAAGGGCGGCGACTCGATGCTCGCGATGGAACTGCCGGTCTACCAGCGGCCGCGCCTGCGTTTGATCGGGCGGCACACGTGGTTGTCGGTCAAGAGCTTCCTCGTCACCGCCGGCACGGTCATCTTCGCGGCAACGATCATCGTCTGGGCGCTGGCCTACTTCCCGCGCCCGGCCGAGCTCGGTGAGAAGTTCGCGCAAGAACGGGTCGTCGTCGAACAAGCGGCACCAGCCGATGCCGACGATCAGCTCGCCGCGATCGATGCCCGCGAAGCGGCGGCCTACCTCGAACAGAGCTACCTCGCCTCGATGGGCCACGCGGTGCAACCGGTGTTCGCACCCGCTGGCTTTGACTGGCGACTGACGGTTGGCGTGCTCGCCGCGTTCCCCGCGCGCGAGTTGGTGATTCCGACACTCGGCACGCTCTACAGCCTGGGTGAGGTCGAAGCCTCCGCCGACGATCCTGACCCGCGCCTCAACGAAGCGCTGCGCAACGCCAGGGGCCCCGACGGCAAGCCGACGATGAACGGCCTGATCGCACTCGCGGCGATGGTGTTCTTCGCCCTGTGCAGCCAATGCGCGGCGACGCTGGCGGCGATCCGGCGCGAGACGCATTCCTGGCGCTGGCCGATCTTCACGTTCAGCTACATGACGGTGCTCGCGTGGCTGGCGGCGGTTGCGATCTACCAGATCGGCAGCCTGCTCGGTTACGGCACCTAGAAGCCCGCGCCTTGGTGCAGCCCGCGGCCTCAGTCGAGGTCGAAGATGTTGCGCGGCTTGTCGTCCTTGTCCTTCTTCGCCTCTTCCTTGGCGCGTCGCAGCTGCTTCTCGAGCTGATCTTCGCGACTCTTCTCGCTGTCCTGCGCGGTTGAGAACATGTCGCCCAGCCGATCGGAGTCGCTGCGCTGCGCCTCGAGCAAGTCATCGAGACTCTGGCCGCCCTTCTGCTCGTCGGCCCGGACGGCGCGCGCCTTGCCGGACCGGGTGTCGATCTCGACCATCTTGTTGCAGCACGGGCAGGGGAACGTGAACAGATTCTTGGCCATGGGGACCTGGGCTCCGGGAAGCGGGAAGTCCTTGGGATTGTCTTCGTCGACTACGTAGTTCGCAACGTAGCAACGGACTAGTAGCAGAGAACCGAAGCCGCAGGTCGCCGTGGGGGGCCGAGGTCGATATCTTTCCACATCCCGTGACCGCCGAGAAAAAGACCCTGCGCGATGGAACCGAAGGCGCTGCCTCGCGTCTGGCGGGTGGTTCCCCGCCCCGGGGCGTGCCCGAGCCCATCCGGCTGGGGCCGGCCCCAACCAGCGGTGATACCGAGGAATTGGATCCCGCGCGGGAGCCCATGCTGCGAGCGCAGAAGGGCGACGCCGACGCGTTCCGGACCCTCGTCGAAATGTTCCAGAACCGGGTGATGCGAGTCATGGTGTCCGTTTTGCGCTGCGATCGAGCGATAGCTGAAGACCTCAGTCAGGAGGTCTTCATGCGCGTGCACAAAGGGCTCCCGGCATTTGATGGTCAAGTTCGCTTCGCCGCCTGGCTGCACACGATTTCGATGAACGTCGCCATCAGCGAATACCGCCGCCGCCGCGCCCAGAAGCGCGACCGCCGCACGCTGTCGATCGATGCCCCGGTCCGTGGCACCGACGACTTCTACATCACCCCGACCGGCAACGAACGCGACCCGTCGGACACGGCCAACCAACATGAGTTCCTCAGCAAGGTGCGTGAGTGCGTGCAGGAACTCCCCGACGAATACCGCGAAGCAGTCGTCTTGCGCGACATGGAGTCGCTGTCCTACGAAGAGATCGCGCTGGCGCTGTCGTTGCCGATGGGCACCGTGCGCTCGCGCATTCACCGCGGACGCCTCCTGCTGCAGCACAAGCTCAAGGACTACCGGCCATGACACGCTTCGATAACGAGAGCTCGGATCCGTTCGCAGGCGTGCCCGACGTCGATGAGCGCCTGGCCGATTGGGTCGACGGCACGATGAGTGCGCGCGATCGCGAACGCTTCGAAGCGGAGATGCGTGTCAACCCGTCGCTGCGTCAGCAAGTCGAAGAGTACGAACAAACCGTCAGCAGCATCCAGACCGCCTTGCGCGGCGACGTTCACGAAACCGATCTCGCCGACCGCGTCATGGCGGGCCTCGCACAGGAAGCGACGGGCGCCACGCGCAGCAAGGGCTCGGTGCTGCCGTTCGTCTGGGCGACGGCGTGCGCGGCCGCGTTGCTCGGCATCGCGGTGATGATCGATACGTGGGGTGGCACGTCGCAGCCGCTACCGAACTCCAGCTCGAGCGACAACGTCGCCTCGGAGCTCAACTCCGGAGCAACCCGTCCCGAGGGTGTGCCGATGGAGCGTGCGAACGCGGCGCCCCGGACCGCGATTCCGGCGCAGGACAAGCTTTTGAAGGGTGGCCAGTCGAAGGATGGCCCGTCGAATGATGGCCAGTCGAATGATGGCCAGTCGAATGATGGCCCGTCGAACGATGCGAAGGCGTTCCGGGTCAGCAGTGAGCGAGCGGAAGTAGACAAGGGCGTTGCCAAGACCGGCAAGGATAAGCCCGGTGAGAACAAGACCGGGGAAGCCAAGCTCGGTGGCAAGGGCAACGAAGAGCGAGCCTTGGCGGAAACCGGTTCGCCGGTGCCGCAGCCGGCCGGCGCGCCGGTGGTGCCCCAAGCGAAGTCGAAGTCGAAGCCCAGCCCGAAGGTCGGCGAGGCCGTCGAAGTGTTGGCTCTCGAGAAGGCCGGCGAAGGCGACACTCCCGAAGCAGGCGTCGCCGCCACGCGCAAGCAGGCCGCGGCCAGCTCGCCAGAGGCCAGTCGCTCGTCAGAGACCAGTCGCACTCCAGAGAAGAAGGCCAAGACCGAACGGCCTGCGCCAGCCAACCAGGCTCGCCGTCGTGCCGCTCGCGGTGGCCGAGCGCCAGCAGGTCCGGGAAGTCCCGCGCCGACGGGCCCGGCTGGCAGTGGCCCCGGCAGTGCAGGTCCAACGACCGGTGGCCCCGCAGGGCCGACAACCGGTGGCCCCGCGCGTCCGTCGACTGGTGGTCCGCCATCGCCGGTAGGGACGCCGCGTGGCATGAAGCCGTTGTCGCCCAAGGGGCCGCGAGGTGGCGGCAGGGGCCGCGGCAACGGTGCGCCGGCCAAGCCCCGACCGCAGACCAAGCCATCCGAATCGGCGAGCGAGCTCGCGGACGTGATGAAGGAGCGGCGCCGCAGCCTCGTGCAACCGACCTACGAGGTTCGCTTCGCCTACAAGGGCAAGCCAGCCGAAGTGTTGCCGTTGGTGACGATCGAAGGATTGACCGTCGACTTTGAGCGCGCCAAGGAGGCGCCCAAGGTGAGCACCGGTTCCGATGACTTCTATCTCGGCAGTCAGCGTGATGGCCTTGGTCCCAAGCTGCGCAGCTTCTTCAAGTCGCAGATGCGGCCGCGCTCCGAGTGGCTCGAGCGGCTGGAGGAACGCAACGGCACCAAGTCAGAGAGCCAGAAGCCAGAGAGCCAGAAGCCAGAGAGCAAGCAGCCAAAGAGCAAGAACAACGACGATGCAATCGATCGGCAGCGAGCCGCGGCTCTGGCGGCAACGTCCTTGAGCCTGGGTGGCTTGCAGTTGTTCGCGGTCGGCCCGGAAGCGATCTCGGGTAAGGCTGTTGGCAACGATAGGCAGGCACGTCGCAAGACCGCGGACCTCGGCCGCGCCGGTCGCGCTCAAGTGCCGGGTCGTAAGGAGGCGGCCGGGCCAGAATTCGTCGAGCGCGATTGGCTCGTCGTTGGCAAGCAGAAGGACGTGCAGCGTTTGCTCGCGGAGTTGCGCAAGCATGCGGACCAGTCGCGGAGCGCATGGCGTTCGGGCGAGGCGCGCATCGCGAAGCCGAAGATGCCCGCAGATCGATCCCCCAAGAAGGCGTCACCGAGCACGGAAACGGCGTTGCAGCGCATCGTGATCCGGTTCCGGGCGCGCCGGTAGCGGCAGCTTCTCTTCTCGTGTGGGGGCGGCCTTTGGCAGCTCACACGCAAACGGCAGTTCGCGCGTGATCGTCGTCACGAACTGTTGCCAACGATTGGCGACGACGACGGGAAGCTGCTCGGGTTCGTTGGTCTTGAGCTTCACCGTGGTCGTTGCATTGGCATTGGCCCGCTGCAACGTCAGCTGCAGTCGGTGACACTGCGCGAGCATGCCACGAACTTCGAGCTTGTTGCAGTTGCCAGGCAACCACGGCTTGAGGTGCAGCCAGCGATCGCTGAGGCCGGCGCCGGCTGCGAGTCGTGCTCCGGTGACGGCGTGTAGAACGGCGGACAGGTTCAAGGCCGCGAGCTCTGGCTCGGTTGCGCGCAGGGAGACGACGGCTGGGAAGGCACGAGCCAGTCGTTCGTGATCGCCGAGTTGCGCCGCCGCGAGCAGCAGCAGAGCTGGTTGTTGTTGTGGCAGCACCTGTTGCCAACAACCTGCCCTGTCTTCTCTCGCTCGCAGCGTGCCGTCGAGGTGGCGCGTGAGGCGGTCGCCGGTGGCGATCAACATGCCGAAGCTGTGCGGCACGAGCAGCGACGCGTCGGCGGCTTCGGGCACGAGCAGGCGACCGTTGCACGGTGTGGGGCGGTAGTAGCCGCGACCGGGTTGCCACGTTTCGGCTTCGAGCGCGAGCAACCGTGTGGTGGCGCGGCGTTCGTGATGCGCGCGTTGGCCCGAGTCGCACAGCTGCGCGAAGCAGTAGCGGCCGTGCACCAGCAACATCGCATCGCTGAACGTCAGGGCTGGTGGTTGCTCGGCCTTGGTCAGGGCGCGTTCGAGTTGCGTGCGTCGCGCTTTGCTCATTGCAGTGTTGCCGGTCGTGCGCGCGAACGTCGCATGGGCACACAGGATCAGGGCCGGCTCGTCGCACGCGGCGTAGTCGAGAAGCTTCTGTCGCGCGGCCGGAACGTCACCGAGTCGCAGGTGGGCGACGACGATGCGGGCCAGTTCGGCGCCGGTCTGTGGTGTGTGTTCGGCCAGAGCCTCTTGCGTGTGGCGGATGAGCTCAGCGATTGGCGGCGCGCCGTGAACCTCGATCTGGGCGGTGGCGAGGGCTGCGGTCGCGGCGAGCGGAATGGTCCGTAGGAGTGTGCGCATGCAAGTAGTGGTTTGCCGCCTGCCACTTCGGGCGCGTTTTCTCTCGGGTTTGGCCGTGCCCCGCGGGTAGAAGCGGGACTTGCATCCTGGACGCCGCAACTTCCGATCGGTCTGGCTGAGCCTGTTCTTCACGGCGATGGGGCTGATGGCGTTCTTGCCCGTGCTCGCGTTGTACGTCGAGAGTGAGTTCGGCATCGAGGATCCGCAGGACGTCGCGTTGTGGGCGAGTCTGATCTACGGCGCGGGCCCATTTGCGGCGGCGTGTGCCGGCCCCGTCTGGGGCGCGATCGGCGATCGATATGGCAAGAAGCGCATGGCGGTGCGCGCCAACCTCGCGATTGCGGTGACGACGGCCGTGATGCCGTTTGCGCCGTCGCCGGCGTGGCTGTTGGTGGCGCGGGTTGGTCAGGGCATGTTCGCTGGTTACGTCGCGCCGGCCATGGCACTGGGAACGGGACAGCTGCCGCGTTATGTGCACGGCCGGGTGCTCGCGAGTCTGCAGGTGGCGATGGCGACCGGCACGTTCGCCGGTCCCTACCTGGGGGCAGAGATCACGGCGATGTTCGGCCGGAGCAGCCTGTTCTGGGCGGCGAGTGTGTTGTCGCTGGTGTCCGCCGTCGTGCTGCACTTCCGCGCGACGGAAAGCGTGCCGTCCAAGGCGGCGCGCACGCATTCGTTCTTCGTCGGGTTCTTTCGCGGCGTCGCGTCATTGCTCGGCTCGAAGGTTTTCGTCGCACTGCTGGTCTTGCTCGTGGTCCTGCGGTTCGGTCAGAACATGCTCGAACCGATGATCGCGTTGTTCGCGCGCGATCTCGGGGCCCAATCGTGGTTGGTGGCGATCAGTCGCACCGAAGAGCTCGCCCTCGATCGCACGATCGCGCTGGCGTTTGCGGTGCTGGCGATCGGGCAGTGGTTCTGCACGCCGTGGTGGGGGCGCATGGCCGATCGCCACGGCCCGCTGAAGTGCCTGATCGGTGTCAGCTTCGGCTTGTGCTTCTTGCAGGCGCTGGTGCCGTTGACGACCAGCATCGATCAGTTCCTGCTGCTGCGGATCGCGATTGCGTGCGTCATGGCCGGGTCGATGACCCTCGCATTTGCCTCGGTCAGCAAACGGGTCGCCGATGAACATCGGACCCTGGCGTTCTCCTTGGTGCAGAGCTGTATCCAGTTCGGGCTCGCACTAGGGCCGCTGCTCGGCGCGCTGATGGTGCGCACGGACGCCGGTCCGGACTTTCGCTTCGGCTTCGTCGTGGCGGCAGTCTTGTGCGGAGTGGCCGGAACGGGGATGTTGTTGCTACGCGGCTTCGAGCAGCGGCGTACCCAATAGCAGGTTGCTTCGTAGAGACCCCACATGTGTTCGTTGATCGTCCTGCGTGGCTTGTCGGCCGCGCACCCGCTGATTGTCGCGGCCAACCGCGATGAACAGATCGGCCGCAAGGCAGCACCGCCTGGTTCGTTCCACGGGGACGTGCGCCGGGTCTTGTCGCCGCGCGATCGGGTTGCCGGTGGCACGTGGTTGGGCGTCAACGATCTCGGTCGCTTCGCTGGTTTGACCAACGTGTTCGGCGAGCCGGTGGTGGATGGCGCGCCGTCGCGTGGGCACTTGCCGCACCTGGCGCTCGATCACGATGACTTCGACAAGGGCATCGACGCGGTCATGGAACTCGTGACCAAGACGCCGCACTCGGGCTTTCAGTTGGTGGTCGCCGATGCCGGACGCACCGTGGTGATCCGCAACGCCGGTCAGAAGGTGACCTGCGACGAGTGGTCGGATCCGGTCATCTGTATCACCAACGAACATGCCGCTGGCGAGTGGACGCCGCGCTTCCTCCAACCGGCGCTCGCGCCTGAACTCGGCCTCGAGCAGCGCTTCGATGCGCTGCAGACCATCGTGAAGGACCGCGGTGGCGATGGTCATCACACCGTCTGCAAGCACGGCGACACGTATGCCACCGTGTCGAGTTCGCTGATCGCGTTGGCCAAAGACGATGTCGCGGCGATGCAGTGGCTGTATGCGCCAGGGCCGCCGGACACGGTGGCGTATCGCAACTACAGCAACCTTGCCCAGCGTTTGGTGTAGTCGGCGTCTGGTGTAGTCGGGGCCGCGTGAAGCGGGCCGCCTATTTCGCCGCGTGAAGCGGGCCGCCTACTTCAACTTGTCCAACTCGAGCAAGTTGGCGCGCGCGTTGTCCCGCGCTTCGGTGGCGAACTTGCGTGCCTGCTCGGTCGCCTTCTTGTCGGCGAGCACGGCCTTGGCGAGTTGCAGCGCCTTTTCGTACATCGTGCGTGCCTTGGCGAGGTTCTTCTCGTTCGGCAGGTGGTACTGCAGCACGACGCCGCCGTCGTTCCACAGTTGCGGCGAGTTGGGTTCCTTCTCGATCGCGTGCAGATACGAATCGTAGGCCTGCTGGAACTGCTTCGTCTCGCGGCACAAGAACGCGTGGTTGTTCCACGCGTCGGCCGAGTCCTTCAGGCACGCGGTGACGTGGTTGAGGTCGCGGCTGTTGTCGATGCGCTTCTGGCTGTAGGCGCGGTCTCCGAGGTAGCGCACCATGTCGGCGATCTGCACCCGCTGCGTCGTCTCTAGCGCTCGCAGCACATCGGCGAAGCCGGGGGCACTGGCGCGCGCGTATTCGGCGGCGAAGTTCTCGGCGGCGTCGAAGTCGTTGAGGTAGTAGGCGGCGAGGAAGCAGTAGTAGTTGGCGTTCTTGGCGGTCGGGTTGTTGGCAATCGCCTGTTCGAACGACGCGCGGGCTTCCTTGAACTGCAACCCTTCGAGTTGCGCGCGGCCGACGTGGAACTGCAGCACACCGAGCTTGGTCTTGCGCAGGTTGTCGGGCAGCTTCGTCGTCTTGACAAAGCGGCCGAGGATGCCTTGGTAGAGCGCGAGGCGCGCCTGCCAGTCCATGCCCTTGGTCAACAGCGTGTGGTCGACGCGGGCTTCGGGATCGATCGCGAGCGCGTTGTGCAGGTGGACCTTGGCAAGCTTGTCCTTGCCGTCAATCGTCGCCAGTTGGCTCAGCGCGATGTGGGGGTGGGCGCGACTCGTGTCGAGCGCCGCGGCCTGCTTGAAGGCGTTGGTCGCGCGGGTGCGCTGGGCGTGGATCTTGCCGACCATGTCGCTCTGTTCCTGACCCGTCGGCTCCATCGCCTTGTAGTCGCGCAGGTGGCGCTGGAACAGGTCGGTCGCGATGCGGCCGAGCAGGATGTGGGCACCGGGGCGCTTCGGGTGCCGCTTGACGGCTTCTTCCGCTTGCTCGACGGCCTTGTCCCAGTGGCCGAGCAGGTAGCGCGCTTGCGCCAGCAGCAGTCGGCAGTCTTCGTGGTTGGGATCGATCTTGAGTACGCCTTCGGCCAGTTCGGCTGCGTCGGCCCACAAGACCTCGGGATGCACGATGCCGCCACCGACTTCGGTCTGCAGGATCAACGTGCGCGCGAGCATCGCGTTGATCTCGAGGTCGCCGGCGAAGCGCTTGCGGCCATCCTCGAGCAGGTCGATCGCTTCGCCAAAACGGCCGCTCCGGCCGAGGCAGCGGGCGGCGGCCACGCACCAGTCGATGCGTGACGGCGACGACTTGGAGAGCTTGAGGAACGCGTCGGCTGCCGTCGCAAACCGGCCCTCGTTCTCGGCTTTGAACGCCGTCGCCCGCAGCGCGTTCTGTTCCTGCTGCGTTACGACAACAGGCTTTTGCGGCGCTTCGACCTGGGCCGAAGTGCAACCGGCGAACAGCAGCGCAGCCGGCAGCGCGAGCGCTGCCAGCGGGCTCAGGGAAGGCATACGCGGGGGCGATGCGGTGAACATGCTACTTGCCCTGCAACAGCTGTTCCGCGCTGCGCAGATGCCGGCGCGCGCCGGGGCGGCGCTTGCCGGGGTAGTAGTCCTGGCTCTTGGTTGCAGCGGCCTTCGCGGCGTTGCCATCACGACTGTGCTTGATGTGCCACAGCGCCAGGTTCTCGTAGCAGTCACCGACCGCTTCTTCGAGTTGCTGCTTGAGCTCTTCGTTGTCCGGCGGGGACTCCGTTAGCGTGCGGTCGCCGTCGGCGATCGCGCCTTCGAGCAGGGTCTTCATCTCGTCCCAGTCGCGCTCGAGGTGGTAGATCGCGATCAGCGCACAGTCGTTGCGCAGACGCACGTTCTTGCCATCGAGCTGAACGGCACGGCTGTAGGCCTTGTAGCTCTGCTCATACATCTCCATGGCTTCCTTGACCTTGCCTTGACGCTCGATCTGGTTGCCATAGTCGCGGGCGAACAGGCCCGAGTTGTTGAGCAGGTCGACGTCGCTGTTGGCAGCGTCCGACGCCTTGCGGCTGATCGACTCGGCCTGCTTCAGGTCGTTCTTGCGCATTGCGATGTCGACCAGGAACAGGATGCCGCGCTTGGTCGTCTCGGTCAGGCCGAGGTCTTCGTTGATGCGATCCGGACGCATGGTCGCCGCTTCGATCAGCAGCTTCTCGGCCAGCTCGTACTTCTTGGTTGCGAACGCGATGTTGCCCTTCTTGCCGACGCACATCGCGATCCACTGCTCGCAGCTGTCCTTGTAGCCGGCGTTCTTGGTCATCGAGGACTCGAAGCTCTTGCGGGCGGCATCCAGAGTGGTCATCGCGTCTTCCGGCTTGCCGGTCGTGCGTTGATCGCCCGCGAGGTAGTACTGAGCCTTGCCCATGTACCAGATCGTGCCGGCGTCATCGCGCTTGCTCAGCGACTCGACTGCGAGCGGCAGTTGCTTCTGGCTCGCGGCGGTGCTGACCACCAGTTCGAGCAGTGCGAACTCGCCTGGGGCGCGCTCGCTGGCGCGGATGTAGACGTTGGTGGCTTCGGCCGGGGCGCCGGCCCATTGCTCGGTCGTCGACCACAGCTTCAGCAGCGGCGCGTCGAGTTTGCCCTTCTGCTCGAGCCAGCGCATCGAAGCGCGCGAGGCAGTCAGCAGTTCCTTGTCTTCGTTGCCACCGCTCTTCTCGGCAGCGTAGGCGCGGCTGGCGGCGTTGGCGCGCAGCGTGTGGGCTGCGGCCGTCTCGTCGTCACTGCCGCCGCCTTGCGATTGCATGTGTAGCAGGAGCGACGAGATCGTCGCGGCCGAGGACTTGGTGTCGCCGGCATCATATTGCGCTTGCGCCAGCATCTGGCGCGGCCCGTTCGGTTCGGCGTCGAGCTCGACGGCCCGCTTGAAGGCGCGCACGGCGTCCATGTAGAACGCCTCGGTGCCCTTGCGGCCGGTGTCGCGCGCCTGGTTGGCGAGCTGCCAGTTCATCTTGCCGTTGATCAGATGGAACGGCGCGTGCTCGCGGCAGTCCTTGGCGATCTTGTCGAGCGCGGTCAGGGCGCCGTCGAAGTCACCTGCGGCGGCGCACTTGTTGACCGTCGGCATCGCCTCCTTCAGTGCTTTCGCGGCGGAGCCTTGCTCGGCCTTGGTGGCGCTGGCGTTCGACGAACCGGAGTTGCTGCCGCCGGTCGTGGCGCGCGCGGTCGAGCCGAGCGCGTTCTCACCCTTGTTGCGCAGCAGCGACGCGGCTTCGCGGCGCTGGTAGGGGTAGTACTTGACGGCCTCTTCGCAGAAGCGCTTGTACTCCTGGAACTTGCCGTTCTGATGCTCGCGCATCATCACGGCGATGTTCTGCCACGCGTCGCCGACGGCTTCTTCGAGCAGTTGGCGCTCACGTTCGCCGGTGTCCTCGGTCATTTCCGCGAGTTGCTCGGAGCCAATCTCGATGGCTTTGTCGAACATCATGCGGGCGCGATCGAAGTCGCGGTTGAGGTGGTAGATCAGCATCAGGCCGCAGTCGTTGACGATGCGGGCATCGGTAGGCGACAGCTCGACGGCCTTCTCGTAGTAGCGGTAGCTGCGTTCCCACAGCTCCATCGCGGCCTTGTCGTCGCCGTTCTTCTGCACCATCACCCCGAGGTCGCGAGCGGCGAGTGCGGCGTTGTTGTAGAGGAAACCCCAGCGATCGGGGTAGCGCTGGAACACCGCTTCGTTGAACGCGAGCGTGCGTTGCAGCGGCTCCTCGGGCACCTGCGTCAGCGCCAGGTGGATCGCAAAGGCGGCGCCGGTGAAGTGGTTGCCGTAGGTGTCCTTCAGCGAGGGGGCGCCGTCGACGTATTCGGTTGCCTTCGGCGAAACGTCCGCTGCCGCGAACAGGTACTGCTCGGCAGTCTTGAGATCGCCGGACTCCGCCGCGCAACGTGCCATCGACATGTCGCACAGGGCGCGCCACTGGTTGGTGGCATCGCGGTGGTTGGGCATCAACGCGAGGTACTCATCGAAGACCTTGCGCGACTTGCCGTAGATCGCGATGGCGCCCTGGAAGTTGCCTTCGCCGCGCAAGCGATCGGCGCGCGAGTAGACGGCGCGGCCGAGGAACCAACGCATGATGGGGGCGTCGGACTTCTCGCGAACGAACCGGCGGTAGGCGCCGACCAAGGCGTCCTGCTGGTTGTTGCGGCACATCCAGAAGATGTAGTTGTCGTGGATCGCCGTCTCGGTTGGATGCGTGATGATGCCGCGCTCGTAGGTGCGCATCATCTCACCCTGTTGGCCGAGCCACCGTTGGATGTCGGCGGTCTGGTTGATCGCAACCGCGGGGTGATCGATGGCTGCCTCGGCGTAGCCCGCCGTCGCGACGGCCGCCAATGCCATCGTGCCCGACTCAGGCGGCACGATACCGTTCTTGTCCGGCGTGCCGTTGTCGAGTTCGGCCTGACGCTTCTCGATGAACATCCGGAACTCGCAGTGGGAGCCGACCAGTCGCGAGGTCGCGTACTCCTTCTGGTTCGCCTGACCGACGCGTTGCCGGAAGCCATCGGCAGAACGGCGCGCGGCCGCGCTGCCCTTCTCCCAGCGACCGAGCTGGTGGTAGGCCTCGGCGAGCTGCCGCAGCTGCTCGGCGTAGGGTTCGTTCTCGGCGTCGCCCAAGGCGCGGCTGAAGTCGTTGGTCGCATCGATCAACAGCTCCTGGCGCACCCGGCCGAAGTCCGGGTGGTTGGCCATCGCCACCGAACTCTCGGCGCGCAGCAGTCGCGCTTCCCGGAGGTTCGGGTTGGCTTTGAGCAGCTTGTCCGCCGCGTTCGCTGCCTGGTCGGGCATCGACGCAATCAGCGCGCGCGCCTCAGCAATCTGGGCCGCTTCCTGGCTGGTTGGTGGAACGGTGCTGGCGCAGGCTGCCAGGTAGGTACTGGCGGCCAGCAGGCTGGCACACCACAGAGGGGTCGTTGGCTTCATGAATCGGGTCACCCAACCGGCAGGTCGGGTCGGCTCGGACGGAGCGCGCGAGAGGGATATTGCGACCTTGTCCATTCTTGCGTCATTTGGGCCCCAGCGGAAGGGGTCAGAAGGGGGGATCTGGCCGAACGCGGGGTCAAGCCGGTGGTCCGGACCGGCCGATAGCACCGATTCCAGGACCTGATTCCCCCCGTGCCGCACCCGACCATCACTGCCGGGGCGACGTTGGACCGTGCCAACGTAACTGCCCTTGTGACCGATTTGGACCGCGCTATCCAGCAGCGGCCGGCCCGGGTCTACGTCGATTTGGAGGCCGTGGAGTCGTTCGATTCGGCCGGATTGGGTGGGGTCGTGGCCGGCATGCGCAAGGCCAACGCGAACGGTTGTGAGGTCAAGCTGCGCGGCGTCAGCCAGTCGATGCTCGACTACTTCTCGCTCGTCTCGGTCGACCGGTTGGTCAAGCCGGGGGAAAAGGTCGAGCGGCCGGACCCGGTGACGCGGCTCGGCGCGATGGTCGAGCCGTTGCTCGATGGCGCGGTGGCGGTGCTGGCGACGAGTATGGATGCGGCGCGCGAAGTGTTCGTCGGTCCGTTCCGGCGCCGCTTCTTGCGACTGGATCGAACGGCGATCGAAGTGGATCACTGCGCCGCAGGGGCGCTGCCGATCATCGCGTTGATCGCGTTCTTGCTCGGTTTGATTCTCGCGATGCAGGCCTACGTGCAGCTGCGCGTCTGGGGCGCCGAGATCTACATCGCCGACATGGTCGGCGTCTCGATCCTCGCCGAGATCGGTCCGCTGATGACGGCGATCGTCTTGGCGGCGCGCTCGGGTTCGCGCAATGCCGCGCAGCTCGGGGCGATGGTCGTCAGTGAAGAGATATCTGCACTCGAGCAGATGGGGATTCGCACGCTTGCGTTCTTGGTGGCACCCAAGGTCGTTGCGTGTGCGATTGCTTCGGTTGCCTTGAGTGTCGTGTTCGACGTGGTCGGCATGTGTGGCGGCGCGCTGTTCGCATGGTCGGTCGCCGGGATCGAACTCGATGCGTTTGCGCAGCAACTGCGCAACGCTCTGCACTTGTCGGACTTCGTCGTTGCGTTGAGCAAGGCGGCGACGTTCGGTGCCGCTGTCGGTGTGGTTGGCTGCGCCCTCGGCCTTCGCGTCAAGGATGGCAGCGAAGGCGTCGGCCGCGCCACGACCAACGCGGTCGTGCTCGGCATCTTCTTGATCATCGTCGTCGACGCGCTGTTCGTCACTTGCCAAAGGATGTTGGGCTGATGGCAGGCATGACCCTCAACGTGGATGGCATCCGCACGGGCTCGCAAGACCTCGTGCGCGCGTTGGCATTGACGACGCAGTTTGGCGACCACACGGTCCTCAACGACGTCGACCTGGCGATCCGCAAGGGTGAGGTGTTCGTGATCATGGGGCCGTCGGGTTGCGGCAAGACGACGTTGCTACGCAACCTCAGTGGGTTGTTGCCGCCGGGCATCGGCTCGGTCAGCGTCGGTGGCCACGACCTCTACTCGGCTCCGCCGGAGCTGTTGCACGACCTGCGCCTGCGCACCGGCTTGTCGTTCCAGGGGGGCGCGCTGCTCGGCAGTCTGACGGTCCTGGAGAACGTTGAACTGCCGCTGCGCGAAAACACCGACTTGTCGGACGCGGTGATCCGCGAGACGGCGCGCATGAAGCTCGACATGGTCGGCTTGCTGCACGCGGCCGAGTTGCTGCCGAGTTCCCTGTCGGGTGGCATGAAGAAGCGCGCCGCCATTGCGCGCGCCATCGCCCTCGACCCCGACATCGTCTACTTCGACGAACCGTCCGCCGGCCTCGATCCGATCACGGCGGCCGAGGTCGACAACGTCATCCTCAAGCTCAACAAGGTCTTCGGCATCACGATGGTCGTGGTGACGCACGACCTGCCATCTGCCTACACGATCGCTGATCGCATCGTCGTCCTGCTCGACGGCCGCGTGGCTGCGCTCGGCCCGCGCGACCAGGTCTGGAACGACCCCAACCCGCGCCTTCGCGACTTCATCGAGCGACGCCTGTCCGCTGACGAGGACTTGTCCATGGACGTGACCCGCCACATCGAGATCTGAGTATGAAGAACACCAGGCGATTCCGATTGGGACTGTTCGCACTCTTTGCGGGTGCGATGTTCATCGCGCTGCTCGTCTTCATCATGCAGAGCAGCTTCAACGGGGACCGCGCCTCGTACTTCATCATGTTCCGCGAGAACGTGAAGGGCATGGTGATTGGCTCGAAGGTCAACTTCCAAGGGGTGCCGATCGGCGTGGTCGCCGACATGCGTTTCCAGGATGGCAATACGCTGGTCGAGCTGCGCGTCGATCCCAGCCGTTCCAGCATCCAGGACGTCACGCGTGCCCGCATGGACCGGCTGTTGGTGACCGGTCAGGTCACGGTCGAGCTAGAGGGCTACGAAGGTTCGGGCAAGCCGCTGATGCCGGGTTCGTTCATCGAACCGAAGGAAGACCCGCTCAACTCACTCAAGGCCAGCCTGCCCGAAGTGATGGCGCAGGCAGGTCAAGTGCTCACTCGTCTGGACCGCGTGCTCGCCAATGCCGAGAACGTGCTCGGCGCGACCAACCAGAAGAAGCTGACGACGATCCTGTCGCACGCGGAGCTCGCGGTGCAGGGCTTGTCGCAGAAGACCATGCCCGAAGTCACGGCGATGGTGCAGGACGCGCGGCGCACGATCCAAGCCGCCGAAGGCACCGCCACTGCGGCGACGGCATCGGCTGAAGCATTGGCGCAAACGATGGCCTCCGTCGAGCGGGTCGAAGCCGACTTGCACGCGCTGTTGCGTGAGTCGACGGCCGTCGTCGCTGGCGTGCGCGGGCCGGCGCTCGCGACGTTCTCCGGGTTCCGGCGCACGCTCGATGATCTGCGCGGCTTGCTGCGACAACTGAAACTTGCACCCGACAGCTTGCTGTTTGGGGTGACGCAACCGGCAGCGCCGGTGGGAGGTGGGAATTGATGACTCGTTCCAGGATGTGCTTTGTGCTCGTGCTCGGCTTGCTCGCTGCGTGCAGCAGTGTCGAGTTGCCGGTCGAACGTTACTACCGCTTGCAACCGTCGTCGGCGGGCACGCCGGATCCAATGCGCGCTGGCATTCTGCGCGTGCACGATCTGCAGCTCGGCACGGCGCTCGATTCGGATCGTCTGTTGTTCCAGTCCGGAGTGACGCTCGAACCGCGACCACTGGCGCGCTGGGTGGCGCCGCTCGATCGACTCGTGACCGATGCGATGGTGCTCGGTTTGTCGCGTGCGCGCGTCTGCGATCTGGTAAAGGGCAGTGCCGACTCCGGCGTCGAAACCTGGTCGTTGCACGGCCGCATCATCGACTTCGTCGAAGCGGCCTGTGACGAAGGCACGACCGCCAACGTCGCCCTCGAGCTGTGGCTGCAACACGGTGACGACCTGGTCTTCCATGATGAGTTCCGGTGCACGCAGCCTCTCGGTGAGTCAGGTCCCGAACAAGCGGTCGTCGCGTTGTCGTGCGGCTTGAACCAGATCGTCGGCAAGGTCGTTGCGAAGATGCGCGAACAAGACCTGTTCGCGACGGCTCATCGCGACAAGCAGGAACGGGACGCGGCGAAGGTCGCGCACCCGCCGCGATAGCAGATACAACATGAGCAACAATCGGATGATGAAGCAGCGGGTGATGTTGATGGTTCTGGCGGCAGCTCTGCCCGCCACGGCTCAGGTAGGTCTGGGTGGGGCGGTGTCTGCGCCGCATTGGCAGAAGTGGTTGCAGGGGGACGCGGTCGAGGTCACTGGCTCGGCGTGCACCGTCTGGGGCTTCTACTCGCAGCTGCCGCACTTGCTCGCGGCCGATGGCGACTACCTGGCCTACCTGCAGAAGCGCTACGCGGCTCGCGGCGTGCGCGTGGTTGCCGCCGTCAAGGATGAGGCCGCTGCCGGTCTCGATCGGTGGTCGGGTTGTGCTGCCGTCGTCGATGACGCCGCCCGCACCGAGATGGCGTGGGCCAACGTCAATGCGCAGAGTCGCACCAACATCGTCGTGCTCGATGCCGCCGGCAAGCTGGCGTTCGTCGGCCGTCCCGGTGCCGGGCTCGTCGATGCGATCGAGCACGTTCTGGCTGGCGAGGACGATCCCGTTGCCGCGGCCAGGGCGCGCGGCACCCGGCTCTTGCTGCCCGGCATGTTCGACGATGCGACGGGCAAGGACACGGTTGCCAAGCTACGACCGTTGGTCCGGTTTGCGCCGCGCGACGGTCTGCTCAATGGGCTGCTCTACCTGACGCTGCGCACCAAGTCGAACGACGCCGATGGGGCTCAGCAGCACCTGGCGGCCGCCGTCAAGCAGCTCGCTGAAGAGCCGCGCCCGCTGGCGGTGTTCGCGGATCTCGTGCTGCGTGGTGATGCCCGGCGCGCAAGTGTCGTGGCGACGCTGCGGCCGCCGCTGAAGAACGCCGCGGCTCTCGCCAAGCATGATCCCGTGGTGCAGCTCGCCTACCTGCGCGTTCTGATCATGGCCGGTGACGGACGCGAGTCGGGTCGCCAGGCGATGCGCATCCGCAAGCGGGTGACGAACACAGCCGCCGGCTGCCTCGACTATGCGATGCTCCTGGCGCGCGATGAGAACCCGCAGATCCATGCGGACCTTGCGACGCTGACCCTCAACAAGGCTGAGAAGCTGTCGGCCGATCCACGGCTGCTGGCTGCCGCCCGTTACATCGTCGCGCTGCGCTGCGCCCAGGATGAGCCGGCCGCCAAGAAGGTCATGACGGTCTACCTCAAGGACCAGGACATGCGCGTCGGTCTCAACAACGACAGCTGGTACTTCATGACCCAGCTGCCGACGATGGGGCGGTTCGACTGGTTTGCCGTCGGCCTGGTCGAGCGCATGCTCGAAGAGCGGGACGCGATGGACTACTTCGAGTTCGATACGGCGGCGCTCGCCATGTTCCTGGTGGGCCGCGTCGCTGACGCCGTCGAGTTGCAGGAAGAGGCCCTGAAGAAGGGGGCGACGGTCCCCGCCGAGTACGAGGAGCGGCTCGCGCGTTACAAAGCCCACCTGGCGGCAGCGCCGCGGTAGGATGACCGTGGGGCAAATGGGCCGTGCCAAGGCGGTTGTGGGGGCTCGGCAGCCGAATGTCGGCCCGGGCCAACAACTACCCATCTCTCCCCTTGCGAATCGCGGGTCCCTGGCTATCCTCTTTGCCCCTTCCAACCCCGAAGCCCACCATGTCCAGAGTTTGTGCAGTTAGCGGTCGTCGCACCCGAATCGGAAACAAGGTCAAGCGTCGCGGTCTGGCCAAGAAGGATGGCGGCGTTGGCCGTCGCGTGACCGGTCGCAGCAAGCGCACGTTCAAGCCGAACTTGCAGCCGGTCCGTATCCTTACGCCGGACGGCACCGTCATGACCCTGCGTCTGTGCACCAAGGTCATCAAGCGCGGTATGATCACGCTGCCGAAGGGTGATGGCACGGTGACGTTCCCGCTCGTCAAGGCGGTCCGCGGTCGCAACCGCGCGTTCACCAAGGCTCAAAAGCAGTAGTGCTGCCGCCGGAAGGCAGTAGGGGCACGGCATATGAGTGAGACTCCGCCGGACCTGACGGAAGGTGAGCAGACCCTGCGAGCCGTCAGTGACGTTTCCCTCCGCCTGATGGCGGGGGCTGTGTCCAAGCCCAAGATGGCGCAACTGCGCATCACCGTCGAGGGCAACGAGAACGAGTATCCGTGGCAGACCGTCACGCAGTCCGTTCTCAGCGAGGAAGTTGACGAGCAGCGACTCGTCCAGCAAGCCCTCGCCGCGCAACGCGATTGGATCCTCCGTGGCGGCCGCACCGCCAAAGGCCCATCGATCACGCACCGGGCCAAAGGCCTGTTGGCGCGCCTTGTTGCGCAGCTGATCTTCGCCGTGATCTTCACGACGATCATCCTCGTCGCGTTGGTGGTGCTCGAGATCAAGCTCGACTGGAACCTCTACGAGGTCTGGCCGTGGATCCTCAGCCTGTTTGGCAAGTAGACCTGCTCGCTAAGTAGATCCACCGAGCCGGATCCGGCCTTGGCAGTTTGTGCACTGTTGGCTTTTTAGGCGGAGAAGTCTGCACTGGCGTCAGCTGGGGGATTCCGCCCTGGTTCCCATGGCATCGCGTAAGCGTTCTTTATTGAGTGTCTTACGTCTGATCGCCAACTGCTTGCGGGGGCCGATCGAGCAGATTCTCTATGTCGAAAATACCGTTGGGTGGGTGTTGAAATCTGGTGGAGTAGTGGCATGATCACGCCCCTGGCCCGAGCCGAGCGTGACTAGCCTGGTTGCGATCGAGGAGGACCGGAGGTGGTTTCATCCGTGAAGTCATCTGCACGAAATGCTCTCTGACTGTTTGGTTCGCTACGTTCCTGACTGACCATTGGGAACAGTCAAGATCCTGACCCGATCTTGATCCAGCAGACATTGGTCCTGACGGGCTCGCCCAGAAGGACTCGTCTCTAAGAGACTCTCAAGGAGACACCGTCGGGTCGTGGCTGTGTGGTGGAGACCAGTATCCCCCTCCCTAACCGCCCTCTCCATTGCGTAGCCTGACCCGCATTCACGGGCCTCAGTTCTGACCGGCTGAGGCCCGTATTTTTTTGCCCAGACCGTAGTTGCCGCTCTGTCTTGCCAAGTGGATCGGTAGTCTGCACTGGCGCAGCGACTAGCAAGCGTTTCCGCGCCCCGCGTAGTTGAAGTGGGGTGCCAATTACGATGACGAGACCAGGCTTCCGCAAGGGCCGCCCGGGAGGGGGCCGTGCACCCGCCGCCGATGGCGACGGTTTTCTGAGCAGTTCGCTGTTCTCTCAGGCGCAGATCCTGCACCTGATGAAGAACGAGTTCGCTCGTGCGCGCCGGCATGGCATCCCGATGGGGATCGTTCTGCTGCAGGTGGATCGACTGGCCCAGTTGGCCGACTATCACGGCGCCGCGTTGCGCATGTCGGTCAAGAAGGCCGTGGCGCAGGTCGTCCGCGACAAGACCCGCGGCTCCGACCTGCTCGGCACGACCAACGACGACCGCTACCTGCTCGTCATGCCGCACACCGACCTCGGTCAGGCGCGCATCGTCGCCGACCGCCTGCTGCAGGTGTTCCAGGAGATCGACGTCTCCGTCGACGGCACGCCGTTGACGTTGAGCGTCAGTGTCGGCCTGACCGCCTGCGACGACCAGGGCACGCTGTTCTTTGATTCGCTGCTGTCGCAGGCCGAATCGGCGCTCGAATACGCGGCGCAGCGCGGCGGCAACCAGGTCGTGTCGTTCGGCGAGACCCAGCTGCGCGACGGCCCAGAGGATGATTCGCTACCGTTGGGTGGAGAACGCCGCGAGGTGCCGCTTGGCGATGACGATTTCGACGACTTTGATGACGACGAGCAAGAGCCGATGAACGAGGGACGTGATGGCTGAGGATCGCATGCGCATTCTGCTCGTCGAGGACGAGCAAACGATCGCCGTGACGCTGACGGATGACCTCGAAGGCGCGGGCTACGAAGTGCGTCACTTCCCCGATGGCAAAGACGCCATCGATGAGTTGCAGCGGCGTAGCTACGACGTCGTGATCACCGACGTGCGCTTGCCGGGCGCGGATGGTCTGCAGGTGCTGCAGGCGGCCAAGCAGGCGCGGCCGGATACCGAAGTCATCATGATGACTGCGTATGCGACGGTGGAGCACGCCGTCGAAGCGATGCGGCTCGGCGCGGATGACTACATTCAGAAGCCGTTTCTCAACGAACACGTCGTCGACCGGCTGCAGCGCATCGGCAAGTTCCGCGCGTTGCTCAACGAGAACCAGCGGCTCAAAGAACAACTGCAGACGACCGATGGTGGTCTGCCCGGAGTGATTGGTCAGAGCCGCGCGATGCAGGCGATCGTCAAGACGGTGCGCACGGTCGCAGTGACCGACGCGTCGGTCTTGATCGAAGGCGAGAGCGGCACCGGCAAAGAGCGCATCGCGCGCGCCATCCATCAACTGAGCACACGTGCGGACCGTGCGTTCGTCGCGTTGTCCTGTGGTGCGCTGCCGGACACGCTGCTCGAGACCGAGTTGTTCGGCCACGAACGCGGTGCGTTCACCGACGCCCAGCGGCAACGGCGCGGTCGCTTCGAAGTTGCTGATGGTGGCACGATCTTCCTCGACGACATCGACGACATGCCAATGTCCGTGCAGGTCAAGTTGCTGCGCGTCCTGCAAGAACGTGAGTTCGAACGCGTCGGTGGCGAAGACCTGATCCGCGTCGACATCCGGGTGGTCGCGGCGACCAAGGTGCCGCTGCTCGAACATGTTCGCGAAGGCAAGTTCCGCGAAGACCTTTACTACCGCCTCAACGTCGTCCCGGTGAACCTGCCGGGCCTGCGCGATCGCGAAGGCGATGTGCCGTTGCTCGTGCGCCACTTCATCGAGAAGCTCGGCGGTGGTCGCAACTACACCGTCAAGACCGATGTGCTCGAGGCGATGAGCGGCTACTCGTGGCCCGGCAACGTCCGCGAACTCGAGAACCGCGTGTCCCAGGCGATTGCGCTGTCGGGCAGCGCCACGGTGCTCAAGAAGGAGCATCTGCTGCCGGTCGACAAGTCGCGCCGGGCGGCGCTCGAGCCGTCCGAGAAGCTCGCGACCCTGCGCGAAGTCCTTGTGGTCGCCGAGCGGGCGCACCTCGAGCACGTTCTGCGTGGCGTCGGCGGCCACCGCACGAAAGCCGCCTCGGTGCTCGGAATCTCCCGCAAGGTCTTGTGGGAGAAGCTGAAGGACTACGGCATCGAGTAGCTACGGAATCGAGTAGCCTGCGCCGAATCGAGTAGCCTGTGGGCCTGCGGTAACCCCTCGCCGCGGACCAGTATGGAGTGGCTAACGAGTCCGAGACGACTGCTTGTGATGACAGACCAACTCTCCAAGGCGGTGATGTTCTTCGTGTGCCTTGTCGGTGCTCTCGCTGCACAGGCGGTGGCGCAGGACAAGCCGACGGTCGCGCCGCCGCAACGCTTCGAGCGCGTGCTCTGGTGCAGCGACATGGACGCGGGCCCCAAGCTGGCGCGCGCGACCGGCTACACCGCGGTGCAACTCGGCCGCGGTGGCGATGCGACGCCGCTGCGATCGCTCGGGTTGCGGTTCTATCTCGATCAACCGATCGGCAAGGGCTTGCTCGAACTGCGCGACAAGGAGTGGCGGCCCGTCGTGCAGTTGTTCGAACGCACTCGCGACGCGACGCAGTTGGTGAGGCCCTCGTGCTTCGCAGAGCCAAAGCGCGTCGACCAGGCTGCGGCCGCAGCAGCGCAAGAAGCGCGTCGCGTTGGCAAGGACGGCATGTTGTTCGTGTCGCTCGCCGACGAAGCATCGTCGACCCGTCACAACGGCCCGTTGGAAACGTGTCAGTGCGAGCACTGCATGCGCGACTTCCGCGCGTTCTTGACGAAGCGCTTCAAGAACATCGATGGCGTCAACGCCGCGCTCGGCACGCACTACGAGAGCATCAAGGTCGCCGTGCCGGTGTCGACGGATCAGGTCCGCAACCGCGAGCTGGGCGAACGGCAACTGCCGGCTGACTTGCGCCCGTTCTCGATCTGGCTGGACTTCGTCGATCAGCAGTTTGCCGATGCCGTGCAAACGATTGGCAAGCGCGTGCAAGCTGCCGTGCCGGGCGTCCCGGTGGGGCTGACCGGGCTCGCGGTGCCGGGGCCGTTTGGCGGTCACGACTACTCGCGTCTGATCAAGGGCCAGACGTTGGCCGAGCCGTACGACATCGGTGGTTCGGTCGAGTTGTCGCGCAACTTCGTGCCGCGCGGCACGCATCGTTATGCGACGCTCGCGCCGCCGTCGAATCCGCAGCAGCAGAGCGTGCCCGTCAACGAGTACGTGCGCGCGCGGCTGACGCAGATGGCGAGTCAGGGCATGGCCGGCGTCGTCGTCTGGAACGACCGCACCGTGCAAGACGAGGAGGGCAAGCAGACGCCGTTTGGTCGCGCCGTGCGCCAGGCGTTCGTCAAGCACGGCGCCGAGTTCGACGCGTTGGCCGGCGCCGAGTTGGCAACGTCGCCGATCTGGGTGGTGGAGTCGCACGCCTCCGTGCGCGCCTGGTGGATGCTCGATTCGGCGAAGGACGGCATGACCTGGGTGCGCCGCCTCGCCTCCTACGAAGCGAGCCACAGCACAAGCCAGTCGGCGCGCACCAGTTGGATCCGGTTGCTGCAGGACCTCGGTCACCAACCGCACTTCGTGTCGTCGAACGACCTCGCCGATCGCCTGCTCGTCGATAACCCGAAGGCCGTCGTGCTGCCGGCGATGTTGGCGCTCAGTGACCGCTGTGTGCAGGCGCTCAACGTCTACGTGCGCACCGGCGGCACGCTGTTGGCCGACCACTCGACCGCGCTCTACGACGACGAACTCAAACGTCGCGATGGGGGCGCACTCGATGACCTGTTTGGCATCAAGCACCGATCGCTTGCGTGGCACGACCTGCTCGTTCGCGAAGGGATGGCGACGTCGCGCGCCGGTGGTTTGCCACCAGCCGAGCGGTCGTTGCGCGGCGATTCCAGCCGTCAGGAGAGCGACACCGATACGGCACTCGAACGGGCCGTCGGTCGCGGTCGCGCTTACTATCTCAATGCACCGGTTGTCGAGTATCGCCACTGGCGACTCGACCAGACCATGGTGGCGCGCTGCAAGGAACTGCGCCGCATCGTGCGGTCGGCGTTGCGACGCACGCGCACGTTCCCCGTGTGCCAGGTCGCGGGCAAGGGCTTGCCGACCTGTATCGAGCGCGTGCCGCTGACGCTGCGCGATGGTCGTGAAGTGGTGGCCGTGCGCATCAACGCACTCGAACGGCCGCGTCTGCTGCGCACGCTCGCCGAGCGTGGTCCAATCGAGATCGAATTGACGTTCCCGCAGCAGCGTCACTTCCGCGAACTCAACGGCAAGGACCACGGCACGACGTCCGTCGTCAAGACGAAGCTCGATCCGTTTGGTGCGGTGTTCCTCGGAGTCGTGCGTTGACCGAAGTGCTCGGCACGCAGATTGAGGCCGGGGCAAAAGCCGAGCGCGCGGTGTTGATCTCCGACTTGCACGTCGGCACGGACGGTGGTGCCGTGCTCCGGTCTCTCGATGCGGCGCTCGCCGTCGCGCGCGACTCCGCCGATGCGCTGTTCGTGTTGGGGGACCTGTTCGATTCGTACGTGTGTCGCGCCCAGATCCGCGTCGGCATCTGGCGCGAGGTGGCGGCGCGATTCCGGGTGGCGACCGACGGTGGGCTGCGCATCGTCGTGCTCGTCGGCAACCGCGACTTCCTGCTCGGCCCGGAGTTCGTGGCCGCGACTGGCGCGGAGCTCGTGACCGGTGGCTACCGGGTGCAGCTGGGCGGCGTTGACACGTTGCTCGTGCACGGCGACGAGCTGTGTCAGAACGACCTGCCATACCAGAAGGCCAAGCGCTGGCTGCGGCATCCGTTGACGCGCCTCGTGGCGCGTAGCATGCCGGTGGCGCTCGCGCGGCGCGCCGCTGAGAAGGCCCGCAAGAAGAGCCAGAACGTCATTCAGAGCGGTGACCAGTCGCGCTTCCTGCCGTCGGAGCGGGCGGTGGCAACGGCGTTTGCCGTCGGCGTCGAGCGGCTGATCTTCGGCCACATCCATCGCCACGCTCGCGGCTCGTTCGAGCGGGGCAGCTACCACGTCCTGCCCGCGTTCGATCAAGATGGCGTTGGTCTGCGCATCGATCCGGGTGGCTGGCAGCCGGTCCGCTTCGGCAAGGGCGCGGCAGCGGCGACTGAGGTCGAGCTGCCCGAGGCCTGCGCCTGGTCGAAGTAGGGGCGTCGGACCGCTTTTCCGCATTGCGAGAGCGCCCGTTCTGGCTACACTGGCCGCCCCATTTTTCAGCCGTACCCGAAGGTTCGGCCCGGCCTTGTCCGGATGGCAGCCACGATTCTCCAACCCCGCCGCCTGGCCCGCTTACTGGGTCACAGCTTGAGCGATCTGACCGAGCCAACGGATAGTGCAGCGAACGGCACCACGCCGACCGTCGCGCCGACGGACGTTGTCGCCATCGACGGTCCCTCCGGCGCCGGCAAGAGCACCATTGCTCGCCGGCTGGCCGAGCGTCTCGGCTACGCGTTCCTCGATACCGGAGCGATGTACCGCGCGATCACGTGGCACTTCCTGGAGCGCGGCACCGCCCCGAGCGAATGCGCCGACTTGCCCGACCAGGGCCACGCGCAGATGCAGGCTGCTTTGCAGGACGCCAAGCTCGGCTTGCACGAAGGTCGCATGCTGCTGAACGATCGCGACATCACGGCGCACCTGCGCACGCGCGAAGTCGAGTCGCAGGTCTCGGCCGTTTCGGCGCTGCCGTTCGTGCGGCTGCGCATGGGGGATCTGCAACGCGCCGTCGCGCTGCAGGGACCGGTCGTCGCCGAAGGCCGCGACATGGGCTCGGTCGTGTTCCCTCGGGCCCGCTGGAAGGTCTACCTCGATGCCGCGCCGAGTGAGCGCGCGCGTCGTCGCTGTCAGGATTTCGAACGTCTTGGGCGCAAGGTCAGCGAGCAGGACGTGCTCGACGAGATCCTCGTGCGCGATCGCCTCGACTCGACCCGTTCGGACGCGCCGCTCAAGCAGGCCGACGACGCGGTCTACATCGACACGACCGGCCTGACGGCCGACGGCGTCATCGACCAGCTGATGCAGCTCGTGCGGGGGACGGCGTGAGCGATACCGCAAACAAGAGCAAGCCGGAGAAGCCGGTGCGTCTGCAAGCCGTGCAGCGCAGCGCGTTCTGGTGGACGGTCTCGCGCTTCATCGCGCTCGTGCTCTGCAAGTTCTGGTTCCGGATCCGTTGCGAAGGTCAGGACAACTTGCCGAAGGACGGTTCGGTGCTGCTCGTCGCCAACCACGCGAGCTACCTCGATCCGGCCCTGGTCGGCATCACCGCGACCCGGTGGGTGGGCTTTCTGGCGCAGGCCGGGCTCGCCTCGTTCGGGCCGTGCCGCTGGTGGCTCGCCCAGGTCGGCGTCACGTTGATCGATCGCGACGCGCCGTCGAAGGCCGCGATGCGCCTCGTGGCGGATTGCCTGAAAGCCGGCGACGTCGTCGGGATCTTCCCCGAAGGCACCCGCAGCGTCGACGGCAGCATCGATGAGTTCAAAGGCGGGGTGCAGTTCCTGGTTCGCCGGACCGGCACAACCGTGCTGCCTATTGGCATCGACGGCTCGTTCCGGGCGTTCCCGCGCAAGGCCTGGTTCCCGCGGCCACGCAAGATCATCGTGCGCTACGGCCAGCCGTGGCCGGCTGAGAAGGTGCTCGCCGAGGGCGGTATCGAGGCGCTGCGGCGCGAAGTTGCCGCCCTGTCAGGGTGCCCGCTGGCCGAAGACCTGCCGAAGAATCGCGAAAACGTAAGCGCCGAAGTGCCTGGTAGCGCAAACTGTAGCGCCCCAGAAGTCGCTTCAGATCGAAGTTCGGATCCACAAGCCGATGGCACTAGCCCCTCGGGCGATGCCAGGGGCCCATCGGGCACATGCTCGGGACCTCAGATGGTCGATCCTAGATCTTTGCAGCAACCAGCTTCTCTAGAGAAACCCCCGGCGGGAGGTGAGGCATGAGCCGCGCCACCTGCCAACCGCTGACTGGATGTTCCAGGCAGTGGACTGTGATCGTCGCGTCGCTGTTGCGTCGCGGCATTTCATCGTCACCGAGTGAGTAGCCACCATCGTGGTGTCTGCCTCTCACCCTTCAATTTTGACCCATTACCCACTCCCTGATTGATGACTGGCAAAAGCCTAATCAAGAAGTTTGCACTGCCCGACGACGAGTTGTCGCGGCTTACCTCCGAAGCTCTCGGTAGCACCACGCTCGACGAGCTCGATAACGCCATTGGCAAAACCGTCGCCGAACTGACCCCGCACAAGATCGTGCGCGGCAAGGTCATCAAGGTGCAGGAAGACGGCATCGTAGTCGTCGACGTCAGCTACAAGGCCGAAGGCCAGATCTCCATCGACGAGTTCCCGGAGCCGCTTGAAGTGCAGCCCGGCGTCGAAGTCGAGTGCCTCGTTGAAGCGATCAACGACGCCGAAGGCTACATCCTGCTGAGCAAGCGCAAGGCAGATCGCATCCGTGGTTGGGAGAACATCATCCTCACCCACAAGGAAGGCGACACGGTCAAGGGCATGGCCCTCCGCAAGATCAAGGGTGGCCTGCTCGTCGACATCGGCGTCCCGGTCTTCCTGCCGGCTTCGCAAGTCAACATCCGTCGTGCTGGTGACATCGGCGACTGGATCGGCAAGGACATCGAAGCGCGCATCATCAAGATTGATGAAGAGCGCATGAACATCGTCATCTCGCGCCGCAAGCTCATCGAAGAAGAGCGCGAGACCAAGAAGGCCGCCCTCCTCACCGAACTCGAGGAAGGTCAGGTGCGCATGGGTGTCGTCAAGAACATCGCCGACTTCGGTGTGTTCGTCGACCTCGGCGGTATCGATGGTCTGCTGCACATCACGGACATGTCGTGGGGCCGCGTGAACCATCCGTCGGAGATGGTCAAGCTCGACGACGAAGTCGAAGTCAAGGTGCTCAAGATCGATCGCGAACGCGAGCGCATTGCCCTCGGCATGAAGCAGAAGAGCGCTTCGCCGTGGGAGAACATTGCCGAGAAGTACCCGATCGGCAAGCGCATCCAGGGCGAGGTCGTCAACCTCATGAGCTACGGCGCGTTCGTCAAGCTTGAGGACGGCGTCGAAGGCCTGGTGCACATCTCCGAGATGTCGTGGACCAAGCGCGTCAACCACCCGAACGAGGTCGTCAAGCAAGGCGATCAAGTCGAGGTCGTCGTGCTCGAGATCGACACCGAGAAGCAAACGATTTCGCTCGGTATGAAGCAGACCGAGGTCAACCCGTGGGACATGGTCGCGGAGAACTACCCGCCGGGCACGGTCATCCGTGGCAAGGTGCGCAACCTCACGAACTACGGCGCGTTCATCGAGCTGCAGGAAGGCATCGATGGCCTCTTGCATATCACGGACATGTCGTGGACCCGCAAGATCACGAACCCGAACGAAGTCGTCAAGAAGGGCGACGAGATCGAGTGCGTGGTGCTGTCGGTCGACCAAGAGAAGAAGCGCATCGCGCTCGGCCTCAAGCAACTGCAGGCTGACCCGTGGAGCGGCGACATCCCGGCTCGTTACCACATCGGTGACAGCGTTCCGGGCACGGTCACCAAGATCACCAACTTCGGCGTCTTCGTCGAACTGGAGCAGGGCCTCGAAGGTCTCCTGCACATCTCCGAGCTCGCCGACCACAAGGTCGAGAACCCGGAAGACGTGGTCAAGGTTGGCCAGAAGGTCGAGGTTCGCGTCATCAAGATCGACACCGACGAGCGCAAGATCGGCCTGACGCTGATCCAAGCTCACTTCGGTGAAGGCGAAGAAGGCGAAACGACCGCGGCTGCCGAGCCGGAAGTCGCAGCGCAACCGGCCGCCCCGGTGCTCGGTTCGCTCGCGAGCCAGCTCAAGGGCATCGGCCAGCGCGTCAGCGAGCGCGAAGCCGAAGGCCAGCCGGAGGACGCAGCTCCAGCCGAAGCCGCGCCAGCCGAGGCCGCGACCGAAGAGTCGAAGGACGAGGCCAAGGACGGCGAGTAGTGACTCGCCGCTCGGCAGCAAGGCAACGATCGGCGCGAGCATGGCTCGCGCCGTTTGCCGTTGTGTTTGCTGCCGGTGGCTGTGTCACGACCTACACGCCGGTCGACCTCAGCGATCCGGAGTCCGAGCTGATTGCTCAGGCTCCGGTTGCGATTCCGATCGGGGACTTCGGCGAAGGCAAGAAGAACCGCCTCCTGCTGGAGTTCTACAGCGGCATCCTGCGACGTCTGCACGAGGCCGCCGAGGATGGCGACGTCGCGCTGCTCGACTCGCTGGTTGCCGCCTACGACAAGTCTTCGACGCCGGAAGGCGTCAAGCAGCACCTCAAGAGCTTCCGGGCGATGGGGCGTGGCATCCTCTTCCGCCAGCACGTGCAAAAGACGGCGACGTTTGAACTGCGCGCATCGGCCAGGGAAGTCGCTGCGGCCAAGAACGATCCCGCCGTCAAGATCACGCCGCCCGAGGATCGCGTCGAGCCGCCACTCGGACAACAGCTGCAGCTCGACCTCCGCATTCCGGCGATGGCGCAGCCCGTGTTGTTGGGCGGCCACGACCACAGCGACCCATTCACGTTCGCCGTCTCGGTTACCGTTGAGGACGAATACTCCGACGGCCGCACCCGTTCGTCGAAGACCGACGGCGTCGTCTTGCTGCCGCAGTCGTTCACCCTTGCCGACGGCAACGAACTGACCCTGCCGGTCAACATCGACCAGGCCACCGACGAAGCCGTTCGCCGCCGCGTGTTCGTGCGCGTCGACATGCGCGGCCACGTCGAGATCGACGAGATCCGCGCACCGGTCAAGAGCGCGACGATTGGCGCCGGTTCGTTCCTGCAGTTGCCGGAGGGCCACGAGATCATCGCGAAGCAGCCGATGGCGGCGCTGAAGCTGGCCCTTGGCGACTTCCAGAAGAAGAACTTCGCGAGCGCCTACCTGGCCGCGGTGCTGATGCCGCAGGCCGATCGCCTCGCTGCTGCCCGCTTGTTGATGGATCAGGTCCGCTACGGCCGCGCCGACCAGGCCCTGATCGCCATGGCGTCTCTGAAGCGCCTGTCCGGCCTGTCGCTTGCCGTGGGCGATCGCGACGCCTGGCTCGCCTGGTGGCAGACCAAGGGCTCTCGCGAGCTCCTCAAGGGCGCCCCGTCCGGCCGCTGAGCCCGCCGCCAGCAACTCCAGCCAGTAACTCCTGCCGGCAACTCCAGCCAGCGCGCCGATTTGGCCGCGCGCGGTTGCCTGCCACCGGGCTGGCAGTTAGACCCTCTGGCGTGCAGTTCCCACCGGTTGAAGAACAGTTGGCCGTCATCAAGCGCGGCGTCGTCGATCTGGTCGACGAAGAAGATCTGACCAAGCGCCTGACGGCGAGCCGCGACGAGGGCCGGCCGTTGCGCATCAAGTTCGGCATCGACCCGAGCTCGCCCGACATCCACCTCGGCCACACCGTGCCGCTGCGCAAGCTCGCGGACTTCCAGCGCCTCGGCCACCAGGTCATCGTGCTGTGGGGGACGGCGACGGCGATGGTTGGCGATCCGACCGGTCGCAACAAGACGCGCCCGGCGTTGACGCGCGATCAGGTTGAGTCCAACAAGCAGACCTACCGCCAACAGATCGGTGCGGTACTCGACATCAACAACATCGAAGAGCGCGAGAACGGCGAGTGGTTCTTCGGCCAGACGTTCATGGACTGTGTCGTGCTCGCCAGTCGCTACACCGTCGCGCGCATGCTCGAGCGCGACGACTTCACCAAGCGCTACAAGGGCGGCTTGCCGATCACGGTGCACGAGTTCCTCTACCCGCTGCTGCAAGGCTGGGATTCCGTCGAGCTCAAGTGCGACGTCGAGATCGGCGGCACGGATCAGTTGTTCAATCTGCTCGTCGGTCGTGACCTGCAAGGCCAGGAGAACCAGAAGGAGCAGATTTGTCTGACGATGCCGCTGCTCGAAGGTCTCGACGGCACGCAGAAGATGTCGAAGTCGCTCGACAACTACGTCGGCGTCGCCGAGAAGGCCTCTGCGCAGTTCGGCAAGTTGATGAAGACGCCGAACGAACTCATCGAGAAGTACTTCCTGCTGCTGACCGACGTGGCTCCGGATCGCATCAAGGAGATGCTGCCGAACCCGCTCGATGCGAAGTTCGCGCTCGCCGCTGCCGTCGTCGCTGGCTACCACGGTGACGAGGCCGCCGCGAAGGCGCGCACGGAGTACGACCGCGTGCACAAGGAAGGGGGCGTGCCGGACGATCTGCCCGAGTGGACGCCCGACGACACCGTGCGCCGGATGGACAGCGGCAAGATCCAGTTCCCGACGGCCTTGGCCGCGTCGAAGCTCGCGGCGTCGAGCAGCGATGCGCGCCGCTTGATCAAGGGCAACGGCGTGCGCGTCGACGGCAAGGTCGTCGCCGATGTGAAGGCTGAATTCGGGCCGGGAACGTACGTAGTTCAGGTCGGGAAATCCCGCGCAGGTCGGTGGTTGATTCCGTAGCGAGATGACGCCGTAAGCCACCCCCGGTGGCCGCAGATCGCAGAAAGGAGATGCAACGCGGCGGTGCCGTGAACGCTTGCGAGGTTCGCTTCGGTCGGCCGCGATTTATGCCGATGCTTCTTCCCCCGATCAGCTCTGGTAAGATCCAGACGAAAGCGGTCTTCGAGGCGGCCTCGAAAGGGGGTCTCGACTAGTGGTGGTGTTTGGCGGTGACGGCGTCGATGTTGGGCAAGCGGCAAGGTATCCAGAATCTGATTCACGTAACTGCGTTGGGCTTCGTGCTCACCTGTCTGATCGCTCCAGCTACAGCGATCGTTCCTTCGTCCACCTGCCTCGCGCCCGCCGCTACCGACCAGCAAGACAACCCCGTCGACCTCGAGCAGCTCCGCGCGATGCTCGACAAGTCCGGGCCCGAAGGCAAGACCGACCGCGTGCGCGCCGTGCAACAACTGCTCGGCCTCGCCAAACGCGAAGCCCACAGCCTTCTGCAAGAACGACTGCGCCGCACCGAGGATCCCGATGGCCTGCGCCAGACGATTCTCGAATCGCTCGGCGTGCACCTGCTCGGCAATCCCAAGACGCAGTTCGGCGGCGCCGATGAAACGCTGCGCAAGGTGATCCTCACCGGCTACCTCGACGCGTGCGCGCCGCTGTGGCAAGGCGCGCAGGACGTCGAAGAACTCGGCAGCTACCCGGTGCGACAGCTGGCTCGCGAGGCGCTGCGCCGCGTCAACCCGCGCGAACTCGATACCGCCGCGCGCACGTTGCTCTCGCAGAACGCGCCGGACGATCGAGTCCTGTTGCTGCGATGTCTCGCCGACATGCAGCAGACGCTGCTCGCCAAGACGATCGCCGACCAACTCGACGCCAAAGAAGACGTCGTGAAGCGCGCCGCGCAGGTGTCTCTGAAGCTGCTGACGTACTCGCAGACGACGATTCGCACGAAGCAGGACTTCGACGCCTGGTTCGCGCAGTACGGTTCGCTGCGCTACGTCGACCTCGTCGAGCGCGCGGCCCGCGGTGCGCCGAGCACCTACGAGAGCCTCAGCGAAGAACTCAAGCGCATTCGGGTCAACGCCGCGCGCGAACTCGTGACTGTGCACGTCGCGGCTCGCCCCGGCATCAACTGGCCGGCCGTGCAGACCCTGACGTTCTCCGACGGCACCCCGGTTCTCGATGCGTGTCTGTCCGCATTGCAGAGCGTGCTCGTCAAGGGCACCGCCGTCGAAGGCGCGGCCCCGCAGCGCCAGGCGTTCTGTCGCGCGTTGCTGGATCGCTTTGCGTCGGTCGGCGTCGCCGCCGAGCAGGAGCGCACCCGGCGCGCGCTGTTGATCGAAGTTGCGGCCTACCTGATCAAGCCCGAAGAGACGGAGTTCGCCGACGAGATCCGCGGCTTGCTGATCGCCGAGCTCGCCTCTTCGTCGCAGAAGAGCCAGATCGCCGCGCTGCGCGGCCTGCGTCGGTTCCCGTCGTCCGCTGCCCGCAACGCGCTGGTGCAGCGCGCCCTGTCGGTGCTCGCGGACAAGTTGGGCCAACAAGAACAATTGCAGATCATCCTCGAGACACTCGCCTCGCGCACCGAGCCGCGCTGGTCCGCACCGTCGCCGAAGGACAAAGGCAAGCAGGACTGGCTGCAGCTGATCGACAAGAGTTGCCGCACGGCCAAGGACGCGCGCTTGCGCGAGAAGGCGCTGCTCGTCGCGCAGGTTCCGGACAGTGCCGGCGCGCGCGTGCCGGATGCGTTCGGCGTGCTGATGAAGCTCGCGCAGGACGCCAAACTCGAGACCAGTTTCCGCGCAGTCTGCTTGATCTACCTCGAAGAGTGGCGCGATGACGAGCCGCTCGCCGAGCAGTGGTTGCTGGGCCTGCACGATTTGCTTTCCGCCAAGGAACAACCGGTGCGCCGCCAGGCCGCCGAGTCGTTGGTGCACGTCCCGAAGTCGAAGGATGACCGGCGAGCCAGGTGGTTCACGAAAACACTCGAGAAGGTGCGCGAGCGCCTGCTCGTCGAAACCGACGAAGCTGTGCTCAAGGCCCTCGTCGAATGTGTGACCGCAATCGGTGCCGAGAACCAGATGTCGGAGCAGACGATCGGTGTGCTCAAGACGGTGCTTAGTGGCATCGGCAACCCGATCCCGGCCGAGCATGCGGCTCGCGTCAAGCGCTTGCTGCAAGGCCTGTCGACGATCGCCGCTGGACCCAACGCCCAACCCGGTCAGTGGCTCGCTGCTTGTGAGCCGCTCCTGGCCAACTCGGAACGCGGCCTCCTGCGCGTCGTTCTCGGCAGCCACGACGCGATCGGTCTCGCCAAGGCTGTGGCCAACGCCGACAAGGCGCTTGCCGACCGCGCCTGCCAGGCGATGCGTTACCTGATCGAAGCTGCCGTGCTCAAGCCGGCCGACCAGGCGTGGAACCGTTCCGACGATCTCAAGAACGAAGCCCGCGACGTGCGCGCCGCCTTCGAAGCGCTGGACAAGGCCGCTGCGGCCCAACGCCTCGACCAACCGAAGCACCGCCTGGTGCGCCTCGCGGTGGACCTCAACGCCGGCAAGCACACGGAAGTCGTGGCGCGCGCCAACAACTGGCTCAAGGCCAACGGCACAGCGGCGGCCTACACGGACCAGGTCCGGTTGCTCGCCGCCGAAGCCCAGCTCGCGCTGAAGAAGCCACTTGAAGCCCTGAAGCTGCTCAACGCCCGCTCGACTGCGGCGGCGACGAGTGCGACCGTTCTCGACCTCTCCTCGCGCATCGCCCACGCGCTCGTGGCCCAAAAGCAACTGAAGCCAGCAGTCGCCCTGTTCGAGAAGGCGATGCGAGCGACGGCGCCCAAGGACCCGCAATTCCGCCGCCGCCTGCTCGACTGGATGACGAACGCGATCCAGCTGGACCCGAAGCAGCGGGATGCCGTGCTCGCCGAGGGCCAGAAGCACAAGGCGCTGTTCGGCAGTGATTGCCCGGCCCCGCTGCGAACCGAGTTCGAGAAGCTGGGTTCGGCGAACTGATCGAGAACTGATGCTTGCTTTGCAGGATGGCGTCGCTATCTTGCTTGCCACACCCATCGCGGGGTGGAGCAGCCCGGTAGCTCGTCGGGCTCATAACCCGAAGGTCACAGGTTCGAATCCTGTCCCCGCTACCAGTGCTTGGTTCGCCAAGCCGACTAACGCCTTCAGGCCGAAAAGCCTGAGGGCGTTGTCATGTACGGTGGGCTTCTAACGTCGGCGCACGTGGTTAGATGCGGTGGTGGGGGAGCCGCGACCGATTGTGATCGCGTTCGTGGCTCGCTCAGCGGGTTATGAGGCTGAGAGCAAATCAGGCCCAAAATGCTCTCGTACTCTGAGAGCAAGGCTTTGGGTTATGAACCCGAGAGCAGAAAAGGGGGGGCGAACAGGACGCTCTTCGAACATTGGGTAACGAGCCGAGGGCAAGGCCCCAGCATGTGCGAAAGGTGTTCGATTGAGCTTCGTGTGGTGCCCGACCGAGCACCAGCACATCGGTTAGCGCATGCTCCGTGCTTTGGGGGCATTGGCGTTTGGCCAGTTCTAGGAAGCAACGAGTGGGTTGCTACGCTCCAACGCCATGCTGGGAAAACTGGTCGGGTTCCTTGAGCGTCTGTTCGTGGAGGAGCGGCGGCTCGCGAAAGAGGTGGAAGAGCGTAGAGCGAGGCTCCGCAACAAGAATCGCATGCGAGATCGCTGCGACGAGTTGCTGGAGCTCGCTCAAGAGCGCCACAGGGAACTATTGAAGCTCTACTTCGCCGGCGAGGCGAACCCGCCCGTTCTCCACTCTGCTCTTCGTGCCGCTGAGCGTGCGTTGACGGACTACGAGGACCACTGCGGTGGCGGTGACCCAGGGCCGTACTACGCACAGAGTAAGAAGGATTACTACGACCTTCGCGAACGTCTAGCCTGGTTGCAGTCGAGGTTCCCTGGAATCAATGCTTCGATCCTTGCGCAGGTCGAAGAAGAGTGGCGAAAGTACCTGGAGACAGTTGTCAGCGAAGCCGATCCGTCCACCTCTGGATCGTCTCGTTGGCAGGTTGTCGCGGGGAACGTCGGCAAGGTCGTCGCTGCGGCTGCGCTGTTTCCGTTCTTCTTGGCCGGTGTTGCGTTGTCTGCTGGGCCCTCTCGACGGAAAGGCGCTACCACAAAGCATAGTGTGGGGGCGAGGGTCGCGGCGAAGAAGCGTGCAGCAAAGGCGAAGGTTGTGCGGCGAGTCGCATCGAAGCGAACTGCAAAGAAGTAGTCGGTGACTAAGCATGCGGCAGCAGTGGATCTCTCGGTATCGCTGAGGTCTGCTCTCCGTAGATCACGCTCATCCTCGCGAACGCATGGCGGCAACGTCACTTGCTGCAAATGATGCCGACACATGTGGGAGTCTTCACGGTCAGATGCAGCACAGGTAGCTGCGAAGTCCTCGAGCACGATGAGCAGGTTCGGTCGGTTGCGTCTGGTTCGTGAGGCCGTCGCTAGCTGTAGGGACTCAGCTCGAAGGTTTCCGGCCCGAGGATGCGTGGCACGCAGATGTTGACCAGAAGCGTTCGATGCCGCTGGAAGAACTTCTTGCGGGCGGAGTTGTCGAGGGTGATCCGCGGGAGCTTCGAGTAGCCGACGCCTTTCTTGCCGCGTTGGAGCGGCTGGGCTTCGATCTCGAGGTGGAGGTCCTTCTCCAGGTGGGGCTCGAGGGTCGTCACGTCGAGATAGAAGCTCCGTTGGGCCGCGTTCCCGCTGAAGTTGTGCACGTCCTGGATGATGTCGCGCTGGAATAGGGTGCCGATGTTGAATAGGTTGAACCCGCGAGACCGGCCTTGGTGAAACTCGACCATGTAGTCCTCGACGGGATTGCCGACGCTGTCGTTCAGCCTGACGACGGTGTTCTGGTAGCCGTGGAAGTAGCTGTGCTCGGCTTCTTTCGCGAGGAGGGCGTCGTTCGACTCGTCGAGTTCCGTGATGAACCGGCCCCAATCGGCCGATCGGATCGTCAACGCCTGCAAAAGCCACTCGGCCATTCGTGGACCAGACGGGGCGTACTGGCCGCTGGAGTTCTTCGATTGGAAGGTGATGCTGGAGTGGTTGTCGCCGTCGCTGATGCCGAACGCGAGTGCGCACTTCGGTGGCGGGTTGCGGAACTTCGGCACGATCTCGCCGTCGGCCGAAAAGTCGACGTCGAGCCGCGACGCGCGCAGGTTGGCCGTGGAGACCCGCACGGTCCCGTCGCCGCCGACCTCGTCGGTGATCGCCGCCGCGCCGCCGTAGCCCGTGTTGCCGACGAACACCGCCGCCTGCACGAGGTCCGTTCCGTAGTAGCGCGTTGAGCCTAGGAGATCGCGTTCGGCGAGGTCCCAGACGTAGGTCGAGGCGAGTTCGAGCCCCTTGAGCAGGTGGGTGCCGGTCTCGAATCCCGTGCGCCAACCCTTGAACGCCCGTCCGTACCAAGACCGGCCCTTGTGCGCCAGCTGAGAGCCGAAGTTGGCTGGGGCGAGCATCAGGTGTCGGCGGATCGGGGCCTCGCTCGGCTTGTAGAAGTGAGACATCCAGTCGCGGACGACGAGCGCGCCGGTGCTGTGGGAGATCACGTCGACGTTCATCTTGCCTGCGATGCCCGGGTGTGAGGTCCACACCCGCTGCATGGCGGTCCGGAGGTCGCGATAGGTGATCTCGTCGTCGAGGGACACCCAGTCCGCGAGGTCGACGGTCGTCACCTGCGTGCTCAGCTGGTTGCGCAGAAACTCGGCGAGCCGCCGGAACGACTTTCTGCTGTCGCTCCAGCCGTGGACAATGACGATGGGATTCGGCATGGATGTTTCGCCTTTTCGATCGGGGTTGGGGCCTCTCCTATGGAGTGAGTGTATGTGATGCCATGAACGGAGCCAATGGGGCGGTGCTGGGAACATCGTCCTGTCCGGAAATTGCGCCGAGCGTGCTTCGCCTCGAATTGGCCAGTTCCGATTCGTCGATGACCAATGGGTCGTTGACGTTTCGGCCGAACAGACAGACCGGTGGCCCGGTTCGAGGTCGGCCGCCAGCTTGTCAACGAGGCCCCAGACCGAGGCCGGACGACGGTAGCTGCGTAGCCGTCCGCCGCCTCGCTCATCAGCGGCGTCGCATCCTGCTGGGAAGCGACGGTGACTGCGTTCGCCGTCATTGAAGAAGTCCGGCGGCAGCGATGACGTTCGCGTGCGACTTCAGGAACGTGCTCCAGCTCGTCGGGCGATCGGGACTGGGTGCCGACGCTCGCCAGGTCTCACTTTTCGAGTGGATCGACCGCCTCGACGGTGTTCTGATGTCGTGAAGAGGCTCCAAGAGCCTGCGTAGGAGTGCATACGCGAGGATAATCATGGGAAGGCGACGTGGGTTCTTTGCTGACATCCAACACCAGGCGAAGCTGCATGAGCGAGAAACTGCTCGTCAGGAGCGGGAGGCAGACAAGCGATACCGTGCCGCCGTTCGCGAGGCGGAGCGGCAACGCAAGGCAGAGGAGCGAGCAATCGCGCAGGCATCGCGTGCCGTAGCGAAAGAGCGCAAGCAGCTTGAGCGAGAGGCCAAAGAAGCCCACGTCGCTGCGATGGAATCTGAAGTGCAGCGACGGAATGCTGAACTTCAGAAAGTCGAGGAGGAGTTGAGCACCGTTCTTGCTGCAACGCTGGATGTTGATGACTTCGTCGACTTGGAAACCCTGCGGGCAGACGCGACGCCGCCCTCCTTCTCATGCCCGGAGTTCGAGACGCCGATTCCCGAGCCCGTAGCGGTGCCGACTGCTCCGAGGCCCGTGCTTGTGGTGCCGGATCCGCCGTCCGGAGTTTTTGCGTTCTTGGCAACCGGGAAGCACAAGCGTGCCCTTCGTGAAGCCGAACGGAGTCACGAACGATGTGTGGCTCGCTGGGAGGCGCAGGTAGCGGCTGCCGAAACTGCGAGAGCGGAGCAGTTGGCGACGCATGCCTCCGCCGAGGAGCGCCGGTTGGCCAGGCTGGCAGAGGCTCAGAGTGCTTATGGGAAGGAGGCCGAGGAGTTCGTGAGGAAAGCCGAGCAGCAGAATGCTCAGTTGGATCAGCTCATCGCGAATCTGTCGTATGGCGTCCCCGAGGCTGTCGACGAGTACCTGTCCATCGTGCTCGCGAACTCTGTCTATCCGGAGTGGTTGCCGGTTAGCCATGACTTCGCCTATGACGCCCAGACCGCCGAGTTGTCACTTGCTGTCTTGATCCCGCCACCGGGGGAAATGCCTTCGATCCAGCACCACAAATACAGCAAGTCGGCTGATGAGATTGTTCCGAAAGACCTGACGAAGAAGGCTCAAAAGGACCGGTACGCCAGTGTGGTTGGCCAGGTTGCGCTGCGCTCGTTGCATGAGGTCTTCGAGGCCGACCGCCGAGCCCTTATCAAGTCCATCTCGCTCGTAGTTGCCACCGAGACCGTCCAGCCGGCTACTGGGAATGACGCCCGTATCCCTTTCACCGCGGTGGCAGCGCAGCGAGAGCCGTTTCTCAAGCTCAACCTTGGCCGTGTAGATGTTGATGCGACACTTCGCCACCTCGGTGCCAGCTTGTCGAAGAACCCATTTGAGCTGCGAGCGGCTGACACATCGGGGATCCGCAAGGCATGAAGCCGGCGGACGACCTGATCTTCAACCCGCCGCCCGGGTGGCCGAGACCGCCCGCGGGTTGGCGGCCCCCTCCTGGTTGGGTTCCCGACTCCGCTTGGCCGGACCCGCCCCCAGGATGGCAACTCTGGGTGCCGCGTAGGGGTGGCAGCGATTCGTCTGGGGACGACAGCCGAGCAAGGGAAGCCTCCGGCGGCGAGCCTGAGACGGGAGGTGGCGATGCGCGGATCGCCCTCCTTGAAGCTGAGTTGGTGGCGCTTCGAGCCAAGCTGGAAGACCGAGAGGGCGGGGAGGAGCTTGCTGACCTCAGCGACGAGCATGTGCTTCAGGAGGTTGGGATCTACCGGTACCACCACCCCCTTGAAACGGCCGTTGCCTACCGAGACCAGTTGGCAGAATTGACGGATCGCATCGCACATACCGTCAAGGTCGGTCAGGCCATCGTGTGTTCGAATCTGTTCACCTACGACAACTCGTTGGTCAAGGGCAAGAAGATGACTCGCGACTTTGGTCGATTGATGTTGCGTGCCTACAACGCCGAGGTCGACAACAGTCTGCGGAGCATGCGCGCTGGCAACGTGCAAACGGCCAAGAAGCGCATTGAATCGGCGCGCAAGACGATTGCCCGACTTGGTGTCATGATGGAAATGCGCATCAGCGATGCGTACCACGATCTTCGCGTCGATGAGCTCGAATTGACTGCGGATTTCTTGATGAAGAAGATGGAGGAGCGCGTAGCTGCGCGCGAGGAGCGGGCGCGAATCCGGGAAGAGAAACGTGTCGCTGCCGAACTTGCTGCTGAACGTGAGCAGTTGGATAAGGAGCGAACTCACATTGAGAACACGCTTGCTGCATTACGCGAGAGCGGTGAGTCGGACGCCGACCTCCAGGAGCGGCTCAGCGCCATTGATGTCGCGATCGAGCAGAACGACTTTCGCGCTGCCAACATTCGAGCGGGCTACGTTTACGTCATCTCGAACCGCGGGGTCTTCGGTGAGGGAGTGGTCAAGATCGGCCTGACCCGGCGCCTTGAGCCTCGTGAGCGGGTGGCTGAGTTGAGCGGCGCTTCGGTCCCGTTTGTATTCGACGTGCACTGCCTATTCTTCTCCGAGGATGCTGTGGCGCTCGAAGCGGAGCTCCACCAACACTTCGCTGATCGGCGATTGAATTGCGCCAACCCGCGCAAGGAGTTCTTCTTTGCTACACCCGCTGAAGTACGCGACGTGTTGGAGTCCAAGGTTGGGAACCTGCTCTCGTTCGACGAGTCTGCCGCAGCCACGGAGTACTTCCAGAGCTTGTCGGCGTGGCCTGAGGGCCGGCGGTCATGAGCGTCGTTCGGCTCGTGAGTTGGGCTCAGCGGTTGGACACTAAGTCCGCTAGGTCACTGGTGTTCCTCCTTGGTGATCGTCAACCTTGGAGGACGAGGCCTCTGTGCGGATGTTGACTGTCGATCGTCCCTAGATAGACTCGGAGCACCCTAGTTCGCGGAAACTTGTACGTCCGCTAATGGCTGGTGTTTAGCCGGCCTGTTGTCTTTGCTCGATACTTCACCGCGTCGCAGGCGACGCGGTTGCACCACAGTAGGGGATTCTCGCCGGGATGAAGGTCTGTCCGAGTTCGCAGTGGCTCAATCACCCTGCCGTTGTGCCGATGCGTCGCAGCATCGCAGCCAAGCTGAGGGAGCATAGCGGCTACTTTCGCCATCTAGGGGCTGTCGTATTCCTGTGTGGTGGATTGGGCAGTGAGCGCCGTGATTATCTGGCTGCATATCTCAGGTCCAAATCGAGTGCGAATGTGTTCTTTGCCGAAGACGTGTGGCGACTTGTCAGTGAGCATGCGCCGTCTGGCAATGCTCTCGCCATGGAGAGCAGGTTGGCCAGCCTTGCGGATGTGGTTGCGCTAATCGTCGAGAGCCCGGGCACATTCTGCGAGCTCGGTGCTTTTGCTCTTAGTGATGATTTGCGGCCAAAGCTCTTGCTGATCCTCGATAAGTCGTTCGAGAATGATGAGTCGTTCATTGCGACTGGCCCTGTTCGCTGGGTCGACGGCGACTCTGCTTTTGCACCGGCCATGTGGGTCGACATGGGCAAGATCCTCCTGCATGCGGACGAGGTCGTTGAGCGTCTGGAGCGAGTGAAGTCGAAGGGGGCCCGTGGCCAGATAGAAGTCCTTGGCGACCCGATGATTGAGTTGGTGTTTCTCGTGGATCTCGCGACGATCTTTGGGCCATGCACTCTCGATGAAATCGAGACACTGGCAACAGATGTGTTCGGTCGGCCGGCAGCAAAAGTGGAGTATGCACTGTTGCTGGGTCTAGCCGTCGCCTTGGAGCTTCTACGGGAGTCAAACGGGCTGTACTTGAGGCCGCTCCAGAATGGTGACATCAGGCCTTTTCATCGACCTAGCAAGAGCTTGGATGTCCTCGAGATGCGAGCCGCAGTGATGGGAGTTAGGCAGAAGGTGCCCGGCCTCGAGATCATTCCCCAAGCCGTGGCGGTGTCATGAGCCTCGTGCAACACATGGCGCATGGTCTAGGGCTTCCGTCCTCGTATATCGAGCGTGCGGCGCTACGAGCCAATCACTCCTACAAGACTTACTTCATCGAAAAGCGGAACGGCGGAAAGCGCGAGATTCATCACCCATCGAGGTCCTTGAAGGCCTTGCAGAGGTGGTTGGCCAGCAATGTGATTTCATCGTGGCCCGTTCATCAAAGCGCGATGGCATATCGGAAGGGCCGTTCCATCGCCGACAACGCATCAGCTCACCGCAGGTTTGCTTATAGCCTGCGGCTTGACCTGCAAGGCTTCTTCCCGTCGATAACTGTCGGCGATGTGATTCGATTCACGGAAGCGGTTGAACCGGATTGGTCGAAAGGCGATCGGCTCCTGTTTTGTCGCTTGGTCTGTCGAAGCAATGTACTGACGATTGGTGCTCCAACGTCGCCATGCCTGAGCAATGCGATTTGTCACGAGCTCGATTGTCAGCTCTCGCCGCTCCTCGATCAGGGACAGTACACGCGGTATGCGGACGACATGGTCTTCTCAACCGATGCACGAGACGTACTGGTCGACGTTCCAAGCCGTGTCGAGACCATACTCGGTGAGCTGTCTTGCCCGTCTGACTTGCGGTTGAACCACAGCAAGACGCTGCACTTGAGCAAGCGGCACCGGAGGTCCGTTACCGGCGTTGTGATTGGTAGCGATGGTGAGATCCATCTGGGGCGTGGTAGGAAACGCGAGATTCGGGCTCTCGTGCACCAGTTCGAGTCATTGGACGCCACTGCGAAGGCGAGATTGGCGGGGCTAATCAGCCATGCGGCCAGCATCGATCGGAAACTTGTCAACGACCTCGTCATGAAGTATGGGGCCAAGAAGCTCAATCTGGTGCTCGACGGAGTTGCTGTTGACGACTTGTGATGCAGGGTCGGTCTTACGTGCTCGCTTGGAACCCGACGGTCGCGTCCTGTCCGAGAACTACGCCGAGCGTGTTTCGCGTCGAATTGGCCAGTCCGAAGTCGCCGATGACCAAAGAGCAGTTGGGGGTTCCGGCCGAGCAGGCAAGACCGGTGGCCCGTTTCGAGGTCGGCAACCAAGCTTGTCAACGAGGACCCAGGCCGTCAGGCCGAACGACGGTAGCTGCGAAGCAGTCCGCCAAGTCGCTCACCAGCGGCGTCACATGCTACTCGGAATGTGACGCACGCAGATGTCGGCCGCAGCGGGCCAACGTCTCAGCTCGTAGGCGGGCGTCGACGCGCCAGGGAAGCAAAGACCAACAAGCTGGCCAAGAGAAACGCGATGTTCACGGCTCGTGCGAATGGTGGCGCGCCCTCCGGCCACAGTTGCCCGAGTAGGACGATGGCATTGACGACGAGCAATACGACAAGAATCGAACGTGGGGGCATGGTGGTCCCGATCGTGTTGGGCCGCGACGCTAAGCGGGCGAGAACGAAGGAAAGGAGCCGGGGGATGACTTGGGGGAAAAAGGGGAAGAAGGAGAGTCAAGTTTCACGTCCGTTGCGGACAACCCCCGGCGTGTGTGCGGTTGGGTTCGCGGTGGCTGCCTGCATCCCGCGTTCCCCTTGTGCTGATGTCAAGCTAAGGCATTCGCGACTGCAGTCAACGTTGTCGGAACTCATGGGGCATGGCTTGCCGCGACCTTGCCAAGCGCCTCCAACTGCCCTCGCCACTCCGCGATACGTGCCAGCTCTCGCAGCTTCTTGTCGGCAGGCACGATCGTGCCTGCCAGTATGGCGTCCTGGATCTGCGGTGCGAGTAGCAACAGGCTCATCAGGTGCGTGAGTCGTGGTTGGCTGACCCCAAGCAAGCGCGCAGCGGCTGTGTAGTCGGCCACCAAGCCCTTGTCGATGAGCTGTGCCAGATGATGCGCGAGCGCGAGGTTGCGAGCTGCGGCTGGCACAGTGCTCACGGTGCAGGGCTTTGGTGCCGGGGCCGGTGGGGCGCTCTCGAACTTCGCGCGTAGCTTCATGGTCAGTCCTTCGCCTCCTCGGCGAGTGCTTCGATCCCGCATGGGCGTAGCTCGATGTCTACGTCTCTGTCGTCGGGGTGGTAGGTGATCTGCTCTATGAGCAGGCGCAGAATCCGTTCCTGTTCGGCTGGGAACAGCTCGTCCCAGATTGGCTCGAACGAGGCGAGAGTGGTTCGCAGCGAGTCGGCATCCACGGTGCCGTGCTCCAGCGCGACTGACTCGGCATCGAGGTCGCGCAGACGGCGTTCGAGCAGCTCACGGTCGCCATTACTGTGCTCGTAGTCAAGCTGCCGGTTAAGGCTGCGCCGATCAGATGCGAGGTGTTCCCGTCGTTCAGCCTGCAGCTTGGTGGCAGCCGAAAGGGTCTTGTCGAGCACGGCTTCGTCGGTGCCGATCACGCGGATCTGGTTTGCAACGAACTGCTCGAACTTGCCTGCTGCGATTCGTGATCCAGGGCATCGATCGGAGCCGGAGTTGTGGGCCAGCGAGCACACGTAGTAGCGATGCCGTCGTTGGTAGCGAGTCGTGAATGTGTGGATCATTGTCGAGCCGCACCGGCCACAGCGCAGGAGGCCGCGTAGGAGCGCGCCAGTCTTGTTGCGAGTCCCTGAGCCGCCGTTGCTGGCATTGTCGCGGAGCTGCTCCTGCACGGCGTCCCAGAGCGCGTCGGGCACGATGCGTTCGTGCTGCCCGTCGACGACTTCGTCGTGGCACCGGATCTGTCCGCGGTACAGCACGTTGGTCAGAAGGCCGTGCAGACGCGTCTTCGTGAACGGCTTGCCGATCACCTGTTGGCCGCGTTTGCCCTTGAACGACTTGTTGCGCCACGCGCGGCGGTTGAGTTCGTCGACCACTTCGCGCAGGGATGTTCGGGCTATGTAGAGTTCGAAAGTCTGGCGGACCTGTGTTGCCTCGTCTTCGTTGACGACCAGCCTCTTGTCGATGACGTCGTAGCCCAGGACTGGCCTGCCTCCGGTCCATGCGCCTCGGCGTCGGCTGGCGCGCACTTTGTCGCGGATGCGCTCGCCGATCACCTCGCGCTCGAACTCAGCAAACGACAT
>Ga0316204_10000623_pt1 | contig 123147 bp, 112 predicted proteins | sample 6monrhotite_MG_2_FD_205661 | JGI IMG/M metagenome (GOLD analysis project Ga0316204, IMG submission 205661) | Microbial mat bacterial communities from mineral coupon in-situ incubated in ocean water Damariscotta River, Maine, United States -... | ecosystem: Environmental > Aquatic > Marine >...
TCACCCCTGTCAACCTTTACATTTCAATTATTTAATAATAATTTTAATGCCCTTTCGCTGACTCGTTCCTTCGCCTCTTATTACCGCCCCTTTCCCTCTAAGCGGACGCGCATTATAGACACCTTAACCCACAACGCAAGACTTTTTTATCTCTTTTTTTAATTAATTTTTCCTCTCCCAGAAAACGACTAATTTATGAACAATAGCAGGAGTAGATTGTACGATAAACAAACTAATTCGCGCGTGATTTGTAGATTCTAAAACCTAGGAGAAAAACTAACCATATTAGGTAAAGAAGAGGCTCATTTAAATCAGACTTGCTCTGCCAAATAAAATGAGTGATCGCTAGAATAGCGATAGGATAGACGAGTTGGTGTAACTTCTTCCAATTTCGCCCCAATCGACGTTGCATGCTCTTAGTGGAAGTGACAACCAACGGAATTAAAAGCAGCATTGCTAACATACCAACTGTAATGTATGGACGCTCAACTATTTCGTCCAAAAGATAACTAAAATCAAGTTCTAGATAAAAGATAAAAAATACTGTCAGATGAAGAAGTAAATACCAGAATGCATACAAACCAAGCATTCTTCGGAATTTAACTAGGACAGGTAGTTGGAATATTTTATTGAGAGGGGTAAGTGATAACCCAGTTAGCAAGTAGATTAGCGCCCACAATCCCAATTGGTGTAGCATTTCATCTTGTGGATCAGCACCAAGCAAACGATAGTAAGCAGCATATATAAGATAAAACAGTGGCAGCCAGCAGGTAATGTGCGCCACCATTTTTGACAACTTATAATACACGATCAGAAATTCCTGACCAGATCCATACCTTTGTACATATGAGCAACTTGCTCTGAGTAGCCATTAAACATAGTAGTATCAATTTTTTTGACACCAAAAAATGATTCATCGGTTATTCTACGCTCGCGAGCTTGACTCCAGCGCGGATGGTCTACCTCAGGATTAACGTTGGCGTAAAACCCATATTCACGTGGCGCATTTTTGTGCCAAGTATTTTGCGGCTGTTGGTCTAAGAATCGAATAGAAATAATTGACTTTATACTTTTAAAACCGTACTTCCAAGGAACGATCAGCCTCATTGGTGCACCGTTTTGCCCCGGTAAGCTTTTTCCATAAACTCCAGTCGCTATAAAAGTAAGTGGATTCATCGCTTCGTCCATCCTTAAGCCTTCTCGATAAGGCCATGGCAATACATGAAAACCGAGAGAACCTCTTTTTTGCCCAGGAAAAACGCTGCGAGATTCAAGGGTCTTAAACTCAACAAATTTCGCTTTTGATGTTGGTTTCACGTAGTTGATCAATTGACTTAGCTGAAATCCGCTCCAAGGAATAACCATCGACCAGGCTTCAACACAGCGCAGGCGGTAAATTCGCTCTTCGATAGTCGTTTTCTTGAGAATATCTTCTAAAGTGTAATCACCTGCTTTTTCGACCTCGCCACCTATCGACACTTTCCAGTCGTTGCCTGGATTAAAGTTCTTCGCCATTTCTGCAGGTTTCTTTTTGCTGGTAGAAAACTCATAGAAATTATTATGATGAGTCACAACATATTCACTGCTCAATGGTTCGGCAGTGGTAAAACCTGAACTGGCAGCCTTACTGGTATCTGGCGCGGCACTAAGCAGCCCTCCTCCTAGCGCAGAGATCCCGACTGATGAAGCCGCGAAGTTTTTAATAAATTCGCGCCGCCCCCAAAATAGACTTTCAGGTGTCACTTGATTGTCTTTTAAAGAAGGGATACTTGAGCGAAATTTTCTATTTTTCATCTATTTTTATAACCTTTTGACGAAACCAACTTATATGAACGGAAAAGCACCACTATCACCATAGCTTAATATGCAGACATAAAGTAATCCAATATGTTACGAACGAGCTTTAAAACGTCGATATTTTAGAGTAAATCTGGTTTAAATTAGATAACTCTGAATTCTTTGCTAAACTGATTATCAACAGGCATATTTTTACGCTGTAAAATTATTTACTTAAACCGCAAAAACAATGACTTAGAGCTATTGACAATACAATATATTCTGTCATTATTCGCGGCGCATTATTTACCTAATAAAGAGTAAAAGCTATGAGCGACGTCGACTTTAACCGACTGATATTAAAAGGTATTACACCTGAAGGTAACAAGTTTCGACCAAGCGACTGGGCAGAAAGGTTGTGTGGCAATTTGTGTACTTTTAGAAACCGACGTATGTACTATTCACCAATGTTACGACCCGCAGTGATCGACGGCATTAAATGCGTAATTGTAGATTCCAAACTTGGCAGTGAACATGCAGCAATTTTAAACGATGTGATCCAATTTGCCAGTAAAAACAACCTGCAAACAGAGAAAGAAGTCTAGTTTCAAATAGATGGGTGCAACGAAATGCCTAAATTTGCGGAATTTTTCTCAATAAATTAACAAAGCACTTAACTTTTACCCTGCTTTACCGCTATATTAAGCACAAATAGATGATTTAGGAATATTTATGAGCACACGATTTAGAGTTTTACTGAGTAGCGTAATTTTTCTACTTAGCGCTAACTTAAGCGCTGAAAACAAAATAACCTACAAGTGGACTGATGACGAGGGAGAAGTTCACTACACGGAAAGACCCCCTAAAACCGGCGAATACACAAAAATAATAACCCACGTAGACAAGAGTAGCGTTGTAAAAACAGCGCCGAAACCAGTTAGCCAGCCAGAAGCAGAAGAGAAAAAAGACAGTTACGGCACTTGGCGTGATGATAATTGCAAAATTGCCAATCAAAATCTAGATATTTTGCAAAATGCCGCCAGAATTAGCGTCGATGATGGTCAAGGTGGTAAGCAGTTAATGTCCGACGAGCAAAAACAAGAAAAAATCGCTCAAATGGAAAAACAACGGGATAAATATTGTAACCCCGAAAAATAGCCGTTCGATAACGCGTTTTCAAACTTTTCAATATATTAAATATATCTAGTTAAATCATCTATTGATTCAGCCAAAGGCGAAGCTCTTCTAGTTCGAAGGGCCAAGCTAACTCCTCATCAGGACTAATCAAAACCGGAATTCTAATTCCGTACTTTTCTACTAGCAAATCATCATGAGCAATTTCAGTTAATACCAGATCCACTTGTTTAGCTATTTGCTGATCATTTTGTAATAAATATTCCATCATCTGCAACGCTTGTTCACATAGGTGGCAACCGGATGTGGTTAAGAATTTTATCTGTTTTTTTTGCATAATAAGTTTTGATGTTAGCTTTTACAAAATACTTTTATTTGACACTTTCAATTCGCCAACAACGATGCAGGTTACGCCTCGCAAAATCTTGGCTGGTTGTCTGCTTTGTGATTTCCTTCACCGAATATTGTTCACTGGCTTGATATTCCATTTTAAACTGGGCAAAATTATTTGAGAAAATTAACACGCCTTTCTCGGATAACAACTTAACACACTTTTCAATTAACGAGCCGTGATTTTTTTGAATATCGAAATGTTGCTCCATTTTTTTTGAGTTTGAAAATGTCGGAGGATCAAGAAAAATCACATCGTAACGTTGAGTTTGATGAGCAGCTCCTTCTATCCATTCAATCACATCCTGTCTTAAAAATTTATGACAACTCAAGTCTATTCTATTTACAACGAAATTTTCTTTCGCCCAGTTTAAATAAGTATTCGACATATCAACATTCGTCGTTGATGTTGCCCCAGCTGTTGCTGCGTAAACTGATACCGACGCGGTATAACAGAACAAATTCAATAACGTTTTTTGCTGGCTAAGATCAGCAACTAGCTGACGGGTTTTTCGGTGGTCTAAAAATAGACCTGTATCCAGATAATCCGTCAGGTTAACTAAAAACTTTCGTCCACCTTCAACAACTGTCTGGAATTCAATATTTGCTTTACTATTGCTATATTCACTACTGTTTTTTTGATACTGCCAGTCACCTTTTTGCTGCCGTCGTTGTTTGACATGAACTGACTTAAGTGGCAGTTGAAAAACCCCAGCAGCGACTCTTTCTATTTCTTTAAGCCTTCTTAACGCTACTTTTTGATCAATGTTTTTTGGCGCTTTATATTCTTGAATATGTAATTGATTTTCATACACATCAATCGCTGCATTGTACTCAGGCAGATCCGCATCATAAATTCGATAGCAAGTTATATTGTTTTTATTTAAATATTTTTTAAGCTTGTTTCGATTTTTTTCGATCCGATTACACAGCTGCATCGCCGCATCTGTCAGCTTTTCTTTGAAATTTGCATCAACCAAATCATCACGTTTTTTTTCAACGAAATTTTTATCATCAAGTTCAAGGTTCAACAGCTCACAAGCAATACTGGCATTATTGAATTTGTAGATTTTTTTGGCGCGAATTCCAAGCGCATGTCCGAACTCTTTGTCAGGCGATAAAACAGAGGCTTTCCATCCCTTGAATTTTTTCTTTAGCAGCTGACCAAGTTCGGAATACAAACCTTTTACCTGATCAAACTCTCCCAGTCTTTCACTATACGGCGGATTAACGATCACTAACCCTTCATTTGGCACCTCAATTTGTTCGACTTGATCGATCGCTGCAATATTAACTTTAATCACATCCTGCAGATCAGCTAAGCTCAAATTAGATTGAGCAAGATTGACAGTTTTCGGGTTAATATCACTCCCCAAAATTTTAAATTTTTTATAATTTTTAGACTGCTCTTTTTTTATTTTTGCGGATTCAATCGTTTTTTCCCATAAGTCCGGTTTGAATTGACTCCAACCAAAGATGCCTAAATAGTCTCTGTCTAATCCCGGAGCAATATCTAACGCCATCATTGCCGCCTCAATTAAGAACGTGCCCGAACCGCACATTGGATCATACAAGGATAACCTTTCATTTTTTTCATCACGACACATCGCTTGCCAACCAGCGCGAATCAATAAAGCCGAAGCCAGATTCTCTTTAATTGGAGCCGCACCACCTTGTTGTCTATAACCTCGGCGATGCAAACCAGCACCTGCGAGATCGATCGACAAGATAACTTGATTTTGACGAATCCGACATTGAAGCGTCACATCGGGATGATCAAACTCAACATCGGGTCGAGTTTCATCCATATCGGTAAAATGGTCGACAATCGCATCTTTTATTCGCTGAGAAATGAATTTGGTATGATTGAGATCCGATCTAAAACTTTGTGAATTGATCATAAAACTCGCATCGGATTTAATATGCTGTGACCAGTCGATAATCGAAGCTTGATCGTATAAAGCTTGCTCATCTTTTGCTTCAAATTTTGCGATTGGATAAAGTACTCGACTGGCAATCCGAGTCCACATTAAAATATCGTAAACCGTTTGCCATTCCGCATCAAAATTAACAACAGATAAGCCTTCTTTAACATTTTCTGCACCGAGTTCTTTTAACTCATCCACTAATAGATATTCAAGGCTACTCGCGCAGGTTGCAAAAAATTGTGGCATGTTAACTGACCTTTTTGTTAGCGTTTTTTAAGCGTTTCGAGATGGCATGGATTAGCGCTGAACCTTTATAAATAAATCCAGAATAAATTTGTACAAGTGATGCACCTGCCTCCATTTTTTCTTGAGCATCGGCTGCGGAACATATTCCACCAACTCCAATAACGGGGAATTGTCCTTCAGCTTGTTCGACGATCCATTTTATAACTTGATTACTTGATTCAAATACAGGCTTCCCACTCAAACCTCCCTTTTCATCAGAATGTTTTAGTCCATCGACACCTTTACGAGAAAAAGTTGTGTTGGTAGCAATCACGCCATCAACTTTATGTTTTTTAAAGGTTTGGACTAGTTCGGCAACTTCTTCTGATGAGAGATCCGGCGCTATTTTTATTAGAATTGGTACATATTTATTATGTTTTTGTTCAAGTAATACCTGGCTATCTTTAATTGCCGAAATGAGATCATCCAGCGCCTGGCCGAATTGTAATTTTCGTAAATCAGCGGTATTTGGTGAAGATATATTGATCGTAATATACGAAGCATAAGGATAGACTTTCTCTAAACAAATTAAATAATCATCATTGGCTTTGTCAACAGGCGTGTCAAAATTTTTACCTATATTTATGCCTAAAACCCCGTCAAACTTTGCTGCTTTAACATTTTCAATCAGATTATCCACACCTAAATTATTAAAGCCGAAGCGATTAATCAGCGCTTTTGCTTGAGGTAGACGGAATAATCGCGGTTTAGGGTTTCCGGCCTGCGCTCTTGGTGTGACCGTACCGATTTCAATATGCCCGAATCCCATCGCTGCGAAAGCATCGATACAACTACCGTTTTTATCCAATCCAGCCGCTAACCCAACTCGGTTTGCAAAGGTAATTCCGCACACTTCCACAGGATCTTCAACCAGCTTTTGAGTAATTAATCCTCTAAAAACAGATTTTTCGATCCGACTAAGCCATTTCAAGCTCAGATCATGGCTTCTCTCAGCATCCATCCGAAATAGGATAAAACGTAGTAATGGATAGAAGAAATTGAACATACAAATGTGATCTGGCTGGAAGTTGGGCGGGATTATAGCACTGACAGGATATTGGTCGAGCAAACATTTTACATTTCGTAAAAATCTGCAACCACTAACTATGAATATTAATAATGACTAATTGCTACTGAGAGTAGTGTGTCTTCTTAAACGAAAAAGAGCCACAATAAGATTGTGACCCCAAAATTAAATCCAAGAACTGTTATTATTACTTCATTCTAGAAGCTATTATTAACGCGGCAAGATTATTTTTGATCCGTCAAAATAATAAGAACTTACTTGCTCACGATGTCCTTGAACTTTCCCAGCATCGAATTCGCCTTGAGTGCGAACGCGATAACTCCCCTCTATTTTTGTTGGTAACTCTGCGGTAAAGATCCCGTCACCAGCTTTCTGATCGCCATTGATTCCCTTGTCTGAAAAAGATATTTGAATAGTTCTTTCTTTTTCTGGAGTAACTGAACGAGGTTTGCCACCCTGCTCCTGATCTTGCGCATAGCTATCATCAGTTGAAGGTACTGGTATAATGACGTCAGCAATAAAGCTAGCTTTAGTAACAATTACACCTTCATCAACTATTTTGGCTTCTATAACAGGTTGCTTTCTATCTGTTTTAAGTTCAGAAAACATCTTGGTATCGGAGTTACTATAAGCTTGAACAATCACGCGATTTAACTCTTGATGAGTTTTCTCTGGCTCAAAATTAATTGTCCACGTCCCTTCGTGATCGTCCTGATTACCGCAACGATATGGCATCGGGATCTTGATATGACGATAGGTATCACCTAGGCGTACCTGGACACCATTGGCATTAAATAACGTACCAATTGTACATCCACCAGGGGTTTTTACCGTTGCTTTAAAGAGCGTTTTATTCGGTAAATCCCAGTTCATGGTGAAGGTTAGATCTCTTTCTGTACTCGCTACTATTGCATCCATCGAAGCTTTTTGACCTGCAGAAAGCTCATACAAAGGATCAACTAGCATGGTTAAATCAACGGCAGATGCAGCGATAGCAATGAAAAATTTTGCTAATTGCATCGCATCAAGGGGTTGATGTTCAACGTATAGTCCACCACTATTCGCTGCAACTTGTGTAAATTCTACGCCATTAACATCTGTACCAAAACCAAGACCATAAAAAGTCAAATCATTGTTAACAATGGGGTTGTTAATATCATTAACATCTAGTGGAAAAGTTGGAAAGTTATGCTTTCCATCAGAAAAAGCAAACACAATTTGTCGATCGTTAGGATCTGCAACAGTTGTTAGTTGATCAACGGCTTCTTCCACTCCAGATATGATATTGGTGAGTCCTCCAGCAACCATATTATCGATTGCATCATTAGCATTCAATTTTGAAGCTGCTGTCAGAGGCTGCAAGTCAAATACTGGAGTAAGCGGGACTGTTGCAGTGTTAAACTGCACCAAGCCCAATCGGTGTCCACCATCTAGTTCTAGAAAATCGATAAAGGATTTAGCACTGTTTTGTAGTGCCTCTAACTTAGTCAATGGAGGCATAGTGCCTGCTGCACCATACATAGAACCACTGCGATCCATCACTAATACGATATCGGTATCACCGATTCCTGTAACAAAGTTAATATTCGGAGTTGTTTCACCCGAAGACACTGTTACTTCCTGAATCGTATCAATATTACTAAAATCTGGTTGGTTAGCTCCAGAAGGTGCATCATGATAGCATTCCGTCGGAAATCCAGTGTGTGCTGTACCGTTATTAGTGGTTAGATTATAACGTCCAGGATCAGCTATTTGCACACTCGGTACGCCATTACTCCATGGCAATATACAAACATAATAATTGCCTGGTAGCATGCCTTTTATAACATATTCCCCTGCCGAAAGCGCTGGATCCCAGTCGAATTGATGAACAGTAAATCCCTCATAAGTAGGCTGGCTGATATCGCCCGTAGGATACGCCCATACTCTTACGCCTTCAGCCGCATTACCATTGGACTGTCTTACCCATCCACTAATTGCTCCCGTAGTATACGCCGCCGATCCGTCTGGCCAAAATCCAGTGTCGGGATAACCACGACCAGAAGATGCTTCATCATCGAGGCTGAGTGAGCGAACATTACTCTGAAATGCGATACTCTCACTGTCTGCAGCCGGAAACATAGTCGCCGCGTTAGTACCTGCAAACGCCATACTTGTGTGTGATAAACCAAAAAGATGACCAAATTCATGAGTCGCGATTGCACGAATATCAAAAACATTCGCTATTGCATTCGGAACAGTTGAATAATCAAACTCATCTGGATTCCATGTCATATCCATATCAAGAATAGTGCCATCGGTTAAAGTCATTCCATCCGGATATACTGCTGGATCAAGAGTTACCGTGGTAAATACCGGATCGAAAGGACTACCACAATCCACGTCCCGATTTCCTGCATTTAGCACTATATCCGGACCCACATAAGTTGTCGTAAGTCCTATTGCAATAACTCCCGCAGGCCATGGAGAAAAATTGGTGTCAGACCAAGTCACAATATTGACCAGATCACAGCCTGAATCGCTAACAGCTGTTTCACCACTGTAAACCACTGATATATCTGATGTAGCAACATTTTGCCATTCAGTAAAAGCGGCTGAAATCTCGGTCACAGCATCTGGATTGGTAACGGCAATCGCACCATTATTAATAACACCATCTTCATTCAACTGCCAGGTTAGCGGCATCGCATTGTTATCCCATAGAGTATGAATGATCTGTGAAAAATCATTTGTCACCGATTCTAGATTATCTGAGGCGAGAGAGTGCGTTGCAATAAATACCGATGCCGCCAATGCGGTATATTTTGTCCAGTGCAATTTCATTATCTTAATCCTCCTTTTTTCGCTACCGTTTGAAGTTGCTTAACTAAGCCTAAGATGCGCTTGTTTGATTTCAAACGATCGACATTTTCATTTTTTGACAATAAATGTATTTTTCCCTGGTAATGTGAAAACACTTTTGATCCAGCAAATGCACTACTTTTATCAGCATCTGTTAAGAATAAAATAGCTGTCTCTCCATCAACTAACTCAATTGGATGGCTAAGGGTTTGTCTAATATTCCCAACAGTCCCTCCTACATAAGAAACTTTTAAAGATTTTGATTGAGCCTTTCCTTTGAGTATTTCTATTGGCTCAACGTCAGCTGTTGTGACAATGACCTTACCTACCCATTTTGATGATAATGATTTCACTTTACCGATAACAATATTCTGGCTAGGGGTCGCCATAGCACTAAAGTTGTAGCCGTGTTTATCGGACGTCTTATCTAACTTAGATACTGCTGTGGCTGCACCGGATAACAAGCATTGTGATATTAGGATAACGCCAAATAGAAAACTCATCCTTCTACGTGAAGTCGCATAGAGTTGCATATATTTCTCCTTGTGATTTATTGTTGAGTCCATCAAACCTGATTAATTGAAAACACATATTTTCAAAAAACAACGATGACGGAGGCTTCTAATAATTGATACCTGACATTCCGCATGGCATCTGCTCATATATTCGATACAAAACCGATAATTCTTAAAATATTTATTTATTTAATAAAACTGAATATTTTATGTAAGAAAGTTTGCGTTTAATGCGAATATAAGAAGTATGGTTAATAACTAATTAACTAGTTTATTTAGCACAGCCGCATAGCTGATCAATCTGTTTGAACAACCAGATAGAAGAAGCTGAACAATTTTGAGATATTTTGTTAACTTTATTTAAAAGGAGCACATAAATTGTTATGATCAACTTATCCAAAAGGAATAGGATATATAAGTCGATGAAAAAAAATATAAGACTTTTATCACCCCCCGCAAATTTGACCCAATCGCCAAATGTGGATCATCGACAATCACTTTCTCCCGAGGTTGTTGACCTGGCAATTGCAGGAAATAAAACAGCCTTACGGTTGCTCATAGAACATTTAACTCCCGTCATCCAATTAGCGGTAGTTCACATCTTAAAGCGTTGCACGCAAAACTATCAGCATAATCATACTCACCTTGAGGTTACCGATTACTGCCAGGAAATATTCATTCTGATGTTTAAGAATGATTCTAAGGTTTTAAGAGACTGGAACCCGAACAAGGGAATGAATTTAAAAAGTTATATTAGTCTAATCACTAAACGCCGGGTTATTTCGTCATTACGCAATATCAAATTCACACAAAGTCTGGATGACGACACCATTGATATAAATATTGACTCCTTTTTAAAAACACCAGATGAAGAGGCTCAATTTATCAATCGACATTTACTATATCGAATCATTAAATCATTAAAAAATGAAATTAGCGTATTTGGCTACGAAATATTCATCCAGATATTCTTGTATGGCTACAGTGCCGATGAAGTTGCTAGCAAGATGAATTTAACTAAAAACTCCGTTTATGTGTGGAAAAACAGACTAAAAGCTCAAGCAAAAAACATATCCGATCAATTAGAAAACGGTAAGCCCCTCAGCTGTTCGATAAATAAACAACGTAAAACTAACAAGCTCTGGAGTATAAGCTGATGAGTAAAAATGAATTGCTGGAGATCTTAGCGAACGAAGTCGACTCAATGAATATATCGCCCTTAGAAAAACAGTTAGAAGCCTACACAAAAGGACTTTTAACTGTTCAAGAAGTAGATAACCTTTACGCTATGGCTGAACTTGATGCTGAACTCAAAACTCAACTGGCGGTTTACAAACCGGTCAACGCTCAAATCAGGCAGGACATTGAAAACGAGATCGTTAGCCGTTTTTTTAATGGAGCGGACAAAATTAACACAACCGATGAGAACTGCATGCTTAGCAGCCAAACACCACAAAAAACAGACACTCATTTAGGAATAAATTTTTCAAACGTCATTAAATATTTAAAAAAGCACTTTATTTTGCTAACGGCGTCTCCGGTACTCGCTGTTTTTAGTTCGCTTTTTATATTCAATCTTTTACATACCGATGAACTAGTGATGACCGACTATAGCATGGAGATATTTGGTTCAAACCAACAATATCGTTATTCCTCTCCCGCTTTCGAGCAAAAATTCACTAACGAAAAACTACCCGAGTTTTTTCCAGAAAACCAGATGGTAATCATTCTCAGACCCTACCAGGGTATTTCAGAGGAACTAGAAGTATTACTATTCATAGAACACGATGGAAAGTTAACTAGACTGGATGCAGATAAAGAAAGATCAGAATACGGCTCTTTCAAAATCACTCCTAACCCCAGTAGTCTACCTCGATTTCTAGTTCGAACACCAACGACTTTAGTTGCCATTATATCTAAACCAAATTCAGTACCAGATCTTGAGCTTATTAGTAAAAACATTTCTGAAAACAGTAATAATAATTCCAGAGATTGGGTGATATTACAAAAAACAGTCATCCTAAGCCCTGATATGCAATGAACAAAAAATACAAAATTAAAAAAAAGCTGATTGTTGCGGCTGGTGCGGTGGGCATTATTCTGTTTCTATACAGCTCGATTGGTAATTTTCATACCTCTCCAAAAAAACATAACGAAAGTCAAATAACAACGTCTGGTTGCGATTTTCTTTATCCCGGTTTAAAATGCCAACTAATCGAATCAGAGTCGATAAAGATATGGATACCTGAAAAATATGGAAATGATTTTCACGTCTATTTAAACAAACAAGAAATATCTTTTTACCAGCAAGATGAGATTGATTTTTACCAAAAAGTTAATTCGGTCGAATTAATTTCAAATGACCGTTTTATAACATTTGAAATCCCAATTGAAATCGGTGAAAACTCGCTAGAAGTTCTTAGCTACGACAATAGTATAGCCTGGAATATGACAATTGAAAGAAAAACCACTCCAACCTGGCTAACAGAATATCGGCAGAATATAAATACCGAGCAACTCGAAAAAGCGGTTACAAGCCTTACCCACGCATCAAAAAGCCTGCCGGAAATTGAAAAAGCGTTAGCTTACTATCATTTAGGTAGAGCCCACTTATCACGTAACGAAATTGATGAAGCTATCGACAACCTTAGTCATTCCAACAGAATATTTGAGCGTCATAAGCTGAAAAATAAAATCATCGACAATAGTACGGTATTAGTCTACATCTACCTGCACTTACAAGATAACCCTGTTAAGTCAGAACAAATATTATCCAATTTACCAACCGAAAAAAATGACTCCAGATCATTATTCTATAAAAAGTTTTATTTAGGACAATTAGCCAGTTACCTAGGCGCACTACAAGAAGCAGAAAATTATTTTCATCAAGCAAAAACAGTAGCACGAAATTACGATTTAAAGAAAGAATACGTTGATTCAGAATTCATGTACACTCAATTACTAATTCGCAGTGGTCTGACCGAAAAAGCCGTTACAAAAAGGCGAGAGCTTGTCGAGCAAGTTCCACATACATGGACAAAATGCCGCTTATCAAAATACTACAACGGTCTTGGATGGGCGCAAATTAAACTTCTAGAAAGTACCAAAGTGAGCAGTACTGCTAGCAACGTAAATCCACTCCCCTCACTACAACATTCATTACAACTGCTAGAAAACTCTTGCCCGAAATCAATCTCGGATAAAGTAACAATCATTCTAAATTTAAGCAAGGCGTACTACTTAGCCGAGCAAGCTTCAGAAGCAAGTATTCAGCTATCAAATATATTTAAGCTTAAAGCGGATTTAAACTATGCTCAAACATTAGAGTTAATAGAATTGCAAGGACTACTGGCACTCCAAAATGGCGAAACAAATAAGTCAATCGCACATTTTGAAAATTTGTTAGTTCTTGCAAAAAAAGTCAAGTATTCTGAATTTACTATCGATGCATTAGTCGGCAAAGCGAAATCCTATGAAGTAGCGGGACTTTTTGAAGATGCCTTAACAAACTATAAGAAAGCGGAACGCTTAATATTTGATGAGTTTATTAATATTCCAATGACATCGTCCCAACCCTATTTTCTATCTAGCAAAATGAATTTTAGTTATGCATATGTTGATTTGCTTATGCGTCTAAACAAAACGGAAGAAGCGATGACCGTTGCCAGGCGGTTTCGCGCTCGCTGGGTAGACAGTATCCATCGAGTTAGACAACGTTCACTTTCGAAGGTAGTTCATGAAAAAGAATGGATAGCAACAGTCGGTCAAATTAGAAAGCTGCGGAAATCAATAATTGCGCAGCAATCATTAGAGTGGAGCATACCCTTTGATCAAGTCGATCATGCAAAACGCCGCCTAGAAGAAGAAAAGCTTGCGCTTTCTAATCTTTTTGATAAAAGTATTCGCCTCGTAAACAATACTATTGGTTACGACGAGTCAGCTCAAAGTAAACCCAGTAATGGTGAATTATTCTTGTTTTTTTACGCAATTAACGACAGCTTTATTGGCTTCGCATCAAACTCAAGCGGTATTAAAAGCCATACGATTTCATTTGATAAAGCCTCAGCTCTTAGCGCTATTGATTTGGCTAATGAGTGGATTACGATTTTTAAGAAGGAGTTTGAGGATGCCAATAAGGTTAAAGTTTTTCCATTCGGCTTGATGAAAAAAGTTGATTTCCAAACTTTGCCATACAAAAATGATATTCTTTTAGCGCATAAATCAATTTCTTATGGTGTCGATCTTAAGATTCTTGACCTCAATAAAAAGCGAACACCCCAATCGATTCGTTCATTAATAGTTGCTAACTCCTTAGGTGATTTAAAAGAAACAGAAAAAGAAGCTCGTACGGTGGCTAAACTAACAAAAGAATCTGATTGGAATACTCAAACCCTGACTTCAAAACAGGTTATCTATGATTCGTTAAAATCAAAATTAGAAAAAGCTCAACATTTTCATTATGCAGGACATGTTAATCGAGCCAAGAACAATGTATTTCAGCATCACTTTCCGCTTTCAAATAACACAGAAATGGATGGTGCCGATATCTTGATGCTTCGCCAAGTACCAACTTGGGTTGTGTTATCTGCTTGCAATTCAGCCTTAAATAATAACAACATTTCAACTCAATCAATCGGACTTGCGCATGCTTTTATTATCGCTGGTTCAAAAAAAGTGGTGGCCACTGTCAGACCAGTACTCGACAAGCATGCAAGCCAAATCATGAAACAGTTTTATCATCAATGGATGAAAACCGATGATTTTGAGCAAGCATTTCGTGCTGCTCAACTTAAATTGCTAAAAACGCAACCAGAACACGATTGGGCGGCCTTCAGGCTCGTCACTTTATAATAATACAAGGAGAATATTTATGGACATTAAACTAATTCGTTTTATCGTCAGCATCTTGGCGATTTTTTTTGCGGCACATGCGAAATCAATCGATATCACTAATGGATGCTCGAATTCAAACTGGGTTGCGATTAAAACAAAAACTTCTCAGTCTTGTCCAAAAGCAGAAAACTGGTCGGTAAGATCTCTTTTTAAAGAAAATACGACTATTCGAAATCTTTCACTCGAAAATTATTGTACCTACACAGAAATTAAAACGACAATTGATCGTAACCAGAAAGTACCAGAAGAACTTAAAAAATTAATTGAACAAGGACTTATTGAGAACAACCCGCAAAAAGATTGTTTTGTGATTACTTCACTTGCCTCCACTATTGCTCCAGATGTGACCAGTACTTTACATAAACAATTAATGGTGCAGTCCGGCAAAATAGATTTACCGCCAATAAAGAACGAGCTCTACCCTGTCAGAATGGCTATATTAGATACTTTACCGACGAGAGAATACTCACCATCTAACGCGCCAACTCGATCATCTCACGGAGTCTCTTTAGCGACAATCGCCGAAAACTTACTGTGCGATGACAGCTCAGATTCATGCTATGCGCACTTAACAAGCAGACTTGCCTTAGCCTATTCCAGTGACAAGCGAGATAAGGATTATTCGGTTTATCGTGATGACATAAGAGGCGGTTTTTTCGGTTCTCTAACAGATTTAGCCAGCGCTATAAGAAACGAAACCATTGCCTGGAAAAGTTATGAACCCCGTAGTCGGTTAGTATTGAATCTTTCTCTAGGCTGGAATAGCTTAATTTGGAGCGGTGCGGGCACACAACCAGAAACATACCTTGCAGGAGTAAAGGGGGTTTATTCCGCGATAGAAGACGCCGTATGTCATGGAGCACTAGTGATTGCAGCAGCGGGCAACAAAGGGAATAGTAAAGTCGAAGATCAACATCCAATGTTACCGGCCGCATGGCAAGATATTCCATCACCAAGCGACAAGCGCTGCAATTATTTATTGGATAAACAGTTTGAAGGCAATAATGGTAAAGGTAGTATGGTTTATGGCGTTTCTGCAATAGATTCCGTAGGTCGTTCGCTGACTAATACTCGAAGCAACGCCAAATCCAGATTTTCGGCTTATGGTGACCACGCGATTGTAGAAACTTCTGGAGCTTTAAATAACACCGTGCTTACAGGTAGCTCGGTATCCACCTTACTTGTATCCTCAATCGCCAGTATGGTTTGGGCACACCGACCTGAACTTACTTCATCTGAAATCATGGAATTAATTTATAAATCAGGAGACAACCTGGGGATACCTGCGGATTTTTATGGAAACGCATCTGGCACGGATATATTAATGCATAGAGCATCAATGTGTTCAGCTCTAAAATATGCGTGTAACGGATTACCCTGTGGAAATTCAATCAATCAATGTCCCTGGAATCAATATTTCAGCAATTTAAACTCGACGTCTTTAGTGACAACTTCAGCTGATCAAAGTTATCTACTTAGTGATATTGCAAGTTGCTCGCCTGTAGCCGACCCAACCTGCAAATTAAATCAACAAGATAGTTTAACAATCAGTCCATGGATCATTCCGCAACCCGACTCTACTGTATGCCCAAACTGTTCCAATATTCAAGCAAACCAATCTTTAATGATACAGACATCTTCGTCATATAGCGGTGTTGTGACGGAAGCATCGCTTATCATCGGCGAGGATATTTATCAAATACCTCCGTTTGTTTTGGGAGATAAAATTGCCATCAAAAACTTTCCACTGGATGGTAGCGTTTCTCCAGTATATCTAAGCTTTTTAATCGACGGTGATTATCGAGAGACTGTTCCGCTACTGATATCTGAATAAGATCCAATCAACACGTTGCACTGAGTAACTGTTAATTATCTCTACAGTTTTCTGTGGAGATAATCAGCTATGTAGATATTCAGCTGTAGTGATAATCAAATCCTTGAATCTAAACTTGTGTTAGAATTAATGACCATCACAACGACTATGGCTAAACAAATTAATTGAAAGTTACGTGGACATTATTAACAATCGTTTTACTCTTGAATTTAAACCAAATCGCGCTCTCTGCTGAAGAAATTTACCGTTGGGTTGATGAAAATGGAAAAGTCCATTACGGCGATAAACCTAAGAAAGTAGACGATACTTCGACCACTTTGTTCGATAAGAAAGAACTTCAATCTATTGAAACTAAAAAAGCTAAAAAACCACGTATTTTAATTCCTTCCAATAATCGCAAAAAGTCATATAGAAGTTCTCAGTCTAAAAGTAGTAAATGTGAACAACTAAAATCTCAAATTAGTAAGCTAAATGAAAAATTGAGAAAACGACAATCTACAAGATATTTTGAACAACTCAAAAGCCAATTGAGTAACCTGCGAGCACGTCGACTAAAAGAGTGCTGATCATCAGCGCGTTAGCATTGTGTCATCTAAAAAAATCTCAAGCTCCGCTAAAAATTGCGCTGCTCGAAACATAGCAACAAAATTTATGGCCGAATAGAAAACCGATAATTTTTTTGCCAATAAGGGTTATCCAATTTCGAAATTATGACACCTTTGCTGGTTGAAGCGTGCATAAACTCTAAACTGTCCAAAGCAATACCGACATGAAATTTTTTGTAGCCCGTTTTAAAAAATACCAGATCACCTGCTTTAAGATTCGATTTAGAAACAGAAGATCCAAGTTTAGCTTGTTGCTCGGTTGTTCTCGGCAATTGTTTAGAAAATTGATTTTTAAACGTAGTCTGCACAAAACCAGAGCAGTCAATACCTCGTTTGCTCAAACCGCCATACTGATAAGGTGTTCCTTTCCAACTATTATATTGAGACAAAAGTTTTTGTTTTACAGAACGAATAGATGATTTTTTTGGTTTATGCTTAAGTTTTTGTGAAAGTTTGCTAGCGTAATCGGGTGATAAGTTATTCGATTTGGTCGGGTTTGCAGTGCATCCGGATAAAGCGATAACTGTAAATAAAAACAGGATTTTTTGCATATTTCAGTTTCACTATTTGCGTTAAATTGTCGTAATAGAATATACAACTAAAGCTGAATGGGCGGTGAACTGGATAGCAAGTTGTTAAACTAGCTTCGATGTTTTTAGTTTTTATACTCTTGCGTGGGAATTCAAAAGCGTTTCGTAGCGCTACACTTTCCTACGAGTCACTTTTGTCAAGAGCTACAAAAGTAACCAAAAAAGCCCTTAACGTTCCCACTAGGGAGAAAAGATTGCTCCGATCTACGTGATCGTTCTTATTCTATGTTCTAAAGCTATTTTAACGCTGCCAGGTCTTTACTTTGCTTCGATAGGTCTAGTTGGAATTCATATTTGAATCCTCGTCTTCATTGCCACGCGGGTGCATGGCAACGAGAAAGCACATTTATAATTCCTAATATTGGGTTGCGACCACTTGTACCCCGATAAGCTTCGCTAAGAAACGCTTTTTATCGTTGTCTATTTTATCGACCTGTTAGCTATTTACTTGGCTTCTAATTTTTATTTAGTGAGTGTCTAATTCCTTTTGCAGCCAAAGGTAAGCAAAGTAAAGTTAGTGAAACAAAAAGGATAGCTGTTGATTGTTCCACACCAATCGTGCTTTGGAATATGAACAAATTAAGTATAATTTTTAGCCCAAAGTAGGCTATAAACAAAAACGAAATTATCCAACACAAGACTTCAACCAGCTCTACCACATTTTTTAACTTCTTCATTTAATTTCCTTAATTTAAGTGTGAATAACTTATTCTTTTCAGTAAACCACGGAGGTCCGGTATTAGTTATTGAGCAATAGCTTTTCATCGCACATTTAGTACTACTCATACAAGTAGCCATATCACTTAAGTGCGGCATAGTAATACTGCACTTTTGTCCCCAAAATGATAAATTTAATGTCTAAAGCCGAACAAAAAACAGACCGAGTAGGTTGCGGTTGAAGAATGAAACCCAACATCAATGGCTAAGTTAATATCAGGATTTCAATGTTGGGCTTCGTAAAATAAACTCAGACCAACCTACAAAAACGGTTACAAAATAAAACTACTTCGCCTTAGCTGTCTTCTTAGCCGCAGTTTTCTTTTTACCAGCTTTTTTCTTCGCCGCTTTTTTCTTAACTGCCTTTTTCTTTAAAGTCTCTTCCCATTTACCATCAACATAATGAGCACTCCAACCGCTGGCTTTGCCGTCGATTTCACTCATCACATATTGCTCTTTCACTTTTCGGCTATAACGATACATCGCCTTATTACCATCAGGATCAGCAACGGGTGCGGTGGTTAAATATTCAAATTTAGGATCAAGTTGCTCTTTTACGCTCAACAATTCTTCAACCAGTGGCGCGCGAGTTTCGCGGTTTCTTGGGAATTGACTCGCGGCAAGAAAGATCCCTGACGCACCATCACGTAAAATATAATGATCATCAACTTTCAAGCATTTAAGATCCGGCATGGGGATAGGATCAGCTTTTGGTGGAGCAGGTTCACCGCTGCGTAATAATTTACGGGTATTTTTACAATCTTCATTATTACAGCCGAAATATTTACCAAATCGCCCTACTTTTAACTCCATATTGTCGCCGCATTTATCGCACTCGATAATCGGACCATCGTAGCCTTTAATTTTAAAACTACCTTCTTCAATCAAATAGCCTTTACAGCCGGGGTTGTTGCCACAAACGTGAAGTTTACGATCTTCGTCAATTAAATAGCCATCCATTGCCGATTCACAAATCGGGCAGCGTTTTTTGAGTAATAAATTTCGGCTTTCGGCTTCTTCGTCTTTATCCACCGCTTCGATTTCATCATCGGTGATCAAATTCATGGTGTGTTTGCAGCGTTCTTTTGGCGGCAGAGAAAAACCACTGCAACCCAAAAATGTCCCCATGGACGAATTACGGATCATCATATTGTTGGTTTTACATTTTGGACAAAGCATATCCATTTCAACCGACTTTTGATTTTCCATGCCGCCATCTTCAACCGGCAGTTCAGCTTTGTCGAGACGTTTGGTTAAATCATTATAAAAGTTGGTTAATGTTTCTTTCCAATATTGTTTGCCGTTAGCAATCACATCCAGCGTTTCTTCCATCTTGGCCGTGAATGAGTAGTCCATTAAATTATCAAAACTTTCCCCGAGACGGTCAGTAACAATTTCGCCCATTTTATTGGCATAAAAACGACGGTTTTTGACAATCACATAACCTCGATCTTGAATGGTTGAAATAATCGCCGCATAAGTTGAAGGACGACCGATCCCTCTTTTTTCTAACTCTTTAACTAGCGCCGCTTCGCTGAATCTTGCTGAAGGTTTAGTAAAGTGCTGTTTAGGCAATAGTTTTTCGAGTTTAAGCACTTCGCCAACAGTCACTTCTGGCAAAATGGCGTCATCATCATTTTTACTTTTTCTGGGCGGCTGAACCGCAGTCCAACCGTCAAACTTAACCACTCGACCTTTCGCTGCTAATTTAAAATCATCGGCTTTAACAATTAAGTTTGTTACATCATAAATCGCATCAGTCATTTGACACGCAATAAACTGCGCCCAAATCATGTTATAGAGCTTGATAGCGTCATCATCGACATTTTTTAAGTGCTTGGTACGAGTTCTGGCATTAGTTGGTCTAATCGCTTCATGTGCCTCTTGCGCGCCTTCTTTGCTTGAATAAAATTTAGGTGAATCAGGCAAATATTTATCACCGTGATTTTCTTTAATGTAATCCCTGCACATGGCGAGTGCATCTTGACTTAACATGGTCGAATCAGTACGCATATAGGTGATATAACCCGCTTCGTATAATCTTTGTGCGAGCATCATGGTCTTTTTTACGTTGTAGCCGAGTCTAGTACTCGCGGCCTGTTGTAACGTTGATGTGATATACGGTGCGCTGGGGCGACTTTTTGTTGGTTTTGAGTCGCAACTCTCAACCACTAGATCCGCTTGTTTTAATTTTTGCTGAGCTTCATCGCTTTGTTGTTTGTTAATCGGACGATATTTTTTATCCTGATAACGTCGCACTTCCAGATTTAAATCATCTTTGCCAGCAGTGAGAGTATCAGCGTATAAACTCCAATATTCTTCTGGAATAAATGCTCGGATCTCTCTTTCTCGCTCAACGACCAATTTAACCGCCACCGATTGAACTCGCCCTGCCGATAACCCACGAGAGACCTTTTTCCACAACAATGGCGAAACCATAAACCCAACAACACGATCAAGAAAACGTCTTGTTTGCTGAGCATTTACAAAATCCATATCTAATTCAGTCGGTTTTGAGAATGCTTCAGTAATGGCTTTTTTGGTGATCTCGTTAAAAACCACTCGCTGATATTTATCATCGCCGCCGCCAATTTCTTCGCGCAAATGCCAGGCGATTGCCTCTCCTTCTCTATCCAAATCCGTTGCCAGAAAGATATGGTCGGCGTCTTTAGCATATTTTTTTAGCTCTTTAACGACTTTTTCCTTACCCGGTAAAGTCGCATATTCAGCCGCCCAATCCTTTTCAGGGTTTAAGCCCATGCGTTTAAATAACCCTTCTTTTGCCATTTTGGCTTTATGGATTATTTTTGCCTCAGGCGACAGCTTACGAGTCGCAGCTGCTTTTTTAGCGCGCTCTTTAGGATCGGAAGATCCGGCTGATGCTTTGGTTGGTAGATCTCGCACATGACCGACACTCGACTTAACGATGTAGTCGTTACCAAGGTATTTATTGATGGTTTTTGCTTTAGCCGGTGATTCGACTATCACTAATGACTTGCCCATGAAATGAACTTGTTCCTAATTAATTATTGGTTTTGCTTTTATATAAAATGCGGAGGTTTTACTCGCCGCAATAACTCTCTTTTTATTTTATGTTTATTTATATAGGCTACGTCAACTATTTTTTCCATTTTTTGCGAGTTTAGGATTTGTTGTTCCGAATATTGTGACACCAGAATTCACTTCAGCAAGCTTAACGGAGCTGGTCTGGTGACCCGATTAACGCCCCGCCATGAGGCAATCATCATTAACAAGAACAACCCTGTAGGCAACTGCCACCATAAGTTAAAATGGAATTGAAATTCGATATCAAAAATTTGCCCATATAAAAAGTAACTCACTAGCTCAATGCAAATGATTGCAACCAATGCCGATAAAATCGCTAACCATAAAAACTCAAATCTGAAACTGGTAGCGATAAACTGCCTACTCGCACCTAACGTCCTTAAAATCGCCGACTGATGCAGCTTTTGGGAAAAAGTGTGCTCCATCGCCGCCCACAGCAGAGCAACGCCAGCGCTGACCACAAAAATCATAATCAGCTCAATTGCGGAGCTGACTTTTTCAATAATCTGTTTGATTTCGGCAAAAATACGATCCAGCTCTATTATGATCGCCGTTGGGTGTTCGTTGGTCAGATCGGCAACCAACTTCTTATTTTCTTTACTTAGCTTGAAAGAATTAATATAAGTGGGCGAGAAACCATCTAACGAACCTGGGTTAGCAATAATGTAAAAATTCGGAGTAAAAGTCTGCCAGTCAATCGAGCGCAAACTGGTGATTTTACCACTCCATTTTTCTGCGCCTATACTAAAGGTCAGGGTATCTCCCAGGTCTAGTCCCAATGTTCTAGCCATTTTATCTTCAATAGAAATACTGACCGTTGCTCCCTCCCCCTCAGATTGAGCGGAATCCAAATCACTTTCAACAGTCAAAGTTGAATCCTTTCGACTTCGCTTTTGGGGCGAGCTTTCTTCACTATTCGTATTCCAACCCCAATCGCCAGCGACAACCTTGTTACCTTTAGGTAGAGATTCAGTCCAGGTGATATTCAATTCACGTTTTAAGGAATTATGCTGCAAGGCTTCTTCAGATAAGGCTTCTTTGATGTCTAAGTCATTGATCTGTACCACTCTACCACGCACCATCGGGTAGATTTCCGTTGAACTCACTTGATTTGCTGCTAATAATTCGTCAACTTTGGGCGCTTCAGCTTCTGGAATATTCACCATAAAGTGATTCGGTGCATCATCAGCGAGGCTTTCCTGCCATTTACTCAACAACTCAGTCTTAATGATGACAACCAAAGCCATTACAAATACCGTACTGCTAAAAGCTAACAGGTGAAGTAAGGTAACCCCTTTATTGGCATCAAGTTGTCGCAAGCTGTAATTAACTGCAGCGCTTTTCGACTGGGTCAAACGTCTAATTTGTGACATGATTAATTTTGACATTAGACCAAAAATAACCGCCATCGCAAGCAGTCCTGCAAACACGCTGACAAGTAGTTTAAGGTCACCCATTTGAATGTACATAACGGTAAAAAGCGCAACCGCCGCCGCACCATAAACAGACCAAGCACTGACTTTCATCGGTTCTAGTTGACGTCTTAATACTCGCATCGGCGGCACACTTTTAAGTTGGATAAGCGAAGGCATAGCGAAACCAAGTAACAGAATAAACGAAGTCAACATGGGTAACGCAAGTACCGAAAAATCGGCAGCAGGTAAATTCTCGCCAAAAAGCTCAGCAAGCCAGTCGACCATCATAGCTTGAAAGACAAAACCAATAACTGCGCCGACTCCTATCCCTACCAAACTCACCATCAGCAAAATTATCAAGAATATACTGAGCACTTGCTTATTGTTCATTCCAAAACATCGCATTAGTGCGCTCATATCAAATTGCCGTGTTGCAAATCGATTAGCTGACATGGCAATCGCCACCCCAAGTAAAATAAGGGTCAATAAACCAGACAGGCTGATGTATTTTTTACTCCGGGCAATCGCTGAACCAGCCATCGGTGATTCATCAAATATTGTCACTAATCGCTGGCTAGTATCGAGTTGAGGTTTAACCCATTCATTAAACTCCGCAATTTTATTTTTATCTCCAACAAATAAATATCGATAAGTGACCCGACTACCTGGCTGGATAATTTTCGTAGCCTCTAGATCTTGCAACCCAATGATCGCTGTGGGTGCAATATTAAACAGAGTGGAACCTTGTCCAGGTTGCAACATGATCGCCCCATCGACTTCTACATCAATATAACCAAGCTCTAACTTTTGACCTTTTTGCGCCGATAACACCGCTAAAATTCTTGGCTCAATCCAAATCTTTCCTTTATCAGGATGTCCAGTGACGACTTTTGCATTCGAGTAAGGCGTATCTGCAATTTCAATCCGACCTTTTAGTGGATAATTGCTAGAAACAGCTTTTACTGCAGATAATTGCAGCTTGTCATTGGCGAACAAAACACTAGCGAATTCGACAAGTTCAGCCCGCTCAAGTTGAAGCTCTTTTGCTTTCGCTAACCAACTTTCTTCAGCTGGTTTCGGTGAAGTGATCACTAAATCAGCTCCTAAGATCTGAGAGCTTTGCTGACTGGTTCCCGTTTCTACACGATCAATGATTAAGTAAATAACACTCACAGATGCCATCGCGATGGTCATCGCAAAAATTAAATTCAACAGGTCGCCACGTCGCCAATCACGTTTAAAAATCCGCAGCGCGATAACGATTAATTGCCATTGACTGATCATTTCGCAATTGCTTCCGTTTTATCAAGACTGCTTTCAACCATTTCACCTGCGCTTAAGGTAATCGAATGATCGCAGCGCTCGGCTAAATGATGATCGTGAGTAACTAAAATCATGGTGGTATTCGAACTCTTATTAAGCTCAAACATTAAATCGATCACCTTTTGTCCGGTGTTGGTGTCTAAATTGCCTGTGGGCTCATCAGCCAGCAATAATTTTGGCTCTGATACAAACGCTCTGGCAATCGCTACCCGCTGCTGTTCACCACCAGAAAGTTGATTTGCAAAATGGGTCAATCGGTGGGACAAACCGACTTTTTTTAGCATCGCTGCGGCTTTAATTTTTGCCTCTCGATCACCTTTTAGCTCAAGTGGCATCATCACATTTTCTAGCGCAGTTAGACCGTCAATCAATTGAAAGCTTTGAAAGATAAACCCTAAATTATCTTTGCGTGACAGCGCACGTTGCTCTTCAGACAATTTAAAAATTGATTGAGATGCAAGCCAGACTTCACCGGAAGTTGGCTTATCTAACCCAGCTAATAACCCAAGTAACGTAGTTTTACCGGAACCAGATTCACCAACAATAGCGAGACTTTTTCCTTCATCTAATTCAAAGGATATTCGATTTAATATGGTCAGTTCGGTGTCTAAAGTGGTGACGCTTTTACACAAGTTGACTGCTTTTAGCATTTTTGCTCGACTCTTGGGAAGTTTAAAACGATAGAGCTAATAGTTTAGCCATTTGAGTCGAATTGCAAGTCTAGATTTGTAAATGAGTTTGACGGAGGGGATTTACAACTAACTCACCGCTCTTAAAGGTGCTAATTTAAGGTTGTTCCGTCCACTGTCTTTAGCCAAATAGAGAGCTTCGTCGCAACGCTTGAACCATGAATCTCGAGACTCATTTTCATGATATTCTGCGAGACCTAGAGACACGGTGAGAGGATGATTGTCGACTAAATTTGCTTGTTCAATCAGAGTACGGACGTCATTAGCCACATTTTTAGCCATATCGCTTTTTGTGTTCGAGAGTACAATTGCAAACTCCTCGCCTCCAATTCGATAGATTTTATCGGCTTTTCTAAGTCGCTCGCATACTACTGTACCTAGTTTACAAAGTACTTCGTCGCCGACAGAATGCCCATACTCATCATTTAGGCTCTTAAAATGATCGATATCAAATAAAATTAAGCTGGTTTGCTGACCATCTCTTACCGAGCCAATAACTTCATCCAGCCGTTCTTCAAACGCGCGGCGGTTGCGTAGGTTAGTGAGTGGATCTCTCCTAGACAACTTAGTCAATGCGTCATGCTGGTTTCTTGTAATATTTGCGAAAACGTAAACCGCCATACAGGTCAAAATTAGGGTAAACAAATAAGACTGGAATTCAAAAAGTGGCATTTTGGGGTACAAAACAATCGTAATCCAAGCCATACAAACAATACAAAAGAATGTTGCTAACTTTGGTCGAACGGCAAAAAAAAGTGCAACTAAGCTAGGATAGGACCATGGGATCTCGCCTTCACCCTTTGCATAAAACCCAACAAACATGGCAAAAACTACCGAAAGTGCAAAAATAATCCTTGCAGCTTCCGTTCTTTTTGTTAAATAAACGTAGAAACTATTGAATGCAAAAAGCGCAAACAAAACGATATTGAATGTGGCATGCCCCCACTCTGCGGCGTAAATTCTTAAAAAAATGAATGGAATTAATGCAATAGATATAATCGCAGACAATGAAATCAGGATAATTTCAATTCTTTGGCGTTTTCGCGGACTTTGAATGTCTTCGAGCTTCAAAACGAGCCTTTAATGAATATGTCTAAACTTTGCTAAAATTTATCGCAAGGCAATAAATTTGCCGCATATATCAAGCAACCTTGTAATTATAGACAATATCTAGAAAATAGTTAGTCAGTTTAAGATCACCAAATAAGTTGCATGGCATTATGATCAAGGGCTTTATTGATATATCATTCAACTTGATAGTCAACACTCATTGAAGGAAATCGCAACTATGCCAATTGGTAAAAAAATTACCTGTCTGATATTTTTGATTATCTGTATTTTGTCACTTTCATCTACAGATCTTTTAGCAGAAAAACGCATTCTTGTGTTCGGTGATAGCTTAAGCGCTGCTTATAACATCCCCACAGAAAAAGGCTGGGCTTCATTACTTGAGCAACAACTTCACGCAGAACAAATCGATATGAAAGTGATTAATGCCAGCATAAGTGGTGAGACCTCTTCCGGAGGACTTGTTCGATTTCAAGCGCAAATGGACAGAACTCAAGCCGATATTGTAATCATTGAACTGGGTGCAAATGACGGTTTACGAGGATTTGATTTAGATACCACTCGCAATAACTTAACCAAGATGATTCAAATTAGTCATAATCAAGGTGCGTCAGTAATTTTGGCTGGCATCCATATGCCACCAAATTACGGGCGAACCTATACCCAAAAGTTTGATCAGATATTCATTGATTTGGCAACACTAGATAAAGTGAGTTTGATCCCATTTATTCTAGAAGGTGTAGCTACAGTTCCTGAGTTGATGCAAAAAGATCGGCTTCACCCGAACGAAAAAGGTCAATTGGTGATATTAAAGACCGTGACAAAACACCTTTATCCACTGCTAGAGCAGCTTGCCATCAAGCCAACCACGACCAAGATAGGAAGTTCACAATGAGTCAGCAAATTACAGAGAACGCTATTGCGCATGAAGTTAACTTCGATGGGCTGGTCGGTCCAACTCACAACTATGCAGGGTTGTCTGTTGGCAACGTCGCCTCACTTAAAAATGCGGCGCAAAAATCAAACCCTAAACAAGGCGCTCTACAAGGATTGGCTAAAATGAAAGCCTTGTCCGATATGGGGCTTAAACAAGCGGTGTTGCCGCCACTGGAAAGACCTGATGTGCATGTATTACGAAAACTAGGTTTTATCGGAACTGACGAGCAAGTGATCACAAGAGCCGCAAAAGATGCGGCCTCTGTGTTTGCAGCGACTTGTTCTGCATCGAGCATGTGGACAGCTAATGCTTGCACAATTTCTCCGAGTGCCGATAGCGAAAATAATAAAGTTCACTTTACCGCAGCCAACTTATCCAATAAATTTCATCGCTCAATCGAAGCCCCAACAACTTCACGAGTACTACGAGCTATTTTTTCTGATAGCCAGTACTTTGAACATCATGAGCCGTTGCCTATGGGCGATCATTTTGGTGATGAAGGTGCAGCAAATCATACCCGCTTTTGCGATTCTTACGGGACTCAAGGCGTTGAGTTTTTTGTGTTTGGCAAATATGCTTTCGATAACGGTAAACCCTTCCCGAAAAAATACCCCGCTCGGCAAACCTTTGAAGCGTCTCAGGCGATCGCCAGATTACATCAATTGAACCCTGAAAAAACCGTTTATGCTCAGCAAAACCCTGCGGTAATCGACGCTGGGGTCTTTCATAATGATGTGATTGCGGTTGGTAATAAAAATTGTTTGTTTTACCACGAGATGGCATTTTTAGACTCGGATAATACCATTTCAAATCTGCAAACAGCTTATGGTGATGCACCAATGCACTTTGTTAAAGTACCCAGTTCATCGGTCAGTATTGATGATGCGGTACATACCTATTTGTTCAATAGCCAGCTTGTAAGCCTCGCCGATGGTTCAATGGCGATTATTGCTCCAGGCGAGTGTCGAGAAAACCAGAGAGTTAAAAACTATCTGGATTCGGTAATTGCCGATGATAACCCTATCAATAAAGTTGAAATTTACGATGTCAAACAAAGCATGCAGAATGGTGGTGGACCTGCGTGTTTGAGGCAGCGAATTGTGCTGACTGATACTGAGATAAGTGCAAGTAATCAGTCTGTTTATATAAACGATACCCTTTTTAACACTCTAAATGCGTGGGTCGAAAAGCATTACCGAGACTCGCTGGAAGAGAAAGACCTCGCTGATCCACAATTACTGGTGGAGTCACGCTCGGCTTTGGATGAGTTGACTCAAATTTTGAGTTTGGGATCGGTTTATCCGTTTCAATTGTAAGAGCTATGCCTATTTCCAAATAGATTTGTATTTGCATTGCGTATCGCGAGGCTTTATTCTTGCTCATTGGCTTGATCGTTTAGTTACCGATTCACCACTAATATTCAAACAAACTTTTATAAACAGAGAAATAAAATAATGAATTTGACCGCAAAAGTATTAATTGGAATGGGGCTTGGGTTAATCGTCGGGTTAGGCATTAATTTAACCGAAATGAATGCTGCTGGCTCATTTATCAACGAATATGTGGTTAACGGCTTCTTTCATATAATCGGCAAGATGTTTGTAAATTCCTTGAAAATGCTGGTTGTTCCTTTAGTTCTATTCTCTTTAATTTGTGGTGTATGTGGTATCGGAGATATCAAACTACTTGGTCGAATAGGCTCGAAGTCCTTCATGTTATATATGATGACGACCGCTATCGCAATCAGCACAGCATTGGCAATCGCGGTTAGCTTCGGAATTGGTAAAGGCATAGACGCAGACTCTAGTGCTGAGTTCGCAGCGAAAGAAGCTCCTCCTTTATCTCAAGTGTTAATTGATATCGTTCCGAGTAATCCTATCCAGGCAATGGCGAGCGGTGAAATGTTGTCTATCATATTTTTTGCTCTACTTGTGGGAATTAGTATTTTACTAGTGGGCAAAAAAGCAAAAAGTTTAGTTGAAAGCATCGAGTTACTAAACGAAGTAATGATGAAAATGGTTGGAATAATCATGTCTCTTGCGCCTTACGCTGTATTTTGTCTGCTGGCAAAAGCGATGGCTAATTTAGGAATGGATCTTCTTCGAGAGTTGATTTGGTATGTGGCAGTGCTGGTCGGTGTATTACTTTTCCATCTATTCGTGACTATTCAAGCAGTTCTGATACTTTTTTCACGACTAAACCCGATAGCTTTTTTGCGAAAAATCAGGAATGCTCAGGTATTCGCATTCAGTACCTCCAGCTCCAATGCAACAATCCCAGTAACCCTCCGAACCGCTACCGAGAGGATTGGTATTAATAATTCAGTTGCCTCATTTACAATTCCATTTGGCGCAACCATCAATATGGATGGAACGGCAATCATGCAAGGCGTCGCAACCGTTTTCATAGCCAATGTTTACATGGTTCCAATGGAATTGAGCGACTATTTAATTGTCATCTTAATGTCAGTATTGGCTTCGATTGGAACGGCTGGAGTACCAGGTGTTGGATTAATTATGCTTTCCATGGTATTTGCTCAAGTAGGACTTCCAATGGAAGGTATTGGTTTAATTTTAGGCGTTGATAGGCTTTTGGACATGATTAGAACTTCCGTTAATGTTTCGGGAGACCTCGTTGTTTCAACCGTAGTCGCTAAGAGTGAAGGAAAACTTGATATAGCAGTGTTTAACGATCCAACTGCAGGTATGATCGATGAAGATGAAGTACATATTCACTCAGCAGATGAGCATGAATTAGCGGATGCAGTAGCCGCGACACACGATAAATAAATACCGTTATGTGAGGTTCTCTCGAACCTCACTTATATCACTTAATATCACCAATCACCCTCCGACCATTTTCTTAATCTTCACCGCTTTTTCAAAATGGTTTAATTTGTGAGTCATGATCCACCACTCCGCAGCTTCCATCAGTAACTCAGGATCATCATTTTTATTGGCAAAAAAAGCGTAAAACGACAAACCAACATTCTCGCCCTTTTTATCAATTTTTTGATTACAGACATCAATAATCTTTCGCTTTAATTCCGCTCTCATAGCGATCAGACGCGTTTTTCGCAAATATCTAAATACTTTCGTACCACTTCAACCATGCCACTTTCAATACACTCAATAGTCAACACATGACCAATAGACACTTCAAGAATATCTTTAATCGTCAAAAACTTAGCCAGGTTTTCCGAGTCCAAATCATGCCCGGCATTCACTCCTATACCAAGCTCTTGAGCTTTAACTGAAGCTTCATTGTATTGTTCAAATATTCGCTGGTTTTCGGGCGTAGCAAACGAAGCGGCATAAGATTCAGTATAAAGCTCAATTCGATCTGCACCTGTTTTTGGTACTAGTTCGACATGACTAACATCGGGATCAAGAAATAAGGATGTTCGAATACCCGCAGCTGAGAGCCTGGAACAAACACCTTGCACAAACTCTCCATGTCGACTCAAATCCCAGCCATGATCAGAAGTTAATTGATCGGGAGCATCAGGAACTAAAGTACATTGAGTCGGTTTAATTTTTTCAACCAAATCCAAAAAATCATCCGATGGATAGCCTTCAATATTATATTCAACCTTTTCGTTACCTCGCAGAAGGTTACCTAAGTCAACCGCATCTTGCATCGTAATATGTCGCTCATCTTGCCTGGGATGGACGGTAATTCCGTGAACGCCTAATGCCATAAACTTTTTCGCAAAACCAACTACATTCGGAAAATCTCTTCCACGAGAATTCCGCAGTAAGGCGATCTTGTTAATATTTACGCTTAATTTTGTCATTTTTAATTTTTTCCCTTAAATTTCGCTCAAGATACCCACTTATTAGTTAAATTTCAATCACTTGTGGATATATAAATGTTCATTCAACGCTGCTGGATATATTTAAAATCACAACTATACTTTAACCTAAAAGCCTCAGTTGATAAAAAGACCTATAAATGACTAACTATTGAAATTAGCTCGCTGAACTCAATATTTAGCGTCCGACTATCATATGCAATCATTACTGACGTAAAGGACAATAAAATTAAGACTCGCTCAAAAGGTATTTTATGCGATTAACAAGTCTCTTCAAATTAATTTTGCTAACTTTAGCTATACCCATATTGGCATTTGCCTTTTCGGCAAAATCAAAGAATGTAGTTATCGAAAAGAACTCAATATCAAAGTTAGAACTTGGGGTTTATCTTGAAACTTATGAAGACAAAGACGCTGCGTTTATGTTTAACGACATAAAAAATACTCCTTTAGACTGGCAGCAAAACGACAAAAAAATTATCAATTTTGGATACACTGACTCAACTTACTGGTATAGGTTAACAATAACCAATAACCAAAACACAAAAATAGAACGCCTATTAGCGATCGAATACCCTCCGCTGGACTATGTAGATGTTTATTGGGGCAATCGAGCCTCTGGATTTTTTCATGAAGAGTTCGGTCGAGCTTTTCCGTTTAATGAACGGAAAATTAAACATCGAAATTTGATCCAAAGAATTTCAATCAATCCAAAAACATCAATTGATGTTTACCTAAAAATAAAAACTGAATCATCCATGCAACTCCCGCTCTCTTTATGGAGTGAACAAGCATTAATAGAAAGTGAACAACAAACTCTTTTAATCCACGGTTTGTATTTTGGCATGACGCTTATTATGTTGTTTTATAATTTATTCTTATATATGTCTATCCGTGATAAAACTTATTTGGTATATGTCGGAAGTGTATTTTTTGCTATCTTACTTCAGGCATCCATTCGAGGCTTTACATATCAATATATTTTTTCAGATTATCCTTTAATTGAAAAGCATCAACTTCCAATCACTATTTGTCTCGGCTTTTCGTTGTTAGCAGCGTTCTCAATTATGTTTTTGGAGTTAAAAGATCGAAGTAAAATTTTGTATAACATTATATTCGCAATAATTTCCATACTTTTAGCTTTAGCAGTAATATCACCACTAATTGGATATTCATTATCGGTCCGCCTATCTGTCCTTGTTTCAATGTTCTACTCTATAGTAGCTACATTCACGGGACTTTACATTTGGTACAAGGGATTTAAACCCGCAAGCTTTTTTTCTATCGCCTATATAACTTTTTTTATAGCAACAATTTTGCTATCACTCAATAAACTTGGCGTTATGGAAAGAAACTTCTTAACTGAATACGCTCAAGAAATAGGCTCTGGATTAGAGGTCGTATTGCTTTCTTTTGCATTAGCCTATCGAATCTCACTGCTAAAACAAGATAAAGAGCAAGCGCAGAAAAACCTAACCACAAATTTAGAATCTAAAATTCAAGAACGAACAACGGAGCTAAACGAGACTTTAGAGCAACTATCAAACCTTAATATAAAGTTAGCAAGACAAAATGTTGAGGACAGTTTGTCTGGTGTTTATAACCGACGTTATTTCGACAAAGTAATTGCTAACGAGTGGAATCACGCTTTGAGGTCAAACACACCTCTCACCTTAATAATGGCAGATATTGATCATTTTAAAGATTTCAATGACCAACACGGACATACAGTCGGTGATGAATGCTTAAAATTAGTTGGCTTTACCATTAAATCTAATGTCACAAGAATGGGTGATACAGTTTCTCGATATGGAGGCGAAGAATTCGCAATTATTTTGCCTGTGACAGACACAGATGGCGGAGTAAAAGTTGCCGAGTCAATACGAAAGGCGATATCAAAATTAAAGTTAACCACCCATAATAACAATGAATTAAAAGTGACTATTAGTTTAGGTGTAGCAACAATAACGCCTGATAAAATATCACAAGTTGAAACGCTAATAAATTCCGCAGATCAGGCGTTATATAAAGCAAAAGATAATGGACGTAACCGTGTGGAATCTTTTTAATTTGTGTAAGTACTAAGTCGTTGATTCAACTCTGGCAGCATCAAATCGCCACACGCGCCGGGTGAAACCCTTGATTTTAAACTATCCTCTGGATTACGCTGCTGTAACTCATCATAACTATTAGCAACCTGCTGATATGCACTTCGAAATGGAATATTTTGCACAGTTAGCTCCATCGCGAGATCAGTGGTATACATTGGTGGATTTATTTTTTCCTCACAGGCTTCAGATATAAACTGGGTGCCTTCAATCAACATAGGAAAAAGTGATAAGGTGTCAATGGCTTTTTTGATCCCTCTTAACATGGGAGCCTTCGTTAACTGTAGATCTCTTTGATAACCTGAAGGCAATGACAATAAAGATTGAAGTTCAGCGACTGCAGATTGAACTACTGAATAACTGGCTCTCATCAACTCAACCAGATCAGGGTTATTTTTATTTGGCATTATTGAACTACCGGTCATCATTTCATCAGGCAGCTTAACCATTGCAAATTCTTGTGTGGTAAACAATGAAATATCCCAGCAATATCGTCTTACATCCAATAGACATTGGGACATCGCATTTAACGCTGCTATTTCAAATTTTCCACGACTATTTTGAGCATAGATCGGATTAATCTGCATTCTGGAAAAAGCTAATTCCTCGGTGGTTAAATTTCTATCAAGTGGTAAATTCACTCCATAACCAGCAGCTGTTCCTAAGGGATTACAATCGATTAAATTAAGTGCTGCGTTGAGACCAATGAAATTATCAATCATTGACTCGGCAAAACTTGCAAACCACATACCTGCAGAAGAAGGGACTGCCTGTTGTAAGTGAGTATAACCAGGCATTACTTGATGTTTATTCTGCTCTGCCTTATCCAAACAAATTTGTGCCGCTTGATGACATTTTTTAATCACTGATTGAAGCGAGGACTTCAAATAAAGCCTTGTTGCAACAGAAATCTGATCATTTCTTGAGCGACCTGTATGAATTTTTTTACCTAAATCACTTAATTTTTCAACTAAATAAAACTCTATTGCCGAATGACAGTCTTCAAACCGACTGTCCAAAATAAACTCTCCACGTTCGACTAACGAAGACAGATTTTCCAACTCATGAAGTAGTTGTTCACTCTCAACTTTATTCAAAATATTAATGGACAAAAGTCCCTTCACATGAGCCTTGCTGGCGATCAAGTCAAACTGAATCAACTCTCGATCCAAAATAACATCTTCACCTGCCATATATTGCATGATCTTTGAATTGATTGATGTCGTTGATTTTTGCCATAAGGGTTTTGTCATTTTATAATATCCATCGTTTAAAACTAATTTGTTAAAACTCAATATTTAGAGCTAAGTAAATATTTTGTAACGCTTGACTGGCTGCGCCTTTTAACAGGTTATCCAGACAACTTACCAAAGAAAGCTGCCTGCCACCCTCGCTCAATTTAAAGCCACCGATCATGCAATAGTTAGTATTAATCACTTGTTGTATATTTGGTATAGACTCAGATATTTTAACTAACGGATAATTTTTATAGAATGTCTCAAATATCTGAATAATTTCTGATAACTTCCATGAATGCTCCAATTCCAATTGAACAGTCATCGAGATCCCTCTGAAAAATTCTGCCACATGAGGAGAGAAACGCACAGGAAGACCCATTTGATGTGATACTTCTTTCTCATGTATATGTCCTAGCAAGCTGTAAGGTAAAATATTGTTTTTTAGCTTGATTGGATCATTATTCTCGCAAGGACTCGTACCTGCACCGCTATACCCGGAAATGCCAAAGCAGTTTACCGATCCTGTTATATCCGAAAACAAAGGGGCAATCGCCAACTGCATCGCTGTCGCGTAACACCCTGGATTACTAATCTTAGTGAGAGAACCTTTGCTAAATTGATTTAAATCTGTCAACTCCGGAATCGAGTAATTCCATTTTTTATCAAAACGATAGTCCGCTGACAAATCGATCACAAGTTGGCAATTTGAGTTTCTTTCTAGTTCACTCACATAGGGTTCAGCTAATCCATTGGGCAAGGCAAGAATCACAATGTCAGTATTTTTATTGGCTACATTTTCAGGTGAAAGTTCGTCAATTGTAATTTTTCGAAAATAGTGGTCGTTAGAGGTCGGTTCAAATTTAAAGTTATCATCGCTTGTCAATAGAGCACACAGAGGCTTTCCTTTAAGCTGACGGGAACTCACCCATTCTAGCTCAATTTCTGTTTTACTCATCAGTAGAGCTAGCAACTCTCGTCCGACATAACCACGAACTCCAACAATCCCTAAAGTATATTTTTTCTTCATGTTTTACGACACCTTTGATGCCAGCGGCACAACGGTAGGCATTTTTTTTGATGCCTGTTCCACACATTGACCTATCTCAAAATAATCTTTTAGACCAAACCAAAACACATTCCAACCATCAGCTTTTATACAGCCATCTGCGTTTTTAAAATAAAAATTATTAATGGCATTTTCTGGTCTGGAACGCCAATGTAATGTTTTATTTTCTTGCTTCAATTTATCCCATAATGCTTTGCCTAAGCCCTCGCCTTTTGCTTCATCAGCAACTACAAATTTGTCTAGGTAAGGAACTCCGTTAATCATCGTCACAATTGCTGCCGCCCGATAACAATAGGTAATATAGGCTTGATGAATTATGGTTCTTTCGAAGTAATCATCATCCAATTTCTTACCAAAGCTTTTTTCGATTAATTCCGTCAACTTGTTAAGTTTGATGGTTTCAACATCTTCATGGGTCATAATCGACTCGCCTTTACGGATCAAAGTTCCAGAACCTTTGTGAGTAAATAATTCTTTCGCGAGGTTTGATGGCTTAGTAATGGAGACTGATGAAGTCGCAGGCAACTGACTTAGAATATCTGCAATTTGTTGGACTTTCAATTTCATTCCGCCATGAAGCCACTCTTGCTTCATGATCGATTCATAGTCGGTTATTAAGTTAAGCGAAGAAATAACTTCGCCATTTTTATCTAACAATCCCCCAGTATTAGTCAAAAATATAATTTTATATGGATTAAGCGAAATCGCTAATTGATTAGTGGCAATATCGGCATTGACGTTAAGTAACTGTCCCGATGTGGTTTCCGCCAGTGGCGATAAAATAGGAATTGCTCCCGCTTCAATCGCTATATTGATCGGCTGTAAATCGATATCCGTTACCTCACCAACATATCCAAGTTCAGCCTGTTCACTTTGTTCTGCTATAAAAACGCCTGAACTAATGGAAGATGTTTTCACTCCCATCGACTGAAGCTTGTTGGCAAGTTTTAGATTTTGCTCGACGAAGGTTTTTTTGGCTATTTTTAATACTTGCTGACTGGTAACTCGTTGACCATCGATGAAATCCGAATCAATACCTGCGATATTCAAGTTTTTGCTAAGCTGCGGCCCTGCGCCATGAACAATAATTGGGAATAATCCGATCCGCTCCAGAAATGCGAGAGAAGAGCACAAGTTTTCAAGATCATTATCTAATACTGCACCACCTACTTTAATCACCGCAAATCGAGATTGTCCCGCTTCCACAAAACGAGTCATGTACTGATTAAATTCCTTAGGATTCGCGAGATTAGAAAGGAGCTGGACGATCGTTTCTTTAATCTGGCTTTCTGATTGATGATCTTTTTTCATTGTTGACTCTCTAAAATATTAATATATTTATTTTCGACTGCTTCCAGTTGAGATATCGCAACCCATTCATTTGCAGTATGTGCTTGTGCGATATCACCTGGTCCAAAAACTAACGCGGTTAGTCCGTGTTGTGAAAATAAACTTGCTTCTGTCCAAAAATTTACTGCTGTTCCAATATCTAAATTTAGTTTCTTCGCTAGATTTTTAGCGCCAACTATCATTTCCTCAAAATTTTGGTTTGCCGATGGTAAACACGGGCCAAAAAATCCGGGAGTTAAAAGAGGCAACGAGCTAATCTGTTTATCTTCTCCTAGTTGTTGTAATGTTACCAAAATTTCATTTGAATCCTGACCGGGCAGTGGTCTAAAACCAAATTTCATTTCGCAATCCGCAGCGATCATATTGGCTTTTATACCACCCTTGATATTTCCTATATTAAAGGGAATACCTGTCAACTGTTCGAAAGAAGTTAATTGTTTTTCAAACCATTCGGTTGTAAGAAAAATCCACTTGCCTGCTTTATGGATTGCATTGTCTTTGATGGCTCTTTTTTCAGAGGCATGTCCTGACTCACCTGAAAAAGAAGCCGTAGCTGTTTGTATACCTCTGTGCGCCAACACCGCTTTTGCATTCGTCGGCTCAGCAACAATTACTTTTTTATATCCATGTTCCGTTGTCAGAAATTTTTTAACTGCTTGACTCGAACCGTGCTCTTCATCTGATGAAAAAAGTAACGCCACATCGCCTTTTGATTGATTAACCGCAGACAACATGCATGCAGTTGCACCTTTAATATCACACGCACCTAAGCCTACCAACTTATCCTCTACTTGAATGAGTTCAAACGGATCAGAATTCCAACCATCGGCTATTGGAACCGTATCAATGTGAAAGTTAAATAATAGCTCTGGAGTTCCTCTAATTGCCAACAAACTCAAACAACCTTCACCGGCGTCAATTATCTGAAAATCAAAACCTGGTAGATTATCTTTAAGGTAAGCAAAAATCGAACTTTCCTGAGAAATATTTCTAGGAGGATTTCGGGTATCAAAACTTACCAATTTCTCTAAGTGGCAAAAAGTACTCGACTCTTTAAAATCCATATTAAACGCTACCTTTTTTTTTCGCGGCCATGACCGTCGACTTGCCGAACAGCTTAATAAAACCGACTGCTTCATCGATATTCCAGGACGCTGATTGCGCGTAAATAGCGTTATCATCCTGTAATATGTTGTCCGAGTCTATTTCTACAGCGGACAAATCACCAGTCTTAAGTTCTAAACTCACAGTACCGGAGACCTGTGATTGAGAGGACTTTAAAAACGCTTCAAGATCTATTTTTAGTGGTTCGTAAAAAAATCCTTCATAAACTAACTCTGTCCACTTTTCCGCAATGCTTCTTTTAAATCGATTTTGCGCTTTTGAGAGTACCGCTTGCTCCAGCGCTTGATGTGCAGTTTGTAACGCAACTAACCCAGGTGCTTCAAACGCTATTCTGCCTTTCAGACCAATACTGGTGTCGCCAGTGTAAAGCCCCCGCCCTACCGAATATGAACCAACCAATTTGTTTAGATATTGCATTACTTCTTCGCCAGAAATATCTTCTCCAACAAGTTTATTATTTAGACTAACCAGAACTCCCTGACAAAATTTCAGCTTGATCAGGCTTGTTTCAAGATCTGGATTACTGGTTGCAGGTGTCAACAAATAACTTTCTTTTGACGGTTGTTTCCACTGATCAATTTCCGAACCAGAAATGGTCGCACCGAGCAGGTTTTCATTCACGGAATAAGCGGAAACTTTATCTGAGACTTCATAATCTTTATCCAACAAGTATTTTTTTTCAAACTCTCGAACTTCCGAAGTTAACTTCTGAATCTCACGAATTGGAGAGATGATCTGATAGTCGCCTAAACACTGAACCGCCAAATCAAATCTCACCTGATCATTCCCCATTCCGGTACAGCCGTGAGCAAAAAGTTTAGTTCCTAGTTTGTCACACAACTTTAAACAAGCGGCAACAATTAAGTAACGATCGGAACACAATAGTGGGTATTGATTTTGATACCAACATCCGCCCCAGATCAGTGGTGTTATTACCTCCTGCCACAACTCATCAGCTATGCGTTCTTCAACGTGCTCAGTCGCTCCAAGAGACAAGGCTCGCTGTTTGATTTGCTTTTTTTCTTGCTCACTAACACCGCCAGAATCGACGAAGATTGTAGTTACCCGGAAACCTTGTTCTATTAAATAAGGTACGCAAAAACTGGTATCTAATCCACCAGAAAAAGCCAGTACAATATTTTTATCATCACTATTTTGTTTGCTATTTTTCATTATTAATTTATCCAATTTATTAATTTTCAATCAATCATTATTGTCCGATCAGCTCGCTCATAAGCGCTTTTTGCACGTGCAACCTGTTTTCGGCTTCATCAATTGCAAAACAATAGTCAGAGTCCATTACTTCATCGGTAGCTTTAATATTTCTTCTTAAAGGCAAGCAGTGAGAAAACATGCCTTGCTTGGTTAAATTCATTTTTTGCTGATCGACTATAAAATGTTTGTACTGATCGCGAATATTTTTCTCCGCCTCCCAGTTGCCAAAATATGGCAAAGCGCCCCAACTTTTTGCGTAAACAATTTCCGCATCTGCATAGGCTGTTTCAATATCGTAACTCACTTGAAAACTACCGCCATTTTGTTCAGCTTGTTGTTTTGCTAAATTTATATAACGCTCATCGAGTAGATAATCTTCATTTGGACATAGCAAAGTAACATCCATTCCAAATTTGCTAGAGATTAATAGTGATGAATTTGCTACTGCTGTATTCAGCGGTTTGGGGTGATATGTCCATGTGAGTAGATATTTTTTATTCTGAGGTTTTGAATATTTATTTTGAATAGCCATCATGTGTGCGAGCTCTTGACAAGGATGAGTGATAGTTTCCATATTGATCACCGGTACACTCGCGTATTTTGCAAAAGCTTTTATGACATGATCTTGCCTATCAATCTGCCAGTTTTCGAATTTCGGAAAAGCCCGAATACAAATTAGATCACAATATCGAGATAGAACTTGCGCGACTTCCGCCACGTGCTCTTCTGCCTCACCGTCCATCACCTTTTGCGATTCAAACTCTATTGGCCAGGCATTTTTACCAGGTTCTAGTACAACCGCATGCCCACCTAATTGCCACGTACCTAACTCAAAAGAAGTTCTGGTTCTCAGCGAAGGATTGAAAAATAATAATCCTACAGACTTACCTTGTAGAGAACTACTTTGCGCCCCTTTTTTAAATTGATTCGCTAAATCAATTAACCCTTGTAGCTCTGATTGCGACCAGTCGCTGGTACTAATAAAATTTTTCATCGATAATTCCTAAATCTCATCTGTCGGTCATTTAATGCTGCTAACTCAGCAATAATTTGGCATAAAAAAACCCGGCAATTGCCGGGTTTTTAGAAAACGTTTATCTAATCCATTAGCACACGTCATCACACCCAGCAAAATTGCAATGGCGGCGACGGCGAATAGGGTTTACATTGTTGACTGCTAAGTCTCGGAATATTGCTAATTTCATCGTTTTTCTATCTTTTTCCCAGTTTACTACCAAGTTCAAATTATAAAATATTAGATTAAAATACCTGAATGCAAAACATTTAAACATGAATAATTCGCGATGTCGAACCTAATTTTGCATATATAACCAAAGACTATATTAGCAATTATGTCACAAGCTCTGAATCTGTAAAATTTTCAGCAGTTTAGCTCAGCGTGTACTAGGCTTACTAAATACCTTAAAAAGCTTTCAGAATGCACAGTAGACAAATTCGATCCTAATAATTGAAAGTAGCTATCAATTCATTTTATGATAAAAGAAAGTCAAGCGATAAACAGCCAAGAAGCAAAAACCAAAGACTTTACTTTATCTGTAGTCTTTCTTTCCATCGTTACACTATTAATCATTTCTATCTTGTTTTGGTCTGGGTATCAACAAAATGAAGCTTTCAAAAGCACTCATACAAAACTACTCAACAATTCCGTACACTCAATCGCAGTTAAAATCGAAGCGCTGATTTCTGAAAGAAGCCGAGTAATATCCGCTATCGCCAACGACAATCGAACGCTTCTATTAAAAATGCTTGCCGATCCCGATAATCATTCACTAATAGAAGCTTTTGAAAAACAACTCAGAAGCTATTATCCTAACTTTGTCACTTATACAATCGTCGATAAACAAGGCAACAGAGTCCCAGACGATATGGGAGAGCTGATCGGTGATGCCTGCGTAAGTGATATAAACAAGTTTCAAAATGGCGATACCCACTTAACCGACACTAGCGGCGATATTAGTACTTATAAGCCAATCATTCATCCACAAGCCTTTAACTATCATTTTGACATAATGGGGTTATGGAGCAACAATCAAAATAACAACAACGTGCTCTTTGTTAGTTATGTCGCTACTGATTTATCGACAATTATTCGCGACTATCAAACTAGCGCTCAAAGTATATACCTTGTTCGCATCGAAGATCCTCAAATGATCGAAGTCAGTGTTAATGGTTCAAGAGACCGGATCAATAGGGAACCGAAACTTTCACCCGAAGAGCAGCAGTCTATCATGACCAGCAAAATTATCCCTGGCACTCGCTGGCAGATAGTCGGTCAACCAAGCACCAACCTACTCACCGAAACGACTCGCCAATATCTAACCCAATATGGCAGTATTGCTGCGGTATTACTGATATTTTATGTGTTCTCCTTGAGGGTATTATATCGACTGAATGTTCAAAAACAGCTCGCATTTAAACAGCTGAGCAGTCTTAATAACAATTTGGAAGATGCTATTTTAAAACGCACTTTAGAGTTATCTAAGCTTAATACCGCAATAAAACAAATTCCTATAGAAATAATCATCACCGATGCTGAAGGAAAAATCGAATATGTTAATCCACGGTTTACAGAGCTAACCGGATACAGCGAGCAACAAGCGATTAGTTACAATTTATTGACCAAAAATAATCGAATTTTAGACAAACACTCGATCTCTGAAATATGGAAAATAGTATCGACCGGGGAGGTTTGGCACGAAGATGTCATCTGCAAAGATCGCAGTGGGCGTGAATTTTGGTTGAATATGCTTGTATCGCCAGTCAGAAACCACTCAAACGAAATCAGTCAATACATTATCATGGGTGAAGACATTTCTGAGAAAAAAGCGCTCGATTATCAGCTCAAGTACCAAGCGCACTACGACGAACTAACCCACTTGCCCAACCGAGTTCTCGCAAAACAGCGACTAGCCGACGCACTGAAATCTTGTCCTAACCAAAGCTGCAAAGTTGCCGTAATTTTAATTGATTTAGATGATTTCAAAAAAGTTAACGATACACTCGGTCATCAATATGGTGATGCTTTATTAATTGAATCTGGTCGCAGGCTCAATTCAACTATCAAAAGTACATGCGAACTGGCGCGCCTTGGCGGCGATGAATTTTTAGTCATCTTACCAGATGTCATCGACACACAATCTATTGAACTGCAAGCAGAAAAAATTATCAGCATATTTGCCAAACCTTTTATTCTAGATGAAATGGAATTTATTATCACCGCAAGTATTGGAATTTCTACTTTTCCTGACGATGGTCTTGAAGTGCAGCAATTGTTAAGGAAAGCTGATAGTGCAATGTATCAATCGAAATCAACCGGACGTAACACCTACAACTATTTTTCTTCTGAATGGGACGAGAAAACCAAAAACAATCTTAAGATTGAGCAAGAATTAGCGAATTCGCTAGAACAAAAACAGTTTTATGTTGTTTATCAACCAATAGTGGATCTGGCAAATGGTCATATTGTTGGTTGTGAAGCCCTAATTCGTAGCCATAATCCTTTGCTAAGTGAAGTCGGTCCAGAAAAATTCATACGAATAGCCGAACAGACAGGTCTCATCATACCAATTGGTGAGCTCGTCTTAGAAACCGCCTGTAAGGAAGTGGCTGAGTGGAATAATAAAAGCAATCAAGCACGATTTTTAGCGGTCAACTTATCGCCGCGTCAATTATGGCGGAATGATTTTTCGGCGAGTGTTGTCGAAGTACTTGAAAAAACTCATTTACCTCCAAGCTGTTTAGAGCTAGAAGTCACAGAAGGGATGGTTATAAAAAGTGATGCCGAAATTGATCTTTTTATGGATAAATTAAATGAACTGGGAGTCATAATATCAATGGATGACTTCGGCACAGGTTATTCATCACTTTACCACCTAAAACGCTACCCTTTTAAGAAACTAAAAATTGATCGCTCATTTATACGCGATCTGGCAGATAATAACGAAGACTTGATGCTGGTCAATGCCGCTATTGCTATGGCTCATGGCTTGGAACTGGACGTGGTTGCAGAGGGAATTGAAACCATGGAACAACTTAACTTGCTAAGAAAAATCCACTGCGAATATGGTCAGGGCTATTTATTTTCAAAGCCTGTGCCAATGTCAGAATTAATGGTAATGAGTAACGAGCAAATGGCAAAATTGCATTTTAAATTGCAAGATGCGTGTTAACAAATAGAGCTGCCCGGCAGAAAAATAATCACTTGCCTATAGATTAACCCCTTCTCCATCATTGGTTACAATTGAATCATGCGATGTATCGGATTTTGTAATGAAATCAAAGTATCAGTCGCGCTAATTTGCCTAATCGTTTGAATTTTATCCACTAACAACCAATGCAGCTCCTCAATTGAATGACAAAAAATCTTGATAAATACGCTGTACTGTCCCGTTGTATAATAAGCTTCTACTACTTCTTCGATGTCATTCAGCTGTTCGATAACTTCCGAATAATCGCCAGCGCTTTTTAAAGTGATCCCAATAAAACAACAAACGCCATAGCCCAATTTTTTGGGTTCGACTGCAAGCTTAGTGCCCGTAATAATGCCGGAAGCCTTCATTTTTTCCACCCTCACATGAATCGTTGCCGGACTGACTGAAAACTTTTTCGCTAACTCAGCATAAGAAACTCTCGCATCAACCACCAGCTGATTTATGATGTTTTTGTCTAAATCATCAATTTTTGGCTCTTCTATTAGCTGATTATCAGCTGACTTTTCAAATTTACGCATAATTTTTCTATTCCTCTCACAGCTTAATTTATTGATCCGCTGATTTATCCAGTGAAACACCTGCCAAATTTAGCGAATACTCAAAATACCAGCCTATATTTAATTTTTATTCACCACAAACACTTATATTAGCAAATACTATTCACTTTTACAGCCAAATAACCGATTATTACATCAACTAATTAAGCACCCAAAAGACAAACTTAACTCATGTGTTCAATATTTGGCATTTTAAACATAAAAGGTGACGTCGCAGATTACCGAAGTCTTGCCCTTGCTCAATCTCAAAAGCAAAGACACAGGGGACCCGATTGGTCGGGAATATGGACGAGTGAAAATGCTATATTAGTACACGAAAGATTGGCGATTGTTGATATCGAAACAGGCGAGCAACCGTTACTTAACGAAGACAAAAATATTGCTCTACTCGTCAACGGAGAAATATATAACCACCAAACTCTTGAACAGTCAGAGATAGAACATTACCAATTTCAGACAAAATCCGACTGTGAAATTATTCTTGCAATGTACGCTGAAGACCGAATACACCTCGACAACGCGGCTCATTGCATAGAAATTCATGGATCGTTATTAGAAAAAAGATTAAACCAACTTGAAGGAATGTTTGCGTTTATCCTATTTGACAAACAACATCAGCGTTATTTGGTTGCACGCGATCCAATCGGCATTATTCCACTCTATTATGGATATGATGGTCAGCAACAACTTTACGTTGCTTCGGAATTAAAAGCACTGGTCGATATATGTGAGGAAGTAAAAATATTTCCACCAGGGCATTATTTAGACAGCAAAATCGGAGAAATTCGCCCATACTACCAACCATCCTGGAAGCAATATGAAAGTGTCAAGGCTGGGTCGAGTTCATCCAGACAGATCCAGCAAGCCCTCATTAGCTCTGTGAAAAAACACATGATGTCAGATGTACCCTACGGCGTATTATTATCTGGAGGTTTAGATTCTTCACTTATATCCGCCATTGCTCAAATTAATGCCGCTAAACGAATTGAAGATGATCAACAAAGCCCCGCATGGTGGCCGCAACTTCATTCATTTGCTGTTGGTTTAAAAGGCTCACCCGATCTTGTCGCCGCTCGAACAGTCGCAGATAAAATAGGCACTATTCATCATGAAATCCATTTTACAATCCAGCAAGGACTAGATGCACTCGCTGACGTCGTCTACCATCTAGAAACTTATGATGTCACCACCATTCGCGCATCGACTCCAATGTTTTTAATGGCAAGAAAAATAAAATCGATGGGGATCAAAATGGTGCTATCTGGCGAAGGCGCAGACGAAATCTTTGGTGGATATTTGTATTTCCATAAAGCACCAAATGACAGAGAGTTTCACCAGGAAACCGTTAGAAAACTAGAGCGCCTTCACCAGTTTGATTGCCTTAGGGCCAACAAAGCAATGGCGGCATGGGGAGTTGAAACTCGAGTACCATTTTTAGACCGTGCCTTTTTAGATATCACGATGAATATTGCCCCACAAAACAAAATGTGCGGACCCGAAAAAATGGAAAAAACTATTTTACGCGAAGCTTTCGATGGCTATTTGCCAGAAGAAGTTTTATGGCGTCAAAAAGAACAGTTTTCCGACGGTGTCGGTTATTCGTGGATAGACTCAATAAAGGAGCTTGCCGAATCAAGTATTTCAGATGAAGAGCTAGAAAACGCACAAACTGAATTTTCTATCAATCCACCGGACAGTAAAGAAGGACTTTTATATCGACGATATTTTCATGAAAAATTTCCAAGTGATAGTGCAGCCAGAACAGTAGCAAGCGGCAAATCTATCGCCTGTAGTACCAAAGAAGCATTACTCTGGGATGAGAGCTTTACCCAAAACGCAGATCCATCTGGGCGTGCAGTTCGCACGGTTCACTCGATGGCATCTTAACTTTTACTCCAACTAACAGAGAATAGGACTATGAAACTACAACAACTTCGATTTGTATTAGCCATCGCAAAATGTGATCTTAACATTTCTAGCGCAGCTAAATTTCTTTACACCTCACAACCAGGTGTTAGCAGACAACTCCGCTTATTGGAAGATGAGTTAGGTGTGGATATTTATGTTCGCAATGGAAAACAACTTACCAGCACCACTGAGCAAGGCAAAGTACTACTGGAAAAATTTCAAAGTATCATGGATTTAGTAGAAGAAATAAAAAGTACGCCAAAAAACATTGATAGTGAGAAAATTTCTTTTTCTGATTTACCACAAACAGCATTTGGGTGAAGCAAAGGATTGCTTTTTTTATTTTTGTAATTGATAAATTGTTTCGATCTCTTCAACAGAACCAGTAGTAACATCGAGATCTTTTAACAATCCATCTTCAACGCCATAAATAACACCATGCACAGATAATTTTTCGCCGCTTAACCAGGCGTTTTGGACGATGGATGTATGACAAACATTACGAACCTGCTCGACAACATTTAGTTCGCACAACAAATTAACTTTGTCTTGTTCACTTTCGACCCCATCAAACTTTTGTTCATTAGCTCGATAAGTATCTTTGATTACTCTAAGCCAATTATCAACGATCCCATGTTCGCATCTATCAAGCGCAGCTTGTACGCCCCCGCAACCATAATGACCACAAAGGATAATATCTTTTACTTTTAACACCCCAACGGCATACTCTAAAACAGATAAAACATTTAGATCAGAATGATTCACCAAGTTAGCTACATTACGATGCACAAAAACCTCACCGGGCTGTAAACCGACAATGGTATTCGCAGGCACTCTACTATCGCTACAGCCAATCCATAAAAACTCTGGGGTTTGCTGTTTCGCGAGCTTATCAAAAATTCCCGGATTATCCGCTTCAAATTGAACAGCCCATTGTTGGTTACTTTTTATCAGTTGTTTGATTTTTTTGTTCATAAGACTTTATTCTCTTGCAAAAACTTAATTTCTATCATCGGCAAATATTCATGGTCAGGTATATCCAAAACTCTACGATAAAAATACAGCTCAGAATTAAGCGCATCTATAATCGTCTCAGCTTTTCTAAACCCATGACCTTCACCTTGGTATAATCGATAAGCATATGGTATTTTCTTATCGTTTAGAGCAGCAACCATCATCTCCGCTTGATTTGGTGGGACCACTTTATCATCCTCGCCTTGCAACAGTAAAATAGGACAGGAAAGTTTGTCGGTAGAGTGTATTGGTGAACGAGCCTGATACAAATCTTTTTCTTCTGGATACTCCCCTACCACACTATCTAAATACCTTGCTTCAAATTTGTGACTATCGGATGCCAGGCTTTCTAAGTCAGCGACACCATAACGGCTCATTCCTGCTGCAAATACATCATAAAAAGTTAACGCGCAAAGGGTGGTATAACCACCCGCGCTCCCACCTCTGATTAGTAGTCCATTTTCATTTACTAACTCTTCTGCAACCAGGTGCTTAGCGGCAGCAATACAATCCTCCACATCTACAACGCCCCAGTTTCCTCGAAGTAAATCACGATATTTTTTTCCAAACCCGGTGCTTCCGCCATAGTTTACATCCACTACCGCAAAACCTCGGTTAGTCCAAAATTGTATCATTGGACTTAAGGAGTTATTTGTCATCGCGGTTGGACCGCCATGACTCATAACAATCAGTGGTGGTTTGCTATCTTTGGTTGCTTCATATTTAGTATTTTTTGGTAAATAAAAAAATGCGTGACAATGACGTTCATCTATCGACTTGAACTCAATGGTTTGGGCAATACTTAATTCTTCAACATCGAGTGGGAAGGTTTTCTTTTCGCTAAGACATTTATATTTTTCAGTTTTTAAGTCAAAACTATAAATTGCTTCTTCTATTGCAGGTCCCGCAGCGCGAAAAAATAACCTCTCACCAGCGTGTAATAAATGATCTCCAAAATATTTAAAGGGCAAAGCGATGGGTTCAATATGCCCTGTTTGCTCATCAATATGACAAAGTCTTTGCTGTCCTTGTTGAATATAAACCGCATATATTTGGTTACTTGGTGTGAGCGTATAAGTTGAACTTGCCAGCACCCATTGCGGAATACCAAACTCGCGGTCAATTGGCGTTAATGCATTTAAAAGACCATCTCGATTAGAATAAATATTAGTCCAACCGCTAACATCGCTAATATAATGCAAGACACCATCATCGCTCCAACTCGGTTGATAGATAGAGCTTTGGCTCGCAGACAATTCATCATTGGAGCTCCCTCCGGTTATCCGATGTGCAGCGTCTACTTTTCCATCATTGTGAAAATCGGCGAGCCAAAGTTCTGCGGCATCCCACGGCATATCCGGTTGATTCCAACAAGTCCAGCAAAGCCGATGACCTTTTTTGCTTAAGCGCGGAAAACTATAAAAGTCAAAACCCGTGTGTAAAACATCGACTTTAAACAGCTCAGTCTCATCATTGTCACTCTCATCATTGTGCAATGAAATGCTAACTAATTCATTCACTACTCTATCGTCGTAGTGTGTTTCTCTAACGCAAATTAAAAAGTTTTTATCTGTAGAAATTTCAAAATCTGCATAGCGATGCTCTGAGCTTTGGTTAACTTTTGTTAGCTGTTGCAGTTCACCATCATAACGAAAAACACATTGATTTTTTGCATTTACAAAATAAATGATTTTTTGATCGACTAAAAAATCACCACTACCGTATTCATGTACTTTGGTTTTAACGCTAATATCATCCGGTAAAATATCTTCTCGATCTCCAGTAATTGGATTACATTTTACTAACACGCTTCTTCCCTGTTCACTTGCTCGAGACTCAAGCCAGTAGAGGTCATCACCATCCACGCTCATATGCCCGTAACGTATTCCTTTACTCGCTAACTTCTCAGCACTGAGAGAAGACTTCCAACTCCCGTACTCGGCGATCTGTGGAATTACCTGAGGTGTTGATTGCGTCATTTAATTTCCTTACCTATGGTTAAGCCAGAAACAATTTGCGATAAATCAATCTTTTGAATAGCATCTAAAACCTTTTGCTCTTTCCCCATTCCTCCTACAATATAGGCTGAATCGTCAGCCATTAATAGACCTCGGTGATCCATTGATGGGCTGGCTAACAAGCCGTGGCTTTGCCATCGAAATTTTTTAAAATCAAAACTAAAAATCTTGGAAGATGGTTTGCTAGCAACGCCGTCGTACCCAATGCCATTATAATTGTATGGGTTATCGCTTCCACCGGCAAAAACTACTTGCTGACTATTAGCAAGCCCGATAGACGCCATTCGATATAGCGGTTCAAAGGGATGTTTTGGGATTTGTTTCCAGAGAATAACAGAAGGATCATTCTTATCAATTTCTGCGTACCAGTTTTCGTTCGATGGACCATATTCACGTTTACCATCAACAACACGATTCACTTTGACCCCATCGACAATTAAAAACTTATTACCAACAATCCCGCCCGCGTGACCGAAAACCGGAGCGCCAGGGAATGGGGTTGCATTGAACCAGCGCATTTCCTTAGAATCAAAAACTTGAACTAAGTTAACATTGCCGGTGTCGTGCCAACCGCTAACTAAATAGACATAACGCTGCTGATAAATAAAAGCAACTGTATCATCCACTGGCACAGGCATATCGGAAATTTTTTGATATTTATTTTCAAGTGGAAAGTATTCGAAAACTTGCGAGGTAGAAATCTCAGTATGATCTTTCGCAACGGTATAACCACCAATCACCAAGATCCTGTTATTTAAAGTGACAGCGATACTCGCAAGCCGACCCAGACCATCTGGCAAGCTCGCAATTGGGTTAACTTTTTTAGTTTTCAAGTTAACGGAAAAAGCTTTTCCATGTATATCCTGGTAAGTTTTTCCTGCTCCAAGTCCGTTAAAGCTGAAAAGAGTTAACTCACCACCAACGGATGCAACTGCAACCGCATTATTACTGACGGCTTCGGGCAGCTTTAGCTCGCTGGCATGAATCTGAGCGACAAAAAAAATACTTGCGAGCGATATTTGCAAGTAAAATCTAACTAAAACTGCATGAAATAATCTTTTCAATATTCCGCTACTTAAATAACCGAGATTCAATACTTTTTTGCCACACCGATGAAAACGCTTTTTCTATAGCTGACTGAACCGAAAAGGATAGCCTTTCCGAAAGAGGTTTTTTTACCTGATAGGCAATTTCAAAAACATCACCATCACCAGCCGCATTCACGATGTAATCATCGCTGGTTTGTATTTTATCGATCAAACCTAACTCCAGCGCTTGTGTGCCATACCAATGTTCGCCGGTCGCCACTTTATCAATATCTAAAGAAGGACGGTTTTCGGTAATAAATTGCTTAAACAAATCGTGGGTTTCTTCTAACTCCTGTTTAAACTTAGTCCGCGCCGAATCTGTATTTTCCGCAAACATAGTCAAGGTACGTTTATACTCGCCCGCAGTGTGCTGCTCATAGTCTACTTTGTTGTGTCTTAGTAGACGATGAAAATTGGGGATCTCTGCGACCACGCCAATCGAACCAACCACCGCAAAAGGCGCAGCGAGGATTTCATCGGCAACACAGGCCATCATATAGCCTCCGGAAGCCGCAACTTGATCCACTGCAACAACTAACTTCAGATTAGCCGCTTTAATACGCGTTAACTGGGATGCGGCCAAACCATAGGAATGAACCATGCCTCCTGGGCTTTCCAATTTTACCAAAACCTTATCATTGGAATTAGCTGCGGAAATAATTGCAGTGATCTCTTCGCGCAAGTCAGAAACCGCTGATGCTTCAACATCACCATCAAAGTCAACCACGAATAATCGACTTTTGCCTTCTGTGTCTCCGTCACTTTTAGCTGATTCCTGCGACTTAGCCGAATCGGCGGCATCTTGCTCTTCGGCAACTTCCGCTTGCTCTTCATCAGAGTTCGCTTGTTTTTCCTGAGCGGTTTCTTTGTGTGGTTCATCTGCAAGCTTTTTATCGCTATCTTTCGAATGACTCTTTTCAGCCTTTAGCTTCTTTTTTAGCTCTTTCTGTTCTGCTTTTTGCTCTTTTTTCTTTTGTTTTTGCAGTGCTTTATATTCATCTTCCGAAAGCAACTCTTCCAACATACCATCTTTAACTTCGTCAATCTCTTCGGTTAAGTTAGTAATCTCTATGTGCCCATCACTGACTTTCCGATTTTTATTGCTCAAATTAGCAATTGATCCAATCACCACGACAATAGCAATGACAATCGTGATCGCTTTGGCGAAAAACATGCCATATTCCATCAAAAATTCCAAAATTCACCTCTAATTTATACTGATCTAAAGAAAACTTAGATCATTTCGACTTTTTCGCCGATTTTACGGTAAATTAGGCATATAATAAACAAAAGCTTGTAATTATCATTTCACCCCAAACAGGACGAGTGAATCGCCTGCTGAATAGCTATCTGAGATCGATTTACCAAGCCGATTTCAAGTTCAAAAATAATTACAAATTTAATTCGCTTTTTGCTATATAAAAACCTGCACACTGTGGTTTTTAGGTCTAGACTTAAACTAATGGAACAGCAAAGATGTATATATGTACTACCAAGTAATTAGATTAAACAAACATGAACGAGTAGCACAAATAAAATAATAATAATGATTGGAGGGGGATGTTTGTTTGATCTCACGTAATGTGGAGACAAACATGAGTATTTTCAATCAATATCAACAGCGATTTGACAGTCAACAGCAAGAAGAATATAGCCTGGCTGAATATCTAGAACTATGTAAAAATGACTCAAGCGTATACGCCAATGCGGCAGAAAGAATGCTTGCAGCAATCGGTGAGCCTGAACTAGTCGACACCTCTAAAGATCCCGTATTAAGCAGACTCTTCTTCAATAAGGTTATCCAACGATACCCAGCTTTCGATAACTTTTACGGCATGGAAGATGCGGTAGAGCAAATTGTTTCTTACTTCAAACATGCCGCGCAAGGGCTTGAAGAGAACAAACAGATCATCTATCTGCTTGGACCTGTCGGCGGCGGCAAATCATCATTAGCCGAAAAGCTAAAGAGTCTGATGGAAAAACAACCCATTTATGCGATTAAAGACTCGCCTGTTTTCGAGTCTCCACTGGGATTATTTAACCCTGATGAAGATGCAGGGATACTGGAAAAAGAATATGGTATTCCTCTAAGATACTTAAATACCATTATGTCACCATGGGCAGTAAAAAGACTGCATGAATACAATGGTGATATTTCAAAATTCAAAGTGGTTAAGCTTAATCCATCCGTGTTGAATAGAGTCGCTGTCGCAAAAACCGAACCAGGCGACGAAAACAATCAGGACATCTCATCTCTAGTAGGCAAAGTCGATATTCGAAAACTCGAAGAATTCGCGCAAAATGATCCTGATGCCTATAGCTACGACGGTTCATTATGCCGAGCAAACCAGGGAATTATGGAATTTGTCGAAATGTTTAAAGCACCTATCAAAGTGCTTCATCCATTGTTAACCGCCACCCAGGAAAGCAACTACAACGGTACTGAAGGAATGTCCGCAATGCCCTTTGACGGCATAGTGCTTGCTCACTCAAATGAATCCGAATGGACAAGCTTTAGGAACAACAAGAACAATGAAGCATTTCTCGATAGGGTTTACATTGTTAAAGTGCCTTATTGCTTGAGGATCAGCGAAGAAGTCAATATTTATAAGAAACTACTAATTAACTCATCGTTAAAAGATGCACCTTGCGCACCTAATACTTTGAAAATGTTAGCCCAGTTTTCAGTGTTATCACGTCTCATTACTCCTGAAAATTCTAGTTTGTATTCTAAAATGAAAGTTTACGACGGTGAAAGTCTTAAAGACAAAGATCCGAAAGCAAAATCTTATCAAGAATACAAAGATTACGCTGGGGTAGATGAAGGTATGGATGGTCTATCCACACGATTTGCCTTTAAAATCTTATCCCGGGTATTTAATTACGACCAAACGGAAATAGCGGCAAATCCTGTTCATTTACTTTATGTATTGGAAAAACAAATTGAACAAGAGCAATTCCCTCAGGAAGTTCATACGAGGTATCTAGAAAACATCAAAGAATTTTTAGTGCCCAACTATATCGAATTTATTGGCAAAGAGATCCAAACATCTTACCTTGAATCTTATTCAGAGTATGGGCAAAATATTTTTGACCGGTACGTCACTTATGCAGATTTCTGGATTCAAGATCAAGAATATCGTGATCCTGAAACAGGCGAAAACTTTGACCGCTCGTCTTTAAATGAAGAACTAGAAAAAATTGAAAAACCTGCTGGAATTTCGAATCCGAAAGACTTTCGTAATGAAGTAGTAAATTTTGTTCTAAGGGCAAAAGCCAGCAACGATGGAAAAAACCCCAAATGGACTAGCTATGAAAAACTACGAACCGTCATCGAAAAGAAAATGTTTTCAAATACCGAAGATTTACTACCCGTTATTTCGTTTAACGCTAAGTCATCTGCTGATGATAATAAAAAACATGATGATTTTGTTAATCGAATGGTGGAAAAAGGTTACACAACCAAACAAGTTCGCTTGCTTTGCGAATGGTATTTAAGAGTTAGAAAGTCGTCTTAATATTTTTATAGCGGGGAGCGAGTTAGTGCAAATAATTGATCGGCGGCTCAACCAAAAGAATAAAAGCACTGTTAATCGACAGCGCTTTATCAGGCGATATCGCTCACAAATAAAAAAATCTATTGCAGATAGGATTAGTCAACGCGGTGTTACCGATATCGACAAAAGCGAAGGCATATCGATTCCAAGCAAGGACATAAGTGAGCCCACCTTTCGTCACGGTAATGGTGGAAAAAAACAGCATATTTATCCAGGTAATAAAGAATTCACTGCGGGTGACAAAATCCAACGCCCTCCTCCTCAGGCAGGAGGCAAGGGGCGACGAGCGAGCGACAAAGGTGAAGGAAACGATGAGTTCTCTTTTCAAATCTCCAGTGAAGAATATATGAATATTCTATTTGAAGATTTAGAGCTTCCTAACCTAAAGAAAAACAAACTCAAAAAATTAGTCAACTACAAGACTATAAGATCAGGATTCAACACCGATGGTGTGCCGTCTAATATAGATATCGTTCGCTCCCTAAAAGGCTCAATGGCAAGACGAATAGCCATTCAACTCCCTCTCAAAAAGAAGCTGAAAAAAGTGCAAGCAGAGCTAGCGCTTATCGATGAAAAAATCGAACCCCTTCCATATAGTAAATTGACCGAAGAAATAAGCGCACTTAAAAAACGCATCAAACGAATCCCCTATATTGACACATTTGATCTTCGCTACAAAAACTTCACAAAACTTCCGCAACCCACCACCAATGCAGTGATGTTTTGTTTGATGGATGTTTCTGGCTCAATGGATCAGCAAACCAAAGAAATGGCTAAACGCTTTTACATTTTACTTTATCTATTTCTAAAGCGCTCCTACAAAGATGTTGAAGTAGTTTTTATCCGCCATCATACTCAAGCAAAAGAAGTTGACGAGAATGAATTTTTTTACTCTCAAGAAACGGGGGGCACAATTGTTTCCAGTGCTCTCAAACTAATGCAGGAAATTATCCAAGATCGTTATAACCCGACTGATTGGAATATTTATGCCGCACAAGCATCAGATGGGGACAACTGGAATGATGATTCTGATTATTGCCATAAGTTATTGAACGAAAGCATACTCTCACAAGTGCGTTACTACACTTATGTTGAAATCACTGATAGAGAGCCACAAAATCTGTGGCATCAATATCAAAGTTTAGTCAATTCTCATGATAATTTCGCCATGCAAAAAATCGAAACACAAAATGATATTTATCCTGTATTCAGAGATTTTTTCAGAAAGCAGTCGATAGCAACTCAATGGTCACCAAGGTCTGCATAATGGGCGCGAAAGCCAAGAATATAAAAAAACAATTAATCTCAGATGGCCCCGAATGGAGTCATGATTTAATTGGCAAATACTATAAAATTATCGCCGAAATCGCTGATGATTTTGGTTTAGATACCTACCCCAACCAATTGGAAATAATTTCTGCTGAGCAAATGTTAGACGCTTATGCCAGTGTTGGTATGCCAATCGGATATAATCATTGGTCATTTGGAAAGCATTTTATATCAAACGAGCAATCTTATCGTCGCGGCAGAATGGGATTAGCTTATGAAATAGTGATCAATTCAAGTCCATGCATTGCTTACCTGATGGAAGAAAATAATATGATGATGCAAGCGCTTGTGATCGCTCATGCTTGCTTTGGTCACAACTCATTTTTTAAAGGTAATTATCTTTTTAAAACCTGGACAGACGCTGAAGCCATTATTGATTATTTGATTTTTGCGAAAAACTATATTAACGAATGCGAACAGCTTTACGGAATAGACGAAGTTGAATCGATACTCGACTCGTGTCACGCTTTGATGAATCATGGTGTCGATCGCTACAAGCGCCCTTACCCAATTTCCATGCGCGAAGAAAAGCAACGTCAAAAAGACCGTGAAGAATATCTTCAATCACAAGTCAATGAGCTGTGGAATACTATTCCCAATAAATCAAACCCAGATAAAGATGAAAGTGAACCCCGTTTTCCAAGTGAACCGCAGGAAAATATTTTATATTTTGTTGAGAAAAATGCACCAGTCATGCCACCATGGCAAAGAGAAATTGTTCGTATTGTGCGAAAAATTGGTCAGTATTTTTACCCGCAACGACAAACCCAGGTAATGAACGAAGGATGGGCAACCTTTTGGCATTACACCATTTTAAATGAGCTTTATGACCGCGGTTATACTTCTGATGGTTTTATGATTGAATTTTTACAAAGTCACACCAATGTCGTTACTCAACCAGATTTTGATAGCCCCTATTTTAATGGAATTAACCCCTATGCGCTCGGCTTTAATATGATGACCGATATCCGCCGCATTTGCGAAAATCCGACAGCTGAAGATAAGCACTGGTTTCCTGAAATAGCAGACACCCCTTGGCAAGAAACTTTAACCTTCGCTATGAAAAATTTTAAAGACGAAAGTTTTATCGCCCAATATTTATCGCCCAAATTAATTCGCGATTTTAAATTTTTCTCAATTAAGGATGATGAGAAAGAAAAAGAATTGGAAGTCACCGCTATCCATAATGATTCTGGATATCAAAAAATTCGTAGAAAACTTTCAGAGCAATATAACTTAAGCATGACTGAGCCTAACATAGAAATTTACAAGGTTGATTTAAAAGGTGATCGCTCATTGACCTTGCATCACAAAAAGACCAACAACATAAATCTAGCCGATACCACCAATGAAGTGGTGAAGCATTTACATAAATTATGGGGGTTTCCCGTCAAGCTTATGTCAATTGATGAACAAGGTGAAAAAACAGAGATCGCAATTTGTCCTGACCACCAATCGGATAAAAAATAAGTCTTGAAATAGGTGAGCCACGTAGACTTGTTTCTTTAATTAAAATTGTCTGAAACGATTAATCGATATCTTTTAATGAATTCAAATTGGCTCGCATTGCAGCCCATAACGCGCCACTTTTCCGTCCGTAATCCCAAACGGCTTCGTTTAATTGTTCGACATCTTGAGTCAAAACAACATCACGTAATTTCAAATAATAGGCTTCAGCGAGAGTTCGTGTTTCTTGTTTAGCAAAATAATAATGCCCAATTCGGTAGTAGACATTTTTAAAGCCATTTAGCATTAACGCAAAAACAGGATTTCCTGACAAAAACGCACACTCGTGTTGCGCTCTCCAATCAAAATCAATATAGGCTTGGGGGCTTGATTCCAAGTCAGCAACGCCGCTAAAAATCTCACTCATTTTGGTTGAATTTTCTTTCATTGCGAAACGAAAATAAATACCACCAAACTGAGTTCTTACATCGAGAAGCTGATCGGCTAATTTTAGTGAGCCAGCATCATCAAGACGGGTAATACGATCAAGGATATGCAATCCGCCCGTGTCCCAAATATTATTCACTTTTGTTGGCTTGCCGTGCTGAATGGTCAACCAACCATCTCTTGCCAGCCTTTGTAAAACCTCTCTTAAGGTAGTTCTCGTCACCCCAATTAACTCAGATAGCTCTCGTTCGGCGGGCAAAATAGTCCCCGGAGCAAATTTACCGTTCCAAATCGAATCGACGATATATTCTTCGGCGAATGCAGCGGGGCTTCGTGCAGTAATTAGTTTGGACATTAATTATCCTTAGTGGATCTGGATTACTCGATTGACCTGCTTGTGCTTCAACATTTAAACAATTTAGGCGAGTAATCAGTGATATTATTAGTATATATTAAAATTATAACAGACAACTGGTCTGATATGTCTAGATTTAATTGACTGGCTGATAGCAGCTAAAATGCACATTTAGTACAAAAATCACCCATTTGCTATCGTGCCGAATAATTTCCGTTCAAAATCGTTCAAATTTGTTCTAAAGCATTTGGCAAATGCCCAATAAACGACTAAAATTTCTAGGTAGTTCAATAATTTATATAAACAGTCAACATTACTCTGTGTTAGTTCTAAGAACGTCATAGATACTTACTTACCAGCACAATATTTTATAGCAAGATTGCAACAAGGAATCACTATGAGCGAGACCATATCCAAAGCCTTTATTAAAAACTTCTTAGGTCAATCACCTGATTGGTATAAGCTCACTATTATCGCTTTTTTAGTTCTTAACCCTGTTGTCTATTTCTCCATGGGCGGAGTTGTCGCTGGCTGGTTACTTATAATAGAGTTTATATTTACTCTCGCCATGGCTTTGAAGTGTTATCCCCTGCTTCCTGGTGGTCTATTAGCAATTGAAGCAATATTCATCAATCTAACCAATGGCGATACGGTTATGCATGAAATAACCACCAACCTTGGGGTTATTTTGTTGCTGATGTTTATGGTTGCCGGTATCTACTTCCTTCAAAACTTACTGCTATTTACCTTTTCAAGAATTTTACTTGGGATCAAGTCAAAAGTAGTGCTCTCTCTTATGTTTTCAATATCTTCGGCAGTTTTGTCTGCGTTTTTAGATGCTTTAACGGTAACGGCTGTGATCATTTCGGTAGGCGTTGGATTTTATGGTGTCTATCATAAAGTCGCCTCTGGAAAGCATTTTCATGATGACGACCATGATCATTCCCACGATAAAGAAGTAGAAGATACTCATCGAAACGATTTGGATCAGTTTAGAGCATTCTTAAGAAGTCTGTTGATGCATGCCGCGATAGGAACCGCACTCGGCGGCGTTATGACCATTGTTGGCGAACCTCAAAATTTATTGATTGCCACTCAAGCAAACTGGAGCTTCATGGAATTTTTCTATCGTATGGCTCCTATCTCATTGCCTGTATTTGTTACAGGCTTAGCGACGGTGGTCGTGCTGGAGCTGACAGGATGGTTCGGCTACGGCGCTAGCATGCCTGAGCGCGTTCGCAAGGTAATGGAAGAATTTATGGCGCATGAAGATGAAAAAAGAACCTTACGTGAAAAAGTATCACTTGTGACTCAAGGCGTAGTTGCAATCTGGTTAGTAATTGCATTGGCAAATCACTTTGTTGAGGTGGGTTTAATCGGTCTTTCGGTAATTATTTTGGCGACAACCTTTAGCGGTGTTACTGAAGAACATCAGATAGGTAAAGCCTTCGAAGAAGCCCTGCCTTTTACGTCGTTATTAGTCGTATTTTTTGCAATTGTCGCAGTGATCCAGGACCAAGGCTTATTCTCACCCATTATTAATGCTGTACTTCACATGGAAACAGATTTAGAGACTAAGACCTCGATATTTTTTGTCGCAAACGGCGTACTCTCCGCGATCAGTGACAATGTTTTTGTAGCCACAGTGTATATTCAGGAAGTGAAGAAAGCGTTACTCGCCGGTGATATTACCCGTGATATGTTCGATATGCTTGCTGTTGCAATCAACACCGGAACCAATATTCCTAGTGTTGCGACGCCAAATGGACAAGCCGCCTTTTTATTCCTGTTAACTTCGGCTATCGCACCATTAATCAGATTATCTTATGGAAGAATGGTAATCATGGCGCTACCTTACACTATTACTATGTCAATTGTTGGTTATCTGATGGTCAATAACGCTCTAGCGCCTGCCACAGAATATATGTATGAAAAACATATTATAGAACACCATTCCGTTCAAGAAGTGATGGACGCAGGCAAAGAAGACTCATCTCATCATTAGATGATGAATCAAAGCCAATAAAAAAGCCTCTTAATAGAGGCTTTTTTATTAACCGCACGGACTCAAATATGCAAAATTTAAAATATCTACTAATTTTATTGCTTATTATTACACCGATTTCAGCGCTCGCTTCAGAGAAGTTAACATCATTGTCTCAAACAGAAACGCGATCGATGAAAATAACGGTCAAGAGGATCACTGATCAAGCAGCTACTGTAAGCAAAATTGTAAATGGACTAAAATCCATAGTGCAAGCAGGCATGCAAGATCAGGACTTTCAATTCCCAGAAGAAAATGTTAGAAGAGTTAGAAACAGTATTGCAATCATTAAGCAAGACATTAAGAACCTTCAAGCTTTGATGCAAGGAAGAACCTTTGATACTTGGGAAAATGATCAAAAATCGATCGAAAAAATATCCCGAAAATTGAGCAAACTAAGAAGTCGATTAAAATATATTAGAAAAATTCATAATCTTAGTCATGACATCGAACAGTAAATAAAGTAGAGGATGCTCGTTAATGTCTAGTTTTGAGTTTTACGTACCAGAAGCCTATGCCTCTTGCCAATACGATGCTGATAAATTTTTTAGTATTCTTGATAGCGTTCAAGGAAAATTTCCATTATTAGAAAGAGTAAAAAAATCCTTTGACGCCTTAAACGATGATCTTTTTTCGTTTACCAACGGCGAAACAATGCAACTAAAAAATGAAGTTTTAAGAGTTGTAGAATATTTAGATGGGGAACCTTCTTCCGAATCAAATAAATATTCACTCTTTTATATCATCGCAGAACAATTGCAAAATGTCTTTGATGCGTCCGAAAAAAACCAACATGACATCGAATTTCGTTGGGGGTAGGCGATTCCAATCCATTAAAACATTTGATCACTTAAGATCACAACTCCAATAAGTTAAACACTCATATTTAGTTTTAGCTTTACAAGACACACTCGTTTTACTTATTAACTGTTTTTCTTGTTCAAAACGACCTCGAGCAATGGCATACTCTCCTCCACCATCGTAACTTACAGCTACACATTGATCACCTTCGGTTGAAACAATCACCTTACACTTTTTTCCTGACGTTTCTATACATGCTTCATCAGCTTTAGCTCTTGCATCATCCCGAGAATATCCCGACATTTTGACCCGAGTAACAACACGCTGGGCTGAATTTTGTTGCTTAAACGTTTCAGTTATACCATTAGCTATATAATTCCAATTGCGAGAGCCTTGATTATCCATTTTTTCAATACATTTGATGGTGTCTTTTAAACAGGAATATTTACTGCTTTTCACTAACGAGTTACACGCATTTTTTGCGTTATTATCAGCCTCATTTAAAGTATCGGCTATATCACTCGCGTAACCAGTTCCAATCTGACACCTGACATAACATCCTTCACTAAAAAGCGTTACTTCTTTACAGTAAAAATCATTAACTGAGCCTTCACTACTTAATGCATTTTGACAAAATATTTTAGCATTCTTTTGCGCCAAGTGCTTTTGACTAGCCGTGTAATTAAAATACAGGGTTTTATTGTGATCATCTACGTTATCCGCTTTTGCATAGATACTTATCCAAACCTTTTTTGTAGATTATTCTCCGTAGAGCTTACATCTAAATATTCAAAGTACCAGATTGCAATTATCATCCAAAATGTAATACCGAGAATTGGCCCTAATATTTTTAATAGATTACCCATAAACTGCCCTTGTACTAACTAGTAATTCTAATCTTTACAGCTCAACAATCTTCTCATTGATCATTTTCTTTGCGCGTTTTTTTAATCTGAAACATTCTAACCATGAAGCATCGCAATTTTCTATGTAAATAACCGCTTCTTTCATTGCTCTGGTAGTTAAAAGAGCTATGCGAGCCTTAGAACCATCTGTTGATGTATGAAAATTATTGGCTACGATGGTTGACAATATTTCAAGGCTTGGTTTCTGCTTTGTTGCAACCGTTATTTTTTCGGTGCTGACGAAAGATGCTTGCAGATCAGACATATCAAAATCACTGATAATAACATCCAACGCCGCTCGCAATTCTTGCGCTTTATTATCAGAAATCATTTGCCCTGATTTCCGCAATTCTGAAATTTTTTTAGTCAGTATTCGCTGAGCAAAATTATCCGCTGCACCAGAATCATTTCCGATAGGAGGCATTGCTGCATACGCTTCGACGACGATTTCTTTTAAACCAACACCAATACCAACGTTCATTACTTAACCGACACCATTAATTTAAAGTGGATATTTTAATTTCCTTCACTCCATCATCAGCTTTAATTTCAATCGCAAACTGCTTGATCTTATCATAAGTTTTGGTTCTATTTTGACTCATTTCAACTAGGCAACTATTAAGTTGACGATACTGTCTACAAAGATGTGGTTTAAGACGTGCGACTATTTCATTGTTTTTGTTTTTCAACTTTTTATTATTAGTAGGCTCTTCAAGACTTCGAGTGGCCCTTAATACATTCTCACAAGTCATATCCCAATATTTCGATTTAGAGAACTTTTGATCAATAATGCTTCGCATTTTATTAACACTTTTGTTACTTTGATCAATGGCAGCTATTTTTCTTATCAATTTTGCAGTATCTTTCAAATAAAAGTCATAACCGTCTTTTAACGAGCTTTTACAACTCACCTCTTGGCGAGCTACTTCATGAAAAACCATTTCAAGGTTTTGAATAGATAAAAGAGATCTCATATTCCTACAATCATTATCAATACAGAATAATGGTAGCTGAAGAAACAGTGTATCATCAGCAATTAAGGATGTGATACCCCAAAATATTTGCTTCTCTAAGAGGTCATTTTTTGACTCCGCGACTACTAGCTGATTTGAAGATAAAGTCATTGCCAAAAAAAATAGAACACCCTTAAATTTAGTCATCTTTATCTCCCGTTGAATACCTAATTATTTTAAACTAATTTTTCTATTCATAATAACTCGCAAGGAAAGCTTCAAAACTAATCTCATCGCCCGCTTCAATCTTTGTTTGTTTATCGTGAGATTCTTTCGCGACTTGTTGATAGTAGTCAAGCCTTTCTGGAGAGAGGGGATTTTCAACAAACTCCTTTTTGTGCTTTTGCGAAAGTTTTTTTGCGTATGGATAAAACCCATCTTTATTATCTTCTATAGCTTTCACTATTCGCCCTGAATAAGTTTTGTCCAGATCTTTTAGCTGGCTTCGCAGATCACAGATTACATCTGAATGCTCAGTGATTGCGTAAACCTCGTCTAACATTTTCGCAAATGGCGCGATCTCACCCAGAATTTCGTCTGCTACTTTCTCCAGACATTCACAGTTATTTTGCACCGTTAAACAAAGATCAGGATGACGTCCTTTCATAACGACTCGATCAAAATTATCGCTATTTTCACCCATTTCTCTCGGGCTGATTGGATCAGACTTGGCAAATAAACTACACAGTAAAAACGAATCGAGAAACGCTATTTGTGACGAGTCTAACCCAACGGGTGAAAATGGATTAATATCCAGGGCTCGAACTTCAACATATTCGATACCATGTAACTTTAGTGCCTTAGTTGGTCGCTCGCCTGATTTCGCAACTCGCTTAGGGCGAATACTGCCGTAGAACTCATTTTCAATCTGCAGAATATTCGCATTCAGTTGTTTATACTCACCATCCACTTTAACGCCTAACTCTTTATAATAAGGATCTTCTGTATGGATAGCCTCTTCAAGCGCACCTATGTATGAGTCTAAGCAGTTATATCCTACATTAAGCTGGCTTTGCACCTTGTTTTGGTAGCCTAAATCGCTCATCCGCAGTGAAGTTGCAAACGGTCCATATTTAGTACCCGGCACGAGTTCTTCCAGGTCAATATTTTTGCCTTGAATAAAGCTCTGACAAAGTGCAGGTGATGCGCCATAAAATAATGGGATCAACCATGAATAACGGAGATAATTTCGGATCATTCCCATGTATTTCTCTGAGATAAAATCCTTGAGTGGTAAGCTTGATTTTTCAGCTTTGTGGAATGCCTGCCAAAACTCATCAGGCAGAGAAAAATTATAATGAACGCCTGAAATAGTCTGCATAAAACGCCCGTACCTATGCCCTAGCCCTTCTCGATATATTTCTTTCATTTTGGCCGAATTGGAACTACCGTATTCGGCTATGGGAATGTCTTTTTCTTCACCCATAATACAGGGCATACTCGCTGACCAAAGCAGTTCATCGCCTAAATATTGATAACAAAACTGGTGAATTTCGTAGAGCTCTTTGAGTGGTTTGCCTCTGTCGCTAGTCGCTTGAGTAATAAACTCAGGCAGCGCTTCCGAGTAATCAGTGGTAATGTAGGGATTGGTTAAAGTTGAACCTAGCTCTTGAGGATGGTGAGTTTTAGACAGGTTTCCGTCTGGACGCATTCGCAGACTTTCTTTTTCTATTCCTCGTTTGATCCCTGAAAAATATGACGATAATTGACGAGCCAGCTGCATATCACTAATTTCAATCGGTTGCATAAGTTCTCACAGTTTAATTGATTATAACCTCTAATCATTACAAAATAATTGAGTTGATATCGGTTGAGATTTTGAAGGAGAGATAAGACCATACAATAATATGTAAGTTAAACAGTATGGTCTAATAGATATTGTTTCAAGGTTAGATAGATATTTTTCTGATATTAAGCCAAATACTCAGAACGTCTAAGCAGCGCTGGCAGCATGACCGACTGAGCGAGAGTGTCTCATAATTGCCAGTAGCTCAGCCTCTGCAGGTGCGATATCACAAGATTCAACCACTTCTTCAATGGTGGCTCCTCGGGAAAGTAATAATCCGGCCTGTTGATATGATTTTTCGTTGACCATTGGTGCTGCAGTGTGAGAAGTTTTACTCATCTCCACATTGGCAATATCTTCAGCAAATTGATGGATTTTTCGCCCCATTCCAAGGTTTCCACTATTGATTGCTCTGACTTCATTTTGCAGATAGACTAGACGGTTTTGCAGTGCTTTGTGCTGATTTAGTAAACGGCGGTGTAACACTAATAACATTAAGATAGAAACCGATAATAATGCCGTGATTAAATAATTAGTGTTGATTTCAAACTCTAGTAGCCATTGGATCATTCTGTTTTACCTTTTGATAACCTGCTCTTGAGCTGCCATTCGAGAACAAACTCTAGTCGAGAAAATCTAGCTCATTCCATTCTTCTTCACCAAGCAACTTGTTGAGATCAACTAAAATCAACAATTCGCCTTCACGATGAGTCACTCCTTGGATAAACTTCGCTGACTCTTCATTACCGACATTAGGCGTCGAGTCAATATCTGAACGTTTTAAATAGACGACTTCCGCAACGGCATCCACTAATATCCCTATAACCTGTTGGTTCGTCTCAATAATTACGACGCGGGTATTATCTGTCAACTCGATTGGCGGAAGACCAAATCTCTGGCAGGTATCTATAACCGTCACCACATTTCCGCGCAAGTTAATGATCCCCAAAACATAGACAGGTGCACCCGGAACCGGTGCAATATCACTAAAACGCAACACCTCTTGAACCTGCATCACGTTGATTCCGTAGGTTTCATTAGCTAAACGAAAAGTTACCCATTGGAGAACTTCATCGCTATCGCCATCTTTATTTGCTATTTGCTTTTCATCTGCACTCACGACATTGTTTCCTATTTAGTCAAAATTTTGTCGGGATCACTCACATTAATTGAAATACGAGCAAAAACCGTACCATTGTCATTGATTAAGATCTGATATCACTTAAGGTCTGCTTACTTATTTAAGCCTTGGTGATCACATAAGTATCAATAATGAGATCGGATCAGTCCATGCTTATAAATATAGTCAAAATTCAGAAAGTTGCGTGATTTTTTGGCAATTATGTTCATTTAAGGGCGCTAAGCGTTGGTCACTATTCCAGAATATCGAGCATAATTTTTGACTATAATAGCTAGTTTTCGCTTGACAGCACTCATCCGCACCGATTAAAGTCGCACCATGAACTTATTAATTCAAACCAGTGCAAAATTTTTAGCAACCCGTTGGTGGTGGAAAATACCATCTCGGGCGTATATTTAATTCTGCTAATTGCACAAATTAATATTCCAAAAGCCCGTTAATAAATTAACGGGCTTTTTTTTGGCTTTACAAATAGATTTATAAATTAATTAACTATGAAAATATTAACAAACTGTCATTTTATTCAAGTATGTTGGTGGCGTTCAAAGCATTTGAGCGGACTAACTTTTATTGATTGACAGAAATTCATCCAATAAACCAAAAGCCGCTCATCTAGCGGTTTTTTTATGTACAAAATATGCTAAAAGAACGAACTAATTTAATTAAATAAACTAAAGGACAATAACATGATCATAGTACTTAAAGCTGACGCAACTGAGGCAGATGCAAAACAAATCTTAGCAAAAATAGAAGATGCAGGGCTCAAACCGTTGTATATGCCTGGCGTTGAGAGAATCGTTCTCGGAGCACTTGGAGATGAGAGGATTTTACATAGCTTACAGCTTAAGGCAAATCCCATGGTTGAAAGTGTAAAACCAATCCTTAGCAGTTACAAACAAGTCAGCCGCGAAATGCAATCTCACGATAGCCAGGTACAATTTGGAAATAACATTATTGGTGGTGGCTCATTCGCAGTAATTGCCGGTCCTTGCGCAATTGAAAATCATGATCAAATATTCAAAACAGCAGAAATCGTAAAAAAACACGGTGCAATAGGATTAAGAGGTGGAGCGTTTAAACCACGGACATCACCTTATAGCTTTCAAGGACTAGAAGAAGAAGGACTCAAACTAATGCAGCAAGCTTCGAAAGAATTTTCAATCCCTAATGTCACCGAAGTAATCGATGCCAGCCACGTTGAGATGATGAGCCAGTACATTGATGCGTTTCAAATCGGCGCAAGAAATATGCAGAATTTTCGGCTTTTAAAAGCTGTTGGACAAAGTGATAAACCCGTTATTCTTAAACGCGGTATGTCAGCAACGATTGAAGAATTATTACTCGCGGCAGAATATATTTATAACGAAGGAAATCATAACATCGTAATCTGTGAACGTGGTATCCGTACCTTTGAGCGTGCCACTCGTAATACTTTAGATTTAGGCGCTGTCGCTTATATAAAAACAAAAAGTCATTTACCAGTTATTGTTGACCCTTCACATGGAACAGGTATTCGAGAACTCGTCAGCCCAATGGCGAAAGCCGCAGCTGCATGCGGAGCAGATGGAATTATTGTCGAAGTGCATTACGATCCTCAGGTTGCTTTATCTGATGGAATGCAATCTTTGAATGAAAAAGACTTCGAAAAACTAATGAGCGGATTAGTTCCTTTTGTTAAAGCAGCAGGAAAGGTTGTAGCCTGATGTACAAAACGGCGTTACAAGAAAAAAATAGCGTAATGACTTTGAGCAAAGCCGTTGACTGTGACGCTGATCCTGTGATTTTGTTTAAAAAACTAAAGGACAAAACTCACACCAATAGAAGCTTGCAAAATAAAATTTTACTCGAGTCTTGCGAGATCGATAGTAAACGAAAACTTAAAAGCATACTAATGAATCGTGCGGCACTTAGGATTGAGTGTCTTGATCAACAGGTTACTATTGCAGCCCTAACCAATAACGGTGTGAATGCTTTAAGCATTTTGAGCGAAATATTTAATGTCGAAATAGCATCCACTGATAACAAAAAACCCTTTATTATTGTCACCTATGTTTCATTCACAGAAAATACCAAAGAGAATGTTGATGAAGATACTCGGCTAAAGCAAAGTAACCCTATCGACTGTTTAAGAAAAATTCAATCAGCATTCAAATCACAAAGCAATCACGAATTCGCTATATTCATATGTGGACTATTTTCATTTGACTTTATTGCCAGCTTTGAGGAATTACCTAATGTTCCATTTGGCAAAAATGATTGCGCGGATTATGTTTTCTATCTAGCGGAAGAGCTTATCATTTTTGATCATCAAAGTCGGCGAGCCAATATTTGCGGTAATATTTTTTCTGGAGAAAGTTCGGAGAACAACTACTACGAGCAATCCAGAAAAATAGAAAAAATATCTAACGAGATATCGAAACTGGGTCGTATTCATAACTCATCCAAAATAAAAGCCTCAAAATCAGAGAAAGCTGAAATAGACTGCGACATAAGTGATTCCGAATATCAGGAAACCGTTAAAGATCTAAAAAATGAAATAGCAGCGGGAAATATATTTCAAGTAGTACCCTCTAGAACATTCACCATTCCCTGCGCAGATACTTTGTTAAGCTATCAACGGCTAAAAGAAACTAATCCCAGCCCTTATATGTTTTATATGCAAGATGAAAAATTTACTTTATTTGGCGCGTCACCAGAAAGTGCACTTAAATACAAAAAATCAAACAACAAAGTCGAACTCTATCCAATTGCTGGAACGCGTCCTCGTGGAAAATACTCTAATGGCGATATTGATCATGACTTAGATAAACGATTGGAAGCAGAACTAAAGCAAGATCAAAAAGAAATCGCGGAACATATGATGTTAGTTGATTTAGCGAGAAATGATATTTCTAGAATATCAAACATCGGCAGTCAAAAGATCCCTCGCTTACTGGAAATTGATCGCTACTCCCAGGTAATGCATTTAGTTTCCTGTGTTCAAGGAGAACTAAAACCAGATCTAGACTGTTTTCATGCTTATCAGGCATGTATGAACATGGGGACATTAACTGGTGCTCCAAAAATTAAAGCGACAGAATTGATCAGAAAAGTCGAAAATAAACGGCGCGGTAGTTACGGCGGCGCTGTTGGATATATTAATACTCACGGCGATATGGATAGCTGCATTGTGATTCGAAGCGCTTTTTGCAAAGAAGGTAACGCGCACATACAAGCTGGCGCTGGGATTGTATTTGATTCTGAGCCGCATCTTGAAGCTCAAGAAACAAGAGCAAAAGCTAATGCGGTGATCTTTGCGATTCAACAAGCGAATGAATCTGCTGTACAAAATGCTGGACAAGCGAATGAATAATCTTTCTCAACATCAAATCATACTCATTGATAATTTTGACTCTTTTACTTACAACTTGGTTAACCAACTTTCTCCGTATGTACAACAAGTTAAGGTATATAGAAATAATACCTCATTAAACCAGTTGATGGGGAATGAACTCGCAGCTAAACAAGACAAAATAATCGTGATCTCTCCAGGGCCTGGCACGCCAGATAGTGCAGGTATTACGCTTGAATTAATCAATCAACTGAAAGGTCGCATTCCTATATTGGGAATTTGCCTGGGACACCAGTCGATTATTCAAAGTTACTCCGGAGAAATTGGTTCTGCCAAAAACATCGTTCATGGAAAAACTTATGATGTATTTTTAGATCAAGAAGAAAGTTCAATATTTTCGGGACTCAATCAACCTTTTCGTGCTGCGAGGTATCACTCGCTTGCTGCAAAAAAAATCCCAGACAAATTAAAAGTAATCGCCACAACATTAGACAATGAAGTAATGGCAGTTCGTCATGTAACTGATAAAGTTTTAGGATTCCAGTTTCATCCCGAATCGATTCTAACACCACAAGGTGGTCAGTTGATGAAACAATCTTTACAATGGTTAGCGGATGAAACTCGCTAGATTTAAAACACAATATCAATACATATAAATAACTCAGTTGATTTTTATGAAAAATATACTCGATAAACTTTATCAATCAAAAGATCTGACTCAGCGAGAATCCACATTGCTATTTGACGCGGTAATTCAGGGAAAAATGTCAAACATTGAATTGACCAGCTTACTAATCGCGTTAAAGATGAAAGGCGAGCATCCAGATGAAATTGCTGGAGCGGCACTCGCCTTAAGAAAAAACGCGAATAAATTCCCGGTAACACCTTATTCAACGGCTGACTCTTGCGGCACTGGTGGCAGTGGACTGAATACTGTCAATATTTCTACAATGGTCGCCATACTGCTTGCTGAATTTGGATTGCCCATGGTCAAACATGGCAATCGTTCTGTATCATCTAAATGCGGATCAGCTGATGTTTTAGAAAGTCTTGGAGTAAAAATAGACATGAGCGCCCAACAGGCAAAAAGTTGTTTAGATAAAACTAATTTTTGCTTTCTGTTTGCTCCCAGCTACCATCCCGGAGTAAAACATGTCATGCCAGTCCGCAAACAGCTGCAAACAAGAACTATTTTTAATCTACTAGGCCCTTTAATAAACCCTGCACAACCTGAATTTCAACTGATGGGAGTTTATTTAGAGGAACTCTGTTTACCGGTCGCTCAGACATTAAAATTATCTGGCTGTCAGTCGGCAATGGTCGTACATAGCTCAGGTTACGATGAAATTACTCTACACAGCCCTACGAAAATTGTTGAACTCAAAGATGACCAAATAAATCAGTATCACATTTCCAATCAAGATTTTGACCTTCCGAGTTGTAGTCCACCAGATATCGAAGGCAATGATCCCAAATATAATACTGAAATATTTATTGATACACTAAAAGGTCGTTTGGATACGAGTAAAAAGGCTGCTATCGCTAATACCGTCGCTGCAAATGCGGGCGCACTACTCAAAATATCTGGTCACGCGAGTACTCTGGCGGGTGGCGCTAAAAAGGCATTAGAGCTAATACTAAGTGGCGACTCCTATACTCGATTAGAGGCGATCGTTAACCAAAGTAAAAATATTTCCCTGGAGGCCGAAAATGTCGAATGACGTTCTTCAGAAAATTGTAGCGAATAAGAAAAGAGAGTTGTTCCTGAGAAAATCGCTGCTATCACTTGAGCATATTAAAAAGGGACTCGCCAGATCGAAAAAGAGCTTCTTCGATGCTTTAAACAATGAAAAATCAGATTTTATCTTTGAATGTAAAAAGGCGTCTCCTTCGAAAGGCTTAATTAGAAAAAACTACGACTTAGATGAAATACTTGGTATCTACAAAGACTATGCGAGCGCCGTTTCCGTATTAACCGATAACCGATATTTTCAAGGCAGTTTTAAGCACTTGCAAAAAGTAACGAAAACCGTCACGCAGCCGGTACTTTGTAAGGATTTTTTTATCGACACTTATCAAGTCTACGAGGCAAGATATTTTGGTGCTGATGCAATATTGCTGATGTTGTCCGTATTAACCGATGAGCAATACAAATTATTATCTGATACGGCAAAAGAATTAGATTTAGATATCCTGACGGAAGTTCATGATGAAGATGAAATGAATCGCGCGATAAAACTGGATGCAAAGATCATTGGCATTAACAATCGTAACCTTAAAGATTTGAGTATCGATTTGTCGACTACAAAATCTTTATTAGCCAAATTACCAGAATCAAAAAAACAAGGTCGGATTTTTATATCAGAATCTGGCATTGAGCACCACCACCAAGTGAGAGAGCTCGCGCCTTTAGTAAGCGGTTTTTTGATAGGTTCAAGTATTATGGCTAAATCTGACATAAGAAAACAATGCAAAAATTTGATCTTCGGTATCAACAAAATATGTGGTTTAACTGACGTACAATCTGCGGTAGCCGCCTTTGAACAGGGTGCGATATATGGCGGATTAATTTTCTATCCAAAATCACCGCGTTACGTAGACCTAAACAAAGCTTCAGAAATTATTGATGCGGCGGATCTAGACTATGTTGGAGTATTTGTCGATGAATCAAAGCAAGAATTAATTGATATCGCCAACCAGCTTAAACTAAAAATAATTCAGTTACATGGCAATGAAGATAAAAGCTACATCAAAAGTATTAAACAGGCATTACCTCAATGTGAAATTTGGAAAGCTGTGAGTGTAAAATCAGGCTCTATGGACGAGACCTATCTAGATAACAATCCGAACATCGATCGTCTTCTTTTTGATACTCACAGTGAAAAATCTATCGGCGGTAGTGGCAAATCTTTTGACTGGTCTTTGTTAGATTCTACTAACAAGCAAAATATTATCCTTGCAGGTGGAATAGATATTAAAAATATACAACAGGCTGTTGAGCAACAAACTTTCGCTCTAGATATTAATTCTGGCGTAGAAATCGCTCCCGGAGTAAAGTGTAAGAAGAAAATCTTGGAAATATTTAGTGCCCTACACGTATAAGTATATAAAACATTAAATGGTAAATAAAATGACAAAACTAGAAAGATACTTCGGTGAATTTGGTGGTATGTTCGTTCCCGAACTATTAGTGCCTGCGTTAACAGAACTCGAAGACGCTTTTATTGAATCTCAAACCGACCAGAAATTCAATGATGAGTTTAAAAGCCTACTTAAAGACTACGCAGGACGTCCCACTCCATTAACTTTGACATCTAACTTCTCACCGAATAAAGAAGTTAAGATTTACTTAAAACGAGAAGACTTATTACATGGTGGCGCTCATAAGACCAATCAGGTTTTAGGACAAGCTCTTCTAGCAAGAAAAATGGGTAAGAAAGAGATCATAGCAGAAACCGGTGCGGGTCAGCATGGCGTAGCGACAGCAATCGCTTGTTCACTGCTCGGATTGAAATGCAGAATATATATGGGTAAGAAAGACTGCGAAAGACAACAGCCTAACGTCTATCGAATGGAGTTAATGGGCGCGAAAGTCATCCCCGTTTCAGCAGGCAGCGGCACACTAAAAGATGCTGTAAACGAAGCCCTCAGAGACTGGTCATCCTCTTATAAACAGGCTCACTATCTGCTTGGCACCGCAGCGGGTCCTCACCCATTCCCAACTATGGTACGAGAATTTCAAAAAATGATTGGTGAAGAAGCGCGTGAGCAAATTTTATTAAAACAAGAGAAGCTACCTGACTACGCGATAGCCTGCGTAGGTGGCGGTTCAAACGCGATTGGGTTATTTAACGAGTTCATTCCAGATGAATCAGTAAAATTAATTGGAGTCGAGCCAGCCGGTAAAGGTTTAGAAACCAATCAGCATGGCGCGACTTTGGCAAAAGGAAAAAAAGGCATTTTACATGGTACTCATACCTTTGTGATGCAGGATGATGATGGGCAAATAGAAGAGTCTTACTCGGTATCCGCAGGACTAGATTATCCTGCGGTAGGACCTCAACATGCACACTTAAAAGATATTGGTCGAGTCGAATATGTTTCCGTCACTGACGAGCAAGCACTAGATGCTTTTAAACGATTATCTAAGTGTGAAGGAATCATTCCCGCGTTAGAATCATCTCATGCCTTAGCTTACGCATTACAACTGGCTAAAAAACTTGACCAACCTTCAAGTATTTTAGTTAATTTATCTGGTCGTGGCGACAAAGATCTTGAATACGTTAGATCGATTGACATCTCTAACACTCTATAAATCTACCCACAAAAACTTCTAACTTTATTAAGGTTTATAATGAAAAACCGATATCAAAAAATGTTTACAAAACTAAAAGAAGCTAACCAAGGCGCATTCGTTCCATTTGTTACCTTGTGCGATCCAAATTTTGAAACTAGCTTGAAAATTATTCGCTGTTTAGTTGAGAGTGGCGCTGATGCACTAGAACTTGGGATCCCATTTTCCGATCCGATTGCTGATGGACCCGTTATACAAAAAGCATCAATCAGAGCTCTTAATTCTGGAGCGAATCAAAAAAGATGTTTTGAATTAACTGATATTATTCGCGACGAATTTCCAGATATCCCAATGGGATTGCTTGTGTACTCAAACCTGGTCGTATCAAACGGGGTTGACAATTTTTATCAAGCGGCTTCAAAATCTGGTATCGATTCGGTGCTGATTGCAGATGTTCCAATATTAGAATCAAAAAAGTTTGTTAACGAAGCAACAGAGCATAATATCCAGCCCATTTTTATCGCCACACCAAATGCTTCCCAAGACATATTAAAACAAATATCCGAGCTAGGGCAAGGTTACACCTACCTACTTAGCAGAGCTGGTGTGACAGGAACAGAAGTAAAAGCCGAAATGCCAGTTGAAAATATAATTTCAACACTGCAAAGGTATGATGCTCCTCCAAGTTTATTAGGCTTTGGGATCTCCAATCCTGAACAAGTTAAACAAGCTATTCAACTTGGAGCTGATGGTGCGATAAGCGGTTCGGCGGTGGTTAAGATTATAGAAAATAATTTAGATAACGACGAGCAACTAATAAATAAGCTTGGAATTTTTATTCATAAAATGAAGCAAGCGACTAAAGTATAGACAATCATTCCACAATGCTTTACAAGTTGCCCTACACTTCTACCGAATACTTTTAGCTAAGGCATCATCTCGAACTAGATAAGTAATATCTAAAGCCAGCGATTTTCTTAAGCGAATCAGCCAGCCTTCGACTTTATCCATATCAACCTTACAACGTCTAGTGCAATCTGGGCGAGTAGCTGACTGTAAAACCAACCTAACTGATTTATCTTCAACCAAAAGTTCTACTTTAATATCATAACTCTTGTGCAAAATACTGGCTATATACTTGTTGTCATCAATTTTTGCCAAAGTCCATCCATTTCGTTTAACAGATTTATCGAACGTCTGCTGCATATTCTTTATATAGTTTCCGAAGAAAATACTATCTTTATAGTGATCAATGGCATGAAGATTTGCCATATGGCAACTGGAAAAAATCAAGAATATTTTTATAACTCGAATTAGAAGTATCATTTCAAGTTCCCTGCTTTAATTGAGCGTTAATACTTTTACGTAAATTCTTAATATAATTATAATAACCACGTGCATTTTTATAGCAAATACCCTCGACATTTTTCTTGCACTTGAAGTCACCTAAAGCATCATGATATTTCAGCTGAACCATCGATTTATTATATTCGATTCGAATAACGTTGGTATCACCACGATAGGTAAATCGAGCGAGAATAAAACCTTTTCCTTCTCCGTCAAAAAGCCATCTATATCCTCGAGTAGTTAACATACCTTGAAGTATTTGATAACGTATCTTATCGAGCTGGTCGGTCGATGTGTACATTTCTTCATGAACGGCTTTAACATACTTTTCGTAAGTTCGCGGCTTAATTGAATCATCAAAAATCAATTTTGAAGGAGCTGCGAACGCAAAATCTATATTAAGCATTAATAAACTACTAAACAAAAAAATAAATTTCAAAACAAATTCCCATTTAAATTTGACCAAAAACATTTGAATCACTTTGCTTCACTCGTATCGAGCGGGGCAAAAAGCCCCATTCCTACAAACCTTCAAGGGGCACATCTTTTATTTCGCAATATTCAAATACTTAATTACTGCTCACTTAACCAACGATCAATATCACTTCCCAATGTGTTAACCGTATGTGCTAGTACAGAGCAGGAACCTTTAAATCCGCCCATAAATCCACCACCAGAATTTCTAGTTTTCGATGTACTGGCGATCTCTTTTCCATCTAGCATCAAAGTCGCTTTGACAGTGGCTGATTTCCTGTGACCTAAAAAGGCATTTCCAGCACTGTAAACATTGTCAATTGAGAGTACAACAGACTTTCCTTTATTTGGTAAGCTATCGGCAACCTGCGTTATCATAATGCCATGTTTAGAGGCATATTTTTTTATCGAATTTGAAAATTGCTCTCCGAGCTTTGTACATTCGTTCTTCACGTTATCAGCTATACCACCGTTATTTGCATATGGAATGTTTTGCAATATGTGGAAAGCTCCTTCAGCAGGCACTTGGCTAACCTTCTTATTTTTTGAAGCGCTGCTATTACTTTCCACTTGTTTTCTATTTGCTGAATCTCCTCTATCTGGGTTACTTGAACAACCTACAACTAACACAATCAATAAGCTTTTAATAAGAATGGCAAAACTCGACTTTTTTAACATAACATATTTCCTTTAAGGTTTGTTTATTGGTGTTTCTTAAAAATTAGTGATGTGTTAATACCACCAAATGCAAAATTATTACTCATTATATAATTACAATTAATTTCACGATCACTTTCGGTGATGTAATCTAGATCCGCACAGCTCTCATCAATATTTTTCAAATTGACCGTTGGAGAAAACCATTGGTTGTTCATCATTTCAATCGAAAGCCACGCTTCTATAGCGCCACATGCTCCGAGTGTATGTCCAAAATAGCTTTTCAATGAACTAATCGGCACTTTACGATTAAATACTTCTCTTGTTGCATTGGTTTCCGCAATATCACCTCGATCAGTTGCTGTACCATGTGCGCTAATGTAACCAATTGAGTCCGAATCAATCTTTGCATCTTTAAGTGCTAACTGCATAGCCTTTGCCATTGTTTCCTGTTTCGGTTGGGTCACATGAGCGCCGTCAGAATTGCAGCCAAAGCCAACTAACTCAGCAATTATATTTGCGCCTCTTTGTTTTGCGAATTCATATTCTTCAAGAATTAATGTTCCTGCACCTTCGCCAATAACTAATCCATCTCTATCTCTGTCAAACGGCCTTGGCGTAAGTTCGGGAGTTTCATTTTTGGTTGATGTCGCAAACAAAGTATCAAATACTGCTGCTTGAGTGATCGAAAACTCTTCTGCCCCACCAGCGATCATAATATCTTGATAACCATGTTTAATTGCTTCAAATGCATAACCAATCCCCTGGCTACCAGAAGTGCAAGCGCTGCTTGTAGGGATCACTCTTCCTTTACAGCCGAAAAACACACCCATGTTAACAGGTGCAGTATGCCCCATCATTTCAACATAAGATCGTGAGTTAAACCCTTTCATGGAACCTGTTTCTATTAGATTGCTGAAAACTTTAACTGGCGAAATACTGCCTGAAGAAGAACCATAAGCGATCCCTGTTGTTCCATCGCTGAGCCAACTGGTATCAAGCAATCCAGCCAGTTTCAAGGCTTCTTGCGTCGCACAGGTTGCAAGTAATGAAACCCTTCCCATACTGCGGATTTTTTTTCTTGGAAATTTTGGGATAGTATAATTTTCAATGGGTGCGCCTAACTTAGTTCTTAAGTCATCGCTAAAACTCCATTCTTGCATTTTTCGAACGGCATTTTTTTTACTTTGCAGTTTTGGTTGAATCTCTTTCCAGTTATCACCAAATGCCGTAATCCCACTCATTCCAGTGACCACAACCCGTCTCGTCATGCCATTCCTCCATTTACCGAAATCACTTGCCTGGTCAAATAACCAGCGTTATCAGAGAATAAATAACGAACCAGGCTCGCCACTTCTTTTGATTCTCCCAACCTTCTCGCTGGAATCATTTTTAATGCCTCTTTGGCTAACTCCTCCGACACCATTTCAGTTTTTATTAAACCTGGAGCGACACAATTAACTGTTATTTTTCTTTTACCTACTTCAACCGCAAGTGCTTTTGCCGCGCCAATCAATCCTGCTTTCGATGCGCTATAATTAACTTGCCCTCTGTTTCCTACAACACCAGAAACGGACGACATGGCGACAATTCGACCACCTTTTTTCGCTCTAATCATTGGCATAATCACTGGATGAACCACATTATAAAAACCATCGAGGTTAGTATGGATAACTTGATCCCAGTCTTCAGATGTGATGGAAGGAAAAGCGTTATCTCGAGTAATTCCTGCATTACAAACAACACCGTAGAATGCACCGTGCTCAGCAATTTCTTTTTCTAAACTCATTTTAACGGCTTCTCTATCAGCAATATCGAATTGTAACAACCGAGCTTTGCCATTTTCGCTTTTTATTTGTTCAATAACCGCTCCCGCTTCTTCAACTCCAGAGCGGCAGTGTACAATTATTTCAAAGTCATCTTTTGCTAAAGAAAGCGCTATTTCTTTTCCTATTCCTCGGCTTGAGCCGGTCACTAATACTTTTTTACTCATTTATTGGTCTCTAAAATCTGTTGGGCATCATCTGTTTCAAATACATTTAGTTTGGCTTGCACACAAAGTAAATTTCCATTTAAAATTCGGCAATCAAAACTCGCAAGGCCAGAGTCATCCATATAAAGTTGTTTAACTTTAATCTGATAAGTCTCACCAACTTCAAATATTTTACCTGGCATATTATATTTTCTAGTCCCTAGTAAAAAACCCAACTTTATCGCTTCATTTTTTTGTTTTGAATGTATTCCAGCAAGTGCCGCTATCGCCTGTGCCATATATTCAATACCCACCCAACAGGGTACACCTCCATACTCGCGTTCAAAAAATCGACTACTTTCGGAGATGGTTATTTCTGCGCTAAGCTCATCGTTGTGTTGCTCAATAATATTATCCAACAAAACCATTGGCGATGAATGGGGGATAACATCTGCAACTTTATACTGCTCTTTAACCATGAAAAGTCAAACCTTGCTTACTCGAATTAATTTTGGTAGCTTTTAATCCACGCCGCCTAATATTACGCTTACGTTGTTCCCGCCAAAAGCAAAAGAATTACTCATAGTCACTCGAACTTCGCTTTCTACATCTTCCTGTTTGGCTAAATTAATCGGACTTAAAAGAGGATCAAGCTGACCATCAAATTGATGTACTACCAGCTTTTTCATCTTAGCATTTTTTAACAATAACCAACAAATCGCGGCTTCAGTTGCACCAGCGGCACCTAACGTGTGCCCTGTATATGCTTTAGTCGAACTAGCAGGCGTCTTATCTGAAAAAATTGAAAAAATCGCATGACTTTCCATCGCATCGTTTAGCTTTGTTCCGGTACCATGTAAATTAATATAATCAACTTCGCGGGATTTTAACATGGCATCTTCCAATGCCGCTCGCATCGCAGCCTCCGCGCCTTTCCCTTCAGGTTCCGGTGCAGACATATGATGGGCATCGGATGACTCGCCTACTCCCATTAAGCGAATATCAGCCTGTTCTCGACTCATAATAAAAAATGCAGCCCCTTCACCAATATTGATACCTTTTCGATTAACACTAAACGGATTAGTCAACTCGCTGGATGTCGCCTCCAAAGATGCAAAGCCGCTTAGAGTTAATTCACATAAAGAATCAGCGCCCCCTAAAATAACACAATCGCAAAGCCCCATATTAATGAGTTCACGTGCCGAGGCAAAAACCTTACCACTCGATGAACATGCGGTAGAAATGGTATAGGCTGGCCCTTGCAACTTAAAAAAATCGGCAATAAACTCCGAAGCAGCACCAATTTCCTGTTTTTTGTAATCAAAATTTTCGGGTAAATTTCCGGAATTTGTAGCAAATAAAAGAGCCTGCTCAGCTTCATCAATTCCGGAGGTACTGGTTCCGACCACGACTCCCACTCTATCAGCTCCGTGCATCTTTACCGCAGCTTTAATCGACTCTTGAATCTGTTCCAGTGCAGCCATAATTAGCTGATTATTTCTGCAATCAAATTGACTAAATTCTTTCGGTATCTGGGGTAAATCTTGCAAAACCTGCCCCGCTATGAAAGATCGATTGTAAATCGGCGATTCGTACTCGCCCATTCCCGGAGAAATTCCCTGTAGTAAATTATCATATACCGCTTGCTTTCCATACCCTAAAGCATTAACGATCCCGATGTCATTTAAATAAATCATCACTTTGTTTTTGTATAAACATCAAGTGGGGTTAATTTAATCGAGTAATCTCTCGCTTTATGGTAAAAAAATATTTCATCACGATAGAGTTCCCCCATCTTGTAGTGAATAGACACGATCTCATTTCCTTCGATTTCTAATTTTCTGTAGCGCTCTTTTGTTGAATCTTTTATTAAACACCGATTGCTTCTAAAACATTCAGAGCTATACTTAAAACGGTTTCTTATTTCATCAATAGGCCATAATGATAACTGCATATCAGCTAGTAAGTAGCCGGGTTTTATTTTTTCGATAAGTGAGCTATAGCCTTCGCTAGTTATTTCAGTTCCATCGTAAACTATACTAAATAAACGTACACCACTTGGCATCAAACCAACAACCACCACTTTGTCTTTCGTTATTTCTGTTTGGAACAAAAGTTCATGGTGATTATCACCAACTGAAAACTCAGCCAGTTGAGAAAGACTAATTTCTTCTCCAAAACTTTGTGGTGATAAAAGTTCCACATCAACATTCTTGGTGATATCAATCCTATTTTTGTTTAGCTGCTTTGTGGCACAACCCGTTAAACCCAAAAAGAAAGTTAAAGTAATAATTGTACTTAATAATTTCCGGCTAACTAATTTGGTTTTTTGCATATTTCCGCCAAAACATTGATTCGTCTTTCAGGTCGTTGTACGTATGGGTTTTTTTCATCCCATGCATACCCGGCCAAAATGGAACATACCATTTCCCGTATATCGTCAGAAGCATCTTGATGAAAAATTATATCTTGTAATCTCCCATCATACCACGCTGATACAAAAGCTCTAAAAGTATCAACACCTTTCATCAATGGCTTTGCATATTCATTTTCCCAACAGACGGTCTCTCCTTGGCTTTCCTTAATCAAAAGTGAACTAGCTAAATCCGCCGACTTAAAAGCAATGGTTACCCCCGACGAAAATACCGGATCAAGAAACTCACCTGCATTCCCTAGTAACGCAAAATGCTTACCAAAAAGCGACTTAACATTTGCAGAATAACCATTAATTTGCTGTACCTGGGTAAGAATTTCCGCATCTTTCAATAACAAATCAAGGTCGCTCTCTTGCGACAAGCAAAATTTTAGCTTAGCTTCTGCATCACCCGTTATTTCACTCATAAATTCTGGCTTGGCAACCACACCAATAGAAGCAGTGCCGTCTGAAAAAGGGATCAACCAGTACCAAACTTCGGTGTTTTTTGGGTGGACGCTAACCAATATTTTTTCTCTATCATATTTCTTGTCCATTATGTTGTCTTTTATATGGCAAAAAACAGATTGCCTCATGGGTAGATCAGAAGGAAGTTCTAAGTTTAATAACCTAGGAAGTACTCGACCAAATCCACTTGCATCAAGAACGAAATCAGCTTTTACTTGATAGATCTTTGAATTCTCATCCTTAATCTTAACCAGATAACCATCTTTTAATTCTTCAAGATGAACCACTTCATGCTGATAACAAATATTGACACCTTGATCCGCAGCACAGTCTGCCAGCCGTTTATCAAAGTCAGCACGTTTAACCTGAAAGGTTGTTCCCGGACCTGAGGAGAATTTATGTTCAAAATTAAAGTCACTATACTTGCCATTCTTACGAAACGCAGCACCATTCTTAAACTGATATTTACCTTCATTGACCGACTCAAGCATATTCGCTTTTTCAAGAAAAACCATCAGCTGAGGTAATAAACTTTCACCAATTGAAAAGCGAGGAAAGGTCTGCTTTTCAACAACCAACACATCAATCCCCGCTTGGTTTAGTAAAGCCGATGCGAGCGCGCCCGACGGTCCCGCTCCAATAATAAGTATATTAGTTTCACTTTGTTTTAATTCCGCCATAACATCTATTCTCTTATTTTTCTAGTATCATCATTAACAAGATGCCCTGTAATTGGCGATATAAAAAACGTGGTAGTGATCCCCAAAAGCATAGTTAAGCCAAAAGCATGAATCGCTCCGGTCTCGCTCAAGGCTAATAGGCCAAATGAAAAAATGGTAGTAAAAGCCGACAAAAGAATTGCTAAAAGTGTATCGCGATTGGCTGTTTTAGATTCGGCAAAAAACACTCCATAATCGATACCTATACCGACAACCAAGAACAATGCTAAGGTATTAAACAAATTCATCGGCACACCGAGCAAGCTAAGACCTATAACCGTTGTCGATATTGCTATTATAGGAGCGGAGCTAATAATAAATGCTTTTCTCAAATTATATCGAACTAATAAGATCACAAAAATCAAACCTATAGCAATTAAAAGCAGTTGAGACGTTTTGTGCCGATACAAGCTGAACAAATCAGAAATTTGAGAAACCTTATCGACAAAAACGCTGTTTTCATTAAAGCTTTTTAACTCATCTAATTGATTAATTCCAAAAAGTGAAACAACCGCCACGTATTTCTGATCTATTTTTCCTAACCAAAGATGTGACAACTGATTACCTATAGGAGAATCCAACCATAAGTCTGCTGTTAAAATTTTTCTCTCATCTTCAATGAATGTCTGCTGTAGTTCGTGAATCTGCTTTTGGGTAACGAGATTGAGTTCCGTCAAGGGTTCATAAACTCGTGACATAATAAGTTTTTTATAAAGGGAATAGTTATATTCTTGTGTCTTCCGACTGGGTAACCACTGACTAATACTTTGATACCCCTCTATCACCTGATTTTTGACTAACTCATCCAAGTATTCTGTTGTTTCTTCAAGATGGATTAACAGTGAATCGACACTTTCACCTTGCACCAAATAAAATTGATTGGCTGCAGGCGCATCAACAACCTTCTTGATCAATGCCTCATCTTGCTTGAGAGTTTCATCGACTGTTTGAAACTGCCGAATGTCATCTTGTTCTACTTGCCTGGTGAAAAGAATAATCAGCGCGACCAATGGTAAAAACAACAAAAAACGCCATAACCAAACCGTTCGTGGGCTTTGAGCCAATTTCAAAATATTTGAACATAAAAATAATAGGAATTTTGGAGTCGAATTTTTCAATCTAATAATGGGAAATAATAAAACAACTGTGAGATAAGCGCCAAACAATCCAAACACACAAAAAACGGCCATCTGCTGTAGACCCGGAAACGGTGTTGTTAATAGAGATAAATAGCCAATCACACTTGAAATTAGTCCTAAGCTGATCGCTGGAAATATTTTTCTTAGGCGCGAGTTTTTTTCTTGATCGCTTTTTTCTAATGCGCCTACCGAAAAATAATGAAATGCGTAGTCCACTGCTACACCTATCAGGCTAGCACCAAAAACAATCGTAAGTAAGTGAACAGACTCGAAAAAATAATGGACAAACACAAAACCGGAAGATATTCCAAAAGCAATCGCAAAACTAACCAGCACGAGTGGTCTAACGCTTAAAAATGCTGCTACAACTAAAGTGATAACCAATATTAACGAACCTACGCCAATAGTAGAAATTTCAGACTGTGCTGCAGTATACGCATAACTCGCGTAAAATAGCGCTCCCGTTTTTCTTAGCTGTACTTTATCTGATTGCGAATCCCATGTTTTATTTATTTTCGAGAGCAAACTTTCAATTTCCTGTTGCACAACGCGATCAAATGGATGCTTTGACAACTTTGCCGTAACTAGAACATAAAAAACGCCATCGATTTCTGCTATTAAATGTTCATCTCGCAATTTGAGCAATGACTCTTTAGCAAAATTAGAATTTTGAGAAGTCGCATAACGGTAAGATAACAACAAAGGATCAACTTTAATTAGATCGAGTAGCTTGCCGGAAAATGGTGAGTAGACTTGTTGGATTACGTTATCGGAAAACTCATCAAAGCTCTCTGACAATAACAGCTTTTGGTCAGCTTTAGATAGTAAGTGATAACGATAGTCAAAATTAAATTTCGCTATCGCGTTCTGTTTCTCATCAGAAACCAAAAATGAAACTGACTCGATAACATCATTTCGCTGTAATTTTTCAGCTAATTGACTCGCAGATGCCTTTACTTGTGACTCGCTTTCACTTTGCACAAGAAAAATGAGTTGGCGCATATTCTTCTCTGCAAACTGTTCAAACGCCGTTTCAGTTGCTATATCACTGTCATCCTTAGGAAGTAACTTTAGTATACTAGTTTCTAGTTTTATTCCACTCGAAAGCTGACCAAAAAACAACCCTCCAATTACGCCGAGTAAAACCAACCATAGAAAAGCTCTCGCTCGCTCTCCTGAAAATATAGAATATTTATCCTTTGTTTTTTTTGAATTACTATTCAAAATATTACTCTTTTGAGGCGCTGGTATTAACTGATGAACTATTCGCCTGTACAAAATATTTGTCGAATATTTTAGACGCGTCTATATGCTTGGGAGTAAGGTGAATTTCAGTACTATCTCCTCTAGTTTCAGTGAAACGAATGGTTTCAACTCGACTTGCTCCAGAAACAACAATTTCTGTCATCAGCTCACTAATATTCTTAGTTTTTGGTTTTAATACTAATTTCCATGTACTATTTTCGCTAGCATCAGTAACTGATTTTGCTTTTTGCAACTCACCATTTCCGCCACAGAACAACTGAAACGAAAGCATTGATTGCAACTGTTGCATATTTCCAGCCAACAATGCTAAGAACACCTTTGAAAGCTCCGCAATTACCGCGTGGTTCTGCTCAGATTGTAACTCATCATGCTTATTGTATTGTCGCACTCCATCTTGATGTAAAACCATTGTCGATTTAATCGGCATTATTAGCTGCCATACTAATTCTTCGTTAGGTCCTACCCAAATTTGTCCCTTAGAAACTAACGGACGGGATAAAGTTTTGATGGTCTTCGTTTGAACAAAATCCGAGTAAGCCGCTTGATTAGAAAGCTTTTCATTCACTGAATTAATATCGCAGTCAGCAGACAAAACTAGCGGTGTAAAACACAACCCAACGCATAGCAACGCAAATTTTCTAATCATGAGCTACTCCTAACTTAGTCAACAAAATTTTAGGTGACACTAACTGTAGTTCTTTCGTTGTTAAATCAACCGCAACTTGAGTGGTGTAACCTTTAGTTAACCTTTTGTTTGTTTTCACACAACGTATTTGATAATTTATTCTCAGTCTGTTTTCAAATTCAACTATTTCTGCGCTACAGCAAATTTTCTGACCGAAAACTGCAGACTCAACATACTTGATTTTCAAATCAACAATTGGCCACATATATCCTGAATTTCTCATTTCGATATATCCGAAATTAAAATTTTCCAACAATTGACAGCGAGTTTTTTCAAAATATTTAACATAGTTTCCATGCCAAACAATCTCCATGGGGTCAAGATCGTAGAAGGGAACTTCTATTAGCAATTCAGTTTTAAAGTTTCTATTCATTATTACTAAGCTCTCTGAATTCAGGCTCTAACACATCAGACGATTATTAATAGGTTGACCAGACCTGCTGCCTGATCATTTCCGTAAAGCATCTCAAATCTTTATCTAAAGGTCGGTCTTCCGTGAGAAGTTCAAAGTGTTCAAACACTTCTTTATGCGTTTGTGATATTTCAGGCGACAATGAATCTTCATCTATCTCACCATTTTGTATTCTAATCTCCAGCCCCTGAGTACTGCACATTAGACCTGCCGACGCGACCTGCTCAGTTAACTCTAAAACTCTTAAACAATCTCTTGCCGCAATGGTACCCATGCTAACTTTATCCTGATTATGACATTCCGTAGAACGTGAAAAAACACTCGCTGGCATTGTATTTTTTAGCGCTTCAGCAGTCCATGCACTCACCCCAATTTGAACAGCTTTAAAACCATGATTAAGCATTTTTCTTTCTTTGCTAGCAGCAGACAAGTTATCTGGCAAACCATGATTAAATTTTCTATCCATCAGTAATGCCATTTGTCTATCTACTAAATCTGCAAGGTTAGCCACACAGTTTTTGAGGCTATCCATTACCAACGCAATATGCCCACCATAGAAATGTCCACCATGAAGAACATGTTCTCCTTGACCATCAATAATGGGATTATCGTTGGCGCTATTCAGTTCTGTCTCAATCATTTGTCTCATCCACGGAAGCGAATCTCTTAATACACCAATTACGTGGGGAGCACACCGGATCGAATAACGATCTTGTAGTCGAGACGAGTTTCTTGGATGATGATCATGGTGCAAATCATTTCTTATCCAGGTCGCTATTTGATTCTGTCCTTGGTGAGGTTTCACACTAAACAAAATATCATCAAAGTGGTTACTGTTACCCTGCAGTGCTAATGAACATAGTGAGGTGATGCGTGAACATAAACGAGTTAAATACTCCGCTCTACTATAAGCTAAACAAGCGAGAGCCGTCATAACAGCAGTGCCGTTCATTACCGCCAAACCTTCCTTGGGTTTAAGCTTTAATGGTTCAATACCCAGTTCCTCGAAAACGGATTGAGTCGCAACTTTCTCATTTTTATAATATACCTCTCTTTCTCCAATTAGTGCTGCAGCAACGTAAGAAAGCGGAGTCAAATCACCACTTGCCCCCACAGAACCTTCTTGTGGTATAACGGGGACTATATTTTTATTAATCAAAGTAATAAATTGCTGCAATAACCTCCACCGAACACCCGAATACCCTCGGCTCAATGATGCTAAACGCGCCGCTAAAATCGCTCGCCCTTCTCGCTCAGAAAAATTTTCGCCTAAACCGCAACCGTGAAAGCGCGTCAGGTGAAGCGGTAGCTCTTCAACTTTATCTAAAGGCACCTCGACCGTGCAAGAATCTCCATAACCTGTCGTTACTCCATAAATAACCCCATCCTCTTTGAGCAGCTTTTCTAAAAACTCCGCCCCCGCCGAGATGAGTTTTTGAAACTCGGGATCTGGAGTTAACTCGACTTTAGAATGTCTATCCGCAATGGCTAATATATCTTCAATAACCAGCAATTTTTTGCCGAAAATAACTGCTGGTCGGTTATAAATTGTTCCACTATTTCGCTTCATATTTACTTCGTCTGTATTATATTTAGTTTTATTTGCCGGTCTTATTTAGCTAGCTAGTTGCTACTTTCCATTATTAGTCGAATCTTGTTGCCAAAAATCAAAAAAATTGAACCACTGCAACGGCGCTTTTTTACAATAAAAAGCCAACCTGTCAGCATATAATTGAACTGCTTTTGATAACTGCTCATGCCGCTCTCGACGTGGAAATTTTAAAGTATTATAAAAATGTTCCAGGTAGATATTATAAACCCCTTTCTCTTTTAGACAGAAAATGAGATAAACAGGACAATTTAATATTCCTGCTAAAATAAACGGGCCTTGGGCAAATGGTGCTTTCTCGCCAAGAAAATCAACTTTTTGATGACGCCCTACGGCATTTAGTGAAACTCGGTCACCCACAATTATTATAATTTCGCCTTGTTCAATTTTTTCTTCTAACAAAATAGCTGTATCTGCACCAAACTCTTCAACATGAATTAAATTTAACTCAACTTCGGAATGACTTTGACTCATTACCTTTTGAAATTTTAGCGCATGTTTATTGTAAACGATCGCATTTAACTTAACACGTTTGCCTTTTTCTCCCAACGCTCGGCAAAGCTCCAAATTTCCTAAATGGGAGCCTATAAATACCGCACCGCGCTTGGACGCAAATACTGTTTCAAATAAATCCTTATTATGAATAACGACATCCTTTCTTTTAATGTCGTCCATCCAACAAGCAATTTTATCAATCGCTGAGACACCAAACTCATAGAAATGAGCGTAATTTTTTCTCCAACCAATATTTTCTTTGTCTTCGATATCTCGATATACATGACGTAAAAATCTCGAAGATTCTTCTCGAGCACTTTTAGACGTTAAAGCAAAATAAGCAATTACCGGATGAAGTAAAAGCGTGAATATTTTCCGTCCGAAAATTTTGTAACATGCCACTAGAACCTTGAGACCAAGCAAACTTCCTTTTTCCTTGAGGTGCCCCCAGTGTTGAATACCTTCAGAAGTCTGTTCTAGTTGTTTCTTTTTCTTTGACTGCATCGAGATAAGACGCCGAAGCCGCTTGAGCATTCCAAAAAATAAACGAGTATGCATTTTAGTGATCAACCAGTTATCATTTAACAAATTAAAATGCGAAACGCCATCTTCAGGATAAATGACTTTTGTAGGCAAAAATACCAGCGAATTATTTTGCCAATAGAGTCTTACTAGCACTTCGATATCAAAATCCATACGGTCGCCAAGGCTTTTTGTATTCAGCAAGTCTTCAAGCTTGTCGAGCGGATAAACCCTAAAACCGCACATCGAATCTTTTATTTGAAAACTAAGAGTTTCTACCCACACCCAAAAATGCGTAATATAACGCGGGAGCAGCCGTCCCATTGGAACCGATTGGTCATAAACTGGATAGCCGCAAATCACCGCACCTGGAGTGTCTTGAGCCGCGATTAAAAAGCTTTTTATATCAGCCAAATTATGTTGACCATCCGCATCCACCTGCAGTGCGTGGGTGTAACCTTTTTCTATAGCAAATTGCATTCCATCCTTAACGGCTGCGCCTTTTCCGCCATTTTCTTTACGCTCTATCAAGCTCACCAAAAAATATTTTTTTTCAAGTTCCTGAAGCAAGCAACTGGTCACATTATTACTTGCGTCATTAACAACCACAATTGGAATATCAAAAGATAAAAGCTCATCCAACACAGATTCAAACATCTGGTGATGGTTATAGTTTGGAATTATAAAACAGGCAGAAAAATTCATTTACTCTACCACAATTTTTCCAGAAGAGTGCTTAGAGCTACCGGAACTAAAAGAAAAAACGAGCTTATTGTCAATTCTTTCTAGCACTAGCTCAACAACCGAATTAGGCTGTATTACTTGCTGAAATTTTAGAGCGTCCATCCGAAAAATATTTAACGGTGAGATCTCTTGCAAAAACTGATTATTAAATGCTAAAACCCATTGAATTTGAACAACTCCCGGAATTATTGGAGCATCGTCAAAATGACCTTCAAACGCACTAAGCTGATGATCAATATCAAGTTGCAGTTTCATTCCATTTTCAATCAGTGATTTTTTAATGATACGAGGTATATCCATTAAAATGCCACCTCTTTAGACTGAAAAATTTCAAGCAACTTCAACTGGTCAACTTTACTTTGAGAGTTAATAGGTATCGCCGTAATAAAACGCCATTTTCGCGGAAGCGTAACAGCATCAAATCGATTTTTCATTTGTATTTTCCAAGATGCGATCAAAGCTTGTTTACCTATTTGTTTGTATTTAATATTCCCCGATTCCGATAGAACAACTGCGCAACATATGGCATCCCTTTTACCCTGAGCCAAAACAGCTTTGCATTCTTTAATCTCTGGATTCGTCTCAAGATAACCCTCTATTTCAGACAAGGAAATTCGTTTTTCTCCAAGCTTAATCACTCGGTCTTTACGCCCTTTTAAAGTAAAAGTACCTTCTTTGTGGATCAATAGTTCATCATCTAGTAAAACCGCAGGAAAATTTCCAAGGTGGTTCGACTCTAATAATATTCCTTCGGTTGTTTCCTTTAGCTTTAAATTATCAAATGGCGTCCATTTTGTGGCATCGTTAAGCTGTTGACGATAACCAATACCACCGGTTTCGGTGCTCCCATAAACTTCAACCGGATAGGTTCGAAAAAACTTGGCTGATTTATTTGCATCTATTTTAGATAAAGCACCACCAGAAGAAAAACTTTGCAAACAAATGCCTGGCAAATTTAAATCTAATCTCGACAAAAATGCAGGACTAGAAACAAAAGTGAAGACTGAGTTTACGCTATTCATGCTGCTAAGTTGCTCAGGAAATTCAATTGATTCTATCAACCACTTTCTAGCTGTTAATAATGGCCAGAGCAGTCTAAACAACAAACCATAAATATGCATGTGAGATACACTTGCGATATAAACCGTGTTTCGGGCTCTATCACCAAAAGTTGATTCAAGAGTTTCTAATTCGTTAGTCAAGCAACTTAAGTTTTTAGTTATTTTTTTTGCCTTACCTGTTGAGCCAGAGGTAAAAAACTGAATTTTTTCTTTGCCGCTGAATAAGATTGGCTCGAGTGAGACTGCACTATGCCTCTTAACTTGAAGCTGTTCAACATTTTTTTGCGAGCTTTCAGGTGTAAGCTTAAGATGCACTTTGCTTCGCAAACTAAACTCATTGTCGGTTAAAGCAGCATCGAACTCTTGTTCTATCTCCGATAGCCATTCTAATTTCTGGTTTGCACAAATAATGATTTTTCGTTCGAGACTCAATAGAGCACAAAAGCCAACTAAAAAATTATAGCTGTCTTCCGACGAAAGCATCCAGTTTTCTGCATCAACTTGTTGTATTTTTCTACGAAGATCAATTACATCTTGACCTAAGTCAGTAACTGAAACCTGTATGTTACGCTTAAGGGAATAACATATAACCCTATCGGATTTTTCAGCAAAAAATTTATTCAACTGAGATAACATACTATTCCATCACTTCTTAAGGACGAACTTTCTATATGCTAGCTCACCAGTCATTAAACACCCCATCATAATATAAGAAATCAAACCATTATATAAAGTCCACTGCTCCATACTTGAGTAGATCGCAGTATAAAATGCTATAGCACCATTAACGATAAAAAAAACACTCCAAATCTGAGTTACTTTTCGAGTATATGAAATACCACTTTGCGGTAGTTGTGGTTGTTTTATTCTGGCAAAACGCTCAATTATTGACGGTGGATATTTCAAGCTAGCGGCAAAGATAAAAAACAGCAATACGTTGAGTGCAACAGGATATAGCTTTAGACCACTACTAGAATTAGAAAACCAGGTAAAAACAACAATAATAAAGCCTACTAACGAAATAATTACTAACTGATTTTTCTTCATTAGTTTAGAACCACTACTATCCGGCAACAAACGGAACGCTATAATCGCAGCAAGAAGCAAAGCAATATATTTTGGTTCAAAGTATTGTAATCCGAAAAAAACAGCAATCGGGTAAATAACGGCAGCTATTCCAACAAAAACTTTAAGAATAATATTCATTACTCTTTAATGAGATCTTCCACAGCGGTAATCACATCGTCAACGGTTCTAACTGATTTGAATATTTCAGGATCAATTTTTCTGTCAATCATTTCTTGAAGATTTATCACTAAATCAACAGTATCAATGCTATCTAGGTCGAGATCGGTATATAAATTAGCCTCCAAAGTTAAACTTTCTTTTTCTAACTCAAATTCTTCAACTAATATTTCTACTAATTTTTCATAAATTTCTTGTCTAGTGTTCATTAAGCTACATCTCTCTGCTTTTGAATAAATGCAGCTAAACTAGCTACCGAATAAAAGTGCTTCTTAGAGTCTTCCGAATTAGATTCCAACTTAATCGCATATTTCTTTTTTATTGCCAAACCTAGCTCTAATGCATCGATAGAATCCAACCCTAATCCATCGGCAAACAAAGCCTCTTCAGAATCTATATCCTCGACACTTATATCTTCAAGATCCAATGACTCGATGATTAACGCCTTAATGTCGTTTTGTAACTCATGCATAATTTCGTAATTCCTCAGTAAAATATGCTTCAATATATTTAGTTAGTTTTCTTGCTCCAATTGAGCGGCTCTGGTGTTTCTCATTAAATGCTTCTACTTCTATAATACCGCCAACTGATAAAGAAAAATTAGCCTTTTCCTTAGGAATGCGATACCAAGGTTCATTCTTGGTTAATGTTGTAGGATTACAGCGGATGGTAACGGGCACCAAATCTTTTTCACACTTCAATGCGATATTAGATGCTCCTCGCTGCATATTAATCCGTCCATCAGTTTTAGTTCTGGTTCCCTCTGGGAAAATAATCAACGAGCTACCACTTTGCAATGAACTCTCACACGCGTTAAATAATTGCTCGATATTTTCGCTATTTTTTATATATCCCGCTGTTGAAACAACCCCGCGAAGAAATGGATTACTCCAGAGTTCTCTCTTTACTATACAATCAGCGTTGGGCAAAAGCGCAATCAACGCCACTATATCAATTAGCGAAGGATGATTTGCGACTATTATTTTTCCAGAATAATTACTTAGCTCATTTTTTGCTCCCGTTAGGTCAAATGCAAAAATCCCAAAAAACGATACCATTTCCAAAAACAATCTAAAAGTTAGTTGAATTACTTTTCTAACCACCAACTTTCTTCTTACCGAACACCGAACAAACAAACTGACAACTGGAAACACAATCAAAGTTAAAAAAATGCCGCCAACACCAAAAATAATAAAGCTAATTCCTGTCGCGACTAATCGCCACGTGTAATTGACCGAATTTAACACTCTTTTCTCCATTGCCAATTTTTATGCCCGCCATTCACGGCAAATTTATCAGCTGAAGAAAGATAAAACTTTAAAAACTGCTTTCCTAAATCTTCTACTATTTTGTCAGAATCTGAAGTATGCTCAAAACTCATGTGAATGCTATCTTTATTATTTGCTGCTAAAGTTTCTGCACCAGAATTTGATAGCAACAAAGCAATGCAAATCGCCTCATTATTATTTGTCTCAAACGACGAGAGAACTTGAGGTAACGGCTCATCAAAATAAACCAATAAAACCGAACTCTCAGGGTGTCTATGAAGTAAAAAGCAGGCTTCAAGCATTCCATAACCAAAGGTATCATCTCCAGCCGCAACCGAAGTACCAGGCTGAGTATTTTGTGTTTGGATAGACATCAAACCTAAAGCCGTATTATGCACAGACAGACTAAAATCTGTAGGAGAAATATCTTGTTTAGCAGCCACCTCTGTCAAAATCTTGATAGTGCGTGCCAATTCCCCATTTTTACTAGCAAAAACACAAGTAGGCTTTTTCTTATAATCATCTAGACAATCCAGCGCGGTCGATAGAGCCATTTTACTAAGCTGACTCATTCGGCGCCGTTTCATTGGAGGGATATTGGACACATCCAGGCGGCTTAATTCTTTATTATTTGTACCTTCACCATTAGCCCAATCTATCCAATCTGACTCACTCCCCATTGAAGATGACCAAGCCGACCAAGATTTTACGCAAAATCCTAGCTCCCCTCTCACTTCATTCATCCCCCTAAAACGCGAGATTCTCACATAATTCAACATCTAATTCAACCCAAATTCTATATATTTCACCGTTTTAAACGCGTTATAAAAATGCCAAAAATGCTTTGTGTCACGCCGCTTAAGGGTATGTCTACTTGTTAGCTTATAACGAGTGACTTATTTATGTTTAAAAGTTATACAATAATAAACTTTTCTATCTAATAATCGTTATCAATCCACATAGACAGAAGCCTTAGAATTAGTTAAAGTCTTGAATAACAAGAACATAAAAGGATATAAACCAATGAGCCAAGTTCACAAACATCCCGTCATCGCAGAATTTGCAAAAGATGCCATTATCGACTCAGATCGTTACCTATCCGAATATCAATCCTCCATAGAAGATTCTGATGCTTTTTGGGCGAAACAGGCCGAAAACTTTATCGATTGGTACAAACCTTGGGATAAAGTCAGTGATATTGACTACCACAAAGCGCAAATTTGTTGGTTTGAGGGAGCGGAACTAAACGTGTCATACAACTGTATTGATAGACATCTTGCAACCAGAGCAGAGCAAACAGCAATCATCTTTGAAGGGGATGAACCTGGCGATCATCGGCATATAAGCTATCAAGAGCTACATGATGAAGTTTGCCGATTTGCGAATGTACTAAAAGAGCGAGGCGTGAAAAAAGGTGATCGAGTATGTATTTATATGCCAATGATCCCGGAAACAGGCTACGCGATGTTAGCTTGTGCACGGATCGGCGCAGTACACTCCGTTGTTTTTGGTGGTTTTTCCCCTGAAGCATTAAAATCCAGAATTCTTGATTCTGATTGTCACGTGGTGATCACTGCCGATGAAGGTGTCCGTGGCGGCAAGAAAATACCACTGAAAGCCAATACTGATGAAGCCGTTAGTGATTGTCCGAATGTTCATTCAGTTATTGTAATTAAGCATACCAAAGCAAATGTCGCCTGGAATAATGATCTCGATGTGGACTATTGGGCGTTAAGAGAACAAGCTGCGCCTATTTGTGAACCAGAAGTCATGGATGCTGAAGATCCCTTATTTATCTTATATACGTCAGGCTCAACAGGCACTCCAAAAGGCGTATTACACACCTCTGGCGGTTATCTTCTATACGCTGCAATGACTCATAAATATGTGTTTGACTACAAAGATGGCGAAGTCTATTGGTGTACTGCTGATGCGGGTTGGATCACAGGTCACTCCTATATTTTTTATGGGCCCCTAGCGAATGGTGCAACGACTTTAGTTTTTGAAGGCGTGCCAACCTACCCTTCTGTTTCTAGATTTTGGGATGTTGTAGACGAGCATAAAGTTTCAATATTTTACACTGCCCCGACCGCACTACGAGCATTGATGGCGCAAGGTGACGAGCCAGTAAAGAAAACTTCTCGCGCAAGTTTGCGTTTACTTGGGACGGTTGGCGAACCGATTAATCCAGAAGCATGGGAGTGGTACTTTAAAGTCGTTGGTGATAGCCGTTGCCCCATTGTTGATACCTGGTGGCAAACCGAAACAGGCGGGATCATGATCACTCCCCTCCCAGGCGCGCATGATCTCAAACCAGGTTCTGCCAGCAAACCCTTTTTCGGCGTCAAGCCTATGCTACTTGATAACGATGGCAATGAGTTAACGGGGGAAGCGTCTGGCAGCTTAGTGATGGGACAAAGTTGGCCAGGGCAAATGCGCGGTGTTTTTGGCGATCAGCAGCGATTTTTTGACACTTATTTTTCTCAATTTCCCGGCTATTATTTTACGGGTGACGGCGCAAGACGCGATGCTGATGGTTACATCTGGATCACAGGTCGAATGGACGATGTACTAAATGTCTCGGGTCACCGACTTGGTACGGCGGAAATAGAAAGTGCATTAGTCTTACACCCAAAAGTTGCTGAAGCAGCAGTGGTAGGATTTCCTCACGAAATAAAAGGCGAAGGTATTTACGCTTATGTCACTTTGATGAAAGGGGAAATGCCGAGTGATGAACTGCAAAATGAGTTGCGTCAATTCGTTGCAAAAGAGATCGGAGCTATTGCCAAACCAGAAAACATTCAATGGGCACCAGGATTACCTAAAACACGTTCTGGGAAAATCATGCGACGTATTTTACGACAAATTGCCGCCAATGAGTTTGATCAACTAGGTGATATTTCAACTTTAGCTGATCCTTCGGTGGTAGAAGATCTTATTAATAATCGCTAACTCTCATTTCCAACAAGGACGTTGGAAACTTCCCTCTGAGCTATTTTCAATAGCAAACAAAAAATCAAGCAATAAATGCTGGTACGCAACAAAAGAACTTGATACACTCGTTTGGCTGAAAAATGATCAATAATAATAAATATGATGTAAGCTTCGTGCGTAGCTAGCAACAACATTCGTACGAAATCAGGTTTCCCCTTACATAGTTTTCCCTTACATAAAGGAATCTACCAAGTGTCTGAAGTAAGAATTATAAAAAAATACCCTAATCGCCGCTTATACGACACCAAAATTTCCAGTTATATCACTCTTCAAGATGTTAAAGAACTTGTCATGTCTTATGGCGAATTTAAAGTGATCGATGCAAAAACTAAAGAAGATTTAACTCGCTGTACTTTGATGCAGTTAATCGCCGAAGAAGAAACCAATGGCAATCCCATTTTAACTTCAGAAATTTTAAAAGAGTTTGTACGCTTTTATGGCGATTCAATGCAGGCGATGATGAGTCGTTTCTTAGAACATAGCATTAAATTATTTATGGAAAAAAGAGCTGGATTAAAAAGCCCACTGAACAGCATGTTAGATACAAAACCAACGTCTCAAATGCAACATATTGCTGAGCAGAATATGCAATCTTTTAATCATGAAATAAATTCAGAAGTTATAGAAGAACAGAGAGCCAGTTTGTCTTGATAACTTTTTTTAATGAATATCAAGTAAAAATTTAAAGTAAAGCTTTCTCTTCTAATAACAAAATCATTTAATACAAATCAGAACAACTTACTCCAAACCACGCCTAGAATATTCTCGACTAGTTGGTAGTAAATACTTTGGGTTAACATAATAATAAGTGCAGAAAATAAAATCCAAGAAAGCATTGTGTTAATTACTGCGTATGTTTTGTTTCGCTCTAAAACTCCTTTGATGATCTTAAGAAGAGTTTGAGTTTGACTAACCGCCATCCACAAAACCAAACCAATAATTGAAAAAATAAATAACAAGGACATCGACATTTCTTTTTCCAGTTGAAATGTCGCACCCACAAGGATTCCAGGGATCAAATAAAGTGGTGCCCAAATTAATCCGGAACTTAAATTAACCCAAAAAAAGGTTCTTTTAGACATCTCTGAAATACCTGCAATGAGCGGCATAACCGCTCTAACTGGACCAATAAAACGACCAAAGAATACACCGGCCGCGCCATGTTTTTCAAAAAACATTTTTGACCTTTCTATCATTTTTTGATGTCGAGCAACATATTTCCATTTCAATATAATTTCATGATAGTGATATCCAACATGAAAGCTTATATACTCGCCTATTACCGCTCCGAAATAAGCAGAAATCACAACCGGCCAAAACTCCAAAACATCAGCACCTATCATGGTTCCAATACCAACCAGCAAAACCCAACCAGGCATGACTAACCCGATAATCGCCATCGACTCAATGAACGCGATAAGAAAGACTATCAACCAGGCAAATTCAGAATGCTGTTGAATAGATTGCAGAATGGATTCCGTGAAATTTTGCATTTATTACTGACTACCGGTAGGGCCTTTGACTTTCATATTGGTCGATGATTCAGGCTTTATAAGCGCCAATGGCTAATGCCAAAACAAAACCAAAGGATAACATCATAGTATAAACAAAGCCTAATGAAGTCGCTTTCAAAATGGTTAATCCCCACCCTTGTCGATAAAATCGTTTCATCGCGATAAAGACATAAATAATCAACCAGAAACTTAAAATTAGCGAGGTAAAACTCAATATACTTTCCGCTAATTGCGCTGACCAATGTTGAACGCCTATTAACTTATTCTCAAAATAATCAAAACTTATTTGTATCATGAGTAGCATAAAAACAAATGAATGGTTGTGCAGTAAAAAGACTAAATGTTCGGTATAAAAACGCTTAGAAAAAACATAGAACATTTTCAGAAATATTGCGAAAATTGGTAACATGATGAACATCATATAGGGCAATAACTCTATGATCGAATTGATCAAATGTTTTGGGTTTTCAATCCAGCCTTTCAATTTTGGATTTACCGCAGTGATAAATGTTTTACATAGACCAACTTGCAGTTTATCCAAATTGTGAAACTGTTTGAGCTCATTGTCCCACTGAATATTGACTGACTGCTCTTCTCCACACAGGTTAAATTGCCCCGAATATCGGGATTCGGGTATATCTCCAACATCACCAATATTTTGGTTGATTTGTTGCGAAATTTCATCGGCTAACTGAGCGTGCTCAGTATCTTTTAATTCTGATAATGCATTATCAACATCTTTTTTTATTTCTTGTGACACTTCCGGAGATAATTCTTGCCCGTCAATCCCTGTTAATTTGATATTGTCTGTATCTATCACATTTTTGATCAATAAAATAAATAAAACACTAGTAATAAGATAAAGTTTAAAAGGAAGCACATAATGAAAACGTTTGCCTTTAACATAGTCTAGAGTAATTCGCCCTGGTTTAAACAGTAGTGGAAAAATAGAATGCTTTAGTCGAGAGTCATAACCAAATGCATCATCTAAAAGATCTTTTGCAACATCACCAAAAAATTTGATCATACTGTTAGAAGATTGCCCACACGAATGACAAAACTTGCCATTCAAATCGACTCCGCAATTTGTGCAGGCACTGGTCATACTATCGGCATTTTCGGCTAACATAGGTGAGCTAGTTTGTTGATTAAGCTCAGAATTATCTATAGTCGCAACATCTTTATTCATGAATAATTATCTTTACGTGGGATATGACTTAGCAATATTACAGTGAAACAGAATAACCAACTAAATTAATATTTTACACTCATAAATATCGCTATTCCCCTATTTATTTGCTTTATACCCAATATTCTACCTTTAGTCATTATATTATATTAAAAGACTGGGGGATTGAAGTATGCTAATTGAGTATAGATAAGCTCTGTTTACGACGGATTGACCAGTGCGACTAAGTTGAAATCAGAAAGAAATTGCTCATCTTTACAAAACCTTTACTTAGTGATGAAATAACTTTACCAAGGTTGATATAGTCTATAAACACAAATAAAAAACAACGAAAAATTCTCATGACTAAGCAATTGGAGAAAAACGATGTCCAATAATTTCACTGATAGACAGCTTGTTAATCCCCAAACTTGCACCAGCACTAAGCAGCGTTCTAATTCACACTGGTTATCCTATGCTTTAAGCTCATTAACTATCTTATTTCTAATTTCAGCGTGCGGAGGCGGGTCCTCAGAAGATGATCCACCACCTCCACCGCCTCCCCCACCAGTATCAGTGTCAATATCACCGGAAAAAGCGGCACGTTTTCTTACCCAAACGACTTTTGGAGCAACCCCCGATTCAATCGATAATCTTGCTGACATTGGTTACCAAGCCTGGCTTGATCAACAGTTTGCTTATCCAGCGACTTTACACTTACCGCTTATCATGGAATACCCAGACGATGACGAATTAACTCAAAACCACCGTCAAGAAATCTGGTGGCGTACCGCACTTACCGCAGATGACCAACTGCGTCAGAGAGTCGCCTTTGCGCTCAGCGGGATCTTTGTCGTTTCTGACCAAGGCATCTTGAATGAAACACCCTACGGTTTAGCGAATTATTATGATATTTTGGTACGAAACGCCTTTGGCAATTACCGAGAGCTGCTCGAAGAAGTAACTCTTAGTCCAATGATGGGTATTTATCTATCAATGTTAGGTAATGAAAAACCAAACGAAGCGCTGAATATAAGACCCGACGAAAATTTTGCAAGAGAAGTGATGCAATTATTCTCCATAGGACTGGTAGAGCTCAACCTCGATGGCACTCAACAGCTTGATGATAACGGTGCTCCTATTCTCACTTACGATCAAAACACAATTAAGGAATTTGCGCACATTTATACCGGATGGCATTTCGCTGATAACCCAAGCTGGTACGATGTCCGTGTAAATGTCTTTGAATCTATGAAACCCTTTGAAGATTTCCATGATTCAGGTGAGAAAATACTGCTTAACGGGCTTATTGTACCTGCTGGTGGAACCGCGAGAAGCGATCTTGATGCAGCTTTAGACAACCTATTCAATCATCCGAATGTTGGACCATTTATCACCCACCAATTGATCCAAAGTCTAGTAACCAGCAATCCTTCACCGAGTTATATTCAAAGAGTTTCGAGCGTATTCAATGACAATGGTCAAGGTGAACGCGGTGATTTAGAAGCAGTCATCAAAGCGATTCTAACCGACGATGAAGCAATCAATATTGGGGCATTGCAAGACACCTCTTTCGGTAAACTAAAAGAACCTTTGTTACGTTTTTCACAAATGTGGAGAGCTTTTAATGCAAGTGCAGAATCGGGCAAGTACTACTTTAACAATACCAGTTTTTTTACTGGTCAAGCAGCACTTTCGGCGCACTCTGTATTTCATTTTTTCCTACCTTCATACGCACCTCCCGGAGAAATTAGCAATGCAGGATTAGTCGCCCCTGAGTTTCAAATCCTGGATGAAAACTTTTTAACTTATACGTTAAATGTTTTTGCGTACACCGTATTCACCCAGTTTCAAGGCGGCGAAGATACGGATCCCGATAGTATATTAATCGACGTATCAACCGAGCTAACTCTCGCGGATGATCCATCTGCACTAGTAGAACACCTCAACCTTTTATTAATGGCTGGACAAATGTCCGATGGCATGAAAACAGAGTTGATCGCATCAATCGAAACGATTCCTGCAACAGAAGCCCATGCCAGGGTTTTGAATACGATCTTTCTGGTTGTGATTTCACCTCAATTTTCCGTCCAAAAATAAGGAGCGAACGATGAAAAACTTAAATATCTCTCGCCGTAATTTTATTAGACGCTCAGCTCTTGCAAGTGCGGCTGCTTCTGGATGGTTAGCGACTAACACTCCTTTAGGCTTAGCTTCAAGCGCAAAAGCTGCCGAAAATGCAGCTGATTATAAAGCGCTGGTTTGTATTTTTTTACTCGGCGGTAATGACTCATTTAATATGGTGGTCCCCACTTCTACGGGCGGTTACTCTGACTATCAATCAGTAAGACAAAATCTTGCGATAGCCAAAGATACATTGCTGCCTATTAATCCAATAAACGGAGCGCCAGACACTTACGGATTTAATCCTGCACTCGCACCAATCCACGATATGTTTAATCAAGGAAATATGGCGCTGGTCAATAATATTGGCACGCTAATCCGTCCTGTCACTAAAGATGATATTTTACAGGGACAGCCCGAATTACCATCGCCATTATTTTCACATAACGATCAACAAAAGCATTGGCAAACCGCTTGGCCACAACAAAATCAAAAAACCGGATGGGCAGGACGCATCGCAGATCTAAAATCCGATCTCGGTGAAACCTTACCGATGAATATTTCTTTGTTAGGAACTAATTTTTTACAAACAGGCACCAACAGTAACCATTACTCTATTACTTCCCAAGGAGCTCCATTAATCGCTGCTCTAACGCCAGGTTTATTTCCCGGTAATGAAGAGCGGGCAGCTCTAGTTCAATCTTTGACTGAACAGTCCACACACATCATGGAAAGAACCTATGGTCAAACAATTAACCGAGCGTCCGAGTTAGCAAGTCTCGTTAACACAGCCTTAGTCAATGCTCCTGATATGAGCAGCTTTTTTGCTAATCAAAATTCAATTTCCGATGATTTAGCAATGGTTGCACAAATGATTTCTGTCGAGCAACAATTGCCTCAGCAACAACAAATCTACCTGGTCGGCATGAGTGGCTGGGATACTCATGACAACCAGGTGAGCGCACACGCAACGCTTTTAAATGATCTCAGCCAGGCGATGGCTGACTTTAATCAGGCACTTGGCTCAATCAATCGCTCTAATGATGTCACCACTTTCACCGTCTCCGATTTTGGACGCACACTTACCAGTAATGGTGACGGTACTGATCACGGCTGGGGCGGCGTACAAATGGTTATGGGCGGAGCAGTTGATGGCGGAAAATTCTATGGTAATATGCCAGATCTCAACTTGGGCAGCGCAGATGATTTAGGTGATGGAAGGATTATTCCAACCACATCAATGGATCAATATGCCGCTACTCTAGCTAAATGGTTTGGTTTAACGGATATAGAGTTGGCTGCTGCTTTTCCTAATTTGGGGAATTTTGCGACAGGGGATTTGGGGTTTATGGGGTAAACTATATAAGTTCCGACTAGTTTTTAATTCCTGCATTGTTTCGTTCAAGTGCCCTTTCGGCTCGATAGCTTGAACGAACAAAAGGACCGGCGACTACTTCTTTGAACCCCATATCAAGCCCCCAACGGCGATATTCATCAAACTCTGAAGGCTTGACATATCTCTCTATCGCCAGGTGATTAACTGTAGGTCTCAAATATTGACCAAGGGTAACAATATCCAGATCAATATCTTTTAAGTCCTGCATGGTTTCTTTGATTTCTTCATCGGTTTCACCTAACCCCAACATCAAGCTGGTTTTGGTTAAAATATCTGGACGATATTTTTTAGCGTGAGCAAGCAATTTTATCGTAGTTTCATAACTCGCTCTTGGATCTCTTACGGGATGAGTTAAACGCTTAACTGTTTCGATATTTTGCGCGAAAACAACTATCCCTGAATCTAATACTTCTTCTAATGCTATTAAATTTCCTTTAAAGTCAGGCGTTAAAACCTCTACATTCGTTTGCGGATTTTCTCTGCGTACAGCTTTGACACATTCTGCATAATGATGCGCTCCGCCGTCATCTAGATCATCGCGGTCAACTGAAGTAAAAACAATATATTTAAGCCCCATTAACCGAACTGATTCAGCAGAATTATCTGGCTCGTCAGGATCTAACCAACCTTTGGGGTTACCAGTATCAACCGAGCAAAATTTGCAAGCTCTGGTACAAACTGATCCCATTAACATGATGGTGGCGGTACCAGCTGTCCAACACTCGCCGATGTTAGGGCATTTAGATTCTTCGCAGACAGTACTTAATTTATTACTGCGAACATTCGATTTTACTTCCTGATAACCTTTACCATTTGGCAGTTGAACTTTCAGCCACTCAGGTTTACCGCCAGTCACTTTCTGACTACTTCCACCTTTATTTTTTACACCATCTTTAATCGCGGAAAAACCTTGTTCTGTTTCAAACTTCTTTCCACTATCTACCTTTACGGGAACATCTAAAATTTTGATAGGAATATCTTTTTTGTCTTTCATGGAGTTATCCAAAGGTTAAAGCATCGCCAATTTCAAACTTATCATATTTTAAATTTTTTAAAATAGAAATTTTCAGTTCTTCTTCAATCATTTCCAATTTTTCTGGTCCACCACAATCTGAGACTTGGGTGATCTCTAGTCCCGCATAACCACAAGGGTTTATTCGTAAAAAAGCTTCTTTATCCATTTTAATATTTAAAGCGAGACCATGAAAAGAACAACTACGACTAATTTTTAAACCAAGCGAGCAGATTTTTTTATCGCCAACATAAACACCGGGAGCATCTGCTTTTACTGAGGAGTTAATTTGATACTTTGCCAATAGATCAACAACTGAATTTTCAATTGCGGTAACTAATTGTCGAACGCCAAACTTTTTACGCTTAAGATCGATCAGGAAATAAACCACTTGTTGCCCAGGTCCATGGTAAGTCACTTGGCCACCTCGATCAACTTGTACCACTGGTATATTTCCGGGATTTAATAAATGCTCTACTTTACCAGCTTGCCCCTGAGTAAAAACTGGCTCATGCTCAACAAACCAAATTTCATCTAAGTTATCTTGACCGCGTTCCTGTGTGAAGCTTTGCATAGCCTTCCATACAGGCTGATAATCTTGACGGCCTAATTGGCGGAAAATACAATTATTAGAAGTTGAAGTCATGATTTGTATGCGGGATCACAACAATTTATTATGAAAAATCACAGACAAACTTTGACACAATCAAGTGCATTAACGGCAATATAAATTTCATCTAATTGTTGCTTAGATGTTGCTTTAAATGTCACACTCACAGCAACATAATTACCTTTTTTACTGGGGTTTAATTTTGGAATATAGTCGCCCGGTACATGGCGATTAATGATTGATACAATGTGATCTTCCGCATTTTGATTGGCATGCGCCATCGCTTTAAACATAAAGTCACACGGAAATTTCCAAAGATCAACCTCTTCATCACTCATTTTTCATTCTCACTAATCTGGGAAACACAAACAGATAAACTCACTCATGGACATCAGTTAAAACAATGAACTAAACCAACGACCAATAGAGTCTGACATTCGACCAAAAAAACCGGCTTCTTTTATTTCTTCTAGTGCGACAAGTGGATGCTCCGCTATGTCTTCATCATTTAAAGAAAAGAATATCTTTCCAACCAATTGCCCTTTTATTATTGGGGCTTCTAATTCTTTTTCAACGACATAACGCGCTTTCAAGTTTTTTGCTTTACCTCTTGGAATGGTTAAGTAGATATCTTTATCAATACCTAAGCTAATGATTTCTTTTTCCCCCATCCAAATTTCTTGTTGATGGAGCTGTTCTCCAGCTTTCAAAGGTTTGACGGTTTCAAAAAAACGAAATCCGTAAGAAAGTAATTTTTTACCTTCAACTTTTCGACTATTCTTACTCTTCGTCCCCATCACCACTGAAATCAAGCGCATATCGTTTTTGGTCGCTGATGACACTAAACAAAAACCAGCCGCTTCAGTATGACCGGTTTTAACACCGTCAACATTCAAGCTTTCGTCCCATAAAAGTGAGTTGCGATTAGGTTGTTTTATCCCATTGTAAGTAAACCATTTTTCCTTATAGTAGGCGTAGTCTTCAGGATAGTTTTTGATCATTGCTGCTGTTAGAATCGCCAAGTCGCGAGCGGTAGATTGATGACCATCCGCAGGCAAACCGTTTGAGTTTTTAAAATGAGTATTAGTCATTCCTAAACGCGCGGCGTGCTGATTCATCAGTGTCGCAAAAACATCTTCGCTGCCAGCAATATGCTCAGCTAAAGCGACTGATGCGTCATTTCCTGACTGGATAATAACGCCCTTTAGCAGCTCTTCTACCGTGACATCGGTGTTAACTTCAACCCAAGTTAAAGAACTACCTTTGAAAAGTGGGTTTTGCGCCCATGCATTTTTACTAATATGAACTTTATCTGAAAGTTTAAGATTGCCTTCGGCAATTTCTGCAGATACCACATAGCTGGTCATCATTTTTGTCAGACTCGCAGGTGGAAGAGGAATATCAGCATTATTTTCGACTAAGATTTTACCACTATCAAAATCCATCAATACATATGATTTCGCTGACAGATCAGGAGCGGCAGGAACTATAGCATTAACAGAAAAAACCAAGCTGGAAATGACCAGCAAAAATAAACATGATTTGAAATTTTTTATCATTAACATACCTTATGTAGCTTTTCAGGTTGCCTTTTATTGTCAGATCAAGGCATTTATAGAAAACTTGAGCAATTAAGCGATTATAACACTAATTCTGGTAGACAATCCTAGGTTTACCAAGTTCATTAATATCAAGAGTTTTTGCCAGATCTTGCGCTATTTCAAGTGATTCTATCGGACCGATGCGCACCCGATATAACTTTTTTCCTTTACTCTTAACAGAGGAAACCTTAACCGGTAACTTAATTTCGCGATCTAGAACTTTCGCAAGCTTTTTTGCGCTTTCCACATTTCCATAGGCACCAACCTGAACAAAGCGATACTTTCCCGAAGTACTCGCGGCGAGCTTTTGTTTAATCTCACTTGACGATCTTGAACTATTCGATGCCTGCCGTTTGGTTTTATGAACAAACTTAGGTTTGCTGGTCGTGGTGTCAAAATCGATTGATTCCACTAATACATTGGCAGTACCCTTCTCAGCCATTCCTAACTTATACGCCGCTGTATAGGATAAATCGATTATTCTTGATTTTATGAAAGGACCACGGTCATTGACCCGCACAACAATCTCTTTTCCATTATCTAAATTAGTCACCTTAACATAACAAGGAATTGGAAGCGTTTTGTGCGCGGCTGTCAGTTGCAACATATCATAGGTTTCACCGCTCGAAGTTCTGCGCCCATGAAATTTTGAACCATACCAACTTGCAACCCCTTTTTTTCTATATTTTTCAGAACTAGCTAAAAGGTGGTAAGTTTTTCCTCTCACCTCATAAGACTTTGGATTACCATATTTACTTCGCGGCTCTTTTTTAGGGAACACAGGTTTCACTTGTGTCCAGTCAACAGGTTCGCTTGGACCAACATCTTGATCTTTTTTAGAACTGCTAGTGCAGGCAAAAAGAAGACTACATCCCACGAGACTAATCACTAATTTACAAATTTTAGGTGTTTTTAACATATTATTCTTATTTGCTTTGATTGGATAAATTATTTTCGTCGTTGTTAACGGCTTCTGCGATTGCGCCGCTAAGTTGAAAAGCGGCAAGCGCATACATTGCACTATGATTGTAGCGAGTAATTGTATAGAAATTTTTAGCTACTAACCAATATTCGCTAGAATTTTTCTGCTCAAAAGCAAAAACGCCAACAACGGCATCTTTATCTTTCATTTCACCTACACTAAATTTAGAAGTTTCTAGCTCTGATAATTTTTTGGTTAACTTCAATTTTTTTTGAACCAATGTCTCAATTTGCTGCTCTTCTAATTCTATCTTTTTGGCAACAAACTTTCCCGACTTCCAGCCGTGACGTTTAAAATAGTTAGCAATGCTACCGATCATATCAACAGGATCGTTAAACAAATCGACTTTACCGTCTTCATTATAATCAACACCGTAATTGCGGTAACTGCTTGATATGAATTGCCCCATCCCCATTGCACCAGCATATGAACCTTTTATGTCTGGAAGGGACCATTGTTGTTCTCGCGCTAATAAAAAATATTGCTCCAATTCACTATTAAAAAAAACTTCTCGTTTTGGATAATGAAATCCCAAGGTATATAGTGAATCTAAAACAGCATGACTGCCTTGATGTTTACCATAAAAACTTTCAATCCCAATAATTGCGACAATCATCATCTTATCAACGCCGTATTCCTTCTCAGCTTTTTCTAATGTTTCTTTATACTCTTTAAAGAATTCAGCTCCGCCGGTAATTCGTTTCTCTTTCATCCATATTGGTCGATACTGATACCATGCTAAAGACTCTGCTGGATTATTCATTTTATCAATAATATTCTGTTTAATTTCTAGATTTTTTAGTACCGCCAAAACTTCATCACTTTTGAACTGGTATTCTGTTTCCATTTTATCGGAAAACATTTGTAATTTTTTATCCAGCACCTCATCACTGAGAAGTATTCCGCTCCATAGTCCCATCAACACAACCACTAATGATAAAACAAAATCTTTCATTCTATTCATTTATAATCCTTAATTTTACAAAGTTAAACATTTAAATCTAGATAGCCAATTAATTCGAATTATCCTGGTAACAATTTTTTATGAGTTTGAATGCCCATCAATATCCCAAAAGATGCCATTAAAGTCACCATCGAAGTGCCACCATAACTAACCAGTGGTAAAGGCAATCCAACCACCGGCAAAATCCCCGTTACCATACCTATGTTAACAAAGACATAAACAAAAAAGGTTAAGGTAATTGCTCCGGCTAAAAGTCGCGTATAGGTTTCTTGTGCATTGATCGAGATAAAAAAACCTCGTCCAATAATCCACAAATAAATACTTATCAACAACAAAACGCCATAGAAACCGAACTCTTCTCCGAGCACCGCAAAAATAAAATCAGTATTTCGCTCTGGCAAAAATTCTAACTGAGATTGAGTGCCTTGTAACCACCCCTTACCATTAAGACCGCCCGAGCCAATCGCGATCTGTGATTGTATAATATGATAACCACTTCCAAGTCTATCTTGTTCGGGGTCTAAAAACGTTAACACCCTTTGTTTTTGATAAGCCTGCATGACAAAAAACCAGTGAATAGGTGCATAAATAATGGCAACCGAAACAAAAGATAGAAGGACACGCCACTTGATCCCTGCAAGAAAAATAACAAATGCTCCCGAACTCGCAATTAAAATAGAAGTCCCTAAATCCGGTTGAATCAAAATCAAATAGGTCGGTAAGCCGATAATCACCCCGGCAACAAATAGCTCTTTCAACCTTGGCGGTAGCGTTCTTTCGCTGAAATACCAGGCCACCATCATTGGAACTGCTAGTTTCATTATTTCTGAAGGCTGAAAACGAAAAAAACCGAAATTCAACCAACGCTGTGCGCCTTTACCAACCTCTCCTGCGAACACTACGGCAATCAACAAGGCAATGCCGCCAGCGAAAATAAATGGAGTCCACTTTTTGTAAACCCGAGGCGGTATCCACGCTAAGAATAACATCGCGGAAAATGCCAGAGCTAATCGCACAATTTGTTTATTCAGCTGCGAACTGCTTTCACCTGACGCGCTGTAGAGGATCAACAAACCAAATCCCATCAGCAGCAACAAGCCTGACAACAATGGTAAGTCTAAATGTAAACGAGCGGTTAAACTTTTACCTCTGCGATCAGATATATCATCATCAATAAAAGCCATTATTTAGATGCCTTACTAAAATATTCATCTAATATTTTTCTGGCGATTGGTGCTGCGTAAGTCCCTCCACCACCAGCATTTTCAACCACCACAGAGATTGCAATTTCTGGCTCGTCAATCGGTGCATAGCCAACATACAACGCATTATCATGATGTTTTTTCGCGATCTTTGTTTCGTCATACTTTTCATCTTCACCGATTTTTATTAATTGCACTGTTCCCGTTTTACCTGCGGATTGATATGTTGCTCCGTTAAACGCCGTTCTCGCAGTTCCTAAAGGAAAGCGCGTCACTTCCTCCATTGCATGTTTAACAATTTTTAAATTTTTTCCATCACCAAAATTCACTTGCCTTGGCGCTATCTCAGGCTTTTTCTCGAGCCATTGATTATTTTTATACTCTGCAGTAACTAGTCTAAGCTGATATCTTATTTCTCCATTAGCCATAACCGCAATCGAATTTGCCAGTTGTAACGGTGTTGCATTCCAGTAGCCCTGACCAATTCCAGTAATCACTGTTTCACCGGGAAACCAGTCCGAGTTTTTCTTGCGCTTTTTCCATTCTCTCGATGGCATAATCCCTGTTAGTTCTTCATCCATGTCGATCCCTGTAGACTGACCAAATCCAAAGTTATACATATTATTAGATAACATATTGATTCCCATTTTATAAGCTAGATCATAAAAATAAGGATCACATGATTGGATAATGGCGGCACCAACTCCTACGGCCTCACCATGTCCTCGTGGTGTATGGTCACGATAAATTCGCTCTTCTTTGTTTGGGATCACCCAGTAGCCTGGATCATTGATAGTTGTTTTTGAAGTGACTATTTTATTTTCTAAACCAACCCACGCAAGCATCGGTTTAATAGTAGAGCCTGGTGAATAAAGACCTCGCAGTGCGCGGTTAAATAACGGTTGTTCTTTTGAGCCGGTCAGCTTGGCATAATCTTCAGTTGATATGCCCGTAACAAAATCGTTTGGGTCATAGCCCGGGTTACTAACAAGCGCAAGAACATCTCCGTTTCTGGGATCGAGCGCGATGATCGAACCGCGAAATCCTTCAATTGCTTCGGCAGCCGCAAGCTGTAATTTTATATCAATCGATAATCGAATATCCTGACCGGGAATGGGAGGCGTTTCTTTAATAGGTGCGCCAATGACTCTTCCCTGCACATCAGTTTCTACCGTTCGAATGCCAATTTTACCATGAAGGATATCTTCGTAATGTTTTTCTAATCCAACTTTACCGATATGCCGAGTGGCGCGATAGTTCACCTGATCGATTCGCAACAAATCTTGATCATTTATCCGTCTCACGGAACCAAGCGCGTGAGCAATTTTGTCTGCAAAGGGATAATATCTAACTAAACGCGCCTCGACTCTAGCGCCTTTCAAACGGTGTCCGTTAGCTGAAAAAATGGCGACTTCTTTTTCAGTTAACCTCGACTTTAATAATACATTTTTAAAACGACGAACACCTTTTAGTCGCTGTTTAAATCTTACAACATGTTTCTCTTCGATTAGCTGGAGATTCCCAATTTGTTGCAAAACCAAATCAAGATCTTCGACTTGCTCTGGAATAATTTCCAAAGAATATACCGAACGGTTTTCCGCTAATAGCACGCCATTTCGGTCGTAAATTAATCCTCTATTTGGAGCGACTCGCTGAACACTAATCCGGTTGTTGTTGGAGCGTGTTTGATAGTCTTCATGTTTAATCACTTGCAAATACCAGCCTCTAACTAGTAGTGCAAGCATAAAAATAAATACCATTATAAAAGCAAAAATACTACGAGAAACCAAAATCTGTCGCTCTTGGCGATGATCTTTAAAAGTGCGTCCACTTCTTATTTGGTTATTGCTTTTCAACATTGGAAAATTATGCCTTCACTATATCAAAATCTTCATAAACATTTCCTTTCTTTAAGAAATAAATATTTTGTTACTGCTATTTGTTGACAACCACATGCATCGATACCCACTAAAGCTATTCTCTATGGTAAGGGTGATTTACTGTAACAGACCAGGCTCGATATATTGTCTCAGCTAAAATCACTCGCACTAAAGGGTGCGGAAAGGTCAATGCAGAAAGTGACCATTTCTGATCTGCCCGATCTAAACATTGACTCGACAAGCCATCCGGACCACCAATCAGCAATGCCACGTTGTTTCCCATAGACTGCCATTTAGTGACTTGTGAGGCGAGTTTTGAGGTACTCCAATTTTGCCCTTTAACATCTAGCGCGACTACCCAGTCGGAATTATCGATGGCTTTCAAAATCAGCGACGCTTCTTTTTCTTTCCATTTATCAACTAATTGATTACGCGTTCTTTTGGCAACTGGGATCTCGATAAGTTCCAAACAGCAATCTTTGGGCAGGCGCTGAGAATAAGTTTTAAATGCTGTTTCTACCCAGGCTGACATTTTTGTTCCAACTGCGATCATTTTTATCTTCATAAAATCAGACCGAACACATCATTTTCAGAAAGTTACTTACTCCCATAATTTCTCAAGTTGATAATAGTCTCGAGTAATCGGTTGCATCACGTGAACCACCACATCGCCACAGTCAACCAACACCCACTCGGAAGCATCTTCACCTTCTATTCCTATAGGTGGAATATTTTCTTCCTTTAAGGATTTAATCAATAGCATCGCAATCGATTTAACATGACGAGACGAAGTACCGCTACAGATCACCATATAGTCAGCGATCGTATTATCTTCTGGTAAATCGATCACCTTTAGATCTTTAGCCTTAATCTCTTCAAGCTGATTGACGACAAATTCTTTTAACTGATCATTTTTCATTTATTTCATTTCTCTTGCTGGTAGAGCATATTTTTTATAATGTATTCTTTCACACCTGTTGGCAGCATATTTTTAACTGACACACCTTTTAGCAAATGTGATCGAACCTCCGAAGAAGAGAGCGCTTTCTCTTCTATTTTTAAATAACTATAGTAACCACAATGATAACTCTTGAGCTTTTCGATTGTGTTTTCTACAAAAAAACCAAGTCGCTGCATTTGTTTATCGAGTTCTTCGGAACTACTATTCGGGCGCGCAACATAAATCAAGTGACAATATTTCTTTAACTCCTGGCATTGAAACCATTTATGCATTGACTCTATTGTATCAAGACCAACAACTAATATTCGTATTTTGCTTGGTTCTTCGTTAGACAAACTTATTAAGCTATCTAAAGTATAAGATTTACCATTACGATCATTTTCTCTTTGATCGATCACAATGCCACTAATATTTTTTACTGCCAGCTCTAACATCACAACTCTATGTGCAAAACTGGTATTGGTTTCTTTTTTAAGCGCGGGGAGCGAACATGGCAATAACCGAATTAGCCAATCTGGAAAAGCTTTTCTTAGCGAATGAATAACATTTAAATGACCAAGATGAACCGGATCAAACGTACCGCCAAAAATAAATTCAATGTTTTTATCGAAAGCTCTTTCCTCAGATAGTTCAGTCTTACCCTTCAACTAAGTTTTACCTAACGCTTAGCGCCCCATATCTTCTTACCGCTCAGTAACCATAAACATGACTCTAGCTCTTGCCAGATATTTCCTTTTTCTTGCCCTTTTACCATTCTATCTAAAAAGGCACATCGCTCAATCAGTTTTTGCCAAAATACTAATGGTAAGCGTGCTGCCGCTTGCGCAATAACTTTTTTCTTGCTATCCCAAAGGTAAGATTTAGACAATGCCTGCATTGCCGTTTGACCTTTATACATAGCAATGGCTACTTGTTGACAAATTTTTATTTCGCGAGTCAAGTTAACCAAAATAGAAATCGGCGCGATAGACTCTTGCTTAAACTTGGTTAACATTCGAACAGCTCGTATTCCATTTCCTGCGAGCGCCTCATCTAAACATAAGAAAACTGAATAGCGAGCGTTATCGGAAACGATTTCGACGAGCTTATCAGTGTTAACTTTTTCCTCATCAAACAATAACTTTAATTTCTCTAGAGTTTGGCTGGCGGCAAGCAAATTACCTTCCGTTTGTTCGGCTAACATCGCACAGGCATCGGATTCAATATTGAGGTTTATCTTAACGGCACGATTTTTTATCCAATCGTTAAACGCGAAAGGCTTGGGTGGCCAAAGCTCGTTTAATTTTGCACTTTCACTGATCGACTTAAACCACTTAGTCGATTTTTGACGCTTTTCCAGTTTTGGTAAACGAATCAAAAATAAATTGTCTTGAGCAGCTGTTTGTATAAGCTCTTGCAATGCTTGTTGTGCGTCTTTTTTTGGTAGCTTATTGAATCTTATATCTGTTAATTTTGCTTCTGCAAATAACGACATACTGCTATTACTTGCCAGTAAATCATTCCAGTTAAATTTATCAACGACATCAACTACCTGCCTTTCAGTCACACCACTTTTCTTTGCCGAAAAAATAATATCGTCACAGCACTCTTGTTGCAATAACGGCTCGTCAGTAGAAACTATGTTGACTGGATTAAGCATTAACTATTTCACAATACTAATCGACAATGCACTAACTAATCTTCTGGAAAGCTCTTCTCGCATTGTTTTTAATATATTAATTTCTTCGTTTCTTTGACCTATCTGGTCATTATTATCAAAGTAAACATTTCGTCTAATGCTAAAGGTTAAGCGATTATCATCGGTATCGTTAGCACTCGATTTTTCATCTAGAGCTGAGCGTGCACCAATAATAAACTCTACTTTCATATTGATTTCATATTCATTACTTCGCCCTTTATCATCAATGCCAACTGATTTTTTTTCAGTTTTGACCGATAAAACGACAAGATGCCAATCTGCCTGGTTTACATCATCGAGCAAGCGAGTTTCAGTTATCTGAAGTTCTCTCTGTAATTGACGATGAAATGCATCATCACCATCAGCCACCGCTAAGTAAACTGACACATTTTTTAAATTACTTGATTGTTGATTGTCGGTAACGCCTCTTAAATGAAAACCGCAACCGACTAAATACATGGTCGACAATAAAATAATAAACAACTTTAATTTCATAGTTTTTGTGTAGACTCTAGTTCAAATAGGCTCTAAGGTTAACTGAAAATTAATTCGCTACAATATTGACCAAACGCCCGGGGACAACAATGACCTTCCGTACCGTTTTACCTTCGGTGAACTTTATCGCGTTTTCATCTTGCATCGCCAATTTTTCAATTTCATCTTTGGAAAGATCGGCAGCGACTTCCATTTTCCCACGTGTTTTACCATTCACTTGAATAATGATTAATACTTCGTCTTTAGATAAAGCATCTTTATCTAAAGCAGGCCAATCAGCATCGACAATTAACTGGCTTTTACCCGACAAAGCCCAAAGTTCCTGACAGATATGCGGCACCACTGGAGATAATAATAAAACGGCTGAATCAAGCGCGTGTTTAACGACAGATTTATCGATATCATCAGAAATAGACGAAGAAAACTTTACAATCGCATTGATCAATTCCATCACCGCTGCAATCGCGGTATTAAACGAATGACGACGTTCATAATCATCAGTCACTTTTTCAATTGTTTGATTGGTTTTTCGATACAGCACTTTTTGAGACTTAGTTAAATCTTTTAGTTTAAAGCTAGACGAGTCGACTAATCCATTTTCGGTATAAACCTTCCAAAGCCTTCGCAAAAATTTATAAGAGCCGTGTACACCGTCATCTCTCCATTCCAAAGTTTGTTCTGGTGGCGAGGCAAACATGGTGTACAAACGAGAGGTATCTGCACCGTACTGATTAATTAACTCTTGAGGATCAACGCCGTTATTTTTTGATTTTGACATTTTCTCCATTCCTGCCAAAATCACAGAGTCTCCCGAAGACTTTAATTTAGCGCTTATTGCTTTCCCTTTACTATCTTTTTCAACTTCAACTTCCTCTACCGAATGATAAGTCTTAGTACTTTTTTCATCCCTAGTAATAAAAGTATCAGCAAGTACCATTCCTTGAGTCAATAATTTCTTTGCAGGCTCATCCGATGAAACCAACCCCGCATCGCGCATTAACTTGTGAAAAAATCGGAAATAAAGTAAATGCATGGTGGCATGTTCAATCCCGCCAACATATTGATCAACAGGCAACCAGTAATTGGCTTCGTCGCTATCTAACATTGCCGTATCGCAATCAGGTGATGTATATCGAGCGTAATACCAGCTCGACTCCATAAACGTATCAAAGGTATCGGTTTCACGCTTGCCCGCTTGACCATCAACTACAACATCTTGAAAATCCGGATTATTAATCAGTGGTGAATTTGTTCCGTCGAGCTTGAGATCTGTCGGCAACTCCACCGGAAATTCTTTAGCGGTAACCATCTCACCATTATTTAATTTGATCATTGGAATTGGCGCGCCCCAAAAGCGTTGTCGTGAAACACCCCAATCACGTAATCGATAATTAACTTGTTTTACACCTGAACCTTTTCCTTCTAACCAAGTGGCGATCGATTCAAGCGCTGCATCTGAAGTTAATCCATCGAACTCGCCTGAATTAATCAGCGTCCCTTTTTCGGTAAAGGCGCTTTTAGAAAGATCGCATTCAACTTCAGCTCCATCTAGCGGCTGAATAACTTGAGTAATGTCGATTCCATATTTTTGGGCAAATTCCCAATCTCTTTGATCGTGTCCTGGTACCGCCATTACTGCACCTGAGCCATAATCCATCAGCACAAAATTCGCCACCCAAATCTCAATTAAATCACCCGTGACAGGATGAATGGCTTGCATCCCTGTTGCCATGCCCTTTTTTTCCATGGTGGCAATATCCGCTTCTGCCGTGGTGGTTTGATTACATTCAGCGATAAATAAAGCTAATTCTGGATTGTCTTTTGCGGCGTACTCCGCAATAGGATGCCTCGCAGCAACAGCTAGATAAGTAACTCCCATCAAAGTATCTGGGCGGGTGGTGTAGATGCTGACCGAATCCTCTAGCGACTCTATGTTTGCCTCGGATTCAGGCAGTTTAAAATACATCTCAACGCCTTCGGAACGTCCAATCCAGTTTCGCTGCTGTGTTTTAACACTTTCCGGCCAACCATCAAGTGAGTCAATGCTCTCTAATAGCTCTTCAGCGTAGGCGGTAATACGTATAAACCACTGATCAATTTCTTTCTTCTCAACTGGCGTATCACAACGCCAGCACAAACCGTCATGCACTTGCTCATTGGCAAGAACCGTCTCGTCATTCGGGCACCAGTTAACGGCCGAGGTCTTTTTGTAAGCAAGATCTTTTTCAATCAACTTGGTAAAAAACCACTGCTCCCATTTATAATACTCTGGTTTACAAGTAGTGACTTCTCTTTCCCAGTCATAAGCAAAACCAAGGCTTTGCAGCTGTTTTTTCATGTAGGCGATATTTTCAACAGTCCACGCGCTCGGCTGAGCTTTATTTTTAATCGCTGCGTTTTCTGCTGGCAAGCCAAAAGCATCCCAGCCCATTGGTTGCAAAACATTTTTGCCCTTCATGCGGTGAAATCGAGAGATCACATCACCGATGGTATAATTTCGCACGTGCCCCATATGCAGGCGACCACTCGGATAGGGCAGCATGGATAGACAATAAAACTTTTCTTTTGAGCTATCTTTAACCGCTTTGAATACTTTGTTCTGGTTCCAAGTGCCTTGCACTCGCGCTTCAATTTCGCGCGGATTATATTCGTTTGTCTGATTTTCCGGTTGCATACTGTCTGATTGCATACTTAATAAAACTCTTTTTTGCTTTCTTTTATGTTCGATGTCAGTGAGAATTAAGGGATATCCTCGAAGTGGTGTGATTTTAACGATTTTATAGGCTGAGGGACAGCAATAGAACTTGCTTTCGCGGAACTTTGGCGCTTTTTAGTAGATTATTTGTGAAAAAGCTGATTATTTCGGACTTAACAGCGTTTATCTGGTTAGTTAGTATCGAGCTTAATGATTTGATGCTGCTCAATACCTGTTTCAGCTGCGTAATTTGGCAGTAAAGGCTGTAGAGAAATAGCAGTTCCAAGTAGCGTTGCACAATCATTGTTGGTCATCAGTTTTGATCTCATATTCATAGGCGTCAATTCAGACTGTTTATCAACATACCAGAGGTTACTATCAAAATCCTTATACAACTTTCCTGCTGAGTCGCTAACAAAAGCATCACCTTGGCAATTATCAGTCAAATAATAACGAACACCTACAGCCTCTCCGACGATCCCTTGAGAGTTAACCAAAAATTGATAGCCGTTTGATGTCACTCCTCGATAAAGCATATTGTCTTGATCCTCCAAAGTAATCTCTGACAGAACAGTACCAAAGCTATCCACTAAAGAACCCACAACTAGGGAGTTATCAGCGTAATTTTCACTGATTGAATGAGATTGAGAGATGCTCCCATGCAACTTCTGCGTTTCTGATATTTGCGCTGTAAGCTGCTTATTTTTGTCGATAAGTTGTTGGATTTTACTATTAACAAATTGTTCATTTATTTGCTGAGTAACCAATAATTCTTGAGTTAACTTACTTCCCGTCCAAAGATGCCAAAAAATTCCAACTTGAAACAATAAAACCAGCAAACCAATACCAATGATCAACTTTCGGCGCATACTGCGTGCATCTGCTTCTGTCGCTGCAACAAAATCGGCGTGAGATTCCATACGAAGAACCAAAGCGTGTTCAAACTGCTCAAGCGTCAGGTGAATTTCTCTGGTCAATTTACGAGTTTGCGCGGTGATCCGGTATTCAAGATCTTGTTGGCGTAGTTTTTTCTGTCGATCAAAGTATGGCTCAATTTTTTGCTGCCAAATTGATTGCCAAATAGGTTTGCTTTTATCCGGTTTAGTTTTTTCTGAATGAGTTTTAGGTGGTACTTTTACCTTACTTGTTGAGTCGCTTTCTTGAACTTTGCCCTCAGCATTTCTGCTCTTGTGATGTGGCGAACGATCAAATTGAACTTCTTCGTTCACTAAGCCGAGTTTAACTAATATTTTAAACAGCTGATGCTCTTCAAGTCCTTTTGGCAAAACCTCTGCTGCGCCAATCGCCAACGCCTGTTTAACATAAGATTCGCCTTCTTTGGCGGTATGCATTAACACGGGAATATTGGAAATTCTGGGATCAATTTTGATGATTTTCATCATCTCTAAGCCGCTCATTCCCTGCATGGAATGATCAAGGAAGATCATGTCCGGTAACGTATGTTTTAAATATTCAAGACCAGCTTCGGCAGAATAGACTTCAGCGCCTTTAATCCCGAATGTTTCCAACATTTTCAGCATCACGCGGCAGGCTAAACGAGAATCATCGATAATAAGAGCGGTTGGATGTTGGTTTTTGCTCAAATAGAACTCCACTTGTTTTTGAAAGTTATAATTATTTTACAAGTACGAGGTTAAACGCCGTGCTTGAAAATTGTTTAATTTAAGCACTCATTAAAATACAACAATAAACATCAACATATTTGTAATGATTCACATTATCGAAGATTGATGGACGTTTAACTCATATTAGATTAAATATTCATTGCTGAAGCAACTCGCTTCATGTCTTTCTCGCAAACACCTGCTTGTTCAGCAAACTCAGACCATTTTTGTACAGCGTAGACAACTTGCTCAGCACACCTTTTGGCTGCTTTTTTAGGGACACCTAATACTCGTACTCTTCCATCAACTTCAGAAGGTCTAGGTGGAAAACTTGAATACTCGAATCCCGCAGCGTGATACTCTCCCATCGCCAAAGACGGTACCAAATCGTATGCGGGCGATAATCGGTAACCACTTCCGTCATTGATCAGGCTGAAATTTCTCTCGTGATCGTCTACGTTATTTATTGCTCGGTTGAATAACATTATTCTTAACAGTTGTTTGAGATCATACTCTATGTTGACGGAATGAATTTTTAGAATCTGCTGAATATTGTCGTACCGGAACATCGCACCATAATCAGCAAAACTTTGCTTGTCTTTTAACATCGCATTGATAGTCACTAAGTGAAATCGATTTTGATTGGCGTTCAGTAAATCAAAGCGTTCTAAAAATAACACATCACGTTCATTGATATTTTCTAAAACAAAGCCACCGTTGATGTTGATCCCGGCAGCTTTCGCCATTAACAAGCAAGCTAGCTCAACCTTGGCATTGTTGTAATCATCTTTACGTTTGGCCAGGTATCCCAAGTTATCTTTGTGAATAAGACTTTTCGGTCTAGCTCCACCAACCCCCCCCGATCCTTCTTGCCAAAGATGAATTAACTTTGTAGCTTCTAGTGGTATTTTCGCAGTTTGCTGCTGCTGATAGTCCCTATCATCGACCAATTGGGCGGCATTTTCTGCATCAAAAAGCTCATCATAGCCTAACCCCAGATCATAGCTAACTGCTGTATTTTCTGCATCGATTGAAATAGCTCCAATATTACTTTTACTCACCAAAGACAAGATATCGATAACACTATTAGCATTAAAACTCGTTTTATTTGAAACTGTTGCCGCTCTAGTCAATACCTTTCGTCCCCAACGATCAGGCAAATAATCATCTAAAAATCCAGGTAAATTATTATTGATGGGAAACTGAAAAGCAGCCTGCAAATGTGTAGTTTTAGATACAGGTAACGCAACAGGATCAATCGAAAAAGCATCCGGAAGAGCCAAATATTCCGGTGAATATTTAAAGCCTATTCCATCGGTGTTGCCGTTCAATTCACGTACAATCAATTGACCACACATCACCACCCCAGTTTTAGGAGTGTTAAGGGTTACTCGATACTTGGCACTCCGTCTAATCATTAAACCAGTCTTCTTTCATTTTAAATAACTCTGTAAATTGCTCCTGTAACCCTAAAACCTCAGCCGCTTTAAAATATTGGTACATACCCACTGAGAGATCACCTTTTTCCATTTTTTTATAGGTGGACAAACCAATTTCGCAGCGGAGCGCAAACGCAGACATAGAGTCATTGGGGAATGATTTTTTTCTTGAAAGACGTAAATTACTGCCTATTTCAGAGAGAGATATAGCCATAATATTGGCTTTTTACCTTGCATATTGGTATTTTGGTTATTATAATGACCATTCCAATCAATTAAAAGGTCTAACTAAAACTTTTAACTCGAAATAAATATGAAGACATTTATCAACGGGAAATGGATTGTTCGTTCCTATCAAGGCAGCCGATAGGCATTTTGACTATTGATCAGAACATCGAAAGCTCTGGGGAATTACTCCATGATTAGGGACATCTTAAATCAAATTTGAGTTTAATACCCGCTCAGTGAAAAATGCATAAAATCCTTTTGCTTCCCTTTAATCTCTCCTCCCCATTTAAATCCTAGTTTTTTCATACTCAAAACGATTGGGCTTTTTGCGGTTAAACTAGCCTTATCATCAGGCTTCCATTGACCACCTTTAATTAAACGGCAATGAGAACCAAAAGTAACACAGCGATCATACAAACCATTTTGTTGGTCATTAATATCGATGGCAATCCCGAATGAATGGTTGCTAAATTGGGTTCGATTTCCAAACCTATCTACACTACCTTTGGTTCTACCGACTCGGTATCCAATCACTTTATTAATGACTTCACCGCTTTGGATTAACCTTTGTAGCTCTTGGTGAACAGCACTCGCGAAGGCTTTACACACCCTAAATGGCTTAATTTTTCCAATAGATATTAGAGCTTGATCTTCTATACATAGACTACAACCTGTCTGCGGATCGATTTCATTCGATTTTAGAGATGAATAAGGACGTTTGACCTGTTTAATATCGACTGCTTTTTTTAAATTGGTATTCCAGCGATAAGTTGAATAATTACATAGCTTTTCTGAGGCAAAAACAGACTGAGGAGAGGTACACAGAACAAACCCAAAAATCATTACGATTTTTGACAGTAAAATGAAAAACCTTTGAGAGGAAGCTTCTAAGATCAAAAAAGGAGTCGACTTCAACTCCTTTTTAGTTAACAAAAGCGACTGCAAATTTTACTTTCCGGCGGTTTCAGTTTGCTCTTTCTTGCTTTGGAGATGTTTGTGAAGTTCATCAAACGGAACATAACCAGCAATCAATTCACCGTCTGGTAAAATAAGAGCTGGGGTACCATTTAAACCAAATTCACGAGTCATATGATATTGAGATGCAACCGGGTTAGTACATTTTTTTGGTGAAAACTTTCTTCTCAACTTCGCATCATCCATCGCTAGTGTTTTATCGTCGGCACACCAAACCGAGACCAATTTATCATAAGCTGATGATCCTACACCCGCACGAGGAAAAGCTAAATAACGCACGGTGATCCCACGCGAGTTTAATTGTGGTACTTCTTTATGAAGCTTACGACAATAAGCGCAATCGACATCAGTAAAAACTGTTATGGCATATTTTTCATTTTCTGCTTTAAAAACTACCATATCATCTTCATTAAGTAACTCAATCGCCGCCGCCCTTTTGGGAGATAACTCGGCAGATTTAATATACATCGCCTCTTCGGTATGATTGAGCGGCTGTTCACCTGCTAAACCAAGCATATTTCCAGTAAACAAAAATTGACCGTCTGTTGAAATATACAGCAACTGTCCATTATAAAAAGCCTGGTACATCCCTTCTTTTGGGCTTGGTTCGACACTGCTGATCTCTATCCCCGGTAATTTCTGCTCTAGCAACAATTTAATTGCTTCTGGGGATAAGTCAGACATAGCCTCAAGCGCTGGCTGTTGATCAACTTCATTCACTGACTCCTGCTCGTCTTTACTAAAGTCGAAAAGTTGAAAACCTTCTGCCATTGCTGAAAAAGATAGACAGAATGCAGAGCCTAATATAATTGAGCGTAAAACTTTCATTTTAAATATAAATCCTGAAAATAAGTTAAAGATCCTGATAGAACCGTTAGCTAAATAGTAGCTTATACCCGCTATGATGGGGGCTTTTGAAAGAAAATACTATAACAGGTTCACACTAATATAGACAAACGGTTTAAACAATGCCTCCGACGGGAATTCTTTGTGAATATTTGAAGGTTGTTCCTCTAAGAATTTAATCATTACGGAGTCTTAATAACTCAAACCTTCATGGCATAGTAGACTACGTTTAATATCAATCAGCTCACCACTCTGCGAACCAGAAAAACCGCCTATATCACTTGCGGCGACTATCCGATGGCATGGAACAATAATTGGGTGAGGGTTATTCCGACACGCATTACCGATCGCTCTAGCGCTACTACCGATCTTTTTAGCGAGCTCTCCGTAAGTCATCACCATGCCTGATGGGATCTCAGATAACGCACTCCAAACTTTAAGCTGATGCTCTGTTCCACATTGCTCTAGCGGCAGAGCGAAACTAAATTCTGGGAATTTAAAATAGCGCAAGATTTGATCGACTACTTTTTGTCCAAACGACGATTCTGGGGATCTTAAATTACACGCGCTATTTAGTTCAACTCGACTCAATTTCTGATCTCTAATATTGAGAGTCAACCGCCCTACTTTGGTGTTTATGGTAAAAATTTCATTCACTTGTGGTTTTCGCCATCGTTGGAGATTCCCACTTAAAAGCTTGATATTTAGGGAAAGCCAGTTTTTTCTCAGAATATTTTTGCGAAGCAATTTCAACAGCCTGCTTGCGTAGCTTAGTCAAGTCGTCAGTCAGTTGGTAGCGATGCTGCGCAACCGTCCCCCAATTTTTTTCAAAATCTTTAGCCTCGCCACCTTCTTTCAGTTCTTTCAATAACGGACCTACTATTGTGTAGGCTTTATAAATTCGATTGGCTTGACGTTGTTCAAAATCATTGATTGATTGATTAAGTGTTTTGAGTTTTGCCATATCCACACCTTCGATTTGGGAAAGAGCAGCTAATCGAGCTTGCTTGTTTTTAGCAACTTCACTGAAGTATTCGATAGTTTGCAAAATACTAACCGTCGCCGCACTTCGCCACATATGCATATTGTCTGCATTGATCAATTTCTGTGTTTTCGGATCAACAATAAGAACCGTTGGAGTAGCGTAAATAACTGGCATACCAAACCGCGTGATAATATCTTTAATATTGGTCATATATCCGACATCCACAAACACCAACTCATAATTTGCATCGATGATCTCTTTAACATCAGGTTGGTATAATTTGCTGGCTAAACTTCGACTATCGTGACACCAGTTACCCCCCATCACGATAATGGCTAACTTGTTGTTTTTCAAAGCCTTTTTGATAGCCCTATCTACATCAGCACCTTGATTCTCCGATGGTAGATAAAGCTTCCCAGCGTCATAAATACTTTTGCTTTGAGACTCGTTTTCATTTGCGTTTGTTTTTTTCGTATCCGCATCAGTATGAGCACTAATTGCAAAAACAACAGATGCAAGACAAACAAAGCCAAGCAATATTAATAACTTTTTATTCATTCAAAAGAACCTTGGGTAACTAACAAAGAAATTTAGCAACCGTGAATTTAGCATATTTAGACCTTCACCGCACAGCGAATCGGCTGGCAAATATAAAATAGATATGACCGATAAATTGACACTCACTCTATTCACTGATAACCTTTGCGTTACATTTGTAGCTAGATGTAACCACAATTCATCATAAAGGAGCTCATCATGAGAAAGCGAATAAATATGTCCGATCAATCTTCAGAAGTTGATATGACACCTATGTTAGACATTGTATTTATCATGCTGATTTTCTTTATCGTCACCACCTCATTTGTCAAAGAGTCGGGGATTGAAATAAACCGTCCCGCAAATGCAGACGGTCTGCCTCCAAAAGAGCAGCCTCTGGTCATTGAAATCAATCAGTTAGAAGATATATCCATCGCAGGACGAGTAATTCTGAAAGATTCAGTGCAATCAAATGTGGAAGCGGCACTAGGCAGACAGCCAGATTTGGCTGTGATCGTCAGGATAGATGATAGCGCAGCCACAGGTATTTTGGTTAATGTAGTCGATCAGATCAAACTAGCAGGTATAGAACAAGTAACTGTCAGCCGTATTTCCGGCTGACTCGTTAAATATTACTCAGGATTATTTTACGCAGCTTTATAGAGGTCAAAGTATAGCAGCTCTTGTTCGAGCTGAGTATTTGCAACGAATAGATTGAGATCATACAAAGCTTCTGAACGCGTCTCAAAGCCACCTTGCAGTGCACCTTCACGGGTTTTGTAATAAAACACACCAGTGTCGTTTAAAATTCTATCAGTGCGAGCGAAAGTTTTAGTTGAAAGGGTATCTGCTTGTCTATTTTTATTATTCATCATCAATTCCTTATGTTTTTATTAGTTTTATTTGACGGAGCGAATCATACTCACAATACCAAGATTTAGCAGTAGGCTATGTCGGGAGCTCTTGTGCGAGATCTCTTACAGAAAGGTATTCCAGCATATTCAACAATTGTTCTGGTCAACACTTAACGGGCACTTTTAAGCGGAAACAAATGAACCTTTATGCCATATAGCTTTGCTATATACGGCTAAAGGCTATATACTCGCGCCATATACATATCATTCAGAGGTACAGCTTTATGCAGCAAGGTACAGTATTTATCAATAATCGCACTCAGTCAGTTCGCCTACCTGCGGAAACACGCTTCCCAGATGATGTTAAAAAGGTCGCTGTAAGAGTAGTCGGAAAGGAAAGAATTTTATCTCCTGTGGAAAATCTTTGGGATAGTTTTTTCTTATCAGAAGAAGTTGTGTCAGATGATTTTATGGTTGAACGAGCGTCGCAAGAGCAGTCGGAAAGAGAATCACTTTAATGCTTAAGTTTATGCTAGATACAAACATTTGTATTTATGTGATTAAACGACGCCCAATTGAGATATTGAGCGTTTTTAATGAACATGTGGGTCAGCTTTCTATCTCGTCTATTACACTAGCCGAACTAATTCATGGTGCTGAAAAAAGTGAGTTTGTCGAAAAGAATTTACATCGAGTAGAAGACTTTGTTTCACGACTTGAAGTTTTAGAGTACGGTGAAAAGGCGGCGGCTCATTATGGTGACATTCGTGCAGTTCTAGAAAGAAAAGGACAGACAATAGGTGTAAACGATTTGCACATTGCAGGGCATTCTAGAAGCGAAGGATTAATACTTGTGACAAATAACCTTAAAGAGTTTCAACGTGTCGAAGCTTTACGAACAGAAAATTGGATAGTTTAAATTTTAAAAACACAAAGAGGAAAAAACCAAGAATCCTAAATTCAATTCTTAATGTGGGAGTGTGAATTGAGGTAGCACAATGAATTCAAAATGTGACTACGATAAAACCCACTGAACAAAAGCTTTCTCTCACTAATAAAAAAACTGATACGAAGAGACACGCAAACGAAAATAATCGCTGCTGTCTCTCTGCTAATCTGTTTAGTTAATTAAAATAACTCTTCTTCTGAATACCCAAGCCATCATAAAATTGCACATGTCAGCGTTTTACTGGTAAAACCATTTCGACTATTCAATGAGGGGGATTTTTCGTTCTTTTGATAACCAAGATGATGATCTAGCTCTGCATTGAGAGCGGCTTCGACCGTTACCTTAGTTAAAATCTGGCGAAAATCATTAAGATTTTGTTCGGTTTTCATGCCTTTAGCTGCTTCGCGAGCCAAGGCTTCGAGTTCTTTTTTTATTCATAATGTCTATCCTCAACCATTTCGAGTGTTAATGATAGACAATTACACAGATTTATTTACAGTCTCATTTATCACTATTTTTCCCAAACATTGCTGTTAATTAGTTCAATATCAATGAGCAGCCACTTTTCGAAAACCTTCATTTGGCATTGTTCTCACTTGTTCACGTCGAATGTATCCGACCCTGAGCGATCCCCACAAACGCTGCATTACGTAGCATAGAAGTGCTCCTTAATTAGTTTTTGGATTAACTCAAAGGCGGTTTTAATGCTCTTCTTTTTAATT
>Ga0316204_10000624_pt1 | contig 123109 bp, 127 predicted proteins | sample 6monrhotite_MG_2_FD_205661 | JGI IMG/M metagenome (GOLD analysis project Ga0316204, IMG submission 205661) | Microbial mat bacterial communities from mineral coupon in-situ incubated in ocean water Damariscotta River, Maine, United States -... | ecosystem: Environmental > Aquatic > Marine >...
GTACGAAATCACGGCGATTCTGGGGCAAAAGATGAATACGCTGAGTAGTTACAACAAAAATTGCATAGGTACTACTTAACCAAAGTTAAACTTGGGCGTTCCGCCGCTTTTTCCTTTGATTCCTCAATCTGAGGTTCTGCCGTCTCTTTTGCCGGTGTACTCACTTCATCAGCAAACACCATTCCTTGGCCATTCTCTTTAGCATATATTGCCATGACAGCATTTATCGGGACCGAAATACTCATCGCTTTACCCGAAAATCTCGCTGAGAAAGTGACAAACTCATTATCAATGGCCAGGTTCTGTACAGCAAATGGACTAACATTTAAAACAATCTTCCCTGATTCCACATAATCCAAAGGCACAACAACGTTGTCCTGATTTGCGTCCACAACAATATGTGATGTTAGACTGTTATCAACAATCCATTCATTTAGTGCGCGAAGTAGATAGGGTCTGCTCGAAGTCATCGTTTTAAACATATTTCTTAGTTCTGTGGGATTTCTTGCTCGTTTTTGGTTAGGCTTTCTTCAAAAGAGGGTCTTTCAAACAGTCTTTGTGCGTAGGCTTTCACCGATTTAGCTTGAGGCGGTAATTCAACACCATAAACTGACAAGCGCCACAATAGTGGGGCAATACTTGCATCAATTAGCGAAAATTCATCGCTCATAAAAAAAGGCTTAACATCAAATACCGGCGCGATAGAAGTAATACTTGCGGTAATTTCTCTGATTGCTTCTTCTTTCTTTTGCCCGTCATCACCTGTCAGATCGTTGAGCAAACTATACCAATCATGATCAATACGATGCAGCATCAGCCGGCTCCTGGCGCGAGAGACAGGGTCTACAGGCATCAGTGGCGGATGAGGGAAACGCTCATCAAGATATTCCATCACCACGCGAGAATCATAAAGCACCAAATCTCGATCAACCAACGTTGGTACTGTATTATACGGGTTAAGATCAATTAGATCTTCAGGCAATTCTCCATGCTCGATCTCATGAATTTCGTACGACACACTTTTTTCAGCCAAAACAATGCGAGCACGATGACTATAAGGATCGTTAGATCCTGAGTATAGTGTCATTACCGAGCGTTTGTTGGTAATAACTGCCATATTCTAATTTCTCCTAAAAATAAAACATTTAAAAACAGTTAGGCCCTAGTTGTATTAGGTAACACAACTCCTAACCGTTCACACTTTGTTCAGTTCAAAATAACAAAGGCGCTTGAGATAATCCCAAGCGCCTTAGAATAACACATTTTGAACGTTTTTAGGACTGTTTCAATAAACCACTTTTGCCCAAAGAACGTTTGATCGCGTAGAACGCTACACCAACAACCAATACCGTCACTCCAATATCGAAGCCAGCGGTCATTGGAAGATGATAGTAATTCGGATCTACAGAACCAGAGATCCAAGTATATCGCTCTAACCAGCTACCTATACAGATGCCGCATGCGATGATAACAATCGCTGTTTGGCTGTGTCTGAAAGGTGTTAACACGAAACAACATAGTGGAATAATGAACTTCAATGTTAAGAAGGTCCACCAGATTGGTCCAAGATCGTTCAACATCATGTTGTCGAAACGAACAATCTCTTCTGGTAAACGGCCGTACCAAATAATGAGGTACTGAGTGAAGAACAAGTATGTCCAAAGAATCGTGAACGCTAGCATCATTTGCGCGAGATAGTTCAAGATACGATCAGGTACATCCACTTTTAACTTGCCAGATTTCTTAAGAACAAACAAGAAGATCGCAAAAAATGCTAAGAAAAAGTGGAATTGGCTAATCCAATGATAAGCACCGTAACTCGCACTATGCCAGTTTGGAATCATTGTCATTTCGAAATCCCACGCGACCATTGTTCCGTAACAAACGTAAATAAACGGAATGATCAACGCAACATTTCTAAAACGACGTTGCTTTTCATAAGTTGGATTAACAACAGCCTCATATTGGTATTTGATGAATAGACCGTAGAATCCCCAGATCGCTAGGAACGCGAGCAATTCACGAGACACCAAGAACGCATAGTTGTGCCATGCATTCAAATGGTGACCCTCGTCACCGTGACCGTGATCAGCCATCCATTGAAACGTATTCTCTGGATTCATTAACAAGATGCACAGTAGAACAAATGCTACTGGGAACAATCCTGCCAACGATACCGATAAGAAACGAACATGTTCACGCCATTTCGCATTTACTAAGTGCAAGATGGACGCTAATGTAATCCCGTTTAGAGCTATAAACAGGATAATTAGAAAATTGGCAGTTAGCACTGACCAGCTTCCAAATCCTTCCATAATATATCCTACCCTTTAGTAAATTAATTGTTGCTCGCTACTGGTTCACCAGCAGCATCTTTAACAAGTTGATGTTTGACGTAGTTCACTACATGCCAACGCTCTTCAACGGTGAGGTCGTTTGATCCACCTTGGTCGTTAGGCACACCGTAAGCAGGCATGACATAACTACCAAAAGTGATTGTTCCCCAAATCCAACCTTCATCGAGTTCTTGAACGTAGTCATCAACCAAGCTAATCGCACCAATCAATTGACTCACTGGAGTATCAGCCTTGCCGGAATTACCATGACAAGCCCCACAAATGATTTTGAAAAGATCCTTACCTTTTGCCAACGATGCTTCTGTTGGTTCAATAGGGTTTTTCAACCCACGTGTCTCTTCACGATTTGTAGGCTGCGTAGGAATTCCTTGCACAGGAACCGAACGACTTGGAAATGCTGCAGGCGTACCTTCTTGAGGTTTAATGCTTGGCTGATTCATCATATCAGTAGACCAAGGCCAAGCGAACGCTACCGCAGGCGCAAAAGCCGCTGCTACAATAAGTTTTTTCGCTGTTGATTTCATTAGACCTTCTCTTCTCGTATTTCTAAAGCTTTATTCTCTTTGAAAAAGTTTTTCACTGAATCAAGTTTGTCGTCATCAATTTCTACGATGATTCCAATCTCATCAACAGTTAACTTTTCACTGTATAAAGTCCCGCGTTTTTGACCTAAACCTGATAGGAAGATAAAAACGATAACGGTAGTCCAAACAGCAAAGAAGATCAGCATTTCGTACATCAATACAAAGTTAGAAGGTAGCGGAACTACCGCTTTACCACCTTGCGGTTGAACAAGAAAACTTGCCTGCGCAGAAGCCAAGAAGAAGAATCCGAAAGTCACACCAAATATTGCACCTGCTAGGGTGAAATAAGCGATGTTGACTGGGCGTTTGCCCAGTCTCTCATCAACATCAGGATGCTCAATGGGCGACATCATATTGATGTCGTCCACTTCTACACCTGCAACTTCTTTCGCTTTGATTTTGTCGACAACATCAAACGCATCGTCAAAATCTTTAAACATTGCTAATAAACGATTACTCATTGCTATGCTCCCTCCAGTCCTGGGGTCCCCGGTGCTTTACCACCCGATTCCTCAACTGTTGTTCCAGCTTTACTTGCCGCATGTTTTTTAGCCATTTCTTCTTCGTGTATTTCATGCTTAAGATGGAAACAAAGCTCTTTCACTTCATACATCGAGACGCATGGGAACAGTTTTACGAATACTAAGAACAGCAAACCAAACCACCCAAAACTTCCAAAGACAATGGCCCATTGGACTACCGACCCCCAGAGGACATCCCACTGATGCGGGTTATGTGCTTGAGTCAATGTCGGAGCAACAATCATCCAGCGCTCAACATACATACCTAAGTTCAGAAGTATCGATACCACAAACATAGTTGGCATATGTCGTCGTAGTTTTTGGAAACAGAGTGTAAAGGGCACCACACAGCCACAGAAAATCATGGTCCAGAACACAAAGGCATAAGGCCCAGTGGCTTTCGCTATGAGAACCTCTTTGTCGTAAACGTTATGGCCATACCAAGTAGAAGAGAACTCGATAAGGTTCAAGTAAGTCCAAACCATTGCGATAGCAAAAGTTAGCTTACAAGTTTTTTCCATGATGTTTAGTGTCATGTACTCTTCCATGCGGAAGAAGTAACGTAAACAAACAAACAATGTCATGATCGCCGCACAACCAGAGTACAACGCACCCGCTACGAAGTAAGGAGGGAATGTTGTTACGTGCCAGCCAGGCATGATCGACATCGCAAAGTCAGACGATACGATAGAGTGTACAGAGATCGCTAATGGTATTAGGAAACACGCTAATAACATATAAGTACGACGGAAATTACGCCATTGACGGTCGTCACCTCTCCATCCCATACAAAGAATTCCGTACAACTTCTTACGCCAACCAGTCGTGTGGTCACGTAAAATAGCCATATCTGGAATCATACCGATGAATAGGAACAATGCAGATGATGATAAGTAAGTACTAATCGCAAACGCATCCCACACCAGTGGAGAACGAAAGTTTGGCCAAATGCCTCGATCAGAAACATAAGGAAGTACCCAGTACAAGTTCCAAACACGACCCAAGTGGATCATCGGGAAGAAACCTGCTGTCATCAGTGAGAAAGTCGTCATCGCTTCCGCAAACCGATATATCGGTTTGCGCCATTGCGCATGAATAATATGCAGAATCGCTGACAATAACGTTCCCGCGTGACTCATACCGATCCAGAATACGAATGTTGCGATGTACATATCCCACATATGTGGATTATTTAGGCCCGCAGTACCCATACCCATTTTGTACTGATAAATCTCTGCAGCAACTGCACAGAGAAACATTGAAATACAGACGGCTACTGTTATCCAGTACGCCTTGCGTGGAGCTTGCATGGAAGCTATTACATCAGCATTGATGCGCGACCACTCCAGATTTTCGTCAATCACTTTATCTTGAATAACTTGACTCATGACTTTTCCTTTTAACTTTTCAAATCACTATTGGTGCTAGCAATTTAAACCTCAGTGTCACGCACTCTTTCCATATACATAATGGAAGGGTCGACATTTAACTCATCAAAAATTCGATATCCTCGAACTTCGTCGTTGGCTTTTTCTTTCTTCTGTGTGAAAGGCCCACGATGAATATCATGTTTTTCCCAGAGTTTACTGACACGACTGCTTGGATCTTGTGTATCACCAAAAACGATTGCACCAGTAGGACAAGCTTGCGCACATGCTGTAACAATATCACCGTCAACCAAAGCACGTTCTTCACGCTGAGCCGTATCTTTTGCAGTACGGATGCGCTGGATACAGAAAGTACATTTTTCCATAACACCTTTATCACGTACGCTGAGATCAGGATTTAACTGCATATTCAAAGGCTCTGGCCATGAATCTTCATAATAAGACCAGAAATTAAAATAACGAACACGGAACGGACAGTTATTTGAGCAATAACGAGATCCGATACAACGGTTATAAACTTGCGCGTTCAACCCATCTGGTGTGTGGTAAGTTGCGGCCACCGGACATACCGGCTCACAAGTTGCTGCACCACACTGTTGACAAAGCATTGGCAAGAACTGAGCACCATCTTCAGGAAAATCACGCTCGTCATCTTCCTGCCAATAACGCTCAACACGCATCCAGTGCATTGCTTGGCCTTTTTCAAACTTCTCTTTACCGACAACTGGAAGATTGTTTTCCGCATAACAAGCAGTACTACAAGTGTTACAACCGGTGCAGATGTCTAAGTCGATTGACATAGCGAAGCGGTGATCATAGTCATGATGACCACCATCTTCCGCTGTTTTACGAAAGTCTGAAAAGTTCTCTAATATATTTTCTAACGACATTTATCAGGCCTCCCCTTCAGTACGTCGCAACTGATCAGCAGAGATCGTTCTCACGAAACGACGACCCATTTGAGTCTCACTACCGCCCAAGTGTACAAGCACCTCATGTTTATGAACATTGGTAACCTTAACGCGTGTCGCATGTGTTGCTAACTCACCTGTTCTTCTTTCCATTAAAGGATTAAGAATCTTCAGCGGGTTAACACCGCGACCTTTTGCGTAACGACCATGCTCTTCATGGCCCTGCCCCATTGGAACAGCAACCGCATCAGGATGAATACCCTTGTGGATATAAACTTGTGCTTCAATGCTACCACTCGCCGAAGTTACGCGAACATAATCACCATTTTTCACACCAAGTTTTGATGCTGTTTTTGGATGCACTTCCGCCCAAGAACTCCAAACCACTTTTGCAATTTGATCAGGAAACTCTTGAAGCCATGGAATGTTTGCATGACGACCATCCCACATGCCTAAACGCGCAGATGGAATTAAGTGCATTGGGTAGCCAGAATCATCGCGTTGAACTTTGAAGCGCATATCAACTAACTTAGGTGCTAGTGCATTCGCAGCAGCTTTTGCTTTTACGATGCCTTTTTGCAATGTGTTAGTCCAAAGATCTTTGCTTGGACCACTAACACCGCCAGTAACATCCGCCGGCATGTTTGCAACAGCAGCTTGCAAGTAGCTGTAGTAGTCAGCAAATTTTTCGTAGTCTTTATTATGCAACTTCAACAAACTCAGCATAATGTCGCCAAAACCACGAGTCTCTTTGTGGATAGGCTCCATTAATGGTTGTTGTAATGTCATTACCGACTCATCAGCTGGCTGATAGGCTGGAACGTGAGTTCCCCAATCTTCCATACCAGAATGAATTGGTAAAATAAGATCAGCTTTTAATGTTGTCTCATCTGGAAATGCGGAGAAAGCCACTTTAAAACCAACGCCTGATAATCCTTCAGCAACTTGAAGTACCGCCGGTGCGGTATAAACAGGATTTGTGTTGTAAGAAATCAACACATCAAGTTTATTGTCTTTTAGTGCTTTTGAAAGCAACAACAAGTCTTTCGTATTACCACGTTTCGCTCGTAGAGACTTCTCTGGGAATTTAGCCGAAGCTTCGATCGTGTTGCCGACATTGCCCAAAATCAAGTTCAATAACATGATTGAAGCAACAGCATCGTAACCGTTTTCATGATTACCTGCTGAATCACCCGCTATCACAAGGCTTGGCGCACGTTCTGATAATAAGCTGGCAATACGTTTGATCTTATTAACAGAGACACCTGTTACTTTTTCAACCGCATCCAAATTATATTGCGCAAGAGACTTACGAACGCTATTTGGCACTTCCATTGTATTCCACCCTTTTTCAAGAATGAAATTGGCAATGCCTAATGCAAGCGCGCCTTCTGTGCCTGGTGCAGCTGGAACCCAATGGTCAGCATTACCACCAGTTAATGTCATCTTAGGTTCAACTTGGATTAAGGTGCCGCGAGCACCGCTTCTGAATTTCGCATATTCACCCATGTTGTGAACTGGAGAAATCCATGTGCCGAGAAAATCAGCACCAAATGATAAGATGACGCCCGCTTTATCGTAGTTAAGTCTTGGCATATCGTCGCCAAGCATATCGCGACAAACCGCACTCCATACTGAAGTATTAACAACTTCATGTACGTAGTGGTTTTTAGAACCTACTTGAGAAAGAAGCTCGTCGATGACAACAGATTGGTGACCACTGACAGAGCCAGTTATCATACCAACACGATCACCTTTCACCCCTGAGTCTGGACCAACTTTGCTAGTCAATGCAGACATCGCTTCATCCCAACTGACGGCTTGCAAAGAGTTACCTTTACGCATCATCGGTGAAGTAATTCGATCAGGGTTGTAATGACCTTGTACCGCGGCCTGCCCCATTGGGCATGATTTACCGTTACTAATCGGCGAATCAGGATTTCCTTCTAGTTTTAATACGCGACCTTCGCGCACACGTCCGTGAATACCGCAAGCTGAATCACATTGCGTACATGTAGACGCATACCAAACACCAATACCAGGAATAGCATATTCCTCAGGCATCAGGTATGAAACAACTTCTTCTTTACCCTCTTCCAATGTCACAGTTGTTGGTAAGTCACAGCCTGTTAATGCTGTACCTGCACCACCCCAACCGAGCATCTTCAAAAATTTTCTTCGATTAACTTTTACGCTCATAATCGTTTCCCGTTTTTCTGTTCAGCGTCTGCAAACTTACTTATGACAAGCCCAGCAATCGCCAGGACCACCATTCGCTTCATGACAACGTTGACAGAACCCCATATTCAATGGTTTTTTCTTCTCTGCAACAGTCATTGAACGAACTTCCCCATGACATAAGCCACACACCTGCTGCACATCTTCTACAGGAAATTTCGCATCGAAAACGAACTTTCTGATGTGCTTCTCATGTGTAAAGTGCACGTAATCTGGCACATCATGCACTTTTAGCCATTTTGGCGACTCTTTGTTTTCCCAGTATTCAGTTAACTTTTGAATACGAGGTTTATCAGTCGCGATGACCTTGTGACAACCCATGCATTTGCTCGTTGGCGGAATACCCGCTACTTGACTGCGTCGTGCATAAGTGTGGCAGTACATGCAATTTATCTTCATGTCATTAACATGACGGTCGTGCGGAAACTCGATTGGCTGAGGAACTACTGGACTCTCATGCTCTCCAACTGGTGGAGTAATATGAGCTGGCACAGGTAACTCAGCATAGCTTTTAGCAGGCAACATCGACACTACGAAAGCCAAGACACTCAAAGAAAGTAATTGTTTTATTGTCACTGTCTTCATCCTCATTCGCCCTCTTAAGCTACAGACGAGCTTTCGAAGTAATGTTCTTCTTTCAACTTGCATCTCCCACCCTCAAGGTTTGTAAAACGATCGAATTAGTTTTTAATCAAAATACAAAACAATTAAAAACTAAAAAACAAGCCACCAAACTAGTTGGTTGCTTTAATTAAAAAAACAACAATTGAAGTCACTCAAAAAACAAGCAATATAAAGGTCAACTGAACGAACAAAAAATATTCATTTTTTGAACAAGCGAGCCTCCCCTCTCCTTGTTGAGTTTTCAATCTGCGCTAAATTTGCTGGCGAAAATTCAACAACAAATGTCACACAGACTTAACGTGTGGACTGATGCTATTCCAAGTTCCGTGGAATTGTCAACGAAAACTGTCAATTATTTCCAACCACTTTTCATGGGGTTATTGGTTGTTTTTTTCATCCATTTTAAATACAAATTTAAAATTGTCTAACAAACCAACAAACTCAAAGAATAACTTCCTATTGATTGAACAATACCGCCAATACCTGCTTAAAAAAAAATCAAATTTTGGTATTTACACGCCATTTAAACTTGCAATTTTTATTTTTTGCGTTAAACAGGGTTTTCTATTTCGATGTATTCATTTTCTATTTGAAAAGTATCACTGAGCTTTTTTGCAAGCGCTTGCACACCGAAACGTTCGGTTGCATGGTGACCAGCCGCAAAAAAATCAACACCAGTTTCTATTGCCAAATGATAGCTTTGCTCAGAAACTTCACCGGTTATAAATGCGTCAACACCAGCCTCTATTGCCATCTCAAAATAGTTTTGTGCGCCACCACTACAAATCCCAACTCGGCTAATATTTTTGTTATTTGTCTTCGCTAGATGTAATGGTTCTCTTGCCAGCTGTTGCGCAATTAACTGCGAGAACTCTGTGGAAGTTTTTGGTGCATCCAACTCAGCAAGCAGACAAATTTCTGGCTTTGATGCACCAAACCAGCTCGCGATTCTTAAACCCAATCGTTTAGCAAGCTGAACATTGTTGCCAAGCTCTCTATGACCATCTAAAGGCAAATGGTATGCAAGCAAACTCACCTCAGCATCAAGCAAAGCCTTTATGCGGTTTTTTTTCAATCCAACAATCGAAGAAGACTCGCCTCGCCAAAAAAAACCGTGATGCACGAGAATCATATCCGCTTGCTCATCAATAGCTGCATCTATCAATGCTTGTGAAGCGGTAACGCCTGAAATAATTTTTGAGACTTCTGCTTTTCCTTCTATTTGCAAACCATTTGGACAGTAGTCATTAAATTTTTCAACCTCCAATAATGCGTCTGCAAATGCTACGATTTTATTTAAACTCGCCATTTTGTTTTCCCTTTATACTCCATCAATATTTTTTGTTAGGATGGTGAAGCTTGAATACAACTAAAAAGGCTACTGACAACCTACTAGATATTTCAAACCAACTATAACATGACGTGTTATGCTGTTGATTGCTGCACTATAAGGGAGCCTGTTCCATCCTAGCGAACATTAACCCGAATCAATGAATGGAGTCTGAGCTTATCTTGTCTTTGCCACACAACAAGGAAGCTTTGGGATGTAGCCCCATACTTATTTAGAACAAATAAATTCACGCATAGAAGGCCGAATGGACACTGCTAAAACGCTAATCAAATATACCTTAATAGGCATCATGTCAGCCGTTATTGTTCTTTTTTTTGCAAAAACAGACTTTACTGGTGGCGAAGTAACTTTTAACGAAGTTTCTGTTGATGATGCAAAATCTCTCGCAGAGCAGAGCAGAGAATCGCAACAAGGCGCTACCTCATACTCTTCAGCGGTTAAAGAGGCCTCACCAGCAGTCGTCAACATCTACACCGCTAAGCTGGTGGCGCAAAAACGACCTCGACTATTTAATGATCCATTATTCCGACGCTTTTTTGATGAAGGTGGGCAAGGAATTCCAAGAAAGAAATTGGAAACAAGTTTAGGGTCTGGTGTTATCATCAGCGACGAAGGTTATATTTTAACCAATAATCACGTTATTGAAGAGGCTGATGAAATCCAAGTCGCATTAAAAGATGGGCGAAATGCGCAAGCCGTTGTCATCGGTTCAGATCCAGAATCAGATTTAGCAGTTTTAAAAGTCACAGGGGAAAAAGTCCCGGCGATTACTCTGGGCCAATCTGAATCCGTGGAAGTCGGCGATGTAGTATTAGCAATTGGTAATCCTTTTGGTGTTGGCCAAACAGTAACCATGGGAATTGTTAGCGCCACAGGAAGAGATCGTTTAGGCCTGAGCACGTTTGAAAACTTCATCCAAACCGATGCGGCAATCAACCCTGGTAACTCAGGTGGTGCGCTTATTAATACTTACGGACATTTAGTCGGCATCAATACCGCAATCTATTCAAAAAGTGGTGGCTCTCAAGGCATCGGGTTTGCCATCCCGATTAATAACGCAAAAGAGATTACCGAGCAAATCATTATGTATGGTCACGTAATACGTGGCTGGATAGGTATTGAAATTCAAAACATCAGCGCTGAGCTTGCTGAATCTTTTAATCTTGATGATATTAAAGGTGTCATTATTGCCGGTGTGCTTAATGGAGGACCAGCAGCAACTGCAGGGTTACGCCCTGGCGACATTCTTATTGAAGTGGAAGGCATCGAAGTCGTCGACGGCAAACATGCCATTGATCTTATCTCCCATGCTAAACCTGGTGACAAATTAAGTTTAGAAGCATTACGTAACGGAGATACTAAAGAGTTTACTGTTATCGCTAGCCAAAGGCCACTAATCAAATCTCAGAAACAGTAGAGTCAAGAAACAATAGGGACTGCTGAAACTCTTTTAGCATAACCAGAAAAACAAAAAACAGGATCTGAAATTTAGATTCAAGCAGAATTGCTTACAGTAAAAATTTTATAGCTGTGGATGCGGGTTTGGTGTGCACCATCAAGATGCATATTAATTTGATTAGTGTTGCGCCAACCTGGTTGTTTTTTATGCGGTTAGTCACAATCAGATTGTGCAACAAATCATGGATCAACTGCCGTCTCTAGGATTATCTTTATTGTTCTCGTTCATTGACGATTCATTAATCTGAGCACGCATAAACTCTTCATCCAACTCATCACGCTCTTTAGTCCCGTTATCGTTTTCTGAAGTTTCTACCTCCGAATCGGGCCGATGTAACTCTTCGTCCAGCTCATCTTCTTCCTCTTCTCTATTTTCAAATCGACGAGCAAAGAACAAACCCGCCTCAAATAGAATAATCATGGGAAGCGCTAAAAGTGTTTGAGAGATCGCATCTGGCGGAGTGAGCAGCATTGCAAGGACAAACACACCAACAATTATGTATGGGCGTTTCTCTTTTAGCGTTGCGGTAGATGCTATACCCGCCCAAACCAAGACCACGACCGCAATAGGTATTTCAAATGCTAAACCAAAAGCGAAAAACATTTTAAGCACGAAATCTAGGTAGTGACTGATATCCGTCATAATCGCAACACCTTCTGGCGCTACGCTGGTGAAAAAACCAAACACCAGTGGAAAGACCACAAAGTACGCAAAGACCCCACCCAAATAAAAGAGAAACGTACTAGAAGCCAATAATGGGAATATCATTTTCTTCTCTTTTCGATACAAGCCTGGTGCAATGAAACACCAAAATTGATAGAGCATCATAGGCATAGCGAGAAAAATCGAGAGTACCAGCGTTAGCTTAAACGGGGTGAAAAATGGGGAAGCGACTTCAGTTGCAATCATTGAAGTATCTGCTGGCAAATGCGCCATTAGTGGTGCCGCGAGATATTCATACAAATCGTTGGCAAAATAGATCATCGACAGAAAAAGCCCCAATACTGTTCCAACTATGCGCAATAACCTGTCGCGTAGTTCAATCAAGTGGGAAACTAATGGTGACTCAGAAGGGTCCGCGTTCGGTCTTTCTCTTCTTCTCATGATTTATCAGTTGGTGAGTTTTCGCTTGAAGAACTAGCGGATGCAGCAGCTTCTTTTTCTGCACGCATAACAGCAGTTTCTATGGGGCGAGGCACATCAGGCACTTTTCTCGGCTCAGCGGTTTCGGCAGTATTAGAGTCGGCTGTTTTGGGTTTTACTGCTGGCTGCGTGATATCGATATTAAGATTTCTATTAAGAATCTCTTTCTGATCATCAAGTAAATTTTGTAGTTGATCTGCTTTATCAACTTCAGTTTTAATTTCAGATTTAACAGAGTTAACGATGCGACGAAACTGGCCTAGCCAGTATCCTGCTTTTTTGATCATTCCAGGGAAACGTTCCGGCCCAACAATGACCAGCGCAACGACTGCTACAAGCAGCAACTCCCAAAAACCGATATCAAACATATCTTTATTATTATTTCAAATAAGGGTAAGAGAGCTTAACTCTCTTTTTTTACATCTTCTTTTTTAGTAACGTCAACGTCAATAACCGAACTTTCCATCTTATTGTCTAAACGTTGCTCATCAACTTTTTTTTCAGGCTCTTTTTCACCATCACTCACGGCGTTTTTGAAACCTTTCACTGCTGACCCGAGATCACTACCCATGTTCCTGAATTTTTTTGTTCCAAAAATCAACAATACAATTGCTAATACAATTAATAGTTGCCAAATACTAATACCGCCCATGAGACTCTCCTAACAGAATTTTTTATTCCCTACAATTTATACAAAAGACGAGAGGGATTTTATGTGTCGACACAATAACCAAGTATTATAAGTAAAACAAGGGGGCAAGCGTAGCTTTTTGATCAGCTAAAGAGGGAAATTATAGTGCTTACTTTTTAAACACGGAATCGCAATCCTCACACGTAGATAAAATCTACTTGGAACGAGAATTCTTTTCTTCAATACCCGACAACCCAAATCGACGCTCAAGCTCCAACAAAACATCGTTTGGTTCAATCCCCTGATCAACCAGCATCACCATAGTGTGGAACCAAAGGTCTGCAGTTTCGTAGACAATATCCTCTTTTTTGCCTTCTTTCGCGGCAATAATCGTTTCAGCCGATTCTTCGCCAACTTTTTTAAGGATGCTATTCAAACCTTTGCCATACAAACTCGCAACATAGGAGCTGGATGGGTCTGCAGCTTTACGCTCTTTTAAAACTTCGGTGAGTTTTTCGATTACTTCATTCATTATTGATTAAAAATCTACTTCTTATATATCTCATCTGGATTTTTTACGACGTCTTCTATCGTTTGCCACTCGCCATTTTCATATTTTTTATAGAAACAGCTCTCTCTACCTGTGTGACAAGCAATTCCACCAATCTGTTCAATTTTCAGAATTAATACATCATTATCGCAATCGAGACGAATTTCTCTGATTTTTTGCACATGGCCAGACTCTTCACCTTTTGGCCAGAGTTTTTTTCGTGAACGGGACCAGTAAACCGCAGAACCGGTATCAACGGTTTGTTGAAGCGAGTCTCGATTCATCCAAGCAAACATCAACACTTTGCCTGTTTCAGCATCTTGCGCAATCGCAGGAACCAGGCCTTTGTCATCCCACTTGATATCTTCGAGCCAGCTCATAGCCTAACTTCGACACCCGCGTCCTGCATCGCAGTTTTTGCTTGCTCAACGGTATATTCAGCAAAGTGAAAAATACTTGCCGCCAACACTGCATCCGCCTTGCCTTCGACCACACCATCAACTAAATGCTGTAACTCACCAACACCACCTGACGCAATAACAGGCACAGTAACCGCATCGCTAATCGCCCTCGTCAATTCCAGATCAAAGCCGATTTTTGTTCCATCCCGATCCATGCTGGTTAATAGAATTTCACCAGCTCCATAATCAGTCATTTTTTTCGCCCATTCGATAGCATCTATACCGGTTGGCCTTCTGCCACCATGGGTAAAAATCTCCCAACGATTTGCTTCGCCTTCAGCGCTAACTTTTTTGGCATCCAATGCAACTACGATACACTGTGAACCGTACTTCTCAGCCGCTTCTTTAACAAACTCAGGATTAAAAACTGCAGCGGTATTGATTCCGACTTTATCCGCACCTGCATTTAACATACGACGAATATCATCAACCGTTCGGATGCCACCACCGACGGTTAGCGGAATAAAAACCTGACTGGCAACTTGCTCGACCACATGTACAATGGTTTCACGATTATCTGAACTAGCGGTAATATCGAGAAAGGTAATTTCATCAGCACCTTGTTCATCATAACGCTTGGCAACTTCTACTGGATCACCTGCATCTCGAATATCGACAAATTGAACACCTTTTACAACACGTCCGTTATCGACATCCAAACAGGGAATTATTCGTTTTGCTAAACCCACGACTCTCTCTTTAATGCTCTTTTATTTAGCATTAGCTAATGAATATTTTTGTGCTTCGTCAAAATCTAATGTGCCTTCGTAGATAGCGCGACCAGTTATAGCGCCCATAATGCCTTCATCCTGCACAGCGCATAATGCTTTGATATCATCCATATTGGTTATACCACCGGATGCTATCACAGGAATACGAATGGATTGCGCGAGCTTCACGGTTGCATCAACATTAACGCCATTGAGCATTCCGTCCCGCCCGATATCGGTATAGATGATGGATTCAACACCCATATCTTCAAAACGTTGCGCCATGTCGATCACATCATGATTAGACAGTTTCGACCAGCCATCAACCGCTACTTTGCCATCTTTTGCATCCAAACCAACAATAATATGGCCAGGAAATTCAGCGCAAAGATCTTCTACAAAATGTGGTGCAGTAATCGCTTTAGTGCCGATAATGACGTACCTGACACCAGCAGCCAGATAGATTTGCACTGTATCCTCATCACGAATACCACCACCAACTTGCACATCAAGATCTGGATATTTAGTGGTAATCTGCTTAATAACATCAGCATTCATCGGCTTTCCGGCAAACGCCCCATCCAGATCCACCAAATGCAAACGCTGTGCGCCCACATCAACCCAGCGCGCAGCGGCAACTGTTGGATCATCATCATAAATTGTGGCATCGTCCATCTCGCCTTGACGCAAACGAACGCATTTCCCTTCTTTTAAATCGATGGCAGGTATAACTAGCATGATAAATCCTCAGAACTCTCCATTCCAATGGGCAAAATTAGATAACAATTGTAAGCCCGCTTTGTGACTTTTTTCCGGGTGAAACTGAACTGCAAAAACATTTTCTTTAGCAATCGCGGCAGTAAACTGAACACCATAATCAGTCGTACCGGCAATAACTTCGTTTTGCAAAGCATCAATATAGAAGCTATGTACAAAATAGAATCGACTACGATCAGGAATATCTACCCACAATGGATGACCGACTGTTTGATTAACTTGATTCCAGCCCATATGAGGAACCTTCAGCTTTTCATCATGCACGTCGTCTCGCATATCCGCGCTAAATTGCTTAACCTCACCGCGAAACATGCCCAAACATTCGACGCCATTATTCTCTTCACTACGTTCCATTAACGCCTGCATTCCAACACAGATCGCGAGAAAAGGCTTCTCTTTGGATGCTTGATCAATCACTTCAATTAATTCACATTCCTGTAAACCAGACATGCAATCACGAATTGCTCCAACACCAGGGAACACAACCCGATCTGCAGACAAAATCTCTTCAGGCTTATTGGTGATGAATACTTTCGTATCCTCAACAGCTCGGGCAACGGCTTTAGCAGCTGAGTGGAGGTTACCCATTCCATAATCAATAATAGCAATAGAACTCATGGTTACTACAATGTACCTTTGGTAGAGGGAATCACATCTGCCATACGTTCATCACGCGCAACCGCCATTCTTAGTGTACGCCCAAAAGCCTTAAATATAGTCTCTGCAATATGATGCGAGTTGCGGCCACGAATATTGTCAATATGCAGTGTGGCATTTGCATGATTAACAAATCCTTGGAAAAATTCGTAAAACAACTCAGTATCAAACGAACCGATTGAACCACGCGTATATTGCACATGGTGCTCTAATCCAGGCCGACCTGAAAAATCAATAACCACACGCGATAATGCCTCATCCAATGGCACATAAGCATGACCGTATCGGTAAATACCTTTTTTATCACCTAGTGCTTTACTAAACGCCTGACCAAGCGTGATACCAATATCTTCCACCGTGTGATGTGCATCGATATGCAAATCACCTTTCGCTTCTATATTCATATCAATCAGCCCGTGACGTGCGATCTGATCCAACATATGCTCAAGAAAAGGAACGCCCGTATTAAAGCTTGCTTTTCCTGTTCCATCCAAATTAATTTCTACCGTAATTTGGGTCTCTAATGTATCACGCGATACTTTTGCTTGCCGCGCCGACATTTATAAGCTCTCCTGCAAAGCTTTTACAAAAGCTTCGTTTTCATATTGCGCCCCAACCGTAACTCGCAAACAATCACTCAGCGAACCACCATTTGAACTTAAATCTCTAATTAACACGCCTTTATCACGTAGCGAGTTGTATATATTTTTAGCATTTGCCACTTTAAATAGAATAAAGTTTGCCTTGCTGGGATAACACTCAACCCCTTCAATTTCACTCATCTGATCAAATAAGACTTCTCTATCCTTACAAATCTGCCCGGTTTGCGCATCGAGTATAGCCACATGTTGCAAGGCAAATTCTGCGCTAACCTGAGTTAAGGTATTTATGTTGAATGGCATGCGAACTTTGTTAAATTCGTTTATCCATTCAGGGTTACCCATCATGTAACCCAAACGTAATCCCGCCAAACCCATTTTTGAAACAGTGCGCATCACCATCATATTATGGTAGCGATTCAGGTGTTTCGCAAAGCTATCACCCGCAAAAGCATAATAAGCTTCGTCAATAACAACTAAACCCGGACTTGCTTCGATGACCTGACAAAGATCTGCTTCGTTAAACAAGTTACCGGTTGGATTGTTTGGATATGCTATGTAGACAACAGATGGCTGAACTTCATCTATTTTTTTTAGCATTGAATCTAATGGTAGCGAGAAGTCATCATTCAACTCGACACTATGAAAATCCATGCCAGTGAATGTTGCCAACATTTTGTACATCACAAATGAAGGGCTAACTGAAAGCACAGAGCTACCGGGCTTCGCCAAAGTCATGCAAATCATTTGGATCAGCTCGTCAGAACCGTTACCCAAAATCAACCCAGCATCAGCAGGTATCTGCATCACTTCTCGCAATCTGCTTTGCAATGCGCGAGCTTCAGGATCAGGATAACGATTCAACTGAACTTCGCGAACTTTTTGAAGCCATTCGTCGATAATAGGTGCTTCCCATCCATAGGGATTTTCCATGTTATCCAGCTTTATTAAATTATTAGACTCAGGGACGTGATAGGCATTTAACGCCAACACCTCTTCACGAACAAATTGTGAAATCTTGTTACTCATTTTAGTTCTTAATTCGATACTCTGCCGAGCGCGCGTGCGCTGTCAATCCTTCACCACGCGCAAATTTTGAGGCTATTTCACCAAGTTTATTTGCGCCATCTTCTGAACACATGATTAAACTGCTACGCTTTTGAAAATCATAAACACCTAATGGCGAACTAAATCGTGCAGTTCGTGAGGTAGGCAATACGTGATTAGGACCAGCGCAATAGTCACCAATTGCTTCAGCTGTATACCGGCCCATAAAAATTGCCCCAGCGTTGCGAATTTTTTTCACATATTCTTTGGGATCTTCTACCGAAAGCTCTAAATGCTCTGGTGCAACAAAGTTAACCACTTCAGCTGCTTCATCAAGATCTTTAACATGCAATAAAGCACCACGTGCAGTTAACGATGCTTTTATGATTTCAGCACGCTCCATAGTTGGCGCGAGTTTATTAATACTTTTTAAAACAGCGTCGAGAAAATCTTTATCCGGCGTTACCAGAATAGATTGAGCGTCTTCATCATGCTCTGCTTGTGAAAAGAGATCCATCGCAATCCAATCTGGATCGGTTTTGCCATCACAAACCACAAGTATCTCTGAAGGCCCGGCAATCATGTCAATACCAACAGCTCCGTAGACCATGCGTTTTGCCGTTGCCACGTAGATGTTACCTGGGCCAACAATTTTATCGACGGATGGAACGGACTCTGTGCCATACGCTAAGGCAGCAACTGCTTGTGCTCCACCAACCGCAAACACTCTATCAACATTCGCCACTACCGCAGAAGCAAGCACCAAGTCGTTTAACTCGCCATCTGGCGTTGGCACCACCATAATTAACTCTTCAACACCTGCAACTTTCGCTGGGATTGCATTCATTAAAACTGATGAAGGATAAGCGGCTTTACCACCAGGCACATATAAACCTGCTCTATCAACTGGTGTTACCTGTTGACCTAACATGGTGCCATCGGCTTCGGTATAATTCCATGAATCTTGCTTTTGATGCTCATGATAAGAACGAATGCGCTCGGCTGATGTTTCAATAAGCTCGCGAGTTTCAACATCTAATGCTTCAAGACTTTGTTGTAACCTCTCTTTTGAGATCTCCAACTCGTCGGCATTTTGAACATTCATACGATCAAAACGATTGGTATATTCAATTAGCGCTGCATCGCCACGCGTACGTACTTGCTCAAGAATATCTTTAACCGTACCAAAAACCGCATCATCCGAAACGGATTCCCAAGCGATTATTGCTTCTAATTCTTTCCAGAAATCGTTTGAAGTTGATGAAAGTTGTTTCAATTCGATCATGGCTAGTCCTGACTATTTAACGCAACCGCTTCACTCATTTGCTGAATGAACTCTTTAATGGAATCTGATTTTGTTTTTAACGAAGCTTTATTAACGATAAGACGTGAGCTGATATCTGCGATATGCTCTAAAGGCTCCAAACCATTTGCACGAAGTGTGTTGCCGGTATCAACCAAATCAACAATACCATCAGCCAATCCGACAATTGGTGCTAATTCCATAGAGCCGTAAAGTTTAATGACCTCTACTTGCTCACCTTTTTGCGCATAATAACGTTTGGCAGATTTAACAAACTTCGTCGCAATGCGTAGGCGGCTACTGCTTTTTAGCGCACCAGGTTTGCCAGCAACCATCAATTTACACTTAGCAATATTTAAATCTAGAGGCTCGTAAACACCATCACCGCCATGCTCCATGAGCACATCTTTACCTGACACGCCTAAATCTGCCGCGCCATATTCCACATAAGTTGGCACATCAGAAGCGCGCACAATCACCAATTTTATGTGATCATGATTTGTGTCAAGAATCAGCTTACGGCTGGTTTCTGGATCATCAATAGGAACAATGCCAGCATGTTGTAACAACGGTAAAGTATCTTTAAAAATACGCCCTTTTGATAGCGCAATCGTTAACTGTTTTTTCATTTTCATCTTCAATTTATGAGGGTATGCGCCGAATCTTAGCACCAAGCATGGCCAATTTTTCTTCTATGCGCTCGTACCCACGGTCTATGTGGTAAATTCTCTCCACAACCGTGTCACCTTCTGCAACCAAGCCCGCTAACACTAAACTTGCTGATGCCCGGAGATCCGTAGCCATAACAGGTGCACCCGTTAATCTCTCTACGCCACTACAAATTGCAGTATTACCTTCCAGCTTTATGCTAGCACCCATGCGCTGCAACTCTTGCACGTGCATAAAGCGATTTTCAAAAACTGTCTCGGTGATTACACCCAAACCTGAGGCAACACAGTTTAGCGCGGTAAACTGAGCTTGCATGTCAGTAGGAAATGCCGGGTAAGGTGCTGTGTGGACATCGACCGCTTTAGGTCGCTTGCCTTCCATATCCAGCTCAATCCAATCTTCACCAACTTCTATTTTTGCGCCAGATTCTCGCAATTTAGCAACGACACCTTCAATAAGTTCAGGCTGCGTATTATTCAATTTAACCTTGCCACCGGAAATCGCAGCGCCAACAAGATAGGTACCTGTTTCTATTCTATCAGGTAAAACACTATGCTCCGCACCCGATAGACTTTCTACACCATCAATAATTATTGTTTCTGTACCCGCGCCTTTAATTTTTGCCCCCATTTTATTGAGGCAGTTAGCGAGGTCAACAACTTCAGGCTCTCGTGCAGCATTTTCAATAATCGTCTGCCCTTCGGCTAACGTTGCAGCCATCATCAGATTCTCTGTGCCGGTAACCGTCACAACATCCAGATAAATTGTCGCACCTTTTAAACGTTTAGCTTTTGCACGAATATAGCCGCCTTCAACTTTTATATCAGCACCTAAGGCCTCTAGACCTTTAATATGCAGATTAACAGGCCTAGAACCAATCGCACAGCCGCCAGGGAGTGAGACAATCGCTTCACCAAACCTGGCAACCAAAGGGCCAAGCACAAGTATGGAAGCACGCATAGTTTTCACTAACTCATAAGGCGCTTCGTAGCTGTTCAACGAACTGCTGTTGACTTCGATATTCATATCTTCATCAACCATGAGCTGCACACCCATGCGCCCCAATAACTCCATAGTTGTAGTGACATCCTGCAAATGAGGGACGTTTTTCACTAACATTGGAGAGTCAGCTAATAAAGTTGCCGCTAAAATGGGAAGAGCCGCATTTTTGGCTCCTGAGATTTTAATCTCCCCATTTAACTGAGCACCGCCAGTAATTATCAATTTATCCATTTAATGTGCTTTTTATAATCAATTTGTAATCGATAGAAAGTAAAGAGGTTTAATTATTGTGACGTTGCCTCCCACTGAGCAACTGTATACGATTTGATAGATAAGGCGTGGATAGTTCCGTTTGTGATGTTATCGCCCAATGTTGCATAAACCATCTTTTGCTGCTGCAACATACTTTTGCCTTCAAACTCATCACTGACCACAATAACACTGGCGCTACATCCATCGCCATCTACAGTTACCTGGGCACCAGGAATACCTTGTTCGATTAAAGATTTGATATCAATTTCAGACATGATTATATTTATTCGTTAGAAAAACGCGCATTATAGCTTGAATATCAAGCGCATTAAACTAGCGCGCTACCCAATAGGGAGTAATTCATCGAGATACGATACTTTGGCAAGCGCAAAAAGGTTTTCGGGAATCTCTTCAAAGCTAAGATCAACCCCTGCTTTTTTAGCCTCCCGCATCCAATGGATCATCAACGCGAGACCAGCGCTATCGGATCGTGTTATACCACCGAGGTTGATTTTAACCTGATCAGTTTTTGACAACACGTTGAAAGACAACGCTTCATTAACCGTAAAAAAGGTTATCTCTCCAGCAACCCGAACATTGCCGCCCCCCAAAACCTCTACTTGCAAATTGCTCACAGTATTCCTTATTTAGATTTGTCGGCTAGTGTCGCAATCAAATCATCAACCCCAGATTTGCGGATATGCTTGGCGAAGCTTGAACGGTAGTTTGCAATTAAACTAATGTCATCAATTGTTATGTCGTAAACTTTCCATTCACCTGTTTTGTTATGTAAGCGGTAGTTGATAGGAATGGGAAAACCACCAGGTTGCTCAATCTCCGACCTGACAGTCACATCACCTTTTGCCAAATCACCCCGGAACGGTAGATATTTAATCTCCTGGTCAACATATTCCGACAATGATGTGGCATAGGTTCTAATCAGAAGATTTTTAAACTGATCGATAAATGCACTTTTTTGAGCCTTATCTGTCTTGCGCCAATATTTCCCCAATACCCAGCGAGACATGCGATTAAAATCAAAATGAGGAATAACTAGCTCATTGATCAAAGTATTAATATGGGTCGGATCTTTTTTAATCAGCGTTTTATCTTTTGTTATGCGTTCAATTGTTTTAGACGCAACAGATTGTACAAGCGCTTGCGGCTCAGCGTTGGCGAAAACATATGGCGAAAGAAAAAGAAAAGTGAAAACAACAGAGAACACTGCTGCATTTTTGAAATTGATCATTGATAGGCTCCGGTTACCTGTTCCAGTTGCGCAACTTGCATATTATAGTCAAAAACTGTTTGTAGATAATCAGTATAGCTCAGCACATAAGCTTGGAAAGCGCCTACCATTTTATCAACCGGCTGCAAGCCCGCTTCAAAATCGGTATAACTTGAAATCATCCATTTTCGTGCTGCTTTAGCACTTTTCTTTAAAGAAATAAGCGCCTGATAGTGGGCATGGGCTTGGGTATAGGCTTCAGCAACCTGATAGGGAATCCCTCTTCGAGCAAATGTATTTTTCTCGACTAATGCATTTAATTCAGCTTGCGCCTGCTTTGCTTTCGCGCTCTGCACACCACCGGCCCAATCCCACTGCACACCAATGATGGGTGTGGAGCCTATATCATTAAACGGATCGTAGATATAAGGATTATCAACTCGATCGCGAAGTGGCGAATATGCAATCATCCCCACAACTCCCGCATAGATATTTGGCTTCTGCATGGCTTTTTTTGCTTTAACTAAAGCGCGGCTGGCTTTTAAACCATGATTAAGCTGCTTAATTTCCGGACGCTCAAGCAATGCCTGATTTTGCAGCTCACCTAGCTCCAGCTCTGGTAAATCAATAGGGCGTAGCGATTTTTCAGCAAGCTCAACTTCGACCCCAGGGTCTATCCCTGTGAGCACTTTTAAGCCTTCGATTGCTATTGTCTCCAATGCGCCGACTTTCGCCAAATAGCTATCTGCTAATGCGCTGGCAGATTGCAAAGCAAATAAATCAGATTGAGACGCCTCACCTTCTCCTTCATCCAACCATAACTCGACCATTTCTGCCGAACTATCTATTCGTTTTTTTATATCCGCCAAAAACAGACCCGTGTTTTTCGCCGTTAAATATCCGTAGTAGGCTTTTTTCACGTCAAGAATTGTAGAGCCTCGCTGCAAACGAACATCCTGCTCTTTAAGCCTTATGTTCTGCTTTGCGGCAATTGCATAATTTTCCAATTTACCAAAAGTCTTCAGCGGCTTGATGATGCCGAATTGAAGATTAAACCAAGGAGAAAAACCGTCATCTAAGTTGTAGCGATCACGTCGACTTTTGCAAATATTGCCATCACCACAATCTTCTTTAAATAGGCCATCACCATCAAGAGCGGGAGAAAGGCCAACAAACGCATTTGCTGAAATCATGATGTCGTCACTACCTTCAGCCTCTTCTAGCAAAGCCTGGGCGTGCCCAACAAACGCTTCTAGTTCCGATATTCTTGGATCGTAATTTAAAGCTCTTTCAATTACATCATCAAGAGAAAGCCGCTCTGCAGCTTCAGCATGAATAAAGAAAAAGAATAGAGCAAATAATGAAAAAAACTGCTTATTCATCACCCGCGGCCTTGCTAAACAGAAACTGCCCAAGCACTTGTTCCAATACCATTGCAGATTGTGCCAATACAACATAATCTCCATTCGTCAATACGTCTTCGTCACCACCAGGATCCATGGCAATATACTGCTCGCCCAACAAGCCGGAGGTGAAAATACTTGCGCTAGAATCTTTGGGAAGCGAAGAATATTTACTAGAAATAGACATAGTCACGGTTGCCTCAAAGGTTTTCATTGATAAGCCGATTTCTTTAACCTCACCAATACGCACTCCCGCCATCATGACAGGCGCACGAACTTTCAAACCACCAATATTTTCAAAACTCGCACTGATATTATAATTATCCCCACCTGTAAAATTACCCAGGTTTGAAACTTTAAGCGACAACATAAGCAGAGCTGCAAGCCCAAGAACAACAAATGTTCCAACTGCTAATTCCATTTTGGCCTTATCTGACATGAACTAGGCGCCTCCAAACATTAATGCAGTTAATATAAAATCCAATCCTAAAACAGCAAAGGCGGTGTGTACGACTGTTCGCGTGGTTGCTCGGCTTACACCATCAATTGTCGGCGTTGCATCATAGCCTTCATATACCGCAATCCAAACCGCCACCCAGCCAAACACAATACTCTTTACTACACCATTTAAAATATCTTCATACAAATCAACTTTAGAGCTCATCTGAGACCAAAAGGCGCCGCCATCCACACCTAACAATCCAACGCCGACAATATACCCACCCACAACACCCACAGCACTAAACATGGCGGCAAGCAACGGCATTGAAATTAACCCAGCAACAAAACGGGGAGCAACAACTTTTTTGAAGGGATCAACCGCCATCATTTGCATTGCTGGCAATTGCTCTGTGACTTTCATTAAACCAATTTCAGCAGTCAGTGCAGATCCCGCTCGCCCGGCAAATAGCAGTGCAGTTAATACTGGCCCCATTTCCCGAACCAACGATAAAGCAACCATTTGCCCTAATGAATCTTCAGCACCAAAATCAACAAGCGTGTTATATCCTTGTAATCCCAGCACCATGCCGACGGTTAAACCTGAAACAATAATTATCTGCATGGAAAGCACACCAACAGAAAAAAGTTGCTTCATTAACAGGGAAAATTCTTTCAACAAACTTGGGAAGGCAAGTATCGTGTTCATCAAAAACAGACTTCCCCGCCCCAGCCGTTGCACTGAGTTTATTACCTTGCGGCCAATCCCTTGGATCGGATTAACGACTTCATTTTGCATTGTCGATCAGATCCTCAGCATAGTCATTGGCTGGATAGTGAAATTTTGCAGGCCCATCCGGTCGGCCATGTAAAAACTGCTGTACCCATTCCGACTTAGATTCTTGAAGAGCAGCAGGAGAGCCAGACTCAACAACTTTGCCATTTGAAATAATATAAAGTTTATCTGAGATAGAAGAGACTTCAGCAACATCGTGAGAAACCACAATACTCGTCAAACCCAAACTGTCATTCAGTTTTCGTATTAACTGCATGATTACCCCGACTGTAATAGGGTCTTGCCCGGTAAACGGCTCATCGTAAAGCATCATCATAGGATCAAGCGCTATAGATCGGGCAAGAGCAACTCGGCGCGCCATTCCACCAGATAACTCAGAAGGCATGAGATTTCGTGCGCCACGCAGTCCAACAGCATGTAACTTCATCACAACAATGTCACGAATCATACTTTCAGAGAGGTCGGTATGCTCTCGCAATGGGAATGCGACATTTTCAAACACCGAAAGGTCGGTAAATAAAGCGCCAGATTGAAACATCATCCCCATGCGCTTACGAAGCTCATAAAGCTCTTTACGCTTGAGCTTGGTGACGTTTAACCCATCCACCACAACAGAACCGGAAGCTGGTCGTATTTGCCCACCGATCAATTTTAGCGCAGTGGTTTTACCGGTTCCACTTGGCCCCATAATCGTTGTAACTTTGCCGCGCGGGATTTCAATGTTGATACCATCAAGTATTGATCTATTTCCATATATTAAGGAAACATCTTCCATACTGACTAAAATTTCTGGATCCATGTTCTGCTGCTTTCTTGCTAACACGTTTTGAGCAATTCCGTAATTCGTCGACTATATACTAATTTATTGATAAGACAAACATTCAGCCAAGAAAAATCAGTTAGCTGCAAGTTTACTTATTCATCCCACTTCTGCGCACCTAAGTAAGTTGCGTTTTATTTATTCAAACTTTCGGTGGTTAAATATCTTGATTATTGACTGCTATTTGATGACAAAATTACACCAGCACAAAAAACACTCGCACAGCTAACGATAACCACAATGCTACAACACATCATCTTCAAAAAGCTGTTACTTTAAATTAAGAAAATTTGAATTGAAGAAAACGCGCCACGATAAAGATTTGGAACAAAACACAATAAGTGTGCCGACTTGATAACAAGTCAGGATTTTTTTTAAAACCCAGTGTGCTTGGTTTTAAACTTTTTACGAGTTACGACTTTCTTTTTTGAATTTCGCTTTTTGGAGTTAGCCACTTTATCACCAATATCCTTCGATGGCTGCCACGATGGAATCAAATGTCTTTTCCCGTTGCCGATTAAATCGGAACGCCCCATTTTCTTTAGCGCCTCTCTCAGCAAAGGCCAATTGTTTGCATCGTGATATCGCAAAAAAGCTTTATGCAATCGACGCTGCTTCTCCCCTCTAGCAACAGAGACAACCTCGCTTTTGTGGTTAACTTTCCGCAAAGGGTTTTTCCCTGAGTAGTACATAGCGCTAGCTGTTGCCATGGGCGAAGGAAGAAAATTCTGCACCTGATCTGCACGAAAATCATTCGCTTTAAGCCATAAAGCCAGGTTCATCATATCTTCATCTGTTGTACCAGGATGCGCGGCAATGAAGTAAGGGATAAGATATTGTTCTTTATTGGCTGCTTTCGAATATTTGTCGAATAACTTTTTAAATGCATCATATGCCCCCATTCCCGGCTTCATCATTTTAGAAAGCGGCCCACTCTCAGTATGCTCTGGCGCAATTTTGAGATAGCCACCGACGTGATGCGTCACCAATTCTTTGACATATTCATGTGATCGTACGGCAAGATCGTAACGAAGACCTGACGCAATAAGAATTTTCTTTATTCCCGGCAGTTCGCGAGCACGCTTGTATAAACTGATAAGCGCTTTATGGCTAGTTGTTAGATTTTGACAAATATCGGGATAAACACAGGAAAGCTTTCTACACGCAGCCTCTATTTTTGGATCTTTACAAGAAAGATTATACATATTCGCTGTAGGGCCACCCAAATCAGAAATAACCCCTGTAAAGCCTGGAACATTATCCCTAATTTTTTCGACTTCTCGAACAATCGAATCTTCCGAACGATTCTGGATTATGCGCCCTTCGTGTTCTGTTATTGAGCAAAACGTACACCCACCAAAACACCCCCTCATGATATTTACAGAAAACCTTATCATCTCATAAGCAGGGATATTCGCATCACCATAAGATTGATGCGGCAGCCGCGTGTAGGGTAATTCAAATACTCCGTCTAATTCTTGGGTAGTCAACGGAAATGCAGGCGGATTCAACCAAACCAGCCGGTTACCATGAAATTGCACTAAGGCTCTTGCATTGTGCGGATTTGTTTCTAAATGAAAAACTCTCGATGCATGTGCATATATAACTTTGTCATTACAAACATCTTCATAACTAGGTAGTTTAACAACTGTATGCGATCTATCTCGCTTTAACTCTCGAATATTTTGAAATTTGATGACATTACTTTGCGGTGTATCTTTGGACGCATCACTGATGGATGATTCGCAATTCACCTTTTCCTGATACGGGTTTTCCGGCTCGATAATTACACCCGGCTGATCAATAGATTGCGAATCGAGAATATGCCAATTTTCAGGCATTGAATTGCAAACATAAGCTGTTCCTCTAACATCCGTAATCTGCTTAACTTCTTCGCCTTGCGCGAGCCGATGAGCAATTTCAACAATCTGCCTCTCACCATTCCCATAAACTAATAAATCCGCTTTTGCATCAAGAGCAATTGAACGACGAACTTTGTCAGACCAATAATCATAGTGCGCAATTCGGCGCAAGCTCGCTTCAATTCCCCCAATAATCAGCGGCACACTTTTATACGCTTCACGACAGCGCTGCGAATAAACCAATACACTTCGATCCGGCCTTTTTCCGCCGTCACCATTCGCAGTATATGCATCGTTTGATCTTATTTTTCTATCTGATGTATAGCGGTTAATCATTGAATCCATATTTCCAGCCGTTACACCAAAAAAAAGATTCGGTTTCCCCAAACGCATAAAGTCATCTTTTGAGTGCCAGTCGGGTTGGGAAATTATCCCTACACGAAAGCCTTGTGCCTCCAACGCTCGACCAATCACCGCCATTCCAAAACTTGGATGATCAACATATGCATCACCAGTAACCAGAACCACATCACAAGAATCCCAGCCGAGCGCTCTCATCTCGTCTTTGGATGTTGGAAGCTCGTGCGCGACACCAAACTTTTTGGCCCAAAACTTACGATAAGAAAATATATTTGGAATATCAGACATTAAAAACTCAGAAATTAGACTCTACTTTTGCGACTAATTACTTTCTCGCAAAATAAATTAGATAGGAATTCATGAAATGACAATAACCTGAGTAGTATAGCAAACAGGGAAAGCTGAAAACGAACATTTAAAATAAAAAAAGCCTCACAAGGAGGCTTTTTTAAAGTTGATCCACGAATTCATGCAGGTGTTACATATGTTGCTTGCAACCCTTTTGGACCTTTTTCAAATTCGTAATTTACCGCTTGCCCCTCAGTTAATGTCTTAAATCCATCAGCCTTTATTGAAGAGTAATGCACAAAGACATCTTCCCCTCCATCTGCTGGTGAAATAAAACCGAAACCCTTTGTTTCATTAAACCACTTTACAGTACCACTACTCATGAAACCCCTACCTCTAAAAAATATAAATCAGCTTCTATCGCTTTGTTGTATTTTATTTTCAACAGGAAGCCTGTCGACCTAGAGATGATCAACCACACTGATAGGAGTATGCGGTTCAAATTCCAATTATCCAGCCTGTAGCCCCACTACAGCCTAACAATTAGAATCATTTGTATCACACAACTAACAAACTGTGCAGTAATTACCTTTGCCCCACAGGTTCCATGAAATGCCCAGAGAAAGCTCTCTGGCTAAAGATTATTCAGAAATTAGCATACAACAAAGTACAGCCCCCATAATCTCCGCAAACACACACGTGCCTACAAAGACCCCTTCATTTACAGGCTCATCCAACCAAAGATAAACCCGCATTGAGCAGTATAAAGGGATTTCTTTACTCTTACCATAGGTAATTTTTGAGCCAAAAGCATGTGTGTTTTTTCAACAATTGCTTCAGCAAGAAATACATTCGATAAATTTTACACTTGAAAAAACATCTACAGGCAGCCATTCACGACAAAAGATCGTCACATTTCCCGCTGCCTCTCACTTAGTCTTTACTTTCAAATAGTTAAACAGATTCATCCAAAAATCAGCCGATTGAAATTAATACAAATGTAATAAAAGCTGGGTATTATGTGAGCATGATTCAGCAGGCACGTTTTTCGCTGATACATTATTAAAACCCATTATTAATTCGGAGGTTGCATATGTTGTCTTTCATATCAAACCAGCAAAATAGCTCGTTAACTCAAAGTTCGGCCCACGAAAACGAAGAAGAGATTAAATCACTAGAAGCTATGCAAGGCGACACGGCTTTAATAACGGCTGTAAACGAACTCAACGAATTACGCGAAGTTGGCGAGATTGTAAACGCTTAATGCCAGCTGGATAGTTCTTGCCGCCATCCTCTCACGAGCGAGCGAGAACTCTCTTGCTGCAATTATCCACTCGACCGAAATGCTAAAAGCAAAATAGCTGCAAAGGGATTTGCCGTTTCATTTCAATACCTTTCTATTTACCTCTTTTCCGCTCTCCACAAAGATATCTTTTTGGCTTACTAACTGCATTAATCAAGAACCGCTTATGCGCCTTATTTTGTACTGATTAGTGGAGACCAATCATGAGTCAAAAACTACAAAAATTCATAAACCACCTTTCCAAGAGCAATGGACTAACTCTCACTTCAATATTAAGTGTTGCCGATGAAAACTCCTGGGAACAAAATAGACACGTCATACTAAGCACAACTCCTTTTTTAACATTAGAAATGGCCGTCAATCGAATTTCTAATAATCGAAAACGTAGCTCAATACCTGAGCCTCGCCTCATTCATGAAGCAATAGAATATGTCATGGAAAAACGCTCTCAATATGCAATTTATAATAATGAAAAAACTGAAGAAGAGAGCAACGCTGCTTAGAATACGAACGAATTGATATTAACCGCCAATTTGAGAAACCTAACACAACACAAAATTCACAAAACAAGCCACCAGCGACCTTGGCAAATACGTTACAATACATAACATCAACTCACAGATTGAGTTGATGTTTTATTAGCATTGTTTTAAGGATTTCTTTTTGAGTTATATATTTATTGCATCGGAAGCTGAATTAGCACAAACCTGTGAACAGTTATCCAACGAACCTGCAGTAGCAGTCGATACGGAATTCAAAAGAGAAACTTCCTATTTTCCGATCCCTTGTTTGATGCAAATTAGTGCAAGAGGTTATACTGTCTGCATTGATTTACTTGCGATTAAAGATCTCTCCCCGCTCAAAAAAATTCTTTTCAATAAAAACACTCTCAAAATTTTTCATGCTGCTCGACAAGATCTTGAACTGTTTTATTATATGTTCAACGAAGTCCCATCCCCCATTTATGACACTCAAATAGGCGCTTCGTTTCTCGGCGGCGACAACCAAATAGGTTATGCCAATTTAGTCGCGCAAGTTTTGAATATCACACTAGATAAATCTCAAACTCGAACTGATTGGACCAGACGCCCATTTACCAAAAAACAGCTGGACTATGCGGCCAACGACGTAATCTATCTATTCAAGCTTTATCAACAACAGCATCAAGAGCTACTCGAGAAGCAAAGGCTATCGTGGTGCGAACAAGATTTTCAGCGCCTAACTCTCATTGACCTCTATGAGCCCAGCACCGAATTAGCTTGGAAAAAAATTAAAAACTACCAGCGCCTATCTTTAAACCAAAAATGCATTGCTTATCGTTTGGCAAAGTGGCGTGAAACGATAGCCATCAATAACAATAAAACACGGAATTTAATTTTCAAGAATGGAACTCTCTTAGATTTGGCGTATAAAGCACCTAACAATCTCGATGAATTGGAAAACATATCTGAATTAAATTCGCGAACAATTAATTCATATGGTGAAAGCTTAATTGCTGAAATAAGTTCAGCATTGCAGATGAACAAAGATGAGTGCCCCAGCACAAAAGACTATTTAAAACTAACTGACGAACAATCAACTTTATTGAACAACGTTTTGCAATCAGTTGAACTAAAGGCGAAATCGAACAATGTTGACCCAAAAGTCATCTGCTCGAAAAAGGAGCTTGAAAAGATAATTCGTGGAAAAAGAGACTCTATACTTTTTGAAGATTGGAGATATGAATTTATTGGCAAAGAGATCCTCTCTCAGCTACCAAACCAGTAGTTAATCATCTATTTTTACGTACTTTTCTCTTCACAACAAAATAAATTCCAAATATAAATACCACACCGATAGCACTCGCTAAACCAATCCCCATCATAATGAATTGCAAATTTTCTTGAATCCAACCACCACCCATGCTTTCCTCTCCTATAAAAATCTTGTCATCCACAGCCTAAAGCGCAAGCCAAATTCTGTTGTTAACCCCACTTCAACAAACCGAATATTATTTTCTTCGTCGATTATAAATGATGTAGGGAAAGCTTTTACACCCCAGGTTTCACTAACACTATTTGATGCATCATTGAGAACGGGATAATTAACTCCATTCGCTGCCACAAACTCTTTCACTTCACTGTACCCGCCAGAATGACTTGATATGGAAATAACTGAATAATCTTGAGACAAGCGATTTATAGAGTCGTGTTCAAATTGACAAATTTTACACCACGTCGCCCAAAAATGGATGATAGCAGGCTTTTCTAAAGCCTCCAAACCTTGTAAAAATTGGCCATCGAGTAACACTCCAGATAACTCAGGTGCAGCCCCAACAACCAAATCTTTAGTTTGATAAAAATGAGCAGCTGCGTACGCTGAGACAAAAATCAGTACATTGATCAGAATTGATTTTAGAATCTTAACTGGAGAAGTTTTCACATTGCGAACCAAGTATCATCAGTAGGTAATGGTTTACTATCAACAACGCAAACACCTTGCCGTAAGCAGACCGAGAGCTCACATAAAAACGGGTTATTTTCCACCACCCATGCAAAGAGGAGAATCAGGAACCTGCTTCTCTTTTTCTAACCATTCAGATTTAGTTAGAGTATTTAGTGCCAAGGCGTGTACGCCATTGGCTAGCTGGTCAGCAAGTATCTTATAAACTTTTTGATGCCGCTTAACTAATGATAACCCATCAAAGTCATCAGAAACCAATATAAGTTTAAAATGTGACTCAGATCCTGCAGGCACATTATGCATATGACTTTCGTTAATCACCTCACTATAAAAAAGTGAAATAGCTGCAGATAACTTCTGTTCAATTAACTCTTTTGTGGACATATCTACCTTCATAGTGTTATTTATGACTATGCTCTAGCGCTGCATAAAATTTCGATTAAAAACCGCGTTGCTGCTTATTCTATGATCTCCTACTAATATAACAGAAAACAATCTGTTTTTACTCTGCTTGATTCTGCGCTTAATAAAGAACATTAAGAAGAACACTAAAATGCCCCCTAATTCTTCTAAGCAGACTAAAGCACGCTACTCCCATGCCGATACTCAAAAATAAAACACTTTGAGGTTGACACGAGAAATGTTTCATTCCAGCAAGGTAAAAACGATTAATAAAAACAGGATTTGCCCTGAGTAGATAAATGTTTTGAAATCATTTTTAACACCGCTGGAGCGGAAAATATGAATTACACCAAAGTATCACATCAATATTGCAGGATAAAAAATGGCACGCATACTATCAGTAGATGACTCAAAACCTATACGGGATCTGATATCATATATTCTCACGCAACATAACCATGAAGTGATCACAGCTTCAGATGGATTGGAGGCAATGCAAGTTGCTAGAGATAATGACCCTGTTGATCTCGCGCTAATCGACGTGAATATGCCCAATATGAATGGTGTTAGCCTTGTAAGCAAGCTTAGGCGATTAGATGACTACAAATACATTCCAATCATAATGGTTACAACCGAGACAGATAGTTATCGCAAACAAAAAGCCAAGTCTGTAGGTGCAACAGGTTGGCTTGCTAAACCATTTACAGAAGAAAGACTATTAAATGTGGTTGATAAAGTTATTAGTTAAAGAACTTCGTTTTACGTTCGTTTAACTTCCTCAACACCACATCGAACGCAACGTTTGAGGGTAACAAGCTTGCCCTCTTTCACATCAAACACCTGTTTTTTATCGATCTCCCACTTATGAAAACCATTTTTACACAAGGTGTTGCCTTTGTGTTTTTCTTTTAACTTAGTCTTTTTTGTGGGGAATGATATTACTTCACCCATAGGCATTCCTTTTTATTAACCGCGTCGCCAAGCATGAAATTTTTCAACCCAAGCTAACAACTTTTCGGGCTTATGTGCTTTCTTCCATTTACCAGCGGCAAATTTATTCGCCTCTGCGAGTGTGGGGTATATGTGAATTGTACCTAATATTTTGTTCATTCCAAAACCATGCTTCATTGCCGCCACATATTCCGCAATCAAATCCCCCGCATGAGTCCCTACAATAGTCACTCCTAGTATGCGATCTTTTCCTGGAACTGTAAGTACTTTTACTACACCATGATCTTCACTGTCGGCAATTGCTCTATCAAGATCATCAATACCATATTCTGTCAATTCGTAGGGAATCCCTCTCTCTTTTGCTTCTCGTTCATTCAAGCCTACTCTCGCCACCTCAGGGTCTGTAAACGTAGCCCACGGGATAACAGAATAATCGACTTTAAATTTTTTCAGCGGAGAAAAAAGCGCATTTACTGTCGCATACCAAGCTTGATGAGAAGCCGTATGGGTGAATTGATACGGCCCTGTAACATCACCACAAACATAAATGTTCGGATAGTTTGTTTGTAAAAACTCGTTGGCTTCAATAGTTCCTCTATCAGTCAAACGCACATTCAACGACTCTAAACCAAAACCACTAACATTAGCTGTACGACCGAGTGCAAATAATACTTCATCAAAAACAATTCGAACTTCTTCGCCATTGTGATTGCAAACAATAACTTTTTCTTCCCCTTGTTTTTCAAAACGTACTGCATCATGCTCTAACAATAAATTCACGCCTTCTTTTCGAAACCGTTGCGCGACAACTTCCGATATCTCTTCATCTTCTCGCAACATAATTCGTGATGAACGCTGAATCAACGTAACGTCAGAACCTAAACGTTGGAATGCTTGCGCAAGCTCACAACCGATCGGACCACCGCCTAACACTACAAATCTTTTGGGTTGTTTTCGAATTTCCCAAATAGTATCTGAGGTAAAATATCCGACCTCATCCAATCCAGGTATTGGGGGAATAAAAGGTCTAGCGCCGGTTGAAACAACGATGTTCTTTGTTGTTATTCGCTGCCCATTAACTTCAACCTCATAAGGGGAGATGATTTTTGCTTCGCCCTCAAAAACCTCTACACCCAAACCAGTAAAACGCTCCACGGAATCGTGCGGTTCAATCTTTTTTATTACATGCTGAACTCTTTCCATTACCTCGGCAAAATCAAACTCAACTTTTGCCGATTTAAACCCAAAGTCAGACGCCCTATCTGCATAAGATGCAATTTTTGCTGAGCGGATTAACGCTTTGCTTGGAACACATCCAGTATTTAAACAGTCACCTCCCATCTTATGTTTCTCGATTAACGCCACTTTTGCATTAACCGCAGCAGCAATCAGCGAAGCTACCAAACCACCTGACCCAGCCCCGATCACAACCATGTTATAATCAAAAGACTGTGGCTTTTTAAAGCCTTTTAATGCTTGCTTAGACTTAACCCATGCAACGACTTTCTTTGCAATTAGGGGGAATATTCCTAGCAGTACAAATGAAAATATCAACCCAGGGGATAAAATTCCGGCTAACGAATCCAACGTTGCTAACTGACTACCCGCATTCACATAAACAATCGTTCCGGGCAACATGCCGATCTGACTTACAAGAAAAAATTGCCTCACCTTAATCGGTGTAATTCCCATGACAAGATTTATGACGAAAAATGGAAAAGCTGGAATAAGCCTTAATGTGAAGAGATAAAATGCACCCTCTTTTTCTACCCCTTCATTAATCGCTTTTAACTTATCACTAAATCTTTTTTGAACAGCATCTTTCAATATAAAGCGCGATGCAAGAAATGCTAATGTTGCACCGATAGTGCTCGCAAAAGAGATTATTATTGTACCTTCTAGCACCCCAAATACAGCACCGCCGGCAAGTGTCATAATTACCGCCCCCGGTAAAGAAAGCGCAGTCACTGCGATATACACCAGCATGTAAACAACAATTGTCGTTACTTTATCGCTTTCATAAAATGCAAGGAAACTATCTTTTTCAGCTTTTAAATATTCCAACGTCAAATATTGACCGATATCAAATATAAAAAACACGGCAATCAATATGAGTAGAAAAGATACAACAAAAAATTTAGATTTTGACATGCGGAGTTATTTCCTGATTTTCCATTATTAAACTCGTAGGAAATAGAGACACTTCATCCTGAAGAGTTACAATTTTTTGTATTAATTGCTTTTTATTGTTAAAAAAATAGCTGACCGCTTACGATATTCACACAAGAAATCAATAAGATACCAGGCTAAGAGAAATCCAACTCGCCACCGGTAGCAATTTTTTTATCTCGCTGATATACATCACGACGAAAATTCACTTTCCCATGTTCATCTACCCAAGCAGTCCAATAAAGAAGATACACTGGGATATCGTGTTCCAAATCGATTTTCGTCGTTTCGCCACTTGCTAAAATTGAACTAAAATCTGCACCGCCCCATTCAGGACTATTCTTTAAAATTTTCTTGGCTAAATCAAAAGGATCAGCAACACGGATACAACCTGCACTAAATGTTCGCACATATCGGTCAAACAACTTTCGATTTGGAGTGTCATGTAAATAAACTCGAAAACGATTGGGGAACATGAATTTTATTAAACCCATATTGTTGTGCTTGCCTGGTGTCTGTTCGAGTTTGTAGGGAAACCATCTATCGGTGAGTTTGTTCCAATCCACCTCTGCAGGATCAACTTCATTAGCATCTTTCCGCCAGCTATCAAAAACTTTGAGATGGTTTCGCTTTAAGAAGCCAAGGTCTTTCTGAACTTTTGGTAAGAACTTTTCTTTAGCTATTCTCGGCGGCACACTCCAAGTTGGGTTTAGCTCCAAATATTTTAATGTATCCACAAATGCAGGTGTCGCGCGATAAGGCTCACCAACAATCACCGGCATATTAATAATTGACTTACCTTTTTCCACATAATCTAAGTTATATCCAGCCATATTAACGATGACATATCGCTCACCAAGTTGACGAGGAATCCATCGCCAACGCTCCATGTTTTGCTTAATAATATTGATGCGATGAGGGAGTGAAACATTGAGGCTTTTACGTGTGGAACGCCCTACGATACCATCCACTTTGTGCCCGTAGTTCGATTGAAACGCCTTTAAAGCAATATCTAGTGTCTCATCAAATAAAGTCGAGGTTAAATTGTCATCTAATGATAGATACTCTTCTCGAAAAAGGCGTGCTCTTAACAATGGAACTTGCTCGTGATCCATTCCTATCTGCAATTGTGGCCCCCTGGGTATACGCGGCCAGTTACCACCTTCCCCCAGAATCCGATAATATGCCAAGCTGGATTTTAGTCTCGCGTACGCTCTATGAGGAGGAGGCATGTTGTCAATAAATTCTACCGCCTCGTCAGCAGTGAGAAAACGTTCTAGCTGCTCCAATGGATCTATTTCTGATGGCATAACATGCCAATCAGAGTCTGCGGCGCGAGGGTATTGATAACCGACACTGACCTCAACACTGTAGCGCAAAAACGCATCGGTCAATAAAAGTTCGAGCCTCGCTTTGCTTCGCGCGCGCTTCGCCCGCCACATAAACTGAATAGCAGTTGTATGATATTCATGCGGCTCCAAGCCCTCTCTATCGGAGAACACCAACATATCGCGCACAACTTTGGCTCTAGCTGATACGCCTGAAGGCGATTGCCAAACAGGAAGAAAATCTCTTTTCGCATAAAACTGCCTAAGTTTAGACCAATTTAGATCAGAAGCCCATTCGCTATATACATCTAATACAAGGTGAAGCTGAAGCTCATAAATAATATCTTCGTTTGGATCAGTCACTATTTTGGGTGCAGGTAATTTTATATCAACAACAGAGGGCACACTTTGCTGGTAACCAATAGGAATAGGAGAAAATACTTCAGCGTGGAGTTGGATTGAACAAAAGAGGAGAAAAACGGCAAGTGATTTTGTGTACAAATTTACTTCTTGTCGGCCCAGCTTTAGTTGCATCATAAGTATTCACAACACCTGCAATCAAATTCATAATATAAATTGCAGTTCGATTAGCGGAGCGACTTTTTATTGCGTTTCACGATTATTGAACTCATCAAGATACGTGCAATTATTAGTCACTAACTGACTCACCGTGCCGCACAGCACAATCAAACAAAGTCTTAACAGCATAAGTATGGGGCGTACCATCCCAGTTATAGGCATCCATTACAACAAATAACAAATAATCTTTATAAATGGCAATTGTTGAATTATTATGCGTAACCATAGTCTCGATCACTTGTTCGAGCGGCACACCTAACCCTGAATTAATGACTGAATCATAACCCACCATTGAAACGGAATAGCATTGTGACTCTTGATCATTCAAACCTGAAGCCAACACCGGAGCTGCACAAAAAGAGATAAGAAATGCGATAAAAATAACTGTATGTCTACTAACCATAGTTTCTCTCCTCATATTACCGTTTATCGTGGAAAGCAAACAAAAACTTTAGCCAGGTATATGCGCAAATTTGATAGAATTATCAGTAACAAATGGCTCATCCCATTGCAGCGAAAAAATGGCTCAATTTTATATTTCTATCGCATTTTTCTCACTACAAACGCGTGGGAAATGTAAATTGCAATAATCAAAAAAACAAGCCAACGGTTAGAAAATTTCAACCGCTTTCTGTCCTACTAATGTTTTCGAAACACTTTTTATCGATTACATTACGGATTTTGCAAAAAGCAGTCCGATTCTTCAGAACTAAATTACTATGGTATTTGGATCATCGATCTAAACAATAAGAGGATATATGAGCACTATCACTATCAGTTTTGATAAAGACCTTCCCGCTTCAAATGGAATAGGCGTAGTAATGGAATCGCCAATAACAGAGCATGAACTTGCGTGGATTTGGGACCACTATTTCAGTTTAGTGTTAAACAAACTTCCTGCTGATTATGCTGAAGATTTAATGTCTGAAACAGCTAAATGGGCAATAACGATCACAAAAAATTTACAAGAACAACATGAATCGTTACAGGAGGATGGGCTATTAACAATTGGAAAAACCCCGGCTTTTCATCAAATCACTGAGGTAGAAAATGAAATCTATATTGAGACATCTACACAAACAGGTCACTGGCCAACAATTCATTCGCGATTGTCCAATGACATATCTAACGAACAGCTCGTTCATTCAGTTACAGCATTAGCCAACTTTCTGCTCTGTGAATATAAGACCTTTTACAGAGAACTACCGCTCCACATTATCGCCCTGAAAAAATATTATACGGAGCAACAACCTTTTACTAACGAAGAAAGCATCACCTTAGCGCCAGCATATGCAATGAAAATCGCAATGCAATTCCACAACTCCGTTAAGCACTAAAATTCAAGCTAGCCATTCCATGCCAACAAATGCAATTAAAGACAAAGTTCAATCTACGTATAGCAATATTTCAAAGCGAATGCCTAACTTTCGCAACAGATACACTCAACGTGTTTTTATTGCAGAAATCATAAAAACGCTATATCACAAACAACAGGAGTATCGTGTTCTTGCTACCGAAGGGCCAACGGGAACAGGCAAGACTCTCGCGTATCTTGTTGCGGCCATTCCCGCAGCCCAACAATTAGATAAAAAACTTGTCATCTCATCTGCAACCGTTGCTTTACAAGCACAACTCGTAGATCGTGATTTACCCCTCATACAAAAAATGAGCGGGATGGTTTTTAGTCATGTTATTGCAAAGGGCCGAGGGCGTTACCTATGCCCTAGTTTATTGCAACAAAATATTGGAGAAGATGGAAATCAACTTGAAGCGTTTTCCTCAAACGATTATCTGTCAACTATCCTGAAAGAACTGCATCACCAATTTGAAACTGGAGAATGGAATGGCGACAAAGATAGTTGGGAAGAAACTATCAGCGATGAAGTCTGGGTAAAAATTAGCAATGACCGACACGGCTGCATGGCTGCACGTTGTGACCACTTTAAAAATTGCCCCTACTTTATCTCAAAAGCAAAACTCGAAGAAGCAGATGTCATTGTTGCAAACCACGATCTTGTTCTCTCTGATTTGGCGTTAGGTGGCGGTATTTTGCTACCAAAACAGGAAGAGACAATATATGTCTTTGATGAAGCCCATCATCTACCTGATAAAACGATAAATCATGCCTCCACTTGGGGATCAACGTCAGGTACAAATACATGGCTGGGTCGCACTGAAAATCTAATTAAACAAATTGAAAGCCTGTTAATAGACCAAGATACTGCAAATCTTTTTTCACTCATTGATAAAGCACTAAAACATCAAAAATCAGATCTCTCTCATCTAAATAGTTATTTATCTAGCTTGCCGGAATTCGCGAATAAAAATGAAGAGGAGATATGCCACCGATACGCTCACGGTGTAATTCCCAATGAACTAAAGGCTTTATGTAACGCCTGTTTTGATTCGGCACAAGAAGTTTATAAACAGTGTAAAAAGCTAAAAGACAAAGTGACGCGTGAAGTCACCGATGGAAGCATTGCCCCCAAACAAGCTGAGGCTGTAATGCCAGAATTAGGCGGGGTTATCCAGCGTTTGGAAAGCTTGATCCAACTATGGCTAAAATTCTCAGCAAAAGACCCAGAAAACTCTCCGCCAACTGCCCGCTGGATTACAAAAACACTCTTTAAAGAACATGTTGACTTCAAATTATCAACATCCCCCATCAGCGCAGAAGATTTTCTTTATGACTATCTTTGGGAAAAATGTTACGGCGCAATACTGACATCAGCCACATTAGTCTCATTGGGAAGCTTTGGCTATTTCCAAGCAAAGTCTGGCCTTGTAAAAAGAACTCACACCAATTACTTACAACTTGCGTCACCGTTTGATTTCGCCCAAAACGCAACTCTTTGGATTCCTTGGATGGAGAGCGAACCACAAGACGCTCGACTACACACAGAAGAAATTATTCAACTCTTACCTGATCTCATCAACAAAGAGCATGGGACATTAATTCTGTTCAGTTCTCGAAAGCAGTTACACGAAGTAGCAGAACAGCTTCCGGCTCATATTAAAGAATTATTACTCATTCAAGGCGATTACAATATTCAAACCTTATTAGAAAAGCATAACCAGCAAATAAAACAAGGTAATGCAAGCGTGATAATGGGCCTTGCCAGCTTTGCTGAGGGGATCGACTTACCAGGAAAACTCTGCATGGATGTCATTATTGCCAAGCTCCCTTTTCCTGTTCCTGACTCACCAGTAGAGGCAACCGAGCGTGAATATCTTGAATCACAAGGCAAAAGTCACTTTCAGGAAATTGTTTTACCACAAACCTGCATTCGGCTAATTCAATCCGTCGGCCGCTTAATTAGAAGTGAAACAGATACAGGCAAGGTCACCATCTTAGACAGACGCTTGATTACAAAAAGCTACGGAAACAAGCTGTTACAAGCACTACCCAATATGCGAAAAATAATTGAAAACAAACCAAGCCAATAATATAACTTCGAGACTTTCTCCGGCATACCCCGTGCATTATATTAAAAAGGGAGAATTCTTCTTATTTAAATAATACTCACGTAAGCTTCAAATGCTAAACCATAGCAAATAATATCGAGTGACGTATCGTTGAGTATGATCACCAAATAAAAAGAGCACCACCACTCATATAAAAACAATAAAAATGCCGAGTTGGTTCAACGAAATCAGCACTATTAATTATCGTTTTAGGGGATAAACGATGTCTAAATTTATAACGGTATTTTTATTTGCACTTGTAGGAGCTCTGGGGAGCCTGCAAAGTTATGCATCTCAATGCGTTCCTGAAGGGCAATGGCTTCTTCCAAGAACCGGGCACATTCTGAATCAACATGAATTTACCGATCAGTTACCTCGTCAAGGTGTTGTATTACTCGGGGAGCATCACGCCAATGCTGCGCACCATAAATGGCAATTGGAGATCATTAAATCACTTCATCAAAATCAACCCAATATGGCTCTCGGGCTTGAAATGTTTCCACGTAGAATTCAACCCATATTGGATCAATGGATAGATGGTGACATCGATAAATATGAATTTAGAGAGCTATCGGAATGGGACACCATCTGGTCATTCAATTTCGACGACTATTTTCCGATCTTTGACTACGCACAAAAAAATCAAATTCGCCTGATTGCCTTAAATGTTTCACGCAAACTACTTGAGCGGGTAAGAGAATCTGGTTGGCACCGCGTTCCCCAAAGCGACAGAGAAGGTGTAGGTAACCCAGCAAGACCAAGCAGGGCCTATGCAAAAGAACTCGCTGTTAGCTTCAAACGCCATCAACCACCGTCTAGAACGATTGATAAAGTAGGCTTCAAACGTTTTGTACAGAAACAGCTACTTTGGGATCGCGCAATGGCCGAAGGAATTGCAGATACATATCAACAGACACCCAACCAGCTTGTTGTTGGACTAATGGGAAGCTGGCATATCATTGGTGGACACGGTGTACCTTATCAACTTGCCGACCTTGGCATAAAGCAAACCGTAAACCTAATACCTTGGGATGACAACCTAGACTGCGACAGCATTGACCGTCAATTTGCCGACGCAATCTATGGCTCCATCTATCAACAAACAATGCATCTGGACGTTTTTGACTAAATATCAAAACGTCCACTACGTGACATTGCCCACCAAACGCACACACACAGCCATATTTTCTTTCAAAATCAACAACTAGATGTGAGCAACAACAATTCTAAGCAATTCAGGGTTAACACTGCACAGCATTTCCACTACTATAGCGCCCCTTCGTACAGCTTAGAGGCAATAGAAACACAATGTTTGTAAAGGGACAGCGCTGGATATGTGATTCAGAACTCGATTTAGGTTTAGGAACAGTCATAAAAAGTGACCTCCGCACCGTTACCATTGTCTTTCTCTCCAGTGGTGAAACCCGCACTTACTCACAACAAACCGCCCCATTGCGTAGAGCGTCGTTTAATATTGGCGACAATATTGAAAGCCATGAAGGCTGGAGCATCAAAATCTCAGATGTACAAGAGTCCAACGGGCTTATAACTTACCAGGGAGAAGATGGCGAAGGTACTAATCGCCAACTCCCAGAAGGCCAACTAAGCAATACCATTCAGCTCAACAGACCCTACGACAGGCTTTTTTCAGGTCAGGTTGATAACAATAAGTGGTTTGAACTACGCAACGAAACATTGCTTCATCAACAAGGGTTAAGCAATTCGGAATTAACCGGCCTTTATGATTCCCGAACAAGCCTAATTCCTCATCAACTCTATATTGCACACGAAGTTGCGAAACGTTTTGCACCGAGAGTTCTCCTAGCCGACGAAGTGGGTTTAGGTAAAACCATCGAAGCCTGCTTGATAATGCAGCATCAATTAATTACAGGCCGAGCAAAACGTGTGCTCATCGTTGTACCTGAAGCACTTTTACATCAATGGTTGGTAGAACTCATTCGACGATTTAATTTATCGTTTAGTATTTTTGATGATGAGCGCTGTGCCGCTATTGAAGCCTCATCTGATTTTGACAATCCGTTTTTTGCAGAGCAATTAGTTCTCTGCACACTGCCTTCACTCATTGAAAGTAGAGAAAGACTTCAACAAGCTATTAACGGTGAATGGGATCTCGTCATTTTAGATGAGGCGCATCATCTCGATTGGTCAGAAGATAACGCAAGCGTAGAATATTTAGCAGCAGAAGCACTGGCCCAACAAAGCAAAGGCCTATTACTATTAACAGCTACACCGGAGCAGCTTGGCAAAACCGGACACTTCGCTCGCTTACGTTTATTAGACCCACAACGTTTTCATGATTACAGTGCTTTTCTTGAGGAAGAGAGCCACTATCAAACAATAGCTACAGTTATTGATGCAGTTCTTGATAACAAATCATTGGAGCAATCTCAAATCGAGCAACTTGCTTCATGGTTATCCTCTAGCGAAAGTACACAGCAATTAGCTGAGCTGGAAAACTTGCTATCTCATACCTCTGAGATCAATGAAGAATTAAAACAGAAGATCATCAATTTACTTCTTGATCGACATGGCACTGGCCGCGTTCTCTATCGGAATACACGCAATACAGTAAAAGGATTTCCTCAACGCCTGCTAAACCTCCATCCGCTGGAAACACCCGAAGAATATTCAGAACTCTACCGCTTGGCACAACAAATAGAGCTAGGAGAAGAGAGCTTAATTTCAGCACCTGAGCGACTATTTCGCCTAACCTCCCAACTAAAACATGAATTGAATAAAGAGAGTTTTACGAAGCTCTGGACAGAATTTGACAACCGAATCGATTTTCTCATTGATTTATTAGAGCAACACAAACAAGAAAAAATTCTCGTTATTTGCGCGAGCAGTGCTACAGCCAAAGAACTTGAAAAAACAATCCGCACTCGAGAAGGCTTACGTGTATCAGCATTTCACGAAGGGCTAAGTATAATAGAACGGGATAGAGCGGCAGGCTATTTTGCTGACCAAGATAGCGGCGCCCAAGCTTTAATTTGTTCAGAAATCGGTAGCGAGGGTAGAAATTTTCAGTTCGCACATCATCTTGTGCTTTTTGATCTACCATTAAACCCAGATCTTTTGGAGCAACGCATAGGGCGACTTGATAGAATAGGCCAAACAAAAGATATACAGATCCATATACCTTATTTTCTACAATCCCCCCAAGAGACACTAACTCGATGGTATAACGAAGGTCTCAATGCATTTACAACAACATGTCAAATTGGTGAAGCCGTTTATCGCAAAGTAGAGCCAATGTTAGTACAACTGCTTCAAGAACCGGAATACAACGAATCTACCATTAACAACCTAATTGGTAGCACTAAAGAACTTGCGAATAAATATAGTGAAGCACTCCAAAAAGGACGTGACAGGTTATTAGAACTTAACTCCTATAAATCAGACATTGCGTTAGATCTGCAATACGAAATTGAGAATGTTGACAGAAATCCAAACCTACAAAATTTTATGGAAAAAGTTTTTAATCTATATGGTGTCGATTACGAGGATTTCAAACAAGGTAGCTATCTCTTAAAACCAACTCCACGAATGCCCGCTGCAGTTTTTTCCGGAATCAGCGAAGAAGGAACGGTAATCACCTATAATCGATCCGTTGCTTTAGCTAACGAAGACATACAATTCATTACCTGGAACCACCCCTTTTCACGAGATGCCATTGACCTACTTTTATCCAGTGAAGAGGGGAACACAGCATTAATCGCGGTTAAAACAAATAAATTCCCACCCGCATCTATTATTGTCGAAACTAATTATGCTATCGAATGTGTATTCCCTGAAGCCAATCATGCAGGCCTTGGCGTCAATGCGACCATTCAACGATATGTATTAGGCCCGAACAATACATCAATTGATGAAGAGACCTTTGAAACAGTTGTGAATGCCGAAAAAACAAATGTAGATAAGAAAACGGCCTACACAATTATCAAATCTAAAATTGATGAGATAAAAACATTAATGGGTAGAGCTGAGGAAATGGCAACCAAAACGCTCGATAGCTCCATTAATGCTAATAGACTAAATCTCTCTCAAAAAATTGAAAGCGAACTCGAACGCTTAAAAACCTTAAAACAGATAAACCCCAATATTCGCCAAGAAGAAATTGAGTATTACGAGTCCCTACTCAGTGTAACCGACCAACGGCTAACTGACTCCAAACTCCGTCTCGACTCAGTCAGGGTAATAATGACTCACTAACCCGCAACACCTTTAAACCTTGATTTCTCCACTCAAGACTAATAGTTTGATTGGAGAAATCTTCACTTTCTACAGAAATAAATCTATCCCAATAAAATCAATTAGCTACACTCCGAAGAATCAGCTATATATTTGAATTGAAAGACTCAAGTTAATTTCAATTACGCCGTTATCTAGCCTTAAGCGAGGAGGAGTTTTTTTATAAAACACATGGTAAGTAATTATGATCAATCAAATTACATCAGCACCACTCAAACAGCATATGTATCCCCAAAGGGAGCGAACTGATACAAAGGTCGATGACCAAGTATCGAAGCCTTCGCAAACCGCTTCGCTATCTATTGAAGCCAGCCAAAGAATTGTTAACGATAAAATTATTGAGCGACTCGATAAAGTATTGCAAAAAAATCGCGCCGATGAAATTCGCACTCTTGATCCTAAAGATTATACCCCTGAGTCTGTGTCAAAGCAGATCCTAAACTTCGTGAAAAGTGCTATTGATCGCGCAGAATCACGAGGTGATGATGTCCGCGAAATTATTTCGCAAGCCAAACAGGGAATAGATTTAGGTTTCGAACAAGCGGAAAATATCCTATCCGGATTAAATGCATTATCAGGGAAAATAGCTGAAGGCGTGCAAAAAACATACGAGATGATCAACGGCGGAATGGAAGAGATTATCGCTTCCTTTAAAGCAAGCAACGACATCGAAGCCAGTAGAACCGCAGAAGAGTCAGTATCGACCTCAAATACATCAACGTTAGAGCTGGCTATTCATACTCAAGACGGCGATGAAATTAATATTTCACTCAGTCAAAACCAAAGTAGTACAACATATAATGTTTCTCTATCTAATGAAAGTAACAAGCAGATAGATCTACACACTTCAACATCTACGAATTTTCAAGACTTTAACATTTCAGTAAACGGTAAACTTGATGATGCTGAAATCTCAGCAGTTAGTCAGCTATTGACAGAGGTTAAGACAGTTTCAGATCGTTTTTTTAACGGCAATGTAGATGCGGCATTTAGTGCGGGATTAAAACTAGGATTCGACAGCAAAGAACTTGTTGGTTTTTCGTTAGCGCTCAACCAAAATCAGTCAGAATCGAACGTAAAAGCATATCGTGAAATCAATGGATTCACGTCATCCGAGCTGGGCTTTGAAAAACCGACGCAAGAGGAACTCACTAAGCTCTTAACACCGATAAGATCATTCTCTGAGCCACTAGCTTCAGCGGTTAGAAATATTGAAATCCAGCCGCTTTTTAAAGAAAGTAGTCAAGCGGCTGAACAAATGTTTAATTACTTTTCACAATCCAATAAAGCTAATCACGCTTCAATTCAACAATTGGAATCACTAACTGGTTCCCCGTTTGAAAAAATAAGCACTGAATTATTTGCCGCGGCAAAGTAGAGGCAAAGAGTTCTATCTAATTCCAGCAAAAGTTTTCAGGTGTTATTTGGAGTATACTCTTCGACGCTTTAACTCAGGAGGCTCAAGATAGCTTGCTAGAATGATCCCCGCAAGCAGGCCAAAAAAGTGTCCTTCCCATGAAATTTGTGGCCCTTGAGGGAATATCCCCCAAACTATCCCGCCATAGAGAAACACTGTCAGAAATGCAAAAACAACAGACTTAAAACTCTTCTCATACCAAGCAGCAGCAACAAGAAACCCGAAATAGCCGAAGATCAAACCGCTCGCGCCAATATGGACAGCAGGTCGAGCAAAAATCCATATTGCGATACCTGCAACAATGGTAATTCCTATCGTGACAATAATATATTCACGAAATCCACGAAGCAGAATAAACCAACTGAGGATGGCAATAGGAAGAGTGTTTGCAACCAAGTGCGCCATGTTGGCATGAAGCAATGGCCAAACAAATATGCCTTTTAATCCATCAACGGATCTAGGATAGATGCCCCATACGCCAAGAGAGTGCCCCACACTGCTATTATAAAGTTCGATGAGCCATAACACACCGATAATGATTGTGATCTCTGTAAAACGCATCAGTCACTAGCCTGTTCTTTTTTTTATTCTAGTTAACATAAGTTTCACAAGTTTTTGCTTCCTGCTTAGTTTTCAGCATCACCTTTTTGTGAATTCGCTGCGCTCACTTTCAAACTACGACCAAAAAACTCACTACCATCAAGTTCGGAGATAGCTCGCAACGCATCTGATTCATGCATTTCGACAAACCCAAAACCTTTAGCTTTACCTGTTTCGCGATCTTTAACAATCCGTAACGAAATGATTTCACCATACGGTTCAAAAATCGACGCCAATTGTCGGCCTCGCGTTTTATAAGCAAGATTACCAACAAAAATAGAGAGCGTTCCTGAATCTGACGACGTAGAACTCGCCGCGCGCGGTGTTGGAGAAACACGAGAAGCAGAGCTTACTTTAGTTGCCCCACTTTCTGATTGAGTAAGAGAATCTCTCCCACCCACTAACACTCCAATCAAGAGCCCCAAAGCCACACCCACTGCACCGTTTTCAGAAATACCAAAGCCTACAAAATAGACTAATAAATATCCAACAATAGCTAAAATTACTGAGGTAGCGATGGTTTTCGTCATATTCTAATCCTGTATCCGCGTTCTTAAGACTACTTATGTTTTGTGGCGAACAAACAACCAGCTTGTTCATTCATCAAAACTCAATTTGTCATATTACCATAGTTTAATTCTTCGAAATTAGCTTTCTTTTCCTATTTCGAGAGAGATAGTATGGATTAATGCAGAGTGATTAGTAAAACCATTCTCACACTAATCAAGCAACAAAACATGCTTCAAATTGACAGGCTTACATCATGCCAGAGACAATAAAAGCAAAATTTGTACAGAGGACCGATCATGAAAGCTATTAGCCTACCAACCCTTTTTCGCGAAACAGCAAAACAGTATAGCGAATTAACCGCAATTAATTTTTTAGGTAAAAGAATCAGCTTTCAAGAAATCGATCAACTCACTGAAAATATCGCTTACAATTTGACTAACCGCGGAATCATCAAAGGGGATAGAGTTGCCCTCTATTGCATCAATTCAGATTCATTTGCCATCGCATATATGGGAATACTCAAAGCTGGAGGTGTGGTCATCCCTTTAAACTTGCTTCAAACACCTGTAGAAATTTCATACATCATGAATGATGCTGGCGTAAAGAGTCTTATCCACCACGAAACATTTGATAATGCGGTTGAGGCTGCGAGAAATAATATTCCATCTTTGGAAACAGTTATTCGAATTAGTGCTTCAAAAAACAGCAAAGATGATGACTTCAATACTATTCTTCAACAAAATAACCGCGCCTCTGAAATTGATATTGATCCTCAAAATGACCTAGCCGCTATCCTCTACACCTCCGGCACAACAGGCAAACCCAAAGGAGCAATGCTCACCCACGCAAATCTCGCCAGTAACACAGATAGCGTTGTTAAATCGATAAAGGTTATTCCCGGCAAAGATATTCTCGTCGCAGTGCTTCCCATGTTCCATGCATTTGCGGCTACAGCAGCCATGTTGACACCGATGCTACGCGGCTTAACGATGTTGCCAATTATGAAATTTGAGCCCGAGTTATTAGCTAATACCATTCAGGCCAGCGGCGCGTCAGTTCTTTTTGCCGTACCAAGCATGTACAACGTTCTGCTAAATATGAGTGATGAACAAGTCGCAAAACTTTCCAGCTTGCGCTTTTGTGTGTCTGGTGGCGCAGCAATGCCAGAAGAAATCATGAAGCGCTTTGAAGAGAAGTTTGGCATTCTGATTTATGAAGGCTATGGCCCAACTGAGTGCTCCCCGGTGACCAACGTAAATCCCATCGGTGGCAAGCGAAAAGCTTTATCGGTCGGCCTTCCGGTAGAGCATGTGAAGCTTTGTATAAAAGATGGTGAAGGAAATAACCTTCCTAATGGGGAAGTTGGTGAAATTTGCGTTCAAGGCCCCAATGTAATGAAAGGTTATTGGAATCGCCCCGAAGCAACGGCTGAATCATTCTTTGGCGATTGGTTTCGTACCGGCGACCTTGGTAAAAAGGATGATGAAGGCTATTACTACATTGTCGATCGCATGAAAGATATGATTATTGTTAACGGCATGAACGTCTACCCGAGAATCGTGGAAGAAGTTTTATATCAACACCCCGATATCGCCGAATGCGCCGTCATTGGAATTGATGACAATCTACATGGTGAAATTGTTGCTGCATATATCGCGACTACCTCTGGGAAAGAATTAAGCGCGTCTGACCTAAGAGTTTTTTGTCGAGACAAATTAGGCCGATATCAAATCCCGAGAAAATATTTCTTTGTTGATGCATTACCCAAAAATGCAACTGGAAAAATATTAAAGCGAGAACTAAAAGGGCAGCATAAACTGGAAACAGCTTAACGGAAAAAGGCCCGAGAGAACCGGGCCTCGTTTGAAATTTAACAGGCGGTTAAGCACTAATTCCGCTATGCCTTAACAAAGCATCAATTTGGGGCTCCCGCCCGCGGAATGCCACAAACAGATCCATCGGTTCAGCGGAACCACCTTTCTCTAAGATATTCTCTAAAAAGGCACGTCCCGTATCTTGGTTAAACACACCTTCCTCTTCAAATTTCGAAAATGCATCAGCAGACAGCACTTCCGCCCACTTATAACTGTAATAACCTGCCGCATAACCACCGGCAAAAATATGAGAAAAACCATGAGCAAAACGATTAAATTCAGGCGGCATCAACACCGCAACTTCATCACGCACCTCATCCAAAATATCATAAACACGGGCACCAAGCTCAGACGAGAATTCCAAGTGAATGCGAAAATCAAAAATCGCAAATTCTAATTGCCGTAACATCTGCATTCCAGATTGAAAATTTTTCGCGGCTAACATTTTTTGATAAAGTTCATCGGGCAATGCTTCATCCGTTTCATAATGTTTCGCAATAACATCTAATGCCGATTTCTCCCAACACCAGTTTTCGAGAAATTGACTAGGCAATTCCACGGCATCCCACGGCACACCACTGATCCCAGAAACGCTGGGGTAGTCAATTTGTGTCATCATATGATGCATGCCATGACCAAACTCATGAAATAACGTAATCACCTCATCGTGCGTAAATAGCGCAGGCACATCCCCTACTGGCGGCGTAAAGTTACATGTTAGATAAGCAACCGGCGCTTGATTAACATCATCTAACACCATCCGCGACAAACACTCATCCATCCACGCACCGCCACGTTTATTTGGTCTGGCGTAGAGATCAAGAAAAAACTGACCTCTCAGTTTTCCATCGTTTGAGGTGATTTGAAAAAAGCGCACATCTTTATGCCAGGTTTCGACATCCTTCTTTTCAGAAACTATCACCCCGTAAAGTCGACTAACTACTTCAAACAAACCATTCAGCACATTATCTTCAGGAAAGTAAGGCTTCACCTCTTCTTGCGAGATAGCATATTTGTGGTTTCTTAGTTTTTCAGAAAAATAGGGGACATCCCAAGCAAGTAACTCTTCAACACCATATCCCGACTTTGCGAACGCCTGTAACTCCGTCAAATCATTTTTCGCATTCACAGAAGATTTGCTGACTAGCTCATTGAGAAAACCTAATACTTTGTCCGTTCCCGTTGCCATCTTTGTAGCAAGGGAACGCTCAGCATAATTTTTAAAACCAAGCAGTTCAGCGACTTCATGACGCAACGCCAGAATTTCATCCATGTTTGATGAATTATCCCACTTATCTGGGTTTTCGCCTTTATCTGAGGCTCGAGTCACATAAGCGGTATACATCTCCTCTCGCAGTTTTGCATCGTCAGCATATAACATCGTAGGGTAGTAGGAGGGAAACTCTAACGTGAGCACCCAGCCCTCTTCACCCGCATTTTCAGCTATCTGTTTTGCGAGGTTTTTTGCTGAATCAGGTAACCCTGCCAATTCAGATTCATTATGAATGACTTTCTTCCAGGCATTTGTCGCATCTAACAAGTTCTGTTCAAACTTACTACTCAAGTTAGAAAGCTGCTGCATAATCTCCTTGTAACGATCTTTCTTTTCAGGCGTCAAATCGATACCTGATAAGCGAAAATCGCGTAATGCATTCTCAATAATCTTTTGCTGAGCTTGATCAAGTTGATTAAACTCTTTGCTCTCTCGAATCTGTTTATAGGCGTTAAATAAACCTTCGTGCTGCCCCATTTCGGTTGAATAAGCACTGAGTTTTGGCAGACATGCGTTGTATGCATCACGAAGTTCGTCACTATTTACCACCGAATTCATATGACTCACGGGGGACCAAGTACGACTCAGCTTTTCGGAAATACGCTCCAACGGTTTTATGAGATTATCCCAAGTGTAGTGGTCGTTTGATTTCAACAGGCTTTCAACCGCTTCTCGACTTTGCGATAAAATTTGATCAATCGCTGGCTCAACGTGCTCAGGCTTGATATCGGAAAATAGAGGTAGATCAAATGTTGTCAGTAAGGGATTTTCGCTCATATAGTACGCTTCTCGTTGAATTTAAACTAAATGCTACAATACACATAAGTTTCACTTTTTGCCAAGTGACGTTAACACGGAGATTTTTATGTCAAACCACTATGACTTGATTGCTATCGGTGGCGGTAGTGGCGGATTATCAGTTGCAGAAAAGGCTGCAAGCTACGGAAAAAAGTGTGCAGTAATTGAACCAGATCGTTTGGGTGGAACCTGTGTGAATCGCGGCTGTGTCCCCAAAAAAGTCATGTGGAATGCGGCCAATCTCAATCAAGCGATTAGCCTTTCCAAATCCTATGGATTCGATGTTGAAAAAAAAGGATTCGACTGGAAAGCACTGGTTGAATCGCGCGAGTCATACATTCACAGTATCAACAATTGGTATAGCAATTATTTGAAAGACTCAAATATTGACCACATTAACGGCTACGCGAAATTCGTTAACAAGAATACGATTGACGTTAATGGCACCGAATATACCGCAGACCATATTGCCATAAGCACTGGCGGCACCCCGATTGTCCCAGATATTCCAGGCGCTGAACATGGCATAAGCTCCGATGGCTTTTTCGAACTTCAAACATTGCCGAAGCGTGTTGTTATTGTGGGCACCGGTTATATTGCCGTTGAAATTGCTGGCGTTTTAAACGCACTAGGTAGCGAGGTTACGCTACTCCTTAGAAGGCAACATATTTTAGGTCGGTTCGATTCACTTATGCGGGAAACGCTAACCGAAGAGATGATTGAAAACGGTATCAATATACTCTCTTGCATGAATCTCTCTTCAATCATGAAAGATGAGAATGATCAACTCACGTTAAAAGGTAATGCCGGTTTTGAAATTTCAAAAGTCGACTCGCTTATATGGGCGATTGGGCGACGACCTCTAACCAACGAACTCAACCTGTCATCAACAGGTCTTGAAACAGACAAAAACGGTTTTCTGCTTTGTGATGAATTCCAAAATACAAAACAGGAGAATATCTACGCGCTGGGAGATATTACCGGTCGGGCTGCGCTAACTCCGGTTGCAGTTGCAGCAGGTCGCCGTTTAGCTGATCGACTTTTTGGTGGCCAACCCGAACGACACCTGGATTACAACAACATTCCTTCTGTGGTATTTAGTCATCCGCCGATTGCAACGATGGGTTTGACGGAAGACGAGGCCCGAAAACAGCATGGTGATGCAGTGAAAGTTTATCAATCTCGTTTTACACCAATGCTTTATAGCATGAGTGATAAAGACGAGAAAACCGCCATGAAACTGGTTACAATAGGCGCCGATGAGAAGATCGTTGGTTGTCATATAATCGGTCATTCGGCAGATGAGATGCTGCAAGGTTTTGCTGTTGCCATCCGCATGGGCGCAACGAAAAAAGATTTTGACGATACAGTAGCAATCCACCCAACCAGCGGCGAAGAATTAGTGACCATGCGATAGCAGATGTGGCCCTCCGTAACGTATGTTCGGCGATTGACATGTACGGTGAATACTTCCGTCAGTGCCAATCCTCGAACATACCTGACGAAGGGCGCTTTTAGAGAGTGAGGAAAAATATGAGCATCAGGCCCTTCAAAGGAATCTCCCCCAAAATTGCAGATAGCGCGTACGTCGACGAAGATTGTTCGGTTATCGGTGATGTGACTATTGGAGAAGATTCATCAATCTGGCCGATGACGGCAATTCGTGGTGACGTGCATAAAATCACGATCGGCAAAAGAACCAATATTCAAGACGGTTCGATTCTTCACGTGACAGCAGATAATGAATTTAATCCCGGCGGTTCGCCATTAACTATTGGTGACGATGTTACGGTTGGGCATGGTGCAATTCTTCACGCCTGCACCGTTGGCAACCATTGTTTAATCGGCATGGGTGCAACCGTTTTAGATGGCGCAGTAATTCAAGATGAAGTGATGGTTGCTGCGGGCAGCCTTGTCTCCCCAGGCAAAGTATTAGAAAGCGGTTATTTATGGTTAGGCAGCCCAGCACGACGTGCACGAGAATTGAATGATAAAGAGCGTGAATATCTACGCTTTTCATCTAAACATTATGTTCACTTAAAGAATGAACATATGGAAAGCTAATAACTCTTATGGTTCAGAGTGAGAACAATGACTTCACTGAACCCAATCAAAAAACAGCGAAAAATAATCCACATCGACATGGACTGCTTCTACGCAGCCATCGAAGTGAGAGACAATCCCGAACTACAAGGCAAGCCTGTGGCAGTTGGCGGCCAACCCAACTCCAGAGGTGTACTTTGCACATGTAACTATGAGGCACGAAAATATGGCATTCATTCTGCGATGCCTTCGTCTCACGCAGCCCGACTCTGCCCAGGTTTAATTATTCTCCCTGTCAATTTCGATAAATATCGCAAAGCGTCGCGTGCTATTCACGAAGTTTTTCACCACTACACTGATCTCATAGAACCACTATCATTAGATGAGGCGTATCTCGATGTTAGTAATTCCAAATTACATTCAGGTAGCGCCACTTTGATTGCACAAGATATTCGCAAGGAAATTGTCGAATCTCAACATATCACCGCATCTGCAGGCATAGCCCCAAATAAAATGTTGGCAAAAATCGCCAGCGACTGGAACAAACCCAACGGACAGTATGTAATAACACCCGATAAAATCACCGAGTTTATGATTGAGCTGCCCGTTAAAAAACTTTTTGGGGTCGGCAAGGTTACCGCTGAAAAGCTACATAACTTAGGAATAAATACCTGCGGAGATATTCAAGTTAAAACTCTTGCAGAGATGGTTAAGCTGTTTGGTAGTTACGGCAATCACCTCTATGAAATGGCCCACGGCGTTGATGATCGCGGGATAGTCACCGAATGGGAGAGAAAATCATTAAGTGTGGAAAACACCTTTGCCACTGATTTCCAACCAGAACAGGTTCCCGAGCACATTCTCAACAGCTTATACGATGAGTTAAAAGCACGGCTAAGTAAAAGCGGAAAAAAAGAAGCGGAGATTAAAACAGTGTTCATAAAACTGAAGTTCAACGACTTCACAACCACAACAGCGCAATCACCGTGTAATAAGCTATCCCCAATGCCGTTCAAACAACTTGTTAAAATTCGTGCAGAGAAAGAGAAAAAGCCCATACGCTTAATAGGTTTTGGTGTTCATTTTGAAACCACAAAAAACACAAGTCAAAGCAAACAACTTAGTTTTGACTTTTATTAGGGGCACTCTTTAGGGATGTGCTAATCTTAATAAGAATGGACTGTGCCTAGGAGATATCTCATGAACAATTCTCAATTTTCGCTACGCTTAATTATTTTTTCACTATTACTCATTTTCCCATTAATCAGCGCCGCACACGTTCACGTTGATAAAACCAGTCCGCAAAAAGGTGCAGAACTCACAAAAGCACCAACCAAAGTTGATCTTTGGTTTTCAGGTAAAGTCGATGGCGAGTGGAGCAAAATTAAAGTAACCGATGCTAACGGCAACCGTGTTGATAAAAGCAATGTAAGCAATGGCGACAGCAAAAAACATATCAGCGTCGATTTAAAGCCATTAGCGGCCGGCAAATATGATGTTAAGTGGAGCGCAGTCGCGGGAGATGGGCACCGAATAAAGGGCAGCCTCTCGTTCACGGTGAAATAGCCGTACCGTGGAGTTCGATCTTTTTCATGTAATCAACAAATCGTTTGATTATTTTGTATTTTCTCTCATTTTTGCGTTCTCTCTGCTTGCCCTTTGGCTGCCAAAATCCTTCACAATATCTCATTCAACGTTTGCAAAAACGCTACTCTTTATTGCGATACTTACTACACTAGCCACTGCATCAATTGACCTCCTGTTTCGCACTGCCATACTTGCAGATGTTGCCCCAATGGAGGCTTTTTCTTTTATACCCAAAGTTCTCGATAAAAGTGATTACGGTTTTTTATGGCAACTCCGCATTGCCCTTTGGGGTGTAGTTTTCACAGTAGCACTATGGCTTATTAAAAAGCCATCTCAAACTAAACTCCCCTTGATAATATTGATCGCAACAACACTCAGCGCGTTACTCATGAGTGCAACGGGTCACGCAGGAGAGAATGGTGTATGGACATTAGCTAATATCAATAACTGGTTACACTTAATCGGCATCGCCATGTGGGGAGGTTGCGTTGTGCTGTATGCGCTAATTGTATTGCCAGCGCTGATCCGCGATACACTATCGGAAAAAATTGCGAGTGTATCAACAACCCTTTCCTCCATCGCAACGGTAGCATTAGCCTTAGTCGTGATTACCGGCATTATTAATAGCTGGCGACAACTTCAATCTATCGAGGCGTTATTCAATACACCCTATGGAGAAATTTTATTACTTAAACTTACTTTCGTTGCGATAATGATGGGGATTGGTACATTCAATCGATTCATTCTTGTGCCGAAAATAGAAAAACAATATCGCTCATCAAATAAGGACCTTAACACAGCACACCGGTTTCAGCGTATATTGAGAATTGACAGTTTACTTTTTATTACAATACTCGTTGCTGCTGCCATTTTAGGCATGCAAATACCTCCAGCGCATATGTGAATCAACTTTAACGAGTTATTTCTCTATCCCGCTCCAACACCCAACAGCGTGGATTTTTGCTAAAACCACACTGTTCATAATAAGTATTTGCAGCGGGGGCAGCAATTAAAATCAATTTACATTTTGGTCCTAACTGATTTTAAGTAAGGCGTTGCAGATGTTTACCGATGCCTTGGCGTTGATAATTTTCATCCACCGCAAGATCAGACAAATAGCACGCATAGTGAAAATCTGTCATGGAACGAGCAATCCCAATTAACTTTTCACCCACCCATGCACTTACCATGAGGTTAGAATTTTCTACCATTCCTTCCATGCATTCACGATCACTAACTGGCCTTCGCTCAGCTAGCTCAGATGTTTTCAACAACTCAACGAATTGATGGGTAGAAACTGGAGCATTAACTTTATATTCAACTGTCATATCTGCATTAGAGTAGTGATTCGATTTGTGTGGTAACTTTTGTTGTTGCTGGATCAGTTCGACTGGAAATGCTAGCAACCAACTTTCCATTTCGATCAAGTAAATATTTATGAAAATTCCACGAAGGATATTCACCTGCCATTTTTGCTAACGTTTGATATAAAGCATCATCAGTTCCACGCTTGACGATAGTTTTCTCAAACATCGGAAATCTCACTTTATATGTTCTTTCACAAAACTCTTTTATCTCACCTTCGTGGCCAGGCTCTTGCTCACCAAAATCATTAGAAGGAAAACCAAGCACAACAAAGCCATCATTGCGATACTTTTGATAGATTTTTTCCAAACTTTTATACTGTGGCGTAAACCCACAAAAACTGGCCGTATTAACTACCATCACAACCTTGCCCTTGTATTCCTTACATAAATCCACGACTTCTTCATTAGCCAGCTGCTCTTTTTTGAAATTTAGCGCTTCTGGACAGTGCGAATTCTCTGCAGAAAAAGTAGCTTGAGAAAACGCCAGTATAAGACTTAGTAATAGTAAGTTTGGTGAAATAGTTTTCATTAGTCTCACTCCTTTTTAGTCATGCAATAACATTCAAACACCTTATATCTTACGTAACACCACGTACAAAGAATCATCCTCTTCCATCTCCCGATAAGACATCATCTCCAAAACTTCATACATATCAGCAATTATAGCTGTTAAATTCTTGATGGATTGATAATTGAAATACATACCATGCATCGTTTCATCTCCCTCACCTTGCCAAAAAGTATGGAATAGAATTCCGCCATCACTCAAACATTCCATTTGTTGACGTAGTGAATCACCTAACACATCGTCAGTAAAATGATGCAAAACCTTATTCGAGTAGATGCAATCATATTTTTGATCACATTGAATATGTTGAGCATCTAGCTTTAGCGTTTTAATTGACGGTTGAATTTTTGAGAAACGATCAAGAAAGACTTGCGAGTTATCAGAACCTGTTACGTTATATTGCTCTGACAACATTTCAAGATCGACACCCGGCCCCATCCCAAGCTCTAAAAGCGAAGCACCTGATGGAAGATATTTCTGCAATATTTTAATCAAATCACGGCCATCAAATCCCTCAGCCATTTTAATGTAGTCATTTACATTTTTTTCATCATCATAAAATTCCATTTTTTCTCCATTTACTCTACTCAAGCAAAACACACGAATTAAATCACGCTCAGGAGTCATGGCATACCCTCCCAAATTATGGGCGTAAATTATTTGCAAAATCGATGTTAATAATAAAATTCCAGCACAACATACACTTCAGAATACTTTTATCACATCTCGATTTTTCATCATATTTGAAATTCACCAGCATTCTGCTAAGGTATTAGATATTCATAACACATAGCTTTGGGAGGGGCCAGCTTATGAATATGCAGAACAAACTCTATTCAACATGGGGCGAGCTTGGATTAAATTTCTCCGGCTTTATATTAGCCACCGGCTCAGTGGCGATTCTGTTACCGTATAGCGTTATCACTCAAAACGGTTTGATATTTCTCTGCGCCGTTATTCTCGCGTGCGCCGGTGTACGACTTCTTTGGCAAGCAAAAGTCCGTAAAGGTCTGCGTATCAACGGCGAAAGCAACCTCATTGATAAAAATGCAACCACCTCTGAGAAAAAACAGAAGCGTGTTAGCGCCACATTAATTGTTGGAGGCATTGTATTATCGCTTTCATCATCAGTATTTCTTCTTTCTAGCGGACAGTCAGTTATCACATTGCTAGTCGGCGGTTTGATTGCTGTAGCAATAGGTCTTCGCATGGCGCAAGTTGAAGCACAACAACCTTCTACACGAGAATAGCCCTTGTTTGAATATCCAGAGATGACCAATTGTCATCTCTGGCACAATAAAGATATGAATATAGATTTCCGTAGTCTTAACATCGCTACACACCATTAGCCCCTGAATAGTTCGAATATCAGAAACCAGGGTCAAGAAACCAGGGTCAAATCTATTTATTAACTCGTTTAAATAAACGATTTACGCAACACGCTAAACTTCCATCCTCCTGAAATAGAGTTTCAAACCGATTTACCAAACCTAAAACAATGCCATGAAAATGGCCCCCAAAGTATTTAGCGAACTCAATTAGGGAATATCCCGCATATTTTCGGTTTAAGTAAATTTCAGCTGAACACACTTCGTTTTTTTTCACGACCTTTATCAGTGCTAAATAGGATCTTGTATCGTACGCACAACTCAAGACGCGACCCCATTTATTCGCACGTGATTGGCAAGAATCCGCACGGTATTTTTATCCGTTTTATGCGCACCTAACCCCCCCCGGTAGCGCATAATCATCAATTTTTTGGCCAACGGTAAAAATCGGTGTTACTACCCACCCATTATCAGTTGCTGATGCATCACCACGCATCATTGATGGTATTGGGCCTGCCCACACTGGAGATGAAATCAACAATGCTAATAACCCTGTGCGAAGTTGGAAATGCATATAATTTATCCTTCTCTGATAGCTCATTTGGTAGCAACAAATATTATCCTAGAAAAATCAGTCGATCCACAAGCTATAGCGCAATCACTTGATTCGTCTGGCTATATGAAAAAGGTTTGAATCACCAACCAGGTGATCGCAAACTTTTTCATTACGCCAATCAAACCAATTGTTTGCACTCTATTCTCGCGTCCAACTGATGTTTCTAGGATTATTTCAAAAATATGACGATTAGATTACAAAGTACTATTTCGCGCCCTGTGTTGATAACTCCCAATAAGGCTGATCTCCTCCCAAGTGCTCCACCAGAAAATCGATAAAAACCCTGAGTTTCGCAGGCAGATATTGTCGTTCAGGAAAGACCGCGTAGAGCGTAAGCGAAGACAATATATATTCGTCGAGCACTACGCACAAACGACCAGCTTCTACATCAGACCCAGCAACAAAGGTCGGAATTCGCGCAATACCTAAACCTTGTAAAGTGGCCTCTCGTAATGCCTCACTATTATTCGCCTGATAATTACCGGAAACCCGCACCACTTGCTCTTCTCCATCGCGTAAAAATTTCCATTCACTCGCAGAATAGGAAAAAAGTAAGCAGTTATGTTCCACTAGCTCTTCAGGCACAACCGGCATGGAGTGTTTTTCAACATATTCAGGAGAAGCGCACAGGAAACTGCGAAGCGGTGCTAAACGCCTGGCAAAAAGGCTAGAATCTGGCAGATTACCGGCACGAACAGCAATATCGAAACCACCATCTAAAATATCAACAACCCGATCATCCATCACCAAATCGATTTCGATCTTTGGATATCGCTGCATAAACTTTGGAATAAGTGCCGCAATATGCAGCCTACCGAACGACATTGGTGTATTTATTTTCAGCCGACCACGTGGTTCCGTTTGCAGCTGGGTAACCGAATCCTCGGCGTGATTAGCGTGAATTACGGCTTTTAACGCATCTTCAAAATATCGCTCTCCTGCTTCGGTGAGACTTAAACGACGTGTTGTGCGATATAACAACTGAACTCCCAAATGCTCCTCTAGCTGGGCAATTCGTTTGCTGACTGCAGACTTAGATATGCCGAGTTTACGGGCGGCCGGGGAAAAACCACCGGTTTCCACAACCGTCACAAAAACCGGAATCGCACTAAATCCATCCATAAATAGCCTTATTGTTGAGTTTTTCTCAACTATTATTTTCCATTTTTCAGGATTGTTGATCAATAGGATACTGACTATAGTTTCACGATAATTCCAAACATCAGGCCAAAACAGTGATAAAACTCCCTACATCTTCACTAAACCCAGAGATAAAACTAGCGCTGACGACCGTAATTCTTGGTTTATTAGTCGCTATTAGCTTTGCATTGGCAAAGTTTATTGTGCAGAGCGGCATTCCCTTTTTTGTCACACTCTATTGGCAGTTGATCGGCGCTACCCTCATCTTGGGGCTGCTGTCGATCATTAAGAAAAAAAGATTGAGCCTAGCTAAACGTCACATCAACTACTATGTGATTGGCGGTCTACTTGGGATAAGCATTCCACAACTGATGGCCTATTCAGCTCTGCAATTTATTCCCGCAGGCCTTTTTACGGTGCTAATTACCTTATCCCCATTAATGACCTTTCTGATCGCCTCTCTCTATGAACGAAAGCTCTTACCTATCTATCGATTTTTTGGAATAACTATCGGATTGCTTGGTGTCAGCATCGCAACAGTTGGGAATTTTCAGGTTGGAGAAACCCATTGGCAATGGATAGTGTTAGCACTTGGCGTTCCTTTGATGCTCGGCGTAACCAACATTTATCGTTATGTCGCCTTACCAAACGATATCGATGCACTTTCTATCGCAACTGGTACGCTACTTTCGCAAGTCGTCTTGCTAACACCGGTACTATTAATTACTGAACAACACATTCTCCCGACAAATAGCGAAAGCGATGCTTATCTTGCCTTAGTGTTTTTGTCAGTAGTTATCGCATTTAGCTACATACTCACGTTTATCATGCAACGAATGACCGATGGTGTCGGGTTTAGTCAAATCGGCTATTTCGTTACTTTAGGCGGCGTAATTATTGGGGCAATCTTTTTTGGCGAAAAGATAGGCCTGTCAATGATATTATCTATCTGCCTGTTATTTCTCGGCCTGGCGATTAGTAACGGACATTTACGCACAAATAACGTAACAAACAAGATTTAAAAAAAAGATATATACACTGCAGTCAGTTTAGGTTTCGTTTGCTTCTCTGCTGGATTCGCTTTTTCCAACTAACAAAGCATCACAAGTGTGGCTTGCTTGTTCCAAATAAGCGAGTGAGGACGCCGTTAGTCTGAAGCGTAAAAAAATATCAAGCATGCTATGCAATACCCACTCAGAGGTTAGACAAAACATTGCTCACCCACAGTAACAGATAGAACTCTATAAATAACCGCTTGGAGTCATGAAGAAGCAACGCAAATCAAATATTATTTCGCATTTTATCCAGAACAGGGCGAAATTCCACTAAGCAGTGTTACTGCATATCCCTTCCAAATCAAACTAGAAACTAGAACCAGTAGAACCAGGGTCAAATCTATTTATTAACTAATTTAAATAAACGATTTACGCAACACGCTAAACTTCCATCCTTCTGAAATAGAGCTTCAAACCGATTTACCAAACCGAAAACAATGCCATAAAAGTGGCTCCCAAAGTATTTAGCGAATTCAATTAGGAAATATCCCGCATACTCTCGGTTTAGCTAGATTTCAGCTGAACGCGTTTCGTTTTTTTCACGACCTTTATCAGTGCTAAATAGGATCTTGTATCGTACGCACAATTCAAGACGCGACCTCATTTATTCGTTATCACGTTACTTGTCAGTAGCTTGATTGCTGTAGCTATAGGTCTTCGTATGGCTCAATGTGAGCGCCTCATCTAATTCAGGGGCAAACCGAATTTGCTAGTGTTGTATCCCAGCAATGCCAATCAGTATCACCAAACTGGTTAAAATTCTTAACTCGCCCAACTTTAGATTCGAGGTTCCATTCTATCTCGATTAAATTGTCTTGCCCTTTGTTGTAAATATCAAAAAAAGCATCGTAGTCCGTGTTGGTGGTCGTGCCATAACTAATGTACCCACCATTTTCAGTAGCTTGTGGATCACCCGAGTCTGTGGGAATGATATTAGTATATTTGATATCTGATGTGCCATTGGTATTATTATGCCAATCAATGCCAATAAAATTGTAATCGTTATTTGGTGCTTTTTTAAGTGTCCAATCACCTTCGGTAATGCCGATATTATGTTTACCTCTATACCAGAGGAAATCTTCATACTCTCCCACTTTGCTAATATACATATCCCACTGAATCTGATTGTCAACAATCGAGCGTTCCAGTGATGCCTTGTAAATGCCGGTTGCCCTGGTAACAGTGTAACTCCAAACCCAGGTACCGTCTGAACGTAGAATTGGGGCATGATTAAATGATTCGACAAAAGTTATGACAGGAACAAACATATACAAGTTTACTAGTGACTTCCAAACGAATACATGTCCAGCTGCATGGTTGAAATTGCTTCCTTTCGCTCGCGGCTGGAGAGAGAGTTCTTCAATTTTCCATAACACTTGATCACTTATGGGAGCGTCTGTCAGCAGCTTGTCATGAAAAGTTATTTCCGGTTTGCTTTGTGGCTCATCAGGGAATTTTGTGAAATCGATTTGAAATGAAGATAGTGGAGGAAGGTCGGGCGCATCTTCATCATTTGTGTCGTCGCTTTTAATACAACCCTGGAGCCCCATTAAAAAGATGACTAATACAGTAAGTAATTTATCTTTGTAATGTTTCATCATCATTCATCCTATAAGTAGTATACTTAGTTTTATTATAAGGGTTAGACAAAAGTTCGCATCTATAAGTTTCTAAAAATATTTTATGTCTGTCTGTTGATGCGTCTTGCGCTATACTTTATTGAAAAGCGAATCTAGGAGTGGTGTTTTGAGGGGTAGGGGTCAAATCTATTCATTAACTACTTTAAATAAACGATTTACGCAACACGCTAAACTTCCATCCTCCTGAAATAGAGTTTCAAACCGATTTACCAAACCGAAAACAATGCCATAAAAAGATGGTACCCAAAGTATTTAGCGAATTCAATTAGGGTATATCCCGCATACTCTCGGTTTAGCTAGATTTCAGCTGAACACGTTTCGTTTTTTCCCACAACCTTTATCAGCGCTAGATAGGATCTTGTATCGTACGCATAAATCAAGACGACCCTATTTAATCACCTTTCACTTTTTGGCAGTGCGATCATCACCAAAGGCGCTAAAGCCAAACCAAGATAAATCGTATTGAAAATCACATTAGAGAAGACACCCGCCGCTATAGATCCAACACCATCCACAACATACCAAACTACTAGCGCGGATATTGTAGCTCGTATCACCCTTCGGTTACCTTGTTTTATTGCCGGTGCCACCACGAAGGCTAAGAGAACCGCCAGCGCAGCCAATAACCCAGATGAAATTGACACCAACCACTGTGTATTTCGATCCAATGGCGCAGACAAGTTATCAACAGGCCAATCGGAAACATCTAAAATAAAGCGCGCAGGGAGATTAATATCAGAGAACGGAGCTGTTGCCCATAATATTGCGTAAGCTCCGAAAATTGCGGCAACCAACTTCATTAAAAAAGATCCTTTATCCAATGACATGACAAACCTCTCTATAGCATTTAAAGTATGTAAAATGCTAAGCTTCATCATACAAATAGACAATTACCTCAGAGGTAATATTCCAATAGAAAAATGAATAATAGTTTTGGTGAAATTCTCAAAAAATGGCGGAAGACCCGAAGATATAGCCAATTACAAATGGCTGAGGAAGTTGGTATATCTAGCCGTCATATTAGTTTTCTTGAAACAGGGCGCTCTTCACCCAGCGATACAATAATTTTAAAGTTTGGCCGATTTCTCCAAATGCCACGTCAAGAAATCAATCGGGCATTGCTTGTTTCTGGCTACGCGCCAGTTTATCGCGACACAATAGCACCTGATACCGACATGAAGCCTATATATTTTGCCATAGACAAGATGCTCGATGATCACATGCCTTTCCCAGCGATAGTATTAGATAAAGAATGGGATTTAGTTAAAGCAAATGACTCTGCCAAGTTTCTTTTGGAGAAGATAGGATTCACAAAATCCGTTAACTTCATCGAATGTTTATACGCTGAAGATCCAACAACATCTAAGATCGTAAATTGGGGAGAAACTGTTTCCATCCTGCTCGAAAGGCTTAAATACGAGATAGATTTGATTGGCGGTTCTGACAGTCTAGAGAAGAGAGAAGAAAAGCTACGTAAACATCTACAGAAAAATAACATAAAGCAAAACCTGTCTTATGATCAAGTAGCCATGAACACTCAATTCGATATCGATGGGGAAATACTATCTTTCTTTTCTGTCGTATCACAGTTTGGTGCTATTCTCGATATAAACGTCAGTGAATTTAAAGTTGAACTATTATTTCCACTTAATGAGAAAACAAAAGAATTCTATGAGAAAGAAAAATGGCGTTAGCATGATTGAATCTCCTACTAAAAAAATAAACAATTCGTCAAAAAACAGAGATAGCTAAGTTGTCTGTTAGGACAACTTTTTCCATTACGTTAAACTGCCAGCTTGAAAAACAGGCTTAACAATTGCCGCACGGCTGGCCCCTGTGAATAAAACTGGACTACGTAGGTAGAACCCGTGAATATAAGAGAATCAAATAACCAAGACCTCAACTCAATCCGAGAAATACATCTAAACGCCTTCGGTCAAACGGAAGGGCCGGTTGTTTCTCAATTAGCTTGTGACATCCTAACTGACGAAACCGCTTATCCGGTTTTGTCTCTTATCACCGAAGTAGATAACAAGATAGTCGGCCATATCATTTTTAGTTTTGTAAAAATTGAGCCTTGCATAGAGGATATTTCCGCCTACATTTTAGCGCCCTTGGGTGTCATAAAAGAGCAGCAAGATAAAGGCATCGGGAAATCATTAATCAATCACGGGTTAAGTATTTTGAGAGAAAAAGGTGCCGAACTCGTTTTTGTTTTAGGTGATCCTTCCTATTATTCAAAATTTGGTTTTGAGTCAGCGATTAGGTTAAATCTTAAACCACCTCACGAGTTAGAGTACCCCGAAGCCTGGATGGTATTGGAAATTAAACAAGGAGCATTAGAGCGAGCAAGCGGTATAGTTAAATGTGCGACATCATTAAACTCGCCAGAGCATTGGTAGTGTTCAACCTAAAAAAAGCAGTTGATCCACGATATATAACGCAAGCTCTTGTTTCGCTCAGCTATATGAAAAAAGCTTGCATCACCAACCAGGTGAAGACAACTTTTTTCATTACGCTATTCAAAACAATATCCTGCATTCTAATTGCGCGTCCAACTGCTTTTTCTAGGTTCAATCATGCTTAAGGGAAAACGATGAACGATAGTTTATGCTCTATATGGAACTCCCACACTAGAGTAAAAACTTCCGCACTCATAATACCTGACGGCTGCCGAGACATCATCATGAAGAGGATTGATGGAGAGCAACCTTATTGTTTTGTCTCCCCCTTATTCGATCATACAGAGACAATTGTCATTGAAGAAAATACCAGCTTGATTGGTTTTCGCATGAAACCGGGTGTTCATATTTCTGAAAAAGAACTTCTAAAGGCAGTAACAAAAAAATCTTGTCAGACAGAAGATATTCACAGTCTGTTAGACGACTTTACAAACATCAACCATGCTACCGAAGAGGCACTAAACTGCTTGTCGAATCATGTGAATTCAGTAAAACAAGCCGCAACAACGTTGGGAGTCAGCACTCGCACTCTACAACGGCTAATCTACAATAACACAGACAGAACACCTAACTATTGGTTTCAGCTAGCACGCGCCAGAAGAACCGCTAGGGATTTATGTAAACCAATTCCTCTTGTCAATATTGCTGAGACGCATGGTTTTTCTGACCAATCTCATATGAGTAGAGAAATCAAACGTTGGTTTAGCATTAGCCCCTCTGAGATAATCAACAGACCAGATATGGTAAGACAATTAACTGATGAGGGTTACAATTAAGCCGACACCGGCGTACATAACTCAACCAAGAAACCATTATTATCTGTTACATAAGCTGTTGTTTGCCCCCACGGCATCTGCTCCGAGTCTTGAACAAGAGTTGCCCCTGCCTCTAACGCCTTAACAAGCGCTGCTGGAACATCATTTGTTTCAAAAGCAATCTCAAATATCGGGTTATCCGATTTGGCCCGCCCTGGTTGTTTTCCAAGATCAGCCATAAGACTCAGTGACGAGAATGACAGCGTCGTATCTCCCGTATTCAGTTCACCATAATCACCACTTTCGTGTAGCATTGCTTTTTCAAACCCAAAAGCGGCCTCATAAAATTTAAGCGTATCCGAAACACTACTCACATAAAGTATGGTGTATTTAAACTTCAAGTTTTCCATTGCATTATCCCTTCAAAAAAGACTTCAATAAAAGTAGTTTAGGCGATGATAGTGCTATTGTCTTGAACATATGCGACAAAACTAAAGAAATACACAATTCGAGAAACTGGAAACCCGCTATTTTTCCAACATTGATTAACGCGTATAATGCGCAACTCATTGTTAAGAGTTTTAGGTAGGTATTAGCGATATGAAAAGATGTGAATGGGCCAACTCGTCCCCATTAGAAACCGAACATCACGATCATGAATGGGGTGTCCCTGTTCATGATGATCGATTGTTATTTGAAATGCTTATTCTTGAAAGCGCCCAATCTGGGCTAAGTTGGGCGACAATCCTCCAAAAACGAAAGGGATATTTAAAAGCATTTAATAATTTTGATGCGAAAAAAATCGCAAAATATACGGATGCAAAAATCGAAAAACTTTTACTGGACCCAGGTATTGTTAGAAACAAGTTGAAAGTTAAGGCCACCGTAGAGAACGCAAAAATATTTTTGAATATTCAAAAAGAGCATGGAAGCTTCGATGAATTCATATGGTCTTTTGTTGATGGAAAACCAATTAACAACGCATGGAAAGTTATCTCAGACGTACCAACAACGACTAAAGAATCAGATGCTATGAGCAAGGCGTTAAAAAAGATGGGATTTAAGTTTGTTGGCAGCACAACTTGTTATGCCTATATGCAAGCTGTCGGTATGGTAAATGACCATTTGGTTTCATGCTTTCGCTATTCGGAAGTAAAGAAAATGCAATAGATTGAGAATAGAAAAAATTTTCTCGTCATTGACAAACAGTAAAGAAAAAATTTATCTATATTTAATCTGAAATCAATCTAATGAAGAGCTTCCTTATTGGCTACCAAAAGAACGGCGAATTATCAGTAGTAGAGCATCGGTCACAAAACTTTAGACCACCAATTTTGGTCGAATCGTTTACGGTTAATTAAGGAACTAAGTGATCGTTTATGAATTCCAACGTACGTTATACCCTAATCCTAATTTCACTCGCCTTACTCACTGGCTGTTTACGAGACGGGCCTCTTCACCTCAACAGTTCTGCGAAAGAAACTGCTCAGCTACTTAACAAGCTAACACCGAAGTTAATGGAGAAGCACAGGGTTCCGGGTTTGTCAGTCGCCATTCTACAAAACGGACAAACTTCTATCATTGAAACGTTTGGCTATCGCAATTTAGAAACTAAGCAGAAAATCACGAACGATACGGTTTTCCAAGCAGCGTCTTTAGGGAAACCAATATTTGCTTATATCGTCACCAGCTTGGCTGAGAAAGATCAATTCGACTTAAGCAAACCACTTTTTGATTATCTAGGCGAATTAGCCATAGAAAATAACTCAGAATCGAAAACGATTACTGCTCGCATGATTTTGTCACACTCATCAGGTCTTCCAAATTTCGGAGAAGGCGAAATAACTCTTCACTCTAAACCCGGTACAGCATTCAGATATTCAGGCCATGGTTATCAGTATTTACAGAAAGCTGTAGAAAAAGCCGCTCAAAAATCGTTATCTAAATTGGCTGACGAAATTGTTTTTCAGCCATTAAAGATGCAACGTAGTAGTTATGTCTGGCGAGATAAGTATAGAGACGATTTCGCTAAAAGCTACGACAATGAGCAGAAACCGATACCACTGGGGAAATATCCGGCACAAGGATTTGCAGCATGGAGTTTGTTCACCACTATTGGAGATTATGCCAAGTTTGTTTCACACATTATCAATAGCTCACAATCAAAAGACTCTATCGCAAAAAAACTTATCAGAGAGCATAGTCACATTAACTCCGATCTTGCCTGGGGCCTAGGTTGGGGAATTCAGAAGACAGAACCCAACCACTCTATTTGGCATTGGGGCAGTAAATCCGGGTTTAAACACTACGTCGTCGCCTACCCCAAAGAAGGCATTGCAATCATTATTATGGCCAATGGAAGTAATGCCTTCCGCATGATCGATGATATAATGGCAAATGCAATCGGCGGAAGTTACCCATCTTACGACTGGTTTTAATCCCCCCAAACAAAAGAACACTCATGAAGATAGATCAACAGACATTAAAACAACTGGAAGAGCTCATTCGCCATGCAGCGAAAGAGGAATTACTGCCGCGCTTTCAGAAAATCGAACGCGAGTTTAAAGATGACGGAAGTATTGTGACCGAAGCGGATCACGCCATGCAAGCTCGTATAATTACCGAGCTAGAAAAACTGTGGCCTGTAATCCCATTGTTAGGTGAAGAGATGACACCAGCAGAACAGCAAGCCTTAATCGACGAAAATACCGATGGGCTATGGATATTAGACCCATTAGATGGCACCAGTAATTTTTCTTCCGGTATTCCCTGTTTTTCAGTCTCTCTTGCATTATTAGTGGATCATCAAATTCAGTTTGGACTTATCTATGATCCTAATCACGACGAATGTTTTTCTGCTATTGCCGCTGAAGGTGCTTGGCTCAACGGCGAAAAACTTGCGCAGACTCCAACATCGTTACCACTATCCAAATGCATTGCGCAACTTGATTTTAAACGACTACCGAAAAAAATGGCGGCGGAAATCGCAAGCAACCCACCTTACACTTCACAACGTAGTTTTGGCTCTGGCGCTTTGGATTGGTGCTGGGTTGCAGCAGGCCGCGTGCACATTTATCTTCACGGACAACAAAAGCTATGGGACTATAGCGCTGGGCAACTAATCTTGCGAGAAGCGGGAGGGCATTGTTGCTCACTTGATAGCGATACAGTTTTTCGCGGTAAGATGGAACCAAGATCAGTTATCGCCGCGTTAGACACCCAACATTATGATGAGTGGAAAACCTATGTATTGGGACTAGCAGAATAGCTGCAGCTATTCCTGAACACTCTTACTCATTTTAAAATAAGGCACCTCGGATTTATAAAATCGCTCCCCGTCTGCTTGTAAACCAAAACGCCGATAAAATCCAATTGCACTCTCTCGCGCATCACACCAGAAGTACCTTATGGCGAACATCAATAGTATCCGTCCAATCTATTCGTTTAATTTCCAAAGTTGTTCTCTTTATGACTAATTCTTTTACAGGTTAAGACTCGCCAATCCAAAGCCTATTCCTAACATCACGCAAAGGGGTGAATAGATAAACGTATCATATTTCGAAAATAGTGAAGTTTTAATTTTCTTAAAAAAACCAACTAAATGAAAGTCACCAATTGCGCGCAAGGTAAAAATCGCAGAAAGAAACCAACCTAAATAGACTAAATCACCTTCTAAAAATAGAGTCGTTGATTGCGAGACGCCTAACTTGAAGATAACAAAACCGCAAATGAACAATGCCAAAGCAACAAACAGAGTCAACCATAAGCCCGGCGCAATTGCAGGGGCTTCATCAACAACAGGGAGGGCTTTATCTATCCCTCTCTTTCCCCCAACCGCCCAGTAGATATGCAATGTACCCAATAGAATAAATAGAACAGTCATCAATATCGCCATCTAGCACCTCAAGATTCCCAATACCAAATTAGTGTATATACTCTAATTTATATCTATCGGCGTCCACAGTCAAATTATCAGCCTCATTTTTTGATACCATACTATTTATACTAAACCCGAACTCAACTTTAAGGCTCCTTATGTCTAAAGAAAAACTTCCTATCGCAATCGCAGCAGCAAATATCCCGCCGAGGAAAAATAAAAGCGTTTATCCCGAGCCTTTTGCTTCACGTATGGCTGGAAGAGAAAAGAGACAGCTCGGTGACTATTTTGAACTCACAAACTTCGGTGTAAATTTAACTCGATTAATCCCGGGGGCAATGTCTGCTTTGCGACACTCTCATACCAAGCAAGATGAATTTATCTACGTGATACAAGGCAAGCCAACACTCTACACCAACGAGGGTGCAACTGTACTTTCGCCGGGAATGTGCTCTGGATCAAAAGCAGGATCAGGCAACGCATGCAACTTGGTTAATGAAACGCCTGAGGATGTCATCTATCTCGAAATTGGCGATAGATTACCTGGAGATAATGCACATTACCCTGATGACGACTTAAAAGCGACATCACTCGGTAACCAGTGGAAATTCACTCACAAAGATGACACACCGTATTAAAGGCAAACAAACACAATGACAAACAAGGCTATACCCGCTGGAAACTTTTCTACTTGGCTTGAAGAAACACGAGAAGCGCTAAAAAATGACACCGGTACAGATGTTCCCTGCGGTGAATGCAATGCCTGTTGCCGCTCCCACTATTTCATTCATATAAAACCTGAGGATAAAGCCGCACAGAAAAAAATCCCCAAAGCCATTCAATTCCCCGCACCCGGTTTGCCCAAAGGCAACATGCTGCTAGGCTATGATCAACACGGCCGTTGCCCAATGCTAAAAGATAATAAGTGCTCTATTTATTTGGAGAGACCTTCCACATGCCGCACTTACGATTGTCGCGTATTCCCTGCAACTGGTATTAACGAAACAGAATCTGAAAAGGAAGCGATAAAACGACAATCTGATCGCTGGGTGTTTAGTTATGCAAATAATAACGAAATTGAAAAACACAAAGCACTGAAAGGAGTAGCAAACTTCTTAGTCACACATCGAGATCAGTTTCCTAAAGGATTTGTCCCGTTGAATGCGCCTCAAGTTGCGACGCTTGCGATTAAGATACATGAAACTTTTTTAAGTGGGGAAACTGCCGTTGAAGATGAAAGCTCCGTAAAAGAAACTATCAAATCAATACTGACAGCCTATAAAACAAAGCCTTTGAAGCCAAATAAATAGAAAACCATGAACTGGGCTATAACACCCCTGACAAAACATAAAGGAGCACTGACGGCTCCTTTATGTCCATTAATACTATACGTGCTCTGCATCTTTACGAATTGATTCAACAACATCGTGAATTTTATCAGCTGCATGCTCAACCTCTTCGAGAACAGAGGTAGCAATTGCTGATTCAATCATTAACGCCAACTCTTCGAAATGTTTATCACCCACATGATCGCGGCCACTTTGGCTTAGCTTTTCTTTGAAGGCATTAACAACTCGCTCAGCATGAGGAAGATGTTTGTGTGTCATAGTTTTTCTCACTTCTCTTTAATTGAATAATTTACCACTTAACTTATCGAAGAGTGCAATACTCATCCTGCTCAAAAAAGTCTTTTGCGCTACCAACAATGAGAGGATCAGGTTTACGTACAATGCCGTCATCTTTATTTGGATAGTTTAACTGATTAAGAAAAAAACGCATAGCGTCAATCCGAGCGCGCTTTTTGTCGTCAGACTTAACCACTGTCCAAGGTGCATCTGCAGTATCTGTATAGAAGAACATCGCTTCTTTTGCTTCTGTGTAATCGTCCCATTTGTCTAACGAGGCTAAATCGATTGGGCTTAATTTCCACTGTTTGAGAGGATCTACACGACGTTTTTGAAAACGACGAAACTGTTCTTCGCGACTGACAGAAAACCAAAGCTTAAAGAGCTTTATTCCACTCCTAGCCAGCATACGCTCCAAGTCGGCCGCTTGGCGCATAAATTCTAAATACTCCTTAGGTGTGCAAAAATTCATAACTCTTTCCACACCAGCACGGTTGTACCAGGAGCGATCAAACATAACAATCTCACCCTCTGTTGGCAGATGCTTAATGTAACGCTGAAAATACCACTGCCCTTTCTCTTTCTCCGATGGCTTCTCTAATGCGACTACACGAGCACCACGCGGATTTAAATGTTCCATAAACCGTTTTATCGTACCACCTTTACCTGCAGCATCTCGCCCTTCGAATAGGATCACGACCCGCTGGCCTGTATCCTTAACCCAGCTTTGTACTTTAAGCAGCTCCGTCTGTAACTCTTTTTTGCGAACCTCATACTCGGCTCGTGTAATATTTTTTTTGTAGGGATAGCTACCGTTCTTAAAAATATCTTTTTTCGACACTTTTGCCGTTGTTGACTCTTCCCCTGTGATACTTTCATTTTGCACGTTTGTTGGCGTTTCTACTGCACGAATAACTCTTTCAGACATGATTACCTCAATAACATTTATCAGAAAAAAAACTCTTCACTTCAGAACTCCCCTAAGCATCTAAAGCGAAATCTATACTTATAATATTACTCTCATAAACAACTGTTTTCATTAGATTTAATCAAGAAATCACATTTATCTTTTTTGAAAAATCACATCAATTTTAGCTATCAAAACAAGAAACAATCTCATTTGACGCTTAATTTTTCGGCAACCTAAATGTCCGGTTTGGTGTTTTCAATCACATAGACATTACAAATGTTTCAGTGTTCACATCGCAATCTCAATAGCGAGCATTTTTCAGCCAATACGTTCGCCCCGTTTGTCACATTTTTTTTGCATGGTAAAAAAAAATGACAGAACTGGTTCATGCGTTATTAGAAACGAAGCACTTCGCTGAGAAATCACAGAAGCATCAATTTGATACAGCATAAAGTATACCTATACTCTTGTTATCGCTCTGCATCAGAACAGAGTAGAATCATAAGGGTATTGAGTGGCATAATTCATAACGAAACTACCAGTATCTAAACCCTAGCGTTGCATAAAATATCGAAATTAAAAGCTTATAGAGCGAGTATAGTAGCGTTTTAGTGCTGGTTTTCTGGTTTGAGCTTAGTCACTCTAAGTAAAATCTAGAAAACCAGCACTAAAACGCTAATATGCTGCTATAGAAGCAGCAACGCGGTTTTCAATCGAAATTTTATGCAACGTTAGGGTAAAGGCCTACTTAAACACTACGATGTTTCCAATAACGATAGTCACATTACTTAGAAAATCGTTGATGGGATATGTGGCAATGCGATTCCAACAATTGAAAAAGAAATAGTATGAATACAGAAAAAAATAACGTTGAAAAATATATTCACGATATCGAAGCTCATTCCCCAAATTTCCATTCAATTTTGACAAAGGTACGGAAGCTCTTCTTAAAATCCTGCTCGCCTCTAAAAGAAGACGTGAAATATGGTGGATTAGTGTTTTTTAAAGATAATGATTTGATTGGTGGTATTTTTGTTTACAAAGAGCATATCTCTGTCGAATTTAGCCACGGTGCAGAACTGCATGATCCAGACTCCACACTTGAGGGGAAAGGAAAATATCGACGACACATAAAACTAAAAAAAGAAGACGATATTAAGAAGAAAAATCTCCTTCATTTTATTCAACTAGCAACTTCGATGTGAATTCCATTAAACACCTACTTGCGCAAAAACGGCCTCACTATGAAACTACTTGATCTTGGGTTTGATGATTTTTTTTCTAAGCAGACAAACGAGCTTTGTAAACCAAAGCAACATATCGCCAGAGTAATGATCGTTAACCGAGATCGCTACATAATCCGTAATGAAGAGAAAGAACTCCCAGCCAAAGTTACGGGGAAATTACTTTACACTAACCATGGAACTGATCTTCCAGCTGTTGGAGATTGGGTCTGCATTGAGTATTACGACTCTGAAGAATCAGCGACGATTCACGCCGTGTTACAGAGAAAATCATTTTTACGCAGGAAGACAGCAGGTCAGCACATTGATTATCAAATGATTGCTTCAAATATTGATATCGCATTCATTGTACAGTCCTGTCACTACGATTTTAATATCAACCGACTTGAACGCTATTTAGTCATGGCGCATGAAGGACACGTTACACCGCTATTACTACTTACCAAAACAGATTTAATTTCTGAAGAAGAGCTACAAAGTTTAATCGGTAGAATTCGTCATTCAGGAATCACTGCAGAAATTATTACAATTAGCAATATCACTGGAGAAGGTCTCGATCAAGTAAAAAGCGCAATGCAATCAGCAAAAACCTACTGTCTGATTGGTTCTTCCGGCGTCGGCAAAACAACCTTGATTAACCAGCTCACACAACAAGCAACGTATAAAACAAATACCGTTAGCGAAACCGGAGAAGGAAGACATACAACCGTGCGTCGTCAGCTTATTCTTCTTGATAACGGTGCGATGCTTATTGACACCCCCGGAATGCGAGAGTTAGGAATACTCGCAGCCACGGAAGAAGTTGACGATAGTTTTTCAGATATTTCAAAACTTGCTGAACAATGTCGTTTCAAAAATTGCAGTCATGTGAATGAGCCAGGCTGTGGTATTTTAAAAGCGATAAAAAGCGGTACCTTGGCTGAAAAACATTATCAAAACTATTTAAAACTTAAAAAAGAGTCTGAGTTTTACGAAATGTCATACTCAGAGAAACGCAAAAAAGACAAAGCTTTTGGTCGATTCATCCAGACTGTACAGAAAAGTAAAAACAAATATAAGCAGCAAAACTAGAGGCTGGCTATACCCAGAATTCCCCTTAATAATCGTTCGTTATTCAACCGCGAGCTGATAATGAACGAAGTTTATGCGAACCGTGATTGATTGGATTATAATATTGAAGCTTCTGATAAATTTAGATAGTGAGATGAAGGCAAGGCAGACTCAAACGGAAAGCACTCGCTGATGGGGTGGCTAGAACAATGCTGAGACAAATGAGCATTGCGAGTTTGGATTTAACGAAGCATTCACTTGCAAGATAATTTAATCAAAAACGCCTAAACTCTTAATTAGCTGTTTGGTCGTAGCAAATTAGTCACTCTTCCATCGTGATCAGCGGAGCAATAAATGAATTTTGAAAAAGTAATTTTTGCATTTTTTATCGTACTGGCACTCACCTTAAACTTTGGATTTTTTATCGGTGACATCGATAATCCTGCACACCACAATGTTTACGAACTGTTTGCCGCCATTGTTGTAAGCCTTGTTGCAACGGTACTAAAAGCAGGAGATAAAACCCACTTAGGCGCTGTTTTATTAGCGACAAGCTTAGTTGCAGATTTGCAATTACTGATCGCAGCTATCGTTTGGGGAATCGCTGTTCACGTCACTCAAACAGGATTAGATTCAGGCACGATGAGTGCGATCGTTTCGTTATCCGCCGGAGCGTTACTTGCCAATATTACTTCGGTTGTTCTATTGGTTTCCGAAACACTCATGGTACGAAGATAGATATCAAAGGTTCCTGAGCGTGCCAAATATTGTCTTTATTTTAATCCGCCGCATACGCATACCGCTGATTCTTTTAATCATGGTTTATGCGATATCCATCTTAGGCTTTGTATTAATCCCTGGGGAAGATGATCAAGGCAATGTATGGCATATGGGGTTTTTCCATGCCTTTTATTTTGTCAGCTACATGGGTACCACTATCGGCTTTGGAGAGATTCCTTACCCTTTTACCGATGCCCAACGCATGTGGTCATTGCTTTCAATTTATACTACGGTTATCGCCTGGCTGTATGGTATTGGTAGTTTATTAGCGTTACTACAAGAACCAGCTTTTCGAACACTGATGACTGAAGCCAGTTTCAAACGTGCATTAAACCGGATAAACGAACCTTTTTATCTCATCTGCGGTTATGGCGATACTGGAAGCCTATTAGTAAAAGCACTAGCTGAGGCTGGCATTCGCTCTGTCGTTGTTGATCAAAACCAAAATCGAATAAATTCTGTTGAGCTGGAAGATATATTATTCGTAGTGCCTGGACTATGCGCAGACGCATCAATACCGGAAAATTTAATCCGAGCCGGGTTAAAACACAAGAACTGCGTAACCGTCATTGCTTTAACCAATTCAGATAGCTGCAATTTAAAAGTTGCTATAACCACCAAACTACTACGCCCTGGGCTACTGACAATAGCGCGTGCAGAAACTCACGAAATGGAAGCGAATATTAATTCATTCGGCACCGAGGTTGTTATAAATCCTTTCGATACCTTTGCAGGTCGGCTTTCCCTCGCCCTAAAATCTCCGGGTAAATACCTACTGTTTCAATGGATGACTAATGTACCTAACGAAGAGTTACAAGAGCCAACATTTACCCCAAAAGGTGTTTGGATTTTATGTGGTTTTGGTCGATTCGGAAAAGCGGTTTACATGCGCCTAGTTGCAGCAAATCTTAATGTTATTGTTATCGAAGCAACTCCAACAGAAACACTCGCACCAGCAGATACAGTATCAGGCATAGGAACAGAAGCAAAAACACTCTTGCAAGCCGATATATTAAATGCAGCAGGAATAGTTGCTGCAACAGATGACGACGCCAATAATCTGTCAATTTTAATGACAGCGAAACAGCTCAATCCAGGGCTTTTTGTGGTTGCACGGCAAAATCTAAAAGAAAATGACGAAATATTCAGTGCCGCCAAACCTGATCTTATCATGAAGCGCGGAAGCATCATTGCGAATAAAATTTTCGCTATTATTACCACACCGTTGCTTGCTAAATTCTTGGATTTTGCTTCGCAAAAAGATAACGACTGGGCGAATGAATTAGTCAGTCGTATATGTGGTGTAGTTTCAGATTGTGTTCCCAGCCGTTGGCAGTTAGCAATCAATAATCATGAAGCACCAGCTATCTACTTAGCGATGGAGAATAATATTCCTGTTCCGCTTGGAGTTTTTTTACACGACCCACGTAATAGAGAAGAATCACTAAATTGTGTTCCACTCATGTTAGTAAGAGAAAGCGAAACTCTCTTACTGCCTGAAGGAGATGAACTCCTACAAGCAGGAGATGAAATATTATTTTGTGGGCAATCAGGGGCTAAATTGCATACCGACTGGATTAGTAGAAACCACAACACGTTTAATTATGTGCTGACCGGGCATGAATACAGTAGTGGCGTGTTAAAACGAATGCTTGCGAAACAAAAAAATCATCATGTTTATAAAGCATAAGCTCCTAACAATAGCCAACATTGAAGATTTAACATCCATAAACCGATATAAATACACCTATGTTATGTGATGCCATCTCATCAAAATATTCAGGATAATAGATAAAATCATCTATGGATAAAAGCAATAACCAATCAAATGTAGTGTTCAAATACACTGTTTTCGGTGTTGGTTTTGGCTTACTATTCCCTGTTATCGCTACTGCTACCGATAGTTTAATGCGCTACGGTAGAATTTCATTTACGACAATACAAGAAACACAAAAGAGCCAGCCGCTACATTGGATAATCGATATGGCACCGTTTATTTTGGGCATTGTGTTTTGCCTTGTGGGAATTAGAACCGTCAAACTTATTTCCGCCATTCAAATGGAAAAACAAGTCGCCTTAGCAAAAGAAGAGGCGGAAATAGCGAGTAAAGCAAAAAGTGTTTTCCTCGCAAACGTTGCACATGAAATTCGAACACCATTAACAGCCATTTATGGAAGTATCCGTCTATTGAAGGGAAATATTGCCGGGGAGCTACCTGAAGAAGCAACACAGCTTCTGACTACTGCAGACAGAAATTGCAACCGAGTTATTAGCCTGGTAAATGAGGTTCTCGATTTCGAGAAGATCAAATCCGGGAAAATACCATTCGATTTTAAAGTGCAATCTTTTTCACCTATCATCAAACAAGCGATAGAATCAAATGATAAATTTGCTCAGCGATATAACATTCGCTATAAAATTAGAGGGCCTTTAGCCAACACTCAAATAAATATTGATGCAAACCGAATGGTGCAAGTTATGACAAACCTACTTTCGAACGCTGCAAAGTTTTCCTCAAACTCAGAGTTCGTAGAAATTTCATTAGAAGAAATTGAACATACTTTACGAGTTAGCGTTACTAATAGCGGCAAAGGAATTCCCGCGTCATATCACTATCAAATATTTAATGCTTACAGTCAAGCAGATCTTAGCGATAGCCGCCACCAGGGGACTGGTTTAGGCTTAAGCATTTGCAAAGCAATCATAGATGCACACGATGGAAAAATATACTTTCAATCAGAGCCGGATGTAAAAACAACTTTCTATGTTGAACTACCAGCATTACCGGCTACGGTCTCCCAGGAGGCTGCCCGAGAATAGGAAGCCTGCTCGGCAACCGCTCCCTGCGTCGCCTAAAGCGCCTACTGTTGGTGCTCTATCTTCTGCGTCCATGCAGTCGTGCGGAAAATCCATTATGATCAAATTTTCATATCCTTTTCGGCGAATAGCTACGGCTATTAACCTCAAACGATCAAAATATTTGATTCAAAATGGCTTCTCCTCGCTACAACTCCTATTTTCGGACAGCCTCCTAGTGGGCAGTGGTTTTTGAAAACACGTTAATCACAACAACTCCAGCCACAATCAATCCCATGCCGATTATTGCTGGGAGATCAGGTATCTGCTTAAACCAAACAGCACCGACGATAGCAATTAATGCCACCCCCATCCCCGACCAAATTGCATAAGCAACACCTACAGGTATCTCTTTCAACACAAGAGCAAGAAAATAGAACGCGATAGCGTACCCAACGACAACAATAATACTCGGTACTAGGTTTGTAAATTCTTCAGAAGCTTTCAGTGCCGACGTTGCCGCCACCTCTGCGATAATTGCAATCGCCAAATAGATGTACGCCATATCATCCTCATATTGTTAGTTATTTCAAATCATGAAGTGATTAAACCTAGAATAATCAGTTGGCCGCACGTTTAGAGTACAAGCAGTTGGTTTGATTAGCGTAATGAAAAGTTTTGCGTTCACCTGGTTGGTGAATCAAACACTTTTCATATAGCTAAGTAAATCAAATGATCGCCTAAAGCGCCTACTTTTGGTGTGCTATAAATTGTGGTTCATCTGATTAATCTAGGTTAAAGGTACCATGCGGTTTAGACAAGAACAACTCGGTTACGGCCAGACTCTTTTGCTTCAAACATCGCTCCATCAGCTAGTGTAATCATTTCACCAAATGATGAGGATAGATTTGTGGTTACGCCAATACTTGCGGAGATAGTGATTTTTTCTCCCTCAAATTCTATATCAATATTTTCAATAGCCTCTCGAATTCGTTCAAATACGAGTGCTGCATCTTCAATATTTTTAAGCACAGTAATACAAACAAATTCCTCGCCACCAAATCTGGCAACAATATCTCCACCACGTAATTGATCATCAAGTGTTTTTGCAATACGCGATAATACTTCATCGCCAGTATCGTGCCCATAGGTGTCGTTGATATTCTTAAACTTATCCGCATCAATCATCGCTAGCGCCAAGTTTACTGAATCTCGCTTGGCGTTTGCATACATTACTTCACCCAATTCATATAGGCTTCGTCTGTTTCTAACACCCGTCAAATAATCCCGAGTTGCCACTTCATTCATTTTTTTTACGTAGCCAATCATGGTGGCATTTTGTTGCACACGACAATAGAATTCACTGACGATGAATGGCTTTGTCATGTAATCATTTGCGCCCGTCTTCAGTAGCTTGACAGTAAGCTCATTATCATCTTGTGACGATAAACCAAGCACAGCCATCTCCTCACGACGATATGATTTTCGAATCTCTTCGATTAAGCGCAACCCATCCATATTCGGCATATTATAATCGGTAATGACTAAGCTAATATCATCATGCTCTTTGATGACATTAAGTGCTTCAACACCATCACAAGCTTCATAAGTTGTATAGCGAAGGTTCTTCAATAATCCAACAACATAACTGCGAAGCGATATTGAATCATCCACAACTAATACTTTTACATGTTGATTGTTATAAATATTATTTACGGCAGTAGCAAGATATTTAATATCATTGGGATTCCGTTTCACGATGTAATCAATAACAAGCGAGACATCCATCGTTTGTTTAATTGCAGAATCAATTGAGCCGGTCAATATCAAAACAGGTATCTCCTGCTTCTGAACTAAATCAACAATTTCACCGTTAGGCGCATCTGGTAGCGTGAGATCTAACACAGCACACAAAAAAGTAGGTGATTTTTCTAGCAGCGTTTCTGTCTCGGCGTAACTCGAAGCAAACACTATTTCAATATCCGAAATGGATTGAACATGCGCAGATATTAAATTTTGAATCGAAACGCTATCATCAACCACTAACACCCGATTAATATGGTTCATTAATTCGTCACCCAAAAATTGTATGGAATTAAAATAAACTTAGCCTTTGGTCTATGTTCGTCAATCTTTATACATCGACAAAATAAAGCACAGACTTAAGCCGCCGCATAAATATTAAACACCCTAATCACCCGGGCCTAATTATCCGCAGCAAGCGAGTAGTTAATTTAGAATCAATAATATTTCAGAGCCTTTTGGCAGCGACATCAGGTTCTCCACGGCAAAACGAGTGACAGGAATCAAAATTAAATCGATAGGAATTAGTATATGCTCTGATAGAATAATTTCACATGACCTGGAACAGCAAACTAACCCAGCAAAATCTGATAAGAGGGAAACATTTATGAACGGTGCAGATATATTAGGATTTCTTCGCGGCCCGACAACCTTGGAATTTTTACAACAATATTTAGTTACGATAGCTGGAAATCCTGGCGTTTCTCAACAATACAATTATTATGCTTATGATGATTTTGGTCGCTTGAAAATCAATGCTAACCAACACGCGTCTCCACCTAATGCACATCAATTTCAAGCGCACAGCATCCAAATGGTAGAGTCAAATGCACCAGGATTTGTCATGGGTCAATTGAATGGTTATGTTTTGGACGGCGCTGGATCGGACATTATGGTTACAGGAATGCTAAATGGTTGCAGCTTTATCGTAAAAGCAAACGGAAATGACGTTCGATGTGCGCATGTACGACCGGCACAAGGAACTCGTGGAGAAGATTTAAATACCAACGCTATGAATACCAGCCAGTTTCATGGAGACCCAGGAAACGTAAGTGTTTATGGGCGACTTAACTACCCACAAACAGCGACAGAAGGAAGAAGCTCAACCGTATTAGGTGTGAGAAAAGCCGGGGTATGGCGCATTTACCAACAACAATTTGATGCTAATTTTAATGTGGTTTCTGCCAGCCAAATATTCTAGGCGATGACTACGGTTTAAATATTACTAGCATCGACACAAACCTAAAATGCCGCTCAACGAGCGGCGCTGGCCATATTAACCCTAACGTTGTATAAAATATCGGAATAAAAAGCTTTTAGAGTTAGTATAGTAGCGTTTTTGCACCTATATTCTGGTTTGAGCTTAGTCACTCTAAGTGAAATCCAGAATATAGGTGTGAAAGCGATAATATGCTGCTATAAAAGCAGCAACGCGGTTTTTAATCGATATTTTATGCAACGTTAGGGTTAACTACGCAATTTCTGCATAACATTCCCTGTGTTTGGCCTAACACCTCTCCATAGGAAAAATGACTCCGCAGCTTGTTCAGCTAACATCCCCAGGCCGTCCCAAGCTTGTTGCGCACCACAACTTTTCGCCTGTAGCATAAACACTGTATCGCCCTTACCATACATCATGTCATAACAGCATGCATCACTGTACACTGAATCTGCAATTGGCGGTAAATCCCCGTTTAAACTTGCCGCCGTTCCATTGATAATAAGATCATAATTTTGCTTTCCTGCTTCATCAAAAGAAGTCGCAGAAATATTTCCTTCATCTGAAAACAGTTCAGCTAACTCAACCGCTTTGCTCACTGTTCTATTGGCAATCGTAATGCTGAGTGGATTTTCTTTTAACAGTGGGCCAAGCACGCCACGAACAGCGCCACCGGCCCCTAAAATCAAAACTTTTTTATCTTTGATTTCAAAATCGAGATTTTTTGTTATATCACGAACAAGGCCAACCCCGTCGGTATTATCTCCGATGAACTCACCGCCTTCATTGATGATAATCGTATTGACTGCCCCCGCCTTTTCAGCATTTGTATTACAAGCAGTGACAAATGCCCACGCATCTTGTTTAAAAGGCACCGTAACATTCAGCCCTTTACCACCTTGTTTCGCAAACTCATTAACGGCTTCAGCGAACTTGCCAATGTCAGCTAAGATTGCGACATATTCCAGATTCTGCCCGGTTTGCTTTGCAAACTCTGCGTGAATTATTGGTGATTTACTGTGGGCGATAGGGTTTCCAAAAACGGCGTATTTATCAGTCATTCTACTTAATTAGCTCCAGAATCTTCTGGCGGGAATTATACGTTGTTATAAATTGATCGCCAAACACCGCTTAACTAGTTTTTATCAACACAAGCGGCCTCATCACTTTCTAAAAACACATGGGTATCGAAAATCAATAAAATGTCTATGATCTTGCCATCACCGACAATAAAATACTGACACATTGGCGTCTCGATACTCCCTTTTACAAACTGATAAATGATGCAAGCTGAGTTACCACATTCAAGAGCACTGAGTTCTTGATAGCTCATATTTTTAGGAGGGTCTTTCAACAAGCTGCTAACGTAATCACGAGATGTATAAAACTCGTACAAAGGCCCTTTAAAGTGGCACTGCTCTGCCAGTATGTCCATTAGCGCCTCAATCTGCTCACCGGAATAAAAGATATCCATATATCGTCTGGCCAGTTGCAACGGCTTCATCATTTCCCTCCTTGCCTGCTACAATTATTGCACAACTCGATAATGACGAAATAGATTCCAAAGGACTGAATGTGTATAAATTCGGATTACATGTCGTATTTTTAGCCACCGCTGCTTTTTCAACGCCGTTATTCGCTTCACTACTTATTCATCACGAATTAACTGTCAACATTGCACCCAGCGAACACAAAATAGCTGTCGAAGATAGACTGAGCTTTTCGAACGGCACAGCAAAGAATAGTTATACTTTCTATTTGCATAAAGACCTGAAAGTTGAAGCAAGCGAAGGAATGCTGACACCTATCCCTAACCACGAGACCAATTACCCAATACCTATAAATGCCTATTCCGTAACACCAGATGCAAAATCCAATAAAGCAACGCTTAGCTATTCAGGAAAAATATATCACCCCGCACAATCCGCAAAGGAAGAGTACGGAAGAAGTTTTGGAGAAACACCAGGCTTAATTGGGGAAGAAGGAATCTACTTAGCACAAACGTCTGCATGGTATCCGCTAATCAGTAATTCGCATCAAACCTTTAATATGAATATTTCAGCTCCTAAGCCTTGGAAGATTGTCAGCCAAGGTGAGCGAGTAGACGAAAAAATCGCAGATAGATATCATGTGAATTGGAAGGAGATGATGCCTCAAGAAGAGATCTATCTGATTGGAGCGCATTTTAATGAATATAACAAGTTCACCGGCAGTGTAGATGCATATGCATTTTTGCGAGAACCGGATGCTGCACTAGCACAACGCTATCTTGATGTAACCGCACAATACATAGAAATGTATCGCGAGCTAATTGGCCCCTATCCTTATACTAAATTCGCTTTGGTCGAAAATTTTTGGGAAACAGGTTATGGAATGCCCTCTTTCACATTGCTTGGCCCACAAGTCATTCGACTTCCATTTATATTGCACAGCTCCTATCCTCACGAAATTTTGCATAACTGGTGGGGAAACAGCGTTTATGTGGACTACAGCAAAGGCAACTGGGCTGAAGGGTTGACTGCATACCTCTCCGATCACTTAATCAAAGAACAACGCAACGGTGGGCCAGCATTTAGGCGTAATATTCTGCAAGGTTATGCCGACTTTGTTGGCGAATCAAAAGATTTCGCGCTAACAGATTTTACTTCACGTCATAGCGCTAGTAGTGAAGCTATTGGTTACGGCAAAACTCAAATGCTGTTTAATATGCTGCGCAAAAAGCTTGGCGATAGAAATTTCATTCGTGGATTGAAAATATTTTATCGGCAGTTCAAATATAAAGAAGCCAGTTTTGATGACCTACAACAAATCTACAGTGAAATCACAGAACAAGATTTATCATCTTTTTTTGAACAGTGGGTAAAGCGAGTTGGCGCACCTCAAGTAGTTCTCGGCAGCTTAATGCGAAAGGAGGACGAACACGGCTGGAAACTGGTCGGAAAGATCAAACAAACCCAAGCAGAAGAGTTTTACACATTGGCGGTTCCTGTCGTCGTGACTCTCGCAGGAAAAGAGAAAGCACATCAGACAACGATTACTATGAACGGCAAATCAGAGCGATTTGCTTTGCGAGTACCTGCCGAACCCATTCGTATCGACATTGATCCCGAATTTGACATTTTTCGTCGCCTGGATCGTGCCGAAATCCCTCCTGCACTTTCTCAAGCATTTGGCGATGCTCAAGCACTCATGATCTTACCTTCTAGTGCATCATCAGAAATGATCGAAGCCTATCAACAAATGATTAAAACATGGCAACAAACACAAGCAACAAAAATCACCCCTATCTTTGACAGCAACCTCGACTCACTACCGAATGACAAATCTATCTGGATTTTAGGTAGTGAAAATAAGTTTGCATCAGATGTAATAAACAATTTATCAAACTTTCATTACAGCGCATCAAAACATCGCATAAATATTGAAGGAAGTGAATTTTCAAAAGATAATTCCATCGTTTTACCTTCCAGAAGTAGTGATGCACCGAAGCATGGCAGAATATTAATAACTACCGACAATCCAAAAGCTATTCCCGGCTTAGCAAGAAAACTTCCACACTACCGAAAATATAGTTATCTCGTTTTCAAAGGTGACGAGCCAACAAACATAGGCAAAGGACAGTGGACTGTCTCCAATTCACCAATGAGTTATGCGTTCACAAAAGAGGGCAACCATATGGGCAAACTTGCGGCACGACATGCTTTGGCCCAATTACCCCCTGCGTTTTCTCAAGAAAAATTAATGGAAGATATTAAAGCGCTAGCTGCACCTGAAATGGAAGGTAGAGGCATTGGCTCTCAAGGACTGGATAAAGCTGCAGCCTATATTGCTAACGCTTTCAAACACGCAGGCTTGCAAGCTGCTGGTGATAACGACAGCTATTTTCAACGCTGGACAAAACAGATTGATGGTTTAAATAAATCTGTTGAATTAAAAAATGTGATTGCAGTACTACCAGGCAACAACCCGAAACTAAAAGATGAAAGCGTTGTTATTAGCGCTCACTATGATCACCTCGGATACGGCTGGCCCGATGTAAAAGAGGGCAACAAGGGCAAGCTCCATCCTGGTGCTGATGATAATGCAAGTGCTGTGGCAATTATGCTAGAACTCGCCCGCATTGCTGGAGCAGGGTGGAAACCAGAACGTAACATTGTATTCGTCGCATTTACTGCTGAAGAATTAAATAAACTTGGCTCCCGATATTATGTCAATACTTATAAAAAATTTCCCGCAAAAAAGGCTATTGCCGCAGTTAACTTAGATACAGTAGGCAGGCTTGGTAACGCACCAGTAACCGTTTTTGGTGCAGACTCAGCAACAGAGTGGAAACACTTATTCCGTGGCGTTGGTTTTGTTACTGGTATTAAATTTAATCTTCCATCTGAATCAATTGGGGCGAGCGATGAAAAAAGTTTTCACGAAATAGGCATTCCAGCTGTCCAATTATTCGGCTCTATGCATTCCGATTATCACACCCCTGGTGATACGATCGATAAAATCGATATGAAAGGCATTCTAAAAATCACCAGTGTCTTGAAAGAAACTATTGATTATCTCGCAGCCAGACCAGAGCCTTTAACTTCCACACTGTCAATACAAAATGGACAAAAGCGAAAACCGGTTCAACAAGGGCGTCGTGTGAGCCTAGGCTCCATCCCTGACTTTAACTATTCAGGACCCGGCGTGTTAATTAGCGGAACCACTCCCAAATCACCAGCAGAAAACGCAGGATTAAAAAAAGGAGATATCATCATAAAAATCGATGAAATGGATATTCCTAATTTACGCGTTTTTGCAAAACTGTTAAGAGGCATGAAACCCGGTGATGAGATTCGCTTATCCTTTAAGAGAGATAATATTGTTGTGAGCAAAAGTATTACGCTCAAACAACGATAATCAATTTTATATACCCAAAGCGTTTGGGATTTAGGTGTTAGAGCACTTCATTTTTTGCGCATGACAAGGCGCGACGAAGCAACATAGCCATTCTATGTAAGGAGGAGCAACGCAGTCATGAGTAAAAAAGGGAACGCTATCACACCTAAATCTCAATCGCTTTGGGTATATAAGTACTTAGTGAGCGAAAACTCTCAGGCAACATGCGAGAGAGCACCATCAACTTTTTTACCGATTCGACGGTGTTGACCATCAAGAACATACTCAACCGTCGAGTCACTTCCACAAACTGGCAACTGTTAGATCGGGTTTGCATCAAAAGGGATCTGACCCCATTACTGATACTGTTGTTTTCAGTCGCTCAACTAATCGCTGTATGTTGACGAAAGAGGGGTCAAGAGGGGTCAGAAGAGGGGTCAAATCTATATATTAACTATTTTATACATTATCATCTCCATATGAGCGGCCTTCTAAAACAATAGGGAATGCACCACGAATTAAATACTCCCCTAAATTGCCATGGTCTTCTTCAGCTTATCTTGCCTGTTGTTGAATCACCGTATCTAACATATCACTGGCAAACTTCTGTTTAGCCCGAAGTAATAAAGTGCTATTCGTTCGGGACAGGCCACGTTTATTTTCTGCGACGTTAGGGTTAACACATGAGATCTATACAACGACATTTGTGAAAAGAATTGTCTGAATCTTTGGATATAATATCAGCCCATACATTCTTGAATTTAAGTGATAAGCTTTTCGACTCCTAGAAGAACTTACAAATCATTTGGCTTTGGATGAATAATTCGTTGCTTATATTGAAATTGATAATCCCGATAAAACGAATCAATTGATTTTTTAATTACCTGCTGCATAAACGCTGAGTCGACACGCAACCAACGCTCAGCTAACTCATCTGAAACTTCCGCTTCTTTTAACGACTCTCGCAATATTTCATGTCGTAAATCAGCCAGTTCCTGTGAGATGTACATATTCTCATGCACTTGTCTTAACGGCTTGCCAAGATATGCTGGCCCTCCTAGTTTTTCTCCCATAAATGAAGTCTGTTTATCTTCTATGGCCTGCTGATCAAACCCATCAAAAAATTTTTGCAACCACGGGTGATCGTAAATCTTGTCATAAAATATTTTATGTACTCGTTGTAATGTTGGAAGGCCACCAACAGCTTCATATATCGATTGAGTCATGCCTATACCTCTAACAGCCATAATGTATATTTTTAATACAACTAATCGTAACTCTGCTCTTTGCAGTAGTCAATATTTAACCAATAAATTTCCCATGCCCCCATTAGATGAAAAAGCGCTTGTTTACTCATGATCATATGCTCATAATAAAATTTATAAGTCATACCTATTCTGTTGGCAAATTCAAGGAGGAAGAAATGAGCGCAAAGTCATTTATCGATCTATTGGAGCAGAAACTTACCGATTTAGTCAGCCTAAATATTATTACTGCTGTGGGTCCTGTGAGTTGCACAAAAATTGGCGACAAGATTACTGTAAAAATTCCCGCAAGCGATGGTAGTAAATGTATTAGCTCAACAATCAATTTGCTAGATGGCGATATCGATACTTTAATCCACGATGATTTCATGTCTGAAAAATTAAAGCCTGTGCTCGACTTTCATTTAGAAAGAGAAAAGAAAGGCCACGAGATCATCAAAGGTAATATCAATGCACTGAAAGAGCTGCTTGATCTCGCAAAATCTTTTACGCCTAAAGAGAATGACAACAATTAATATTAAATGCAATCTCAAAACGAAATAAGTTTATGAGCGACAGAGCAAAACAACTTCTGGATGATATTACGACTCTGGAAGTTAATACGATTATTAATCGAAATATTAGCGCGCAAAAAATGCCTCGGCCCAGGTTTGCAATGCATAAGATTGCAGCGGGTTATCATCGCTATCTTTTAGAATTAAATCTCAATCTGGATATTCAGCTCCCCGAGATACATAGTCACAAATCAACTTTCGAACAACTCGCGAGTTATTCTGAAAAAGCGATAGAGGCACTTGAGCCGGGCACAACAGAAGCTGAACATATTGATTTCGATCACAAGAGTGTTTTATTAACGCGCATAAAAAATAACTCAGAAGAGATAATCAATCTCGTCACTCAGGCTGCGCCGCAATCAGATGCTTTTTTTGACAAAAACAAACTAGAACTGACCAGCCCTGCTAATTTATATTTATTACAAGCTATTCCATTTGAAACAGACCAACTTGTTCGGTTACGAAAAATTAATGAAATAGGAACAGAGACTGTCGCCATGCAAACTTGCATACAGCTTGACGGAGATGTCGTAACTCGCATTAACCCTAAATATGCAGTTGCCGCTCCTATTTCAGAGCAAATTCAAAAGATTCACGGCGAAGGTTTGCAAATCTCTATACAACGCTGGCAAGATATTGTTTCTGCAATCGGTGCATTTTTCAAAGCAGTTTCTAGCCTTAGGTAGTACGGTGTTAATTCCAGCACCTCTAAAACTTCTGTTTAATCTTCCTTCACATATTATGTATGCGAAAAAAATGCGCCTATTCGCACTCGGTGCATTTTATCAGGATATCAAATGTCTGTTTGGTGAAGGTGCTATTACAGTCATCACTCGTAGCGACGATAACGATGCTGAATCAAAAATCATAATAAAATCCATTATTCAGGCTGATGCCGATGTCATTCACACGGTAGACGATCTCGCTATTGCAGATAACGATGTATGGGAAATTCATTCGCAGAAAATTGAAAGTATTTGTAAACGCCTACATTTTGGTGCAAAAATATTTAGCGAAACACTTCCACTACTCGGTGGGATATATACTTGCATTCAATCCTATATAATATTTGAATTAAATAATCCCATTAGTGTATTAACCATTGTTGCAATTATTCTTTTTGCAATATTGCTCTATCTACTCTGGATAAAATTCCTTTCGGTTTATTTGTCTAAACTTCCTCAGAAAGTTTTTGCCTGATTTTCCACCTCCGCTATAGCTACCCAGCATATCTGGTTTATTGCACCTCAATATTGCATCCAACAACTCCCTCCAGACTCGCGCACCAAGTTAAGGCAAACCCCAGACAAATGCACGCAACTCGTGCACAAGATGCTTCATTATGTCTCTAAGAGACTGTATTTTCGTCCTTTTTATATTGGCATATGTAATGCAGTACAGTAATTACATAACTTTTAAAAATCGAATGAGGAAAAGGAAATACATATGTTAAGAAAAACTCTAGTCGTATCAGTAGCAACTTCCACTCTATTATTCAGTAGCTTTGCTTCAGCAGAATTAAGCGGTAACTTTGGTGCAACCTCTGATTATTTATGGCGTGGCGTAACACAAACCAACCACCAAGCTGCAATTTCAGGTGGATTGGATTACGCACATTCAACTGGTTTGTATGCAGGAACATGGGCATCAAACGTAGCGTGGGATGCAACCACTTCAGATACAGAAGTTGATGTTTATGCTGGGTTCTCTGGTGAAGCTGCCGGCTTATCTTACGATCTTGGTTTCATCAAGTACCACTATCCAAACGCGTACGAAGACTTCGATGAAGTTTATGTTGGACTAGGCTACTCATTAGTGAGCTTAAGCTATGCACTAGATTCAGAAAACGAAAACTCATATGTTTCTGTAGGCGTTGACTACGAAGTAAAAGAAGGTCTTGCGCTAAACATCACGGCAGGTTCATATTCTTTCGAAGATTCTGAAGGCGATTACACACACTTTGGTGGTAGCCTAACAAAATCAATTGACGGTGGCTGGGATTTCACATTTGGCGTTTCTGATACTGATGTAGAAGACGACAATCCAATCGCTGTTGTTTCAATTGCAAAAGAGTTTGATCTATAAATCAAACCCGCACATTCTCAATTCTCAAACTTTTAAGGCCAGTTTATCTGGCCTTCTTTTTACACCAAAACTACTGCTAAACTGCCCACCTCAGAATCAATAAGCTGAAACGCTCTCAAATCCAAAACGCCTTTAGTATTTAGTGAAACAATAATATAAATAGCTTCAGGATACTGTGACTGCTCAATATCTGTTTTTGACGGATAGGCTTCGCTACTAGGATGTGAGTGATAGATAGCAAACAACGACTCATTATTTTCACGCATTTCTCGCATAGCATCTATTTGCTGCTTCCCATCCATTTTATAAAAATGATCGGGCGACTCTGCGATATTCAAGATAGGGTACGTTTTATACGGCTCGCCACTCTTTTCAGAAATTAATCCACACACTTCAAATTTATCATCACTTTGCGCATGCTGAAGAACGTGATTCACAATTTGTCGAGGAAGTCTGAGTTCTTTCATTTAGGTTTACATCCTATCGTAATACGTGGAATATTTGCCAAATCATTAATTGATGAAATTTGCTGATATCCATTATTTTTCAAAATTTGTTGTACTTTTTCAGCTTGATTCCAACCATGTTCAAACATAAGCCAACCATTTGGATGCAGATAATCATAAGCAGAGCTTGAAATCTGCCTAATATCATCCAAACCATCTGTACCCGAAACCAATGCCGAACGCGGCTCAAAAAAAACATCGCCTTGCGACAAATGTTCGTCGCTCTCCTCTATGTAAGGAGGGTTTGAAAGCACTATATGAAATTGTTGCTGAGGAACACGAGTAAACCATGAGGAGAAAACAAACTTCACATTGCCGATATTTAATTTCTTCGAATTGTTTTCCGCCACAGCTAATGCGCTTTCCGACAAATCGACAGCTAAAACATGACTCGCTTTTCTTTCGCTAGCAACAGCTAACGCAATTGCTCCACTACCTGCGCCTAAATCAATAATATCCCAACTTACATCGAGCGGTATTTTTTTCAGCGCTTCTTCTACAAGATGCTCAGTTTCAGGACGAGGAATCAAGGTGTCTTTATTAACCTGCAACGGCAACGACCAAAACTCTTGCTCTCCAATGATGTAAGCAATTGGTTCACCCTGTTTTCGTCGCTGAATAAGCGAGTGGAAGACTTCTAGCTGGTCAGCCTCTACAGATTCTTGGTTCTTGATGAAAAGTTGTGTGCGAGACCAATCAAAAGCGTGCATGAATAACAATTCAGCATCTAACTGAGCAGAAGATGAAACCTCGGCTAATTCATCAGATACTTCTCGAATGATTTGCGAAACTGTTTTAGCTTTCACCACTAATTGCAGCCAAAAGATCTGCTTGATATTCGTTGTGCAGAGGTTCAATTACCATATCTAAATCACCAATCATGAACTCATCCAGCTTATAAAGCGTGAGATTTATTCGGTGATCAGATACACGACCTTGTGGAAAATTATACGTACGAATACGTTGAGAACGATCACCACTACCAACGAGGAGTTTTCGTGTAGCAGCAGTTTCTGCGGATTGCTTCTCTTGCTCGGCCTGCATTAAACGCGCTTGCAGAACAGACATAGCACGCGCACGATTTTTGTGTTGCGAACGTTCATCCTGGCACTCGACAACAGTACCTGTTGGTAGATGAGTAATACGGATAGCGGAATCAGTTTTATTAACGTGCTGCCCACCCGCACCTGAAGCACGAAAGGTATCAACTTTTAAATCGGCAGAATTAATTTCAATCTGCTCAACTTCAGGCACTTCAGCCATTATCGCCACTGTACAAGCTGAAGTATGCACACGGCCTTGTGTTTCTGTCTCGGGAACACGTTGCACACGATGCCCGCCCGACTCAAATTTCAATTTCGAATAAACACCTTTACCCGTGATGCGAGCTATAATTTCTTTATAACCACCATGTTCACCTTGGCTCTGACTGATGACTTCAATCTGCCAACGCTGACGCTCAGCATATCGACTATACATGCGGAAAAGATCACCAGCGAATATTGCAGCTTCATCACCACCAGCTCCGGCACGAATTTCGAGGAACACATTGCTCTCGTCGTTCGGATCTTTTGGTAATAAGAGTTTTTGCAACTCCAATTCCAGCTCTTCTTTTCGTTGCTGGGCTTCATCAAGCTCCACCTCAGCAAGCTCCCGCATCTCTTTATCATCTTCCTTTAGCATCTCTTGGGCTTCGCCAATGTCTTCTAAAGTCTCTTGATATTTGGAGAAACATTCACTCACAGGTGTTAACTGAGCATGCTCCATCGAGAGTTCACGAAATTTATTCTGATCATTAATAACACCAGGATCAGACAATAAGGCGTTGATCTCTTCAACACGCTCGACAATTGTGTCGAGTTTGGTAAGAAGGGTTTTATTCACTTACAAAAAGCCTCTAAAAATAGATGTTTTTGCGATAGGGCAAAACGCTGTGTATGCATAATACATAAGGATTTGAGCACGGCGCTGGCGCAGCCATGACGGAAAAAGTGCATTCTTTGAGATACCCTTTAGTTTTCAGAGTCTTTGATACCAAGCAACTCTCTAGCAGTTTCGACCATATCGAAATTACCATCGAATCCGGCTTGGCGAATTTTAGTGGTTGGTGCATGAGAGACTTTATTGACTAAACCGTTAGCAAAACGTTTTAAAACTTCTTCAGGTTCTTGGCCATTTTTCAACATCTTTAAGGCCTTTTCCAACTCAGTGTCTTTAATTTGAGCAATAGAATGACGATAATCTTGAATCACAGAAACAGCAGATTGAGAACGCAGCCAACCCATAAAAGTTGCAACTTGGTTTTCTATAATATCTTCTGCTTGCTCTGCCGCTTCTCTACGAGTTCTTAACCCTTCCTCAATAATCTCTTTAAGATCATCCACGGTATAGAGGTAAACATCAGGTAGATTAGAAACTTCCGGTTCAATATCGCGAGGTACAGCAATATCAACCATCAGCATCGGTTTATGTTTGCGAATTTTTATCGCACGCTCAACGCTACCTTTACCTAATATAGGCAAAGGACTTGCGGTAGAAGAGATTATTATATCCGCTTTGGCAAGATGCTCTGGGATATCAGACAAAGCAATCGCCGTCGCACCAACCTCTTCAGCAAGCGTATGTGCACGTTCAACTGTTCGATTGGCAATAATCATATTGCCAATATTATTCTCTTTCAGATGTCTTGCGGCCAATTCAATTGTTTCGCCTGCACCGATTAACAGCGCGGTATGTTTTTCGAACTGGCTAAAAATCTGTTTCGATAAACTGACTGCGGCATAAGCAACAGAAACTGCACTCTCGCCAATGGCGGTGTCAGTTCGTACTTGTTTCGCTACATTAAAAGTATGCTGGCAGAGCTTGTTTAAAATAGAACCAACTGTTCCGGCAGCTGTTGCATCTCGATAAGCAGTTTTTACTTGTCCGAGAATTTGCGGCTCACCAAGCACCAGTGAATCCAATCCACTTGCTACTCTTAATAGGTGACGAACGGCATCATTATCAGGATACTTGTAGATATAGGGCAAAATATCATCAACACATAAATGATGATATTCAGAAAACCAGTTTTCGATAATCGCTGCATCAGGATCATTAACACAGCAGTAGAGTTCCGTTCGATTACAAGTCGATAAAATTGCAACTTCGCTGACATCACCGATGGAAACCAGCTCTTTACACGCCTCCTGCAATCGATCAGGCGCGAACGAAACCTTCTCTCGTATGTCTACAGGAGCGGTTTTATGATTAATACCAAATGCTAACAATGCCATATTCATACAACGTCAATTTTCAGGCGAATATTGCATTCTCTTAAATAGAGCAAAGCAATACAAGCCTTAATGTAAGAAATCAGTGCGGATGGTACTGCAAATCCAGAACAAAATGTATATAGTTGCGGATATAAATGCACTATTTTCGCTAATTTATTGTAACATCGAGTGAAACTAATTACAGGCTGCTTTATTTTTAACCATCACAGATAAAACATTGTGCGTTGCAATATAACAACACGAGGCGTAATGCTTGCAATCGACAACTACCAAGTCAAATGTTTGCCAAATTATAACCCCCACAAAGGAAGGCTAAATGAAAGTTTGTTTTAAGCGAGGAGTTGCGTTCGCTATTGCTGCCAGCATGTCTGCATGTGCAACGCTTCCAGAGCAAAATTCAGAACAACAGACGGTTCAAAAGCCTTTTACAGAAAACCCAGGTGATACAACGTTTGAACACCCGACAGCAGATATTATGTATCAAATATTTGTTGCGGAACTGGCTACCCAAAGAGGCGCACCAGAAGTTGCCGCTAAATTTTATGTAGACGCCGCAAAAAAAAGCGGTGATGCCTCTATTGCATCTCGAGCAGTTAGAATTGCCAGCTTTGCAGACAACAAAGCAGATGCTTTAGAAGCGGCCAAAATTTGGGCTAAGTCATCCCCCGAAGATATTGAAGCCAAGCGTGTGTTAGCCGTTCTCTATTTGCGGAACAACTTATTTGACGATGCGAAAACCCTACTCTCCGAGTTACTCAAAGATGATGAAGAGGGAATATCAAGAAATATACTCTTAACGGGTGCCTTACTGCAACGCGAAGCCAGCTTAGACGGCGCATTGAAAGTGACTAAACATCTTCTAGAGCAACACCCGGAAGAAGCTGAATCTCACTACATTCACGCTTCAATTGCCATGCAGGCAGGGGAAAAAGATGAAGCATTAAAAAGCATTCAAAATGCATTGGAGATCAAAGCAAACTGGGCCGATGCGGCAATTTTATATCCTCGTGTATTACAAGAATTCGGTCGAAACGACGATGCAGTTGCCTACTTCAAAAAGTTCTTAAAAAATAATCCAAAGGCAGATAATGTACGTTTAGCCTTTGCCCGCACTCTAGTAGATACACGCGACCTGGAAGATGCTCGAAGCCAATTTGAATTGTTAGCGGTAAAAATGCCAAATAATCAGGATGTGTTATTTGCACTCGCCATGCTCTCCATGCAATTTAAAGATTTTGATGAAGCAGAGGGGTATCTCACTCAATTGGAGAGGCTTGGTAAATCCAGCCCGCAAGTACTTTATTATCTCGGCCAAATCGGCGAACAAAAAGAACAATATGACGCTGCGCGCAATGCATATTCTAAAATTCGTAGCGGTGAATTCTTCATTGAATCACAAATGCGAATTACCGTTATCCTCGCAAAAACCAAAACAGTTGATGAAGCATTAGCACATCTAGCCAATATCCCCACCAAAACCGAAGAGGAAAAACGCGAGCTAATGCTTTTCAAAGGGAATCTACTTCGTGATTTCAAACGCTATCAAGAGGCGTTCGACTTCTACACGGTCCTTCTCACTGAGAATAAAAACGACCCAGATATTCTCTACTTTCGCTCATTGGTAGCAGAACGCCTCGATAAAATAGATATTGTGATCCAAGATCTGGGCTTTGTTATCGAACAAGACCCTGAAAACGCCGCTGCCTTAAATGCCTTGGGTTATACGTTAGCCGATAAAACAGACAAGCTGGATGAGGCGCTAAAGCTCATTCAACGCGCTCGCGATCTTGAGCCTGATGACCCAGCAATTATCGACAGCCTTGGCTGGGTACATTTTCGTTTAGGCAATCAAGAAGCCGCTTTAAAATATTTAAAAGAAGCGCTAGATAAAATCGACGATGCTGAAGTTGCAGCACACTACGGCGAAGCGCTTTGGTCAGCGGGAGAAAAGGACAAAGCAATTGAGATCTGGAAAAAAGCCAAAGAGAAAAACGATACCAACGATGTACTCAATGAAACGATGGAGCGTTTTAGCATCGAATAGTTAAAATAATGAAACAGGCAACAATCTCATTTATATTGTCGATTCTACTTTTTAGTGGCTGCTCCTTATCTCCCAAGTTAACGGTTGACCACACTCCAGAAAAATTGGAATGGGCAGAACGTAAAAATACTCTCTCAAACCTCAACCACTGGGAACTGAGCGGACGATTTGGCGCAAAAAACAGCGTTGACTCCTGGTCTGGCAGTATCGCCTGGCTACAAGATCAAAACCATTATCAAATAAAACTTTCAGGCCCGCTCAGTACAGGAAGTGTTGAGATAAAAGGCGATGAGGATTTTTCAGAACTTCTCCTCTCCGATGAAGAGTCTTATGGTGCAGCCAATGCGGAGCAACTCCTGGAAATGCACACGGGTTTACGACTACCAATGAGTAATCTACGCTACTGGTTAATTGGGCTTCCATCCCCAACGGTTCAACATGAAGGCATCGAGCTTGATGATTTTGGTCGCCTAAAAAAAATCGCTCAACAAGGCTGGGTTGTTACTTTTCGCCGCTACGCCCAAGTAAATGGTCTCGAATTACCCAATAAAATATTTCTTGTTAACCATGAGTTTGATGTGCGGCTTGTCATCCAACGCTGGTCTATTCTTACATAACAACAATCAAATACTAATATGCGTACGCCTGACTACAGCAATCCCGAATTTGCCTGGATAGCACCGGCAAAACTTAATCTTTTTCTGCATATAACGGGGAGAAGAGACGATGGATATCATCTACTACAGACCATTTTTCAATTCGTAGATTTTGGCGACAAGCTCTACTTTACTCTGCGTAATAACAAAGAGATCTCTCTTAGTCCTGCCATTGAAGGTATCAATAACGAAGATAATATAATTGTTAAAGCCGCCCGCCTACTGCAAAAAAGATCATCCAACAAGCTAGGCGTAGACATCAAATTGGAAAAGAATATACCCATGGGGGGCGGGTTAGGTGGCGGCAGCTCCGATGCAGCAACAACACTATTGGCACTGAATAAGCTTTGGGATTTAAATTTAAACAAACAAGAACTCATGTCGCTTGGCGTTACCTTGGGTGCCGATGTTCCCATATTCATTTATGGAGAATCTGCTTGGGCAGAAGGTGTTGGAGAAAAGCTGGAGACGGTTTCTGTGCCTGAACCATGGTATCTCATCATTTTTCCGTCAGTAAATATAAATACGGGCACAATTTTTTCATCGAAGGAATTGACACGAGACAAACTTCCTATCAGAATACGCGACTTCTTGAATGGAACAACGGAAAACGTTTTTGAAACGATAGTTTCTCAACAATATCCAGAAATCCTTGAAGCCATAAACTGGCTGGATCAGTTCTCGAAAGCAAGACTGACAGGAACCGGCGCATGTATTTTCGCCAGCTTTAAAACAAAGCATGAGGCACAAAACGTAGCCAATCAGGTTCCAGACAAATGGCAAGCATTTGTCAGCAAAGGGTCCAACAAGACCGACGTAGAAAAATTTTATTGGGGTATCGCCAAGCGGTAAGGCACAGGGTTTTGATCCCTGCATTCCCAGGTTCGAATCCTGGTACCCCAGCCATTTTCACCGACTGAACGAAAAAATATCCCAAACCACCGTGGGTAATCACATCTTACAATCATCCCTGTCAACCTTTCTACTTGAGGAAAGTCGTCGTGTCTAATACTGGAATGATGGTGTTTTCTGGAAACGCTAATCCAAAGCTTACTCAAAAAATCGCGCAATATCTCAATATGAGCGTCGGCAGGGGGACAGTCGGAGCATTTAGCGATGGCGAAGTCGCTGTTGAAATTCTGGAAAATGTGCGAGGCCGCGATGTATTCATCGTCCAGCCGACATCTGCACCAACTAACGATCATTTAATGGAATTACTGGTAATGGTCGACGCAGTGCGCCGAGCATCTGCCAAACGAGTAACCATCGTTATTCCTTATTTTGGCTATTCACGACAAGATCGCCGAACACGTTCGCAACGTGTACCAATTACAGCCAAAGTTATTGCAAATATGATTGCCTCGGTTGGTACAGACCGTGTACTCACTGTCGACCTGCACGCAGATCAAATTCAGGGCTTTTTCGACCTTCCAGTTGATAATGTATATGCCTCACCAATCTTATTAGGTGATATTTGGCGCCAAAAGTACCCCAACTTAGTTGTAGTATCACCGGATGTAGGCGGTGTAGTACGCGCTCGCGCACTCGCCAAGCGCCTAGGGGATGCAGATTTAGCAATTATCGACAAACGACGGCCCAAACCTAATGTCGCGAAAGTTATGCACATTATCGGCGATGTTAAAGGCAGAACATGTGTTTTAGTGGATGATCTAGTCGATACCGCTGGAACGCTTTGCCAAGCAGCAAACGCACTTAAGGAAAATGGTGCATCAAAGGTTGTCGCATACTGTACTCATCCTGTATTATCCGGGCGCGCAATTGAGAACGTCGAAGCCTCATCTTTAGATGAGCTAGTCGTAACAGACACTATTCCGCTAAGACCGGAGGCAGAGAACTGCGCAAGAATTAGGCAGCTAAGTGTTGCCGAAATGCTAGCAGAAACGATGAGAAGAATTCATCTCGAAGAATCTGTAAGCTCACTTTTCATCGACTAATATCACTCGTTGAAAAACTGAAGATTGTCAGATTTGGTCGCGAATCTGACTTAACTACTTTTCATTTTGAAAAGTTAAACTATTGGAGTTAATCATGAATTTTACATTAGAAGCACAATCGCGTAGCGATTTGGGGAAAGGTGCGAGCCGCCGCCTACGTCACGCGAACTCAATCCCAGCCGTTATCTACGGTGGCGGAGAAGATCCACAGTCGTTGAGCTTTAATCACGACGATATTATCAAATCACTTGAGCACGAAGCGGTTTACACTTCGATCCTCAACATCAATATCGACGGAAAAGGCACCAAAGCTGTCATCAAAGACATTCAACGTCACGCTTACAAACCAAAAGTTTTACACATGGATTTGCAGCGCGTAAGTGCAACTGAAAAACTACACATGCACGTACCGATTCACTTCACTGGTGAAGATGTTGCTCCAGGCGTAAAAGGCGGCGGCCAACTCATCCACAACATGAATGATATTGAAGTAGCCTGCTTGGCAAAAGACCTTCCTGAGTTCATTGAGCTAGATGTTTCTCAATTAGATATTGGTGGATCTCTACACATTAGTGACTTACCACTTCCTGAAGGTGTAACTTCTATTGAGCTATCTCATGGCGAAGGTCACGACCAACCTGTTGTCAGCATCCAAAAATCTCGTGGTGCATCAGACTCCGATGACGAAGATGAAAGTGCAACTGAAGACGGCGGCACAGAGTAATTAACTGAAACCAAACCTCAGTCTACTTCTCGTAGACTGAGGTTTTTTTGTGTTTGTTTATGTTATGGAATCAATTCAACTTATCGTTGGCCTAGGCAACCCAGGCGCTCAATACGAACAAACCCGCCACAATGCTGGTTTTTGGTTCGTTGATCAACTGGCGGAAAAAAATAACGCTTCATTCAAATCTGAAAAGCGCTACTTTGGCGATTATTGTAAAATTCAACTCAATGGCTACGAAGTTAAACTGCTAAAACCCATGACGTTCATGAACAGAAGTGGACAGGGAGTTGCGGCGCTTGCTAACTTTTTTAAAATCCCCGCTAAGAATATACTCGTTGCCCACGACGAACTCGATTTTCCTGTAGGAAAGATTCGACTCAAAAAAGGCGGTGGGCATGGTGGTCACAACGGCTTACGAGATATCATAGCTCAGTTGGGCAACAAGAATTTTTTGCGGTTACGTATTGGTATTGATCACCCTGGTAGTAGCGATCAAGTAACAGGATACGTACTCGGCAGACCAAAAACTGAAGACCGAATTAGCATCAACAACAGTATTGATTCAGCACTCGCAATTGTCAATCAACTAGCAAGTGGTGATATTCAGAAAGCCACTCAAACCTTGCACAGAGACTAAATAGGATAAAATATGGCAATCACATGCGGCATCGTTGGCCTACCTAATGTTGGCAAATCCACACTTTTTAATGCCTTAACCAAAGCCGGCATTGAATCAGCCAACTACCCTTTTTGCACCATTGAGCCAAATGTGGGTATTGTTTCCGTCCCTGATGATCGACTAAAACCACTAGTAGACATTGTCAATCCAGAAAAAGTTATTCCAACAACAATGGAATTTGTCGACATTGCTGGTCTTGTTGCCGGTGCGTCAAAAGGTGAAGGTTTAGGCAATCAATTCCTCGGCAATATTCGTGAAACAAATGCAATTGCCCATGTTGTGCGTTGTTTTGAAGATGACGATGTTATCCATGTAGCAAATAAAATAGACCCTCTCAGCGATATCGAAGTCATCAATACAGAGCTAGGGCTTGCAGACCTAGAAAGTGCTGAAAAAGCACTGCAAAAAGTCAACAAAATGACGAAAAGTGGTGATAAAGAAGCGATAGCCAAGAAAAAAGTACTAGATCAAATCATCGAGCACTTAAACGAAGGCAACCCAGTTCGCTCACTGAACTTAGATGAAAATGATCTTGCAAAAATAAAAGACCTCAATCTGCTAACTCTCAAACCAACCATGTATATCACTAACGTGGATGAAAACGGTTTTGAAAACAACCCACACCTTGATGCAGTTAACGCATTGGCAGAAAAAGAAAATGCGATTGTAGTCCCTATTTGCGCAGCTATCGAAGCTGAAATTAGCGAATTGGAAGATGAAGAAAAAGGCGAATTTCTCAGTGAAATGGGATTGGATGAGCCAGGCCTAAACCGTGTTATCCGCGCAGGTTATCAACTACTCGGGTTACAAACATACTTCACTGCCGGCGTACAAGAAGTTCGCGCCTGGACTGTAAAAGTTGGCACAACCGCGCCACAAGCTGCCGGAGTAATTCATACCGATTTTGAAAAAGGTTTTATCCGTGCCGAAGTTATTGGCTACGATAATTACGTAGCTAACAAAGGAGAGTCGGGGGCCAAAGAGGCTGGAAAATGGCGCTTGGAAGGAAAAGAATACATCGTACAAGACGGCGATGTTATGCATTTCAGGTTCAACGTTTAAGCCTAAGAAAACAGCCAAAAGCGCTTGACATTTAGACGTCAAAACCGCAAAATTCGCGTTCTTAAAAACAAGCCCACCCAAAGGGCGGATGAAAGAATAAGGCTATGTAGCTCAGCTGGTTAGAGCACATCACTCATAATGATGGGGTCCCCTGTTCGAATCTGGGCATAGCCACCATATAATGAAAAGCCTCTGACATGTCAGAGGCTTTTTTATTTCCTAAAGCTTCTATTATTCAAATAGGCTTTTGTATTCTTCAGTACATTCGGTACGCTCTCTTTAGATAAGTAATCAACAACCCAACCAAACCCGAAAGGCACATCTCCTGGGTCGGTATATATGTCGTAAAACACTAATGTCTTGTTTATCTTATGCTCAAAAAGATGCCAGCTTCCTTTGGTATCTTTAATTGAATCACCTAACGCAACCTCATTCCATGTTACTTGTTTCCAATGAAGTTTAAGTTCAGCCTTACCTAATTCAACAGTATGAGAAAGCCGATAGCGTTTTTCCATTCCCATCGGCAGGCCAAGTGTGTAGTTCACAATGGTTGGTTTCTCTGACAAAACTTCTGTTTGAGTAATGTCTGGCATAAATTTAGGGTAACTTTTAAAATCACTTAATACCTCTCCGACATCTTTAATCGAGGCATCAAAAATTGCCCAAGCTTGGAAACGACTTCCGTCACCTTTTTGAGGAATTGATTTTAAAATAATCCCCCCCCTCTCCAAACGAGCCATCTCACTTGAAGACGGTTTATTATTCGCCAGCGTGGAAAATGGGCACAATAGCAGCGAGGAAAGTAATAGGTATTTATAGATCACGAAAAATCCTTTATCTTGTTGCTCTTTGTGGCTTTATCAATATCTTTAATTACCCCCTGAAATTCAGCACGCCACTGCTCAGTCTCATTTTTTACCACATCATCGATTTTGATAATAAATGTTTTTGCAGCTTTCAGTCCGTCTACTATCTGCCCCTTTTCTGGGCCACTATCTTCCCACTCAACTTTCAATACTTCTCGATCAATTTCAAATTCATGCAATAGTTGACGCACTTTATGCTCGGCCGCCATATATCTCATCCACGAACTTGAACAACCGAAAAATCGATCAAATGCGACACAGGTGGCGGCTATCGCAAAAAAGACAGTCGCCCATATAGCCGGAATGCAATCACAAATTTCAGCAATGATAGGAATCAATACAGCAATGGTCGTCAACAAAATAGAAACTATCCTGAGGTAGCTCGCACACTGTTTTTTCCGACGCTTGGAAAGAAGGTACCAATCAATAACTTCATTTGCATGATTAACAGCATAACTAAATACGGTATTAAGCGAGTCTATTTTCTCTGCTTCACTCCAATGTAAATGACCAAATGAGACAGGCCTTAAATCCTGCCTTTTATGTTTACTAGTTTCATCCATGATTTCACCCTAAAAACGAATTCACACAATTTGTGAAGCTGCTCACTTCAAGATCCCGTAATTCCAGATATAGTTTAACCATAGATGATAACAAAATAACTAACAGTAATTCAGGAGAGAGTCGTGAAAAAAATAACAAAACAAACTTTAATGGGGGCTGCTATCGGACTACTTTCCATGTCGGCTAACGCAGCACTAGTTAGTGTAACTGGCCCACTAAGTGACCTTGGAGGAAGTGCAGAGATTATTTCAGCCCCGTCTAACATCGGAGATGACGACACAACGAATAGAGCACAACAAGGATTCAACGAACAACAAAATTATTTGCTGACTAGTGACTTAGATGTTGACGGTGGAACAATAGCAAGTGGAACCACCATAGACAGTCATATGATCTTTCTCAATACTGACGGGAATTCGCTCGGCCAACAGTTCGGTGTAGAATGGACTTTTTCGGGAACTATCCTTGGCGTAATGTCTGACTATAACGGATTTCTAGAAACTGACAGCAATAGCTTTCTTGGCGCAACAGGAACAACTTACCCTGGAAATTTTGCCGCACGAGGACTCGAAGGAACTTTAGCAGGTTGCGATATAAATGCTCAAGACTGTTACGGATTTTCTGGGAACACATTAACCTTAACCATGCGAGTATCAGAGCCAGGTGATTGGATTCGAGTCATCACAGCATCAACAGCTCAAGTTCCTGAGCCTAGCACGATTTTAATCTTTAGCCTTGGTTTAATAGGCTTAGGCTTCACTTCACGAAAAAACAACACTAACAATAAACCAGCATTACTTAATGCATAATAACGACTTAATAACCTGTGTTCAGAGTTTTATCGAACACAGGTTTACTTTCGTTTGCAAACTGTTTTATCCATAGCCAATGCAGATAATTGAGTTTCCAATTTATCAGCACTTAAATTTAACAACGTCAAACTATAACTACTACTTTTAGGAATATAATCTTTGGGGTTCATGGAGAGTTCATTATATTTATCAGATAGCCCGCTCAATTCATATTCATCAATTTTATAATTTATTTGATCTTTATTTGAAAAATACCAAGTGCCTGAGCTTTTCAAGCGATATGCCATAACTTCATTTCCTATTTGAAAATCAGCGCGAAGTGTACCACTCACATTATAATCGCCGTTGTTTGAATAAGTTTCATCGAATAAAAAATGCATATTCAACTCACCAACTTTCAACCTATCTTCACATTTCCACGTTCCCAAAATCAATTCTGATTTTGTCTTCGGTTTTATTTCTTTCTTAATAACAGTAACTTCTTTTTGCGGAGCTGCACAAGAAACTAGAACTACAATAAGTACACTTAACAATGCTATTCTCATAACAAACCTTTACGAAAATTCTATTATCTCTTTAATTCGACTTACGATTTTTTCAACTGTCACATTTAATCGACCAGACTCTACACATTCTGAATTATCGATTTCTCCTCCAACAAACGTAATAGGAAAATCTATCATCCCTAAAGCATTTGCCAAATTTATGTTATTGAATAAATCAATACCATGACTACTTGATACAAGTATATTTTTCTCAATATCAGCTTGAGAGGCAATATTGATTTCGTACATTGCCCCAGGCTGAGTGTTGGATATTACAGCATCAACAAATATTACACTGCTAGCGTCTTTTATAAAGTCAGCCCAATCTAAACCATTACCCCGACTTTTAAAAAAAAACACATTAGGAATGCCGTAGATTGCTGTCTGCAGCTGATCAACAACCAGCCATCCCAGTTGGTCTTCAGCCTGGTAGGAGCCAACACCAATTACCGCAATTTTTCTCATTTTCGGTTTATACGCAGATCTAAGAAATGAGTTGCACAGGAAATACATGGGTCATAATTACGAATTATTTGCTCTGCTTGAAATCGAATTTCATCTTGTTTACGATCTAAACCAAATTCACTAAGTGTGCTTTTTAAGTCTTCTTCTATTCGCGCTTGATTCTGGCTGGTAGGAGGAGTGATAGTTGCTCTGTTGATAATTCCATCCTCATCAACCTCATAACAATGCCATAAAATACCCCGTGGCGCTTCGGTACATCCATATGCAACACCAGCTTGCACTTTAACATCAACAGCTGGTGAATCCGGAATCGTATACTTTTCAAGTATACGAATACTTTCATGAAAAGCATACAGCACTTCAACAGCTCTGGCATACATACTGTGATACATGTTTTTACTGGGAAATGAGATGGGAATGTTTTCGACTAGCTGTCGGATTTCATCTGGCAATTTTTTATAATTCAAATTTAAACGAGCAAGCGGCCCGACCAAATACGGCTTTCCATTCATTAGACTATAAAGTGCCGTTGAATGTGACTCATGATGCTCTTTAAAAACAGTTTGGTATTTATCGACTGCTAACTCTAAACCCTCTGTTGAAACAATCTTTCCCATATTCATCGGATATTCTGTATTACAACGCAGTGAGACGGATGTGAAGTCTTGCGCTATATCTGGTAATAGTAAAGCTGAACACCATTGCAGCATCGCTTCAACGTCAGGTAATTTTTTTGTTACGGTATTTAACAATACACTAATATCATCTTGACTCGGTGCGTGATGAAAGCCCCCCACTTTCACACCTATTGGGTGCACGGAACGCCCACCAAGTAGTCGCACAATTTGATTGCCAACATTTTGAATCTCAACACCACGCTTAACCTCGGCAGGATATTTTTTTGCCATTGCTGGCGCACTTTCAAAACCCAAGAAATCGGGTGCAGCAAGCAGATGAATATGTAACGCGTGGCTCTCAATCCATTCACCACAATAGAAGAGACGACGCATATCATTTACCCATGGGCTAACCTGAATATTAAATAACGATTCAAATGCGTGTACTGCGCTCATCTGATAAGCAACGGGGCAAATGCCACAAATACGCGCCACAATATCAGGCACGTCAGAATAGTGTTTTCCTTCCAGCAGTTTTTCGAAAAGGCGCGGCGGTTCAAATATATTAAGATTCAAATGGGAAATCTGATTATTTTGAATATCCAGCTCTAAAGCACCTTCACCTTCCACACGCGCAAGTACAGGAACGCGGATATTGATCTTCTTTTCAGTCATGATTTAAGTACCTTTTTCGAGGCACTTTTAAATTCTGGTGCATTATTATTGAATAACTGATAGCGTTGAGATGTTTGCTGTTTGCTATATCCCAAACCGATTATTCGCCGATTAAGTGCCTCTGTATTTCCATTCTCAGCTGGGCCGTAACACGCATAACACCCTCGACCAAAAGCAGGACATATGGCACCACAACCCGCTTTGCTTACAGGCCCTAAACACGGCTCATTTTTTGTTACCATTGTACAAATGTTATTTCTACGTTTGCATTCCATACAAACTTTTTCGGTATTGTCTTTAGGTGTCACGCCAGAAAGCAAAGAACGAATAGTAGTAACAACTTGCTCGCTGGATACTGGGCAACCCCATAATTCAAAGTCAACTTTCACAACATCTGCAATGGGTGAAACTTTGTCAAGCGAATCGATAAATTCTGATTTAGCGTAAATAGCTTCAACCCACGATTTTGCATCATTGATATTTCGAAGCGCTTGAATACCCCCCGATGTTGCGCACGCTCCAATCGTGATTAAATAGTCGCTATTTTTTCGCACTTCTTTAATACATTGTAGTTCTCTATTCGTCGATACACTACCTTCCACAAACGCAATATCAACATGCTCCCCCTCATCCAACACTCCTGCTTCAGCAAAATGTTTGATGTCGACAAGGTCAGATAATAGCAATAGATCGGCACCTAAATTGAGAAATGCTAACTGGCAACCGTCGCAAGAGGAAAATTTATGTACAGCGACTTTGACCCTACTCATACTAATATCCTTTAATACCGAAGTACTCTTTTATGTCCGAAAATGGAAAAACAGGACCGTCCTTACAAATGAATTTTGCACCGTATTGGCAATGGCCACAATGCCCAACAGCACATTGCATATTGCGCTCCATACTTAACCAAATATTTCGCTCAGCCAAACCACGTTTTGTGAGTGGAGAAATTGCAGCGTTCATCATCGGCTCCGGTCCACACATCATTGCGATACTGTTATTTGGATTAAATTCCACATTATCCATCAAACTCGTTACATGCCCAGAGTACCATGGCCAATCGGAACCACTATCCTCACTTGCCGCAAGCAAGACTTGTGTGTTTTCAATTTCACGCCATTGATCATATTGATTTTGCCAAATCAAGTCATCTCGATGTTTTACACCTTGCATAATCACCAGATGATTAAATTGCTCTCTACGTCGAATCACATATCGAATAACTGAAGAAACCGGCGCACAACCTAAACCGCCCGTAATCAAAACAATATCTTTTCCTTCCGCCTCTTTAAGCGGCCAACCCCGGCCATATGGCCCACGCACTCCAACTTTATCGCCCGCCTGTAGTTTGCTCATAGCGTTGGTCACACGACCAACAGCTCGTATAGTATGATCAAAACATGTCTGATCCTTTGGATCAGAGACAATTGAGATAGGCACTTCGCCAACACCAAAGAGATAAAGCATATTGAACTGACCAGGTTCAAAATAAAAGTCACATTCGCCGCTATCGCAGAACTTCAAACGCAATGTAAATATTGTGGGCGTTTCTTGGATGCGCTCAACGACGGTTGCTTCAAATGGTAAGTATGGGTTATTCATCGCACAATACACTCAGCTCTTCAGTGACATCTATTCCAGCAGGACACCAACTGATGCAACGACCACAACCTACGCATCCTGATTTTCCATATTGCTCTACCCAGGCAGAAAACTTATGCGTCAACCATTGTCGATATTGTTTGCTGGTTTCCTCACGAATATGAGCGCCATGAATATGGCCATGTTCTTGACTAAAACAACTATCCCAATGCCGGGAGTGAAGGCTATTTTCACCATCTAATGATTGCTGATCGATCTCTTTATGACAAAAACAGCTCGGGCAGACAGCAGTACAATTTCCACAAGAAAGACATTTTTCAGCGATGACTTCCCATTGAGGATGATTTAGTTTTTTTTGTAAACTATCTGCAATATTTACATTAGGAAGACTTTTCTTTTGTACGGCGATTGCTGTTTTTTGCTGATCTTCTTCCCGCTGAAGATCAGTCTCTGTCGCATCATCTAGGGTTAGTTGACGACAAATTTTTTCACCTTCTTCTGAACCACTAGAAATAAGAAATCTATCATCAAGCTCAGTTAATAAAATATCGTAAGCCTGCTGTACAAAAGGACCATCACCAGTGGAAACACAAAAACAGTTAGCCGATGGATGAGAACAGTTCACTGCAATCAGTAACAGCGAATTACGCCGTTGTTGATAATAGGGATCAACATACTCTCTTTCCAGAAAATGTTTATCGTGAAGCGCCAATGCAGCGAGGTCACAAGCTCGAACACCCAACACCGCTGTCGGTTTGACTTCAGGAAGCTTTTGCTCAAAATGAATCGTCTTATCCTCTCCCTGAGTCGCAGACCAAAGCGGCTCGTTTGCAGAGAAGAGCAAAGGTTTTAAGGCTTGAGGCCCGTTAGCCCAGGCGAACCAATTATTATGTCCACACACTTCTAACGCATATTTTCCACGACCCTGAATATCGCTGACACCGAGTGGAAGCTGGCTAAAATTCAGCAACTCACGATAGACAATGGCATTGTCTGCGACTTGAGGAGCAATAATATGATAACCCTCTAACTTCAGCGTTTTTAAAAGGCTATCAAAATCATTTTTATACAACGTTCTTTGATTCATCTCAGACCTTGTTTTAGCATTGAGCTAAGAGTATTGTATTCCTAACCCTGATGAAGATAAACATTAATAAAAGATTCACATATGCTCAATATTCAAGCTAACATGTTCCGCATAGAGTCTCACAACTTTTTAGTTACGGTTAAATAAAACTATGTGCCTTGGTGTTCCAATGAGGGTCGTCTCAATTTCTGATGACAATGCACTATGTGAACGCTCAGATATCCAGCGAAATGTAAATATATATCTGTTACTAAACCAAGATTTGAAAGCTGGCGATTTCGTAATGGTACATGTAGGCTATGCTATCCAAAAAATTGACTATGAAGATGCAATGTCCAGATGGCAGCTATTTGACCAAATGAATAACCTCTGACAAAAAACTCTCAAAGCCACGAGAACCGTTATGCATGAGCTATCACGATGTAAATCGCTTATTGAACAAATTCAAAATTCAATTTCTGAATATGCCGAATACAAAATCAAAACAATCACAGTGCTGGTCGGCGAACTTTCACAAATTGATCTGGATGAGTTTGTCGAGCTTTTCCCTCTCGCCGCTAAAGGGACGTTTGTCGAAAAAGCAGAACTCATTGTAAAGAAAGACCCTGCAAAATATTCCTGCGCTAATTGCTCTCAACTATGCACCCCAAAAGGGAGCGATCTCTATTGTACCTTTTGCCAATCAAGTCAGCTCACACTTATTTCTGGCACTGAATTTATGTTGGATAGTATTGAGCTTACGCAGTGAGTCCTCCAACCCCTGTCAAAGATACCAAGTTCTGGCTGAATCAGATTAACGAACTGCAAATACCACAAGTAATAAACATCATGAATGTTTGTGGTGGTCACGAACGCACTTTGGCCCACGCAGGTATTCGATCTATCCTACCAAGCAAGATTAAAATTATTCCCGGCCCGGGCTGCCCGGTTTGTGTATGCAGTGAGGAAACAATTCAATTTGCGATTAATCTCTCCCGGCAAGAAAACATTGTTGTTGTCAGTTTTGGCGATATGTTGCGAGTCCCAACTAACTTAAGCCGCTCCAAAATAAATTCACTGGAACTAGCAAATGCACATGATGGAGATGTTATTCCAATATCATCACCACAAGAAGCTATAAATTACGCCAATAAAAACCCAGCTAAAAAAATCGTCTTTTTCGCAGCCGGTTTTGAAACTACCTGCGCACCTATAGCAGCAATGATTGAACAAGGTATTCCAGAAAATCTCAGTTTGCTCCTTGCACTCAAAAAAACCTGGCCCATCGTTTATGCGCTATTAGATGATAGAGACAACAATATCGATGCACTGATTGCTCCTGGCCATGTCGCCACTATAATGGGCAGCAAGGAATGGGAGTTTATCAATAAACAGTTTTCACTACCCTGCGCCATAGGTGGCTTTACAGAAACAAGTTTGCTAGCAGCAATTTATTCAGTGATCAAACAAAGCCTCACTAAAACATCAACCCTCGAAAACCGCTACAGTTTAGTCGTTAATGACATCGGAAATACGCTTGCGCAACAAATTATTGAACGCTGTTTTCACGTTAGTGATAGCAATTGGCGAGGTATAGGAACTATTCGTAATTCAGGTTTTTCATTAAGAGAAACATATGCGCATCTTGATGCAGAAAAAATTTATCAACATTTCAAACCAGAACCACATGATAATATAATGCCACCTGGTTGCGAATGCAGCGCTGTAGTGCTAGGCAAACTCAATCCCGTTGAGTGCAAACTTTATGAATCTGCTTGTACACCTGAGCACCCTATAGGCCCCTGCATGGTCTCTGACGAAGGGGCATGTCACATTTGGTGGTCGGCCGGGGAACGCTCAATTAAAAAGTAATATACCCAAAGCGTTTGGGATTTAGGTTTTAGAGCGTTTCATTTTTTGTGCATGGCAAGGCGCGATGAAGCTACCGCGTCCTGCTTTCGCCCCTTGCCTACATCCCTATAGGCAACGCAGCATAACCATTCTATGTAAGGAGGAGCAACGCAGTCATGGACAAAAAAGGGAATGCTATCAGACCTAAATCTCAATCGTTTTGGGTATATGTGTAACAAAGCTCTGAAAATAATTATTGAAGGTCAGGTACAAGGAGTAGGAATCAGACCTTTAATTTATCGAATAGCTAAAACGAATAGTATCTGTGGGTGGGTAGTTAACAATGGTGGAAACGTAACCATCTTTGCGCAAGGTCATGAAAATAAATTAGATAAGTTTGTGGCACTAATCGAATCAAACCCAATCTTAAACCAACAAATACAGAAATTTGATAACACACCAGATAACGCATTAACTGATTTTACTATTGAGCAAAGCGTCAATTCCAATTCACCAAAGTACATCCCTCAAGACCGCGCCATATGCCAAGAGTGTTTAGACGAACTATTTGACCCAAACAATAGACGTTATCATTATCCATTTATTAGCTGCACAAAATGCGGCCCACGTTTTTCATTAATAAAATCATTTCCTCTCGACCGAAACAATAACTCATATGTTGCACACCCTTTGTGTGACTCTTGCCTACGGGAATATAGCAATCCTGATAATAGACGATTCCACGCACAAAATATTAGCTGTCCGCAGTGTGGTCCAACATTAACTTTGACTAGTACGGAGGGAAGGACTTATTCGAATATCATTTCAGAGGCTAGCAAGTTACTTGAAGATGGAAAAATCATTAGCATTAAATCTAGCAGCGGCTACCGATTGATTGCAGACGCAACAAGCTATCAAACAGTAAAAAGACTGCGAAAACGGAAAAACCGGCCAGATAAACCTTTTGCGCTAATGGTTGAAAATATTGATTCCGTCAACAAAGTATGCATAACAACAGAGACTGACCTAACTCTTCTCCAGTCTCTCGAAAACCCTATACTTATCCTCCCTAAAAAAGACAACATCGATATAGCATCAAATGTATCCCCAAATATTAATAAGCTAGGCATTTATTTACCCGGTAGTGGTCTAGAACACATTCTTTTGAAGGATTTCGGCAAACCAATAATTTCCACATCTGCAAATATTAGCGGTGAATCCTTAATTTATGATAATGAAATCGCTAAACAGAAATTGAAAGGAATCGCTGATGCTTTTATTCATCATGAATTGGAAATTATCAATGCAACAGACGACTCTGTTATTCAAACATCGCAGAAATCACTTCCCATACGGCTAGCACGTGGATTTACACCGATTGAAACAACGCTACCCTACCATATTGAGGAACCTATTGTTGCGCTTGGCGCACAAGATAAAGTCACTCTTTCTGTCGCTTGGGGGAATCGACTCGTTACATCATCCCATATTGGAGATTTAAATAGTCATAGTTGCTTTCTCTCATTGCAAAACAGCCTAGATACATTGCTCAAACTCTATAACATAGAAGCAAAACGTTATCTGATAGACAAACACCCTTCTTATACATCAAGCCAGTGGATCAAAAAACAAAATCTTCCCCACACAGAAATATTACATCATCATGCCCACGCATCCTCACTCTATTTAGAAATGCCGCAAAATGAACAGGCGTTAATATTTACCTGGGATGGTACAGGCTTAGGAGAAAATCAACAGTTATGGGGAGGGGAGACTTTTTTAGGTCGTGCTGGAAGCTGGAAAAGAGTCGCTAGTTTAAGACCGTTCCCATTGCCTGGGGGAGAAAAATGCACCAAAGAAATTTGGCGAGTAGGATGTAGCTTATTGCATTCATGTGGCGTCGAATTAGAATCAAAAACTGAACATATGTTAATGACAAAGCAGATCATCGCTTCCCAAATAAATACGCCGCTCAACTCATCAATCGGCCGATTGTTTGATGGTGCGGCTGCAATTTTAGGCGTGTTAGATAAAACGAGTTTCGATGCACAAGCGGCAATCTATTTAGAAAACCTGGCGACGAGCAACACAAAGGATTTCATAAAACTAGAACTGCAGAAGTCAAGCAATGGAGAGCTAATCATAAATTATACGCCCCTCATAGCCGCTCTAAACAACGGCCAAAGAAGCATCGAATATCGAGCAACTCTTTTTCACAATTCCCTGTCATATCTTATACTCGACTGTAGCAATCACATACTAAAGAATTCTAAAATAAAAAACATAGGCTTAACTGGCGGTGTATTTCAGAACCAATTATTGTCAGAAAAGGCTCAACAACTTTTAAACGAGGTAGGCTATAATGTGTTCACTCATTCAAAAACACCATGCAATGACGCAAGCATTAGCATTGGACAAATCGTAGAATATATATCCAAGAAATGAAACATACACGAATAACATTAGCTCACGGAAATGGCGGACGCTTAATGAGGGAACTTATTCGTGATATTTTTCTAGACAGTTTTGGCGATAATGATCTTTCTGACGCAGCTGAACTACAGCTCGATAGTTCTCTGATTAAAATAACAACCGATGGTTATACCGTCGATCCACTTTTTTTCCCAGGGGGAGATATTGGCAAACTCTCTATATGTGGAACGATAAACGATTTGGTAGTAAGTGGGGCAATACCAAAATATTTTACCGTTAATTTTTTCATTGAAGAAGGATTTGAAATTTCGCAACTACAACAAATTGTCCACTCAATGAAAAACGTAGCTGAGAATAACAACATATCAATTGTCGCTGGAGACACTAAGGTGCTTCCCAGAGGTAGTGTTAACGGAATTTATATAGCAACAACTGGAATTGGAACAACGGCAGCAAGCCATTTATTACTAGAACAAGTTAAAGCTGGAGATAGAATATATACAACGGGCACCTTGGGTGATCACGGGGCCGCAGTATTACTCGCACGAAATGCTTTTGGCTTATCTGGGCCTATTGAATCATGTTGTGCGAGTGTATTATCAATAGGCTCACAACTCATGCAGCAACGTTTAATTAAGTTTATGAGAGACCCCACCAGAGGTGGTGCTGCGACAGTGTGTCACGAATTAATCGAGATGACTAAACTCGGAATTAAACTATACGGAAATAGACTACCAATACGTACTGACGTACAGAGCTTCTGCGATATACTTGGGCTTGACCCACTCTATCTCGCCTCAGAAGGAAGGATTATGTTTGTTGCCGCTAAAGAGTGGAATCCAGCAGCTATCTCTAACGACATTATTGAAATTGGTATTGTTGAAGATGATCACAATAACCTGTTGTTAGAAACTAATATTGGTGGACGAAGAGTTATTCCAGAATTAGAAAGCGATCCATTACCGAGAATTTGTTAACCAAAATACAGAATAATGAACAATATAAAAAGAAAAAACAGCCTCATAGTTTTCACCATTATTTATACTGCCCTACTAATTTACGGCACTTTATATCCGTTAACAGCTATAGAGTTTATTCCTGTAAACTGGAGTTTAGCATTTGAAAATTTCCTTTCCGCAACTTCCAGCAAATCAGACTTGCTCACCAATGCGATTATTTATCTACCATTTGGTTTCCTTCTATTTCGCACACTATATTTTGACAAACCCAAAAAAGTAGGCATAGGAGCCGTTTTTCTATTCGGTTTTTTATTGAGTGCAAGCCTAGAATTTACTCAGTTATATTTAGCTCACCGAACCACATCACTCGTTGACCTATCGCTAAATAGCTTGGGAGCATTTTTAGGTGCAATTATCGCATTCAATGTTACTGCTAGCAGCTCTCTTGGCAAACATCTAATAGGTTGGAAGAAAACACTATTCATTGAACATTATGCGACATCTCTTGGATTATTGGTTATTCTTTTTTGGAGCTTCTCCCAGCTAATGCCATTAGTCCCTGCTATTAGCTGGAGCTTTATCAAAGAATCTATTAAACCGATGTTGCACACAATGATAGGAGAAAGACCACTTGACTACTTCAAATTCATTTATTACATATTTTCGTTTTCCAGTATTGGATTGATACTTAGCATAATGCTGAAAAAACATCATAGTACTCCGCTAATATTTTTCTTTTTCATTGTTTTTATTTTGACTAGCAAGATCGTGGTAATAGATAGACAACTCTCCTTTGAAGCATTATGTGCAGCTTTTTTGTCAATATTAATCATTGCGATTACCGAAAACTCAACCATTAAAAAGCGAGTTCTCTTTGGCCTGTTTTTCATACTAACATCTTTACTTGCTAATGAATTAGCTCCCGTACTCGGACGAAACTTAAACTCTTTTGCATGGATTCCTTTTGTCTCTCAAATGAAAGACGTCATGGGAATGCTAGACCTTGTCATAGGCATGTGGCCATATATGTGTATTGCTTTTTTCCTTAGCATCTACAGTCAAAGCCAAAAAATGATGTTTCTAGGTGGATTTGCTATTTTAATGCTTTCAATTTTTTTGGAATTCTCACAAACAAACATTGCCGGAAGATATCCCGACATGACTGACATTATAATGGCTATGTCAGGATGGATTCTTTATTTTTACGTACTAATAACCCTTCAGAACAATAAAAAACAAAAGAACACTCAGACATGAACGGAAATGGGACTCAAAGTGCAAAGTTTCTCGTGGAGTTTACAGACAAGCTTTTTACAGAGTCTTCTCGCACGCTTCATAGAAATGTCACTATTCTGGAAAATAGGGATGAAGACGTAAAACATCTTAAAAACCATTATTTGAAGACCAATAAAGACATCGGCTGCATAAATTCGACAAACAACCATGACATCAATAACTATTACAACGCCAATACCAATAAAGTTATCGGCAAAGAATTTGATCTTTTTTTTTACGAAATCACAACCGACATAGATGTAAACCTGTTCGCTGCAGTTACCGGTACTATACGTGGTTGCGGGCTATTAATTATTCATTTAAATACAAGCAAAAACAACTTTGATAACAACTTGTTTTTATCCAAGCTCATTAAACAGCTAAGAAACATAAATGAATTTTATTATTTGGATTCAAATGCAAGCCCACCTCAGATTCAAGATACTCCCCGCGCAACTAACGAACTTGACAATTCATCCCAGTTAGAAGCTATCAAAAAAATCAAACATGTTGTTATCGGGCATCGAAATAGGCCACTTGTTCTACTTGCAGATAGGGGGAGAGGAAAATCAGCCTCTCTCGGGATTGCAGCAGCGGAACTACTAAACAATAAACTACAGAACATTATTATCACAGCACCTTCGTTTACTAGCTCTACTGTTGTTTTTAAACACGCCCTTCAACTAATTCCTAATAGCAAATTAAATGGGAAATCCATACTTAAAGAAAATAAATCAATACGTTTTGTAGCGCCAGACGAACTTATAGAATTAATGCCAAAAGCAGATCTACTACTTGTTGATGAAGCAGCTGCAATACCTAGCCCCATGCTAAAAAAACTACTTGCGCGCTACGCTAGACTTGTTTTTGCGACAACACTGCACGGCTATGAAGGCTCAGGTAGAGGATTCGAATTACGATTCTTTAGTCAATTAGACGAAGCCACTCCTGGTTGGAAAAAGTTTGAACTAACCCACCCAATCCGCTGGGCGAAAGATGATCCACTTGAGCGTTTTATTAACTCAATATTTTTTCTAAATGCAGAAATTAGTCATATTAAGAATTTAGATCGGTTCTCGCTAGAGCAATGCCAAATAAGGAGGGTTTTACCTGAAGCACTGATAAAAGATGAAATGTTGTTAAAGCAAGTTTTCGCATTATTGACTGTTGCCCACTACCGAACAAAGCCTTCCGATCTCATACAGATATTAACAAACCCAAAAGCTTGCATTTACGTCATCACGTATCAAGAAAATGTGGTAACTACCGCGTTTTGCATTGAAGAAGGAAACATAGCCCAACCATTAGTTGATAAAATTTATCGTGGAGAACGCAGACCAAAGGGTGATCTTATTCCACAAGCGCTAATCTTCCATCTGGGTCTAAAAGAAGCCGCCAAGCTAAAATGTCTACGTATCGTGAGAATTGCCACTCATCCATCATTGCGCAATAGAGGGTTGGCAACTACTCTTTTACAGCAGATATCAGAAGAATCAAAATCGCGAAACATTGATTATTTAGCAACAAGCTTTGGTGCAACACCAGAATTAATTGGCTTTTGGAATAAACTCGAATTCAGCTGCTTCCGTATTGGACTAAAAAAAGAGGCTAGCAGTAACAGTCACGCATTGATGATGTTTAAGAGGACTAACGATAGTGAAGCAACAATTTTCATTGATGCCGAAAATAAATTCAACAACACTCTTTTCAATTTATTTGCCGATGAACTAAAAAACCTTGATCCACAAGTTGTGCTATCCTTAATCCATTATTGCGTTACACTAACTGAAGAAATATCAGAAAAAGAGTGGAGCGAGCTAATAAATTTCTCCTCTACAAATAGGCGCTATGAAGACAACATAGGCATAATAACAAAACTTACAAAACTACTCTGCAAGCAACAGCTCTCTTCGGAATACAGACTACTTATTCTAAAAATTCTTCAAAAACGAGATTGGCAAGAAGTCGCAAGGCTATGCGATTTAACAGGAAAACGAGCAGTTATTGCAGAAATGAAAGCTATACTCCATAAACAAATACTTTCCCTTATCTCAGACTCGATCAAAGAACCTCCAAAATAGTTGCCAATCCGTTTAATGCAGCGTTTTTTGGTTTTCACACAACACCTGCAATTCTAATTTAACCCTATCAAAAACTCCCGCCCAATCTCCACTAGTCGTTTGCCTAAATATTTTCATACTGGAATACCATGGGCTACATTCTCGCTCCAACAACCAACGCCAACATCCATCAAACCGAGACAACAACCATACGGGTTTATTTAGAGCACCCGCAACATGGGCAACGGCTGTATCCACAGTTATCACCAAATCTAACTGCTCGATAAGTGACGCGGTGTCATAAAAATCTTTACATCTCGACATGGGATTTTGAATGGAATATTTATCCTGAAAAACCGAAGACGAAAATTCTTTTTGCAAATTCACGAAATTAATATTCTCCAACTCAAATAGCGCTTCAAAATAGGCAGGCCCACAACTTCTTCGTTGATCGATGACATTATTAATAAGACTACAGTTTCTCGGATTACCCGCCCAGACGATACCTACATTTATGCTTTGATTGACATCCAAATAGTCATCCCATCTATTTTTATCTTTCTGATCTGTTTTCAGATATGGCAAAGTTTTAGGGATATTTTTTTCACTAATTTCTAACCCAATGCAAAGGCTCAGTAGTGGACTATAAAAGTCAAACTCGGGGATGCTGCTGCCGGAAGAAATAATTTCAATATCTTTATGTAATGTTGCAACAAATCGAGCCAATGCATTTGGACATTCCAATACCACTTTCGCACCACGTTTGATCAACTCAGGTAATAAGCGACAAAACTGCAAGGTGTCCCCATAACCTTGTTCACAAAAAACAAATATGGTTTTTCCTTCCAACCATTCGCCTTTCCATAGTGGTTGCTGATATTCTCTTCGCCCAAAATTTGCGTTACCAGATAGATCCCAACGGCTTTCGTAATACTCCCAACCTTTTTTAAAATCACCAAGTAGCAATAACGATAACGAATAGTTCCAACGTACTTCGTGAGAGTCGGAGTCCATTAATAGAGCCTTTTCGTAATACTGATTTGCTTCTTCAGGTTTATTCAAATTTTGTAAAACCAACCCTAGGTTGTTTAATAGAATGACATTTTCTTCTTCTATGCTTTGTGCACTTCTCAAATAGGAGAGTGATTTATTAAAATCACCCAGCCAACCGTATATCACGCCAATGTTTATTAATGCGCCATAATGATCGGGGGATATTTGTAAGACTTTTTCATATTCTTTCTTTGCTTTATCTAAATTCTCTGCATCTTTATAGAGATTTGCTAAATTGAATAATGCTTCTACATATTCATTATCTAACGCAACAGCATCTTTAAACGCATTCTCTGCACCATTAAAATCGCCTTGTTTCTTTAAAACAATACCTAGATTGAATGAGACTTGGGGATCATTGCGACTCGATTGAAGAACTTTTCTATAGCTTTGTTCAGCACCGGAAAAATCATATTGTTTGATTTGCAGCTCAGCATAAGCTAATAGCGCCAGCTCATTGTTCTGATCGTAACTCAATGCAATTTCTAGTTCATTTAGTGCTTGTTCAGTCTCGTTGTTCGCGTGTGATTTTTTTACATAAACCTCTACTAGCATTTCGACAACTTCATGGCGCTCATTACCTTTCACCTTCTCCAACGATGTTCTCAAAAGATGGATTGCATCACCGTATCTTTCTTGATCGAGATAAATACTAGCTAGATCAGCAATTGCAGGAACAAAATCAGGCAGCTCTGCTACACAGCGTAGATAATAGATTTCCGCCAGTGCGAGTTCACCACTCAAACGATAGGAGTTAGCAAGATTAAACTTAGCTTCAACATAACTCGGCTTGAGCTGTAGGGCATTGAGAAAAAACTCGATTGAGGAATGATAATCAGCTTGCAGGAAAAAGCTTGTCGCCAAATTATTGTGATAAACAGCTACGCGAGGGTTAATAGTGATCGCCGCTTTTATTAGCGTAATCGCTTGCTTCAAATCACCACTTTGCTGGAATAGCATTCCGAGAAGATGTAATGCATCGCTGTTTTGGGCATCAGCGGCCAAGGCTTTTTGGTAACAAAGCACAGCTTTTTTAAGCTCACCCTGCTTATGAAATTTCAACCCATCGTTAACTAATGTACTAGCCAACACGGAATTATTGAGCTGATTAGCCTGTTCCATTACCATATAAATCAAAAACCCTTAAAAATACTGCACTTGTTATTTCGGATTAATCGACAAATCTCTTATGAAACTGAATGTGAACTATGAATTTTTCTCTCCCCGTACAGCAACTAATTGATTAGAATAGAACCCCTTATACTCTCAACCATACGCTAAAGAATTACTGTGTTAGAACTCAAAAACGCCTCTCTTGCTAGAGGCACAAATCTGCTCATAAAAGACGCGACCTTCACAATTTATCCACGTAAACACGTCGGTATCACTGGCCCCAACGGTACCGGGAAATCTAGCCTGTTCATGCTGGTGCTAAAGCAACTTGAAGCAGAAACGGGAGAATGCTTTGTCCCCGAAAACCTTGTTATCGCCCAGGTAAGCCAAGAAATCATCGATGTTGAACTTGACGCTATTAATTACGTGCTCAAAGGCGACGAAGAACTGTTCTCTATCCGCAGCCAACTTAAAGAGGCGGAAGAAAACGCGGAAGCACACAAAATTGCATCGCTACATCAACAACTTGGGGATATTCATGGATACGCCAGCGAGAGCAAAGCTGCCAAACTGTTAAATGGCTTAGGATTTAAGCAGGAAGAGTTTAGTCATGCAGTCTCCACATTTTCTGGTGGCTGGCAGATGCGGCTAAACCTCGCTCGTGCGTTAATGTGTCGCTCTGACATGCTGTTACTCGACGAACCGACCAATCACCTTGATCTTGAAGCTGTACTCTGGCTAACAGACTACCTAACCTCATACGAAGGTACGTTATTGCTGATTTCTCATGATCGAGATTTTCTCGATAGTGTCACTGACCAAACCTTACATATCGCCAACCAGCAAGCAACGCTCTACAACGGTAATTATTCAGAGTTTGAGAAACAACGAGCGGAAAAATTGGCATTGCAACAAGCGGGTTTTGATAAACAGCAGAAACAGATTAAACACATGCAAAAATTTATCTCCCGCTTTAAAGCCAAAGCATCAAAAGCAAAGCAGGCCCAAAGCAGGGTAAAAGCATTAGAAAAACTGGAACTAATTGCGCCCGCACATATCGATTCCCCATTCAGTTTTGAATTTAGCAATCTTGAAAATTTACCACATACACTAGTACGGATAGAAAATGCCACGATAGGCTATGAACAAAAGCCCGTGTTAAAAAACCTCAACATGAGTATTTTTGCCGGCGACAGATTCGGCATCCTCGGTAAAAATGGCCAAGGAAAATCAACATTTATCAAACTACTATCCAATGACCTTACTCCTATGGAAGGAGAGTTGGAACCCAATAAAAATCTCTCTATTGGTTATTTCGCCCAACACCAACTCTCTCAATTAGATGTAGATGCAACAGCACTGCAAACTATGAAGCTGGTTGATCCTAAAGCAAGCGATCAACAGTTGCTCAACTATCTGGGGAGTTTTAATTTTCGTGGTGACAAAACAGAACAGAAAATTGTCGAGTTTTCCGGCGGTGAAAAAGCCCGGTTAGTACTTGCTACAATCGTCTATAAAAAGCCCAACTTGTTACTGCTTGACGAACCGACAAATCATTTGGACCTAGAAATGCGAGATGCACTGAGCATCGCTTTGCAAAGCTACGACGGCGCATTGATGGTTGTAGCCCATGATCGCCATCTGCTTGAGACAGTCTGTGATTCATTCCTACTAGTCTCTAATGGTGCAATAACCCCCTTTGATGGTGATTTAGATGATTACCGTAAATACATCAGCCAAAAAGATGAATCCCAATCATCACTCGACGATACAAAACAAACCCAATCTATTTCAAAAAAAGATCAACGCAAGGCAGATGCAGACAAACGACTGCGGCTACAGCCATTAACTAATAAACTGAAAAAAAATGAACAACAACTTGCTAAACTGAATGTAGAAAAAGAAAAAATTGAAATCACATTAGCAGATAGCTCCCTCTACGAAGAGCAAAACAAAGATCAACTCAAAGCATTACTACTTAAACAAAATACGATTAACCAAGATTTAGAAGAGCTTGAAGAAGAGTGGATGAACATTTCTGAGGAGATAGAAAGCGCCCAATAAACTCTTTTTTCTACCTCCCTCAAAGCGAGAAAACGCGTAAAGTTTCAAAAAGTTTCTGTCGATAGCACAAAGAACCACCAATTCACAGGAACGATAATGAAGCATCCAGAATATGGAATTATTCGCCAACTGAAAACCTATGGACTCTCTTTATTAGTTGCCTTATTAACATCCACTCCAGCTATTGCAAGCAATGAACGAATAATCGTCTACACGTACTTCAATGGCCACTATTCTAATCAAGCAGCAGACTTTAAAGCCCTCACCAGAAAAAGTCTAAATAATCTACGGAAATTTAAAGTTCTTAAAAGTCCAAAAGGTCGTATCTCCTCGAAAACAGATATTTCAAAACGTTTAGCTGCTGCTTCAAAAGCAGGAGTTTCCTGGGTAGCAGATGTTGCTTTAGACTCGACCAAAAAAGATGGAAAGCTGACATTTCAAATATACACAAGCAAGGGAGAAAATATTTTCCATTGGTCAGAAGAGTTTGACATAGACAACATCAAAGCATTCATGGCACAAATGGAATACAACATGCCATTAAAATTAAAAACTCAATTCCTAGAACTGGGCAGAGTTATCAAAAAGGAAGATCGCTTAGTTTATTTTGATTTGGGGGAAACTGCTGACGTCAAAGTTGGAGATACTTTTCGTGTTTATGAACAAGGTGATGAAATCGAAGATGAAGACGGTAACTCCTTCGGTTATCTCGAAGTACCCACAGGGATTGTGCGAGTCACTAATGTTAAAGGTGTTTATTCCATTGCTGAAGTTATAATTGGAAGACTCTCTATTGATACAGAACAGTGGATAAAACGTACAACAGAAAAGGATACAGACTTTGAAGGCAAAATACTTTCTGTTTTAGAGAATCAAATCGCCATTAATATAGGGAAAAATGTTGGCGTGGAAGAAGGCTCTTATTATGGTGTCTTCCGAGAAATAAAACAGATCAATAACAAGGATTCATTTAGACAACCTGTTGGCCACATAAAAATCAACGAAGTTTTTGACAGCTATGCCAAAGGCGAACTTTCAATATCCGACACCTTTGATTTAACAAAATTCACTATTAAAAAAGGGGATAGCATTGAAGAGGTGGAATCGCCCCGAAAAAACATGTGGTCGATCAATCAAGTGATGACCAACATTACTCGCGATACTGGTTCTAGAATTCTACACTTTGCCTATCAGCGAGATTCTCTAGTGAATATCAATATGGTTTATCGTTTAAAAGGCGGTTACGAAAATGGAGAAGTTTATGCAGCGGCTGGCATCATGCACAGTTTAAATCATAGCTCCCACGTTTTTGCCGGACTTGATATCATGTATATTGGCGATAGTGCCTTAAACCTTTTCTTCACTGTCGACGTAGATACCCCACTTTCAAGTAGCGTAAAAATCAACTTGGAAACCGGATATATTGTTGGACATAATAACGATATATTTAACGGCTTAAACACAAGTCTCGGTTTGAAATATGCGTTTAATCTATTTTAAGAGAAAATAATTTCGAGCATCAGAGAAAAAGATATTGGTTCTCAAATTCGCTACTAAGACACTTCTTATTTTTCAAAATATAAATTCTGAAATTAGCACTCAACCACTATGCACTGAAAGTGCATAGGTTGTGACAGGACTAAAAGTCCGGCATATCACTATTCGAGAATCATTTTTCCGCTATCTTTATTCGAAGGATTTCGGTGATGCTCTAGATATTCCT